>Ga0302320_10018472_pt1 | contig 14055 bp, 9 predicted proteins | sample Bog_T0_3_FD_202130 | JGI IMG/M metagenome (GOLD analysis project Ga0302320, IMG submission 202130) | Peat permafrost microbial communities from Stordalen Mire near Abisko, Sweden - Bog_T0_3 | ecosystem: Environmental > Terrestrial > Soil > Wetlands > Peat | place: Sweden: Abisko, Stordalen Mire... | reverse complement strand
GGCGTGGCGGGCTGGTTGTAGCCGAAGCTGGAGCGGAACTCAGCGTCGAAGTTGGCGACGCGGGAGACGGGCGTGCGCGCGGCCTGACCGTCGGGCACGTCATGGGAGCGGCAGCCGGTGCTGCATCCGCCGGCGGTGGCCAGTTCGAGGATGGGCAGCAGTGCCTGGCCGCGGAGGGTGGAGTGATCGGCTGCGGTGAGAGCGCCGATCTTGATCTCCTTGACCTGATCGAAGCCCTGCATCATGACTTCCATGTTGGACGCGACGACGGCGTCGCCAAGTTTGCCGAATTTTTTGACGTACTGCTTGTGGACGACGTCGCGGTACTGATCCTGGGTGATACCGAACTTGTCGAGCAGGCTGCTGACGGCGAAGAATCCGCCGAGGAAGGCGTTGCCCTGCATGCGGAGCTGGAGGTCGCCGCGGTCCGTTGCTTTTTTGGCGATGGCAAAGCCGGGGAGGGTGAAGACGCGGATGTTTTTATCGATGATCTGCTTGCGGGCCCAGAGGGGCAGACGCTCCCAGGCCTGCTCGCCTTCTTCATCCGATTCCCAAATCAGGGAACCGCCTTCGGCCATGCCGTCCAGCGGGTTGCAATGGGTGAAGGCCTTGGGGTCGCAACAGAGAACGACGGTAACGTGGCGCAGATCGCAGTTCACTCGGATGCGATCTGCGGCAGCAACCATGAAGTAGCTGGTGGGCGAGCCCTTCTTCTCTGAGCCGTACTTGGGATTGGCGCTGACGTGGATGACTTCCTTGGGATTGCCGAACTCGTCTTTCAAGCCGTCGCGCTCGTAGAGGAGGTCGTTCAAGTCGCCGATGATGGCGCCGAGGTTTTTGCCGGTGGTGATGGCGCCCCATCCGCCGATGGAGTGGAAGCGCACGGCTTCAGCGCCTTCGGGCAGGAGCGAGGGGGTCTCACCGCCGACCACCGCATAGGGGTGATCGATGCCGAGGACGAAGAAGTTGACATTGTCGGCAGCGGTCTTGCCGTCTTTGCGGGCGCGGCCGGCGGCGGCGAACTCGTAAGCGCCGATGATGTGCTCGGGGCGGAAGTCGCGCGAGCCCAGGCCGTAAGTGCCGCCGAAGATCCTGGGCACTTCGTTGAGCGTGAGCGAGGGCAGGCCTTCAGTGGCTTGCAGGGCCTTGGAGACAGCGGTGCGGATGTCGCGGGAGAGGGGATTGTCGCCGGCGAGAGCTTCGTCGGTGCGCTCGAGGATGATCACGTTCTTTTTGCCCTTGAGGGCGGCGACGATGGCGGCCTCAGGGAAGGGGCGAATGACGTTGAGGTGGATAGAGCCGACGCTTGCGCCGCGGGTCTGGCGGAGATAGTCGACGGCGGCCTCGATGTTTTCAGCGGCGGAGCCGAGCGAGACGAAAACGGTTTCTGCGTCCTGGGTCTTGTACTCGCTGAGCAGGCCGTAGTTGCGGCCGGTGAGCGAGGCGAAGTCCTTGTAAGCGGCATCAAGGAATTCCAGAATCGGCTCGGCAAAGTTGTTGCGCCTTGCCACGATGCCGTTCATGTAGTGCTCTTGATTTTGCACGGGGCCGAGGAGGATGGGGTTGGTGAGGTCCATCATCTTGGGAACGCGGCGGCGGGTGGGGCCAAAGAGGGTGCGCTGCGCCGGGGTGGGGCAGTCAATGATGTCGTCGGGTGCGCCCAGGTACTCGCGGATCAGGTCCGATTCATGCTTATAAAAAGTGCGCTCGAGGTGCGAAGTGAGGAAGCCGTCCATGATGTTCATGCCGGGCGTGAGGGAGAGCTCAGTGACGCGGCGAAGGATGAGGGCCTGGTCGGCGGCCTGCTGCGCGTCTTTGCCGAAGAGCATGATCCAGCCGGTGTCGAGGGCGCCGTAGATGTCGTCGTGGCCGCAGTGGACGTTGAGGGCATGCTTGGTGAGGGCGCGGGCGCCCACTTCAAGCACCATGGTGCTGGCCTTGCCGGGCGCGTGGTAATACTGTTCGACACCGTAGACGACGCCCTGGCCGGAGGTGAAGTTGACCACGCGCTTGCCGCAGACGGAGTGGGCGATGGCGCCGCCCTGGGCCGCGTGCTCGCCTTCCGTCTCAATGGCGATGGTGTTGCGGCCGAAGACGTTCATGTGGCCCTCGGCATAGGCCTGCTGGAAGAGCTCGCCGCCCTCGGTGGAGGGGGTGATGGGATAGAAGACGCCGGCGTCGGCGATGCGTGTCTCCGTGTGGTACGAGACAAGTTGATTTCCGTTAGCGGTGACACGAATGCCAGGATAGCGAGCAGTCTTCATTGATCCCTCTCTGTATGAGCCCAAGTGTTGATTCCGATGCCGTAGCCGCGCTGCGCGGGGTGGAGCGGACGGAGAAGTCCTCGATCCGGTGCGCGGTTTTGACTTGCGGGCCGCGACACAGCGCGAACCCCTGAACGAAAGCCCTTTTGAAGTGTACTGGCCACGGGGACGCAGCGGGAACCCAAGGGGAGGATTGCCCTCAAAAACAGCCTATTTCTAGTATGCACCCCGGGAGAGTTGGACGCATTTGCGCGGGTCGCTGTTGTACCACTGTGTGGGATGGAGTTTCCGGTCTGTCAGACTTCCGGCGGAGCTTATAGGATGGTGGGCGGCCAGACTGATGGTTTTTCGCGGCGGAAGGGGCAGCAGAAGGCGCTGGTTCTGCGGTTCGAGAAGTCAGATTGAGAGGATTTATGCACGGTACGCGGCGGATCGCGTTCGGTTGTCTATGCTGTCTTGTGATGGCTGGTTGCGCACCCCTGGTGCGCGCTCAGGCTAACGGATCGGGTGTAACAGGCATATCCCTTCTTCCTTCGCGAACGGCCGCCGGTCAAGCGGAGCTTCCGCCCGAGTCAGCGCAGTACAAGCTGTTGCAAACGCGGCTCGCTCAAGGATGGAATACCTGGGATGTGCATAGCGTGACCACGCAGGTGTTGCTGCCGGATGGGCTGGCGATCCATGTGGGGATGAAGCACAACTCGACGCTGAATGGGGATGCGTTTCTGGGTGATGCGCTGATTGGACGGATGGACAAGGACGCGGAGGTGGTGACGCCGGGTCCGCACGCGTGGGATGGAAGCTATACCGATCTGACGGTGGCGTGGAAGGGGCACACGTGGCGGGTGCAGAGTGCCCATGTGGGCGACGATCTGGTGCTGCTGGTGACCCCAGTGGCGGGGAAGGCGCAGGCGACGCTACCGCCGACGGTGGTGTTCAGCGTGGATCACTCGTGGAATAGGCGGGGCGTGTCGGTTCCGAGCCGAGGGCTGATTGAGGCTGCCGCTGGAGGAGCAGACGGAATCTCCAGCGGAATCGTTCCGATCTTTTGCACGTGCGAGCCGGTGAAGAACGAGCAGGTGAGCCCCGCGATCTATGTGCCGCTTGGCAGCCCGCATTACGCAGCGGATATTGTGGGGCCGATTGGTTTGAGTACGGGGCTGAGGCGCTCGCTGGAGCAGATTCAAGCGGATATCGAGGAAGAACGCGCAGCCTATGAGAAGCGAATCGCGGCGGCGGGCAAGAACGGCCCGATCATGGATGCGATTGAGACCACCCTCGGCTGGGACACGATCTACGACCCGGAGAAGGAGCGGGTGATTTCGCCGGTGAGCCGGGTGTGGAGTGTGGGCTGGGGCGGGTATGTGCTGTTTGACTGGGACACGTTCTTTGCGGCGACGATGGCGGGCATCGGCAGCAAGGACCTGGCCTACGCGAACGCGCTGGAGATTCTGCGCGAGGAGACGGCGGAGGGGTTTGTGCCCAACTATGCGCGGGCGGGGGGATGGAAGAGCTTTGACCGCTCGGAGCCGCCGGTGGGGGCGATTACGGTGCTGGGGCTTTATCGAAAATTCCATGACCAGTGGTTTATTGAGGATGCGTTTGAGCCGTTGTTGAAGTGGAATCGCTGGTGGGCTGCGCACAGGGATATGCAGGGATATTTGGTTTGGGGCAGCGATGGCGACAATCCGCCGGGGAACCTGGACGATGGGTCCCGCGGGACGCGGGAGGGCGCGATTCTGGAGTCGGGGCTGGATAACAGCCCGATGTATGACACGGCCACCTATAACCCGAAGACGCACCTGCTGGAGTTTGCCGATGTGGGACTGATGAGCTTGTATATCGCCGACTGCGATGCGCTGGCGGAGATGGCGGATGCGCTGGTGAAACCGGTTGAGGCGAAGGAACTGCGCGAGCGCTCGACGAGGTATCGGGCGAAGCTGGCAACGATGTGGGATGAGAAGACGGGCATGTTCCTAAACCGCGATCTGGGGAAAGGGGAAAACAGCCTGCGGCTCTCGCCGACGAATTTTTATCCGCTGCTGGCGAAGGCTGCCACGCCGGAGCAGGCGCGGACGATGATCGAGAAGCATCTGCTCAACGAGAAGGAGTTCTGGGGCGAGTGGGTGATCCCAGCCATCGCGCGAAACGACCCGGCCTATGCGGACCAGAACTATTGGCGCGGCCGCATCTGGGGCCCGATGAACTACCTGGTCTACCTTGGGCTGGAGAACTACGACGACGTGAAGGTCCGTAAGGACTTTGCGGGGAAGTCGTATGCGTTGTTCCTGAAGGAGTGGAGCGAGAAGGGGCATGTGCACGAGAACTACAACGCGACGACCGGCACGGGCGACGACGTGACGAGCAGCGACCGCTTTTACCATTGGGGCGCGCTGCTGGGCTATCTGGAATATCTGGAGCAGGACCGGCCGGCGGATGGTGGGAAGGCCGGCATGGCTCCGTAGCGGCTGGGCCGGGTGCGGGCAGCCGCGAGACCATTCAGATCTTTTCTACCACTTCGATTGCAGGCCCCAGCACCGCGGATCTTCCATCTGAATCCCGACGCTGTTGCAGCGGCAGTCTTCCACGTCAATCGTCATGCGATCCCGCAGGCCATAGTAGCGCGGGTCTTCCAATTGATTGAGGCCGCCACTGAGCGGGTTAGTGCAACGGGAGTCTTCCATCTCGTTTGCCACCATTTTGCAACGATTTTCGTCCATATGAATCCACCCTTCTCTAGGCACACATTGACGTGCGGCCGCTTGTTGATCGGCCTGAAATCAAGTTGACGCGCCTGGCGGGAAGCAATCTGCTCAAAAAAGGCCACCTGATCGCGACTGCGAAGGAAATCCGGCAACGGCGATGGCATCTTGTCCACTTCCTGCGACTGCCAGGCGGGACTGCTTTGAATCAAGAGAGGTTGGCGACGCCGCAGCGAGCAAAACTGAGCAGCGATTCTCGTTTACGGACGGCAGCATTCTTGCAGGTGTACCCACCCAGGCCGCGGCAGCGATGCCGGATCAACGGCTCATTTCCCCGCAAGGCAGCACCCCTTCAACGCTGCCGCCGCACCATAAGCATCCCTCACTGTCCAATCCAGGCAAACTCTCTCACCGTTCAAGAGTGCACATTCATTCCCAACTGGCCGGAGTAGAGTCACGCCATGTTCAATCAATTCATTCGCCGCATTCTTAAGCTCGGACTGTATACGAGAGACTTTTTTGCATCTGCCACTGGGTGCGTTGTGTTGCTGCCCGGCTCTCGCGTTGATGCAAGAGTGCAGGGGGGAATGGAGACTGGGGCATCGCACCGTGTTGAACCGGCCAGGCGAAGGCCGTTGCCGGGGCTCAGCGCCGCGCTCTTCCTGCTAGGCGTTGCGTTGATGGAAGGACTGTCGGCCATTCGGGCGTTTGCCCGCTGAAGTCATTTGCAGGATTGAGACCGAGCCACCAGCGCTCGCGTGTTTGCGGTCAGGAGCCACCCATGTCTTCGCCCAATACCTCTGTGATTGCGCGGCCGATCAAGTTGCTTCGGCGCGATCCGCGGCCTGCGGCATTCGGATCTGAGCCAGCGCCCTGCCTGCAACCGCTCCTCAGCCGGCCGCTTCCGCTGCGTGTTGCCGTAGTGGGCAACCATCTGCCGCGGCAGTGTGGAATTGCAACATTCACGACCGACTTGTGCGATGCCATCATGACGGAGTACGGCCCCGCCGGATTGTCGGTGGTGGCCGTCAACGATCCGCAATCCTCCTACCCTTACCCGGCGCGCGTCCAATTCGAGATTGAGCAGGAGGGCATTGCATCTTATCGCGAGGCCGCGCGCTTTCTGAATGCCGCCAAGGTCGATTTGGTGTGCCTGCAGCACGAGTACGGGATCTTCGGGGGATTTGCCGGCAGCCACGTGCTCGAGTTGTTGCGACCCCTGACCATGCCGGTGGTTACCACGCTGCATACGATTCTTCGCCAGCCGGACCAGCACCAGCGCAGGGTGATGGGGCAGATTGCCGAACGCTCCAGTCGCCTGGTTGTGATGAGTGAGTACTCCGCTTGCATGCTGCGCCAGGTTTTTGGAGTTCCAGGGGGAAAGATCGACCTGATTCCTCATGGCATCCCCGACCTGCCCTTCGTAGAGCCGGATGTTTACAAGGAACTGCTGTCTGTGGCGGGGAAAACTGTGTTGCTCACGTTTGGGCTGCTCTCTGCCAACAAGGGATTCGAGAGCGCGATTCGGGCGCTGCCGCGCATTCTCTCGCGGCACAGCAACGCCGTGTATGTGATTGCGGGCGCTACCCATCCGCACGTGAGGGCGCGCGAGGGCGATCGCTACCGGGACACGTTGCAGGCGTTGGCCAGGGAACTGGGAGTGGAAAAGGAAGTGATCTTTCACAACCGGTTCGTCAGCCCGCGGGAGATGCGGGTGCTGGTGGGTTCAGCCGATCTGTATATCACGCCTTATTGCCACGAGGCACAGGCTGTATCGGGAACGCTGGCGTATGCGCTGGGCGCCGGAAAGGCGATTATCTCCACGCCCTACTGGCATGCGGCCGAACTGTTGGCCGATGGATGCGGGGCACTGGTCCCGTTTGAAAATCCGGATGCCATTGCAGCGGCGGCGATTGCTCTGCTTGACGACGATGCGGCGCGCCAGACGATGCGCAAGCGCGCCTACACGCGTGGGCGGCAGATGGTCTGGAGCCGGGTTGCTCAGTCATATATGCGCTGCTTTGAGCGGGCTCGCGCCGGTTGCCTGGAGCCTGTCCAGTTGAGAGCATCGGTTCAGGCAGTCGAGAGCAATCCTTTAGGCAGGCTGTTGAGCGCCTGAACGCGGAGCAAGGTGGAAGCGCGCTAAAACCAGCTCCGGCGCCGGCGCGAGATTGCCCACATAACCACCACCGCCAGCAACGCACCAATCGCCAGCCATTCAAAGTCGCGGCTGCTGAAGTCCTGGACCAGCCGAAGATCGAGCCAGCAGCGCCAGCGCATTAACCAATGTACTCAGCACCTTTCCTCTCCGTAGATTGGTTCGATTGCGGGAACGCTGCACAGGCGAGGTGTATTCCCATCGCCTGTGGCATTGGCGTCATCCGGCCACACCGGCGGCAAAACACACTATCTGAAGAGCCCAAAGAGATAGCACAAAAGGAGAATCAAGAGCACAGTGCCAAGCCCAATGCCCGCACCTCCGCCCCGACCCCAGCGGCCGTAGCCGTAGTATCCTCCGCCTCCGCCAAGTACGAGCACAAGAACAACAATGAGCAGGATGACGAGCATGTTTGATCTCCTTCGATTTGGGTTGCAACCCCAAGGCTATGCCGCTTGGATAACGCTGCTTCGCTTTGAAGAGGTACCGCAGCCGGCGTGCATGGGCACGCTTTCAAACGGGGATGTTGAGCCCCCATCGCCTCTTCCGCGAACTGAAATCAGGTTTACGCAGAGCGCGAGCTTTGCACTGCTCAATAACGCACACCCCACTTCGGTCGCAATGGAGATGCGGCAGAACGCGAACTCGCGACTGGATTCTCGATGGTTCCGCGCCCAATCAGGAAAGGGTGCCGAGGTGCGGTTTCTGCGCGTTTTGCTCGGGGAGTTGGTCCAGCAGCACCACGTTGAGCAGCGACTTGTGGACCTGGATGCGGCCGTCGTAGTCAATGAAGCCGAGCTTGCGAAAGCGATTCATGAAGAAGCTGACGCGGGAGCGCGTGGTGCCGATCATCTCGGCCAGGGTCTCCTGCGTGATGGGGGGAATGAAGGAATCGCGTTCGCCCGGCTTGCCGAACTCGGCCATGAGCAAGAGGATGCGGGCCAGCCGCTTTTCACTGGAGTTGAAGAGCTGATCGACGAGGTCAGCCTGGGTGCGCATGCTGCGGTTGACCAGGAACTTGACGAAGAGGTCGCTGAAGGCAGGCTCCTGGTGCATGACGCGGACCATCTCGTCTCTGCTGATGACGAGCGCGGTGCAGGGGACGACAGCAGTGGCTGTAGCCAGGCGGAGGCCCGGCACAGAGGCGAGCGACTCCTCGCCGACAAAGTCCCCGGTGGAGAGAAGCGTGATGGTGGCTTCTTTGCCTTCGTGGGAAACGACCGTCACTTTTGCCCGGCCTTTTTGGAGATAAAACACGGAGTCTGCCGGGTCTCCCTGGCAAAAGAAGGCTTCCCTCGATCCGAGTTCGATGATTCTCCGGCCCAGGCCGGAGTGGGCGAGAAACTCTGCGGGGTCAAAGGCGGAGGCGTTCTTTTCGATGGCCATAGAACCTCCTTGGAGGTGGTTCACGGGACTGTGATGGGCTGCGCTGATGGCTTAATGGCTGCGACCAGAGTGATTTAGAGAAGAGGAACATGGCATCTCGCGCGGAGGAGACCAGCAAAGCAGGCCCGAGGCATTTGCTGGGGAGCGGAAACGAACTGCGGGACAATTCTCCCGAACTTGAGCTCTGCTCCACTCAAGTCCTGTCCATCATCGCTCCATTGCAAAAATCTTTATGTTCCTTTTTGCTCACTTTGTGGGAAATTGTCCTGCTCCGCGGTCGAGAGAATTCCGGCCAATCCGGGATCTGGGCCGCTGCAAGAGGCCAGCTTTCGAGGGAAAGAGCCGGAGCTGATTTTCCGGGATCCTGGGAACCTCTGGATGTGGCGGGAAGGTTTTTAAGGGCGCCGTGAGGGGGGGCGCCAGGGGGCGCGGGGAATGGCAGGCACGGAGCCTGCTCCAGCCAGGCGGGTCTTTTTCAAAGCCGCAATGCGGCGCTGCTACAATCTGAGAGGCCCGAATTGGGCCTATTTCCTGTAGTTTCAAGAGCAAGAAGTCAAGACTCATGGTCCTTCGCCTTTTCAATACCCTTACGGGACAACTCGACGAATTAACCCCTTCAGACGGCAAGGCGCTGCGCATGTACGCTTGCGGGCCTACGGTCTATGACTACGGCCACATTGGCAACTTCAGAACGTTTTTGCAGGTGGATGTGCTGCGGCGTTTTTTGAAGCTGATTGGCGTGCCGGTGCGGCACGTGATGAACATTACCGACGTGGACGACAAGATCATCCGCAACGCGGCGGCGGCTGGGGTGCCGATCGGCGAATACACCGCGGTTTACGAGAAGGCGTTTTTCGAGGATCTGGAAGCGCTGCGCGTGGAGCGGCCGGAGCAGATTGCGCGGGCGACCGATCATATTGACCGCATGGTGAAGCTGGTGCAGCAACTGGCGGCGGCGGGCGCGGCCTACAAGACTGAGGACGGGAGCTGGTACTTCAAGCTGGCTTCGTTTCCTGAGTACGGCAAGCTCAGCAAGAAAGATTTGTCGGGGATGGAAGACGGCGCGCGGGTGGACGTGGACGAGTATGAAAAGGACTCGGCACGGGACTTTGCGCTGTGGAAGGCGGCCAAGCCGGGCGAGACGAGCTGGGATACGGCGATTGGGCGCGGGCGGCCTGGGTGGCACATTGAGTGCTCGGCGATGGCGATGGAATATTTGGGCGACAGCTTCGATCTGCATGCGGGCGGGGAAGACCTGATGTTTCCGCACCATGAAAACGAGATTGCGCAGAGCGAGAGCGTAACGCACAAGCCGTTTGCGCGGCACTGGATGCATGTGCGGTTTTTGCTGGTGGACGGGCGCAAGATGTCAAAGAGCGAAGGGAATTTTTATACCCTGCGCGACTTGCTGCTGAAGGGGTACAAGGCATCGGCAATCAGGATGGCGCTGATTTCAGTGCCTTACCGGCATCAGTTGAACTTTACGTTTGACGGGTTGATTGAAGCCACCAACGCGATCGACCGGCTGAGGACGTTTCACGATCGGCTGGTGACGGGGAACTTCGCGGCCGGCGAAAATCCTGAACTGCAAGCTGCCGCGGGCAAAGCGCAGGCGGATTACCTGGCGGCGCTTGGCAACGATTTGAATACGGCCGAGGCGCGCGCGCCGATCTTCGATCTGATTCGCGCGGCGAACACGGCAATGGACCAGGGACAGTTGAAGGCCGGAGACCGGGATGCGATTCTGGCCGTGCTGGCAAGTTTCGACAAGGTCTTTGACGTGATCGAGGACCACGACGCCGAGCCGACGCGCGCCGCTCTGGCGTGGGCTGAGCAGGCCGGGCGCATGGGCGATGTAGCTCCCCAGCTGCTGACGCGGCAAGGGCTGAGCGATGCGGATATCGACGCTCTGGTGGCCGAGCGGACGCAGGCCAAGAAGCAGCGCAACTTTGCCCGCGCCGACCAGATTCGCAATGAGCTGGCGGAGAAGGGCGTTGTAATTGAGGACTCAAAGGACGGCGTGCGCTGGAAGCGGAAGTAGCTGAAGGGCGCGTACACTTGAAGTGGGCGATCTGCTCTTTGCGAGGTGCATCTCATGGAATTTGAGATTGTTTTTGACCGTGAAGAAGACGGCCGCTGGATAGCGGCGATTGAAACCCTGCCGGGAGTGCTTGCTTATGGAGCCACCCGTACTGAAGCCCGATCGAAGGCTCAGGCGCTGGCGTTACGTGTAATAGCCGATCAGATTGAAGCTGGCCAGACTGTTCCAGATCAAGTGCGTTTTGCCGCAGCGTAGGGCCTTCCCATGAGCAAGTGGCCCTCTTCGCGCGCTTCGAAGATACTTCGCGCATTACAACGAATCGGCTGGCGCGAGAAGCCCCGGCTGAGTGCGAGTGGCCCTCACAAGCAGCTTGAAAACCCGAATTACCGTTATGAATTCACATGGGCCTTCCACGATGGGGAGGAGATTGGCCCCAAAATGTTGGCTAGGATTGCAAAGCAGACTGGGCTGAAGCCGGAGGATATTTAGCAAATGGAAGCGAACGAAGCGCAGGAGTTGCAGGAACAGGCCGAGCACGCGGAACATGAAGCGACGCTGCGGCCGGTGGCTTTCACCATGAGCGTATTGGCGGTGCTGGTGGCCGTGATCACGGTGCTGGGCCATCGCACGCATACTGAGGCGGTGCTGAAGCAGAACCAGGCCACCGACCAGTGGAACTACTACCAGGCGCACAAGATTCGCGCTAACGACACGGCGCTGGTGGCGGACTTGATGAGCGTGGTGGCGATAGCCGACAAGGACGGGGCGAAGAAGCTGATCGCCGGCTACAAGGAGCACCAGGAGAAGTGGGCCGACAGCCTGAAGGAAGAGCAGGAGACGGCCGAGGGCCTGGAGGCCAAGGTGGAGCAGGCCGAGGCGCGGGCCAACCGTTTTGACCTGGCCGAAGCGCTGCTTGAGATCGCGCTGGTCATCTCGTCGGTGACGCTGCTGACGCGCAGCCGGATTTACTGGTACGTGGGTCTGGTGTTCGCGGTGGGCGGGATCGTTTCGGCGGCGACGGTCTTATTGCTCAAATAGACAAACGGAATGTCACTCGGCGGGCATCTGTTCCAACTCTTCGATGGGCCTGGGGCGTGCGCTGACCTTTGCGGTGGTGAGGAGAAAGACGGCTAGCAGGATAGCGGCCATGCCGGCGAACTCGGCCGCGACCGGACGCTCGTGGAGCAGGAAGATGCCCAGCAGCACTGCGACCACCGGGTTGACATAAGCATAAGACGTTACCTTGGCAACCGGGACGTGCTCAACCAGGTAGACGAACGCGCTGTAACCCAGTAGCGAACCGCCGGTGATGAGCCAGGCCTGCGCGCCGATGGACTCGGCGTTGAGATGAAAGCGGGGCCACTCGCCCAGCGCCGTTCCCAGACCTGTGCTGATGACACCCGAGATGAGCATCTGCCAGCCGGCGGCGACAAAGCTGTTCACCGGCAGACGTGCGTGGCGGGCAATCAGGCTGCCGACCGTCCAGGCGAAGGCCCCGCCCAGGAGCACGGCGAGGGCGAGCAGGCGGGTGTGATCGCCGGCCAGGCCGGAGCGCAGGGAAGGCCCGACAAGCACAGCAAGGCCAGCAAAGCCCAACCCGATTCCCAGCCAGCCGCGGGCTGCGAGCGGTTCGCCGCCGGGAAGAAACACCTCAACCAGCGCCACGTAAAGCGGGATGACGGCGAGCACCAGCGAGGCCAATCCGCTGGGCACGGTTTTTTCTCCCCAGACCAGGGAGACATTACTGACGCTCAAAAGGAAGAAGCCGATCAGGCCGAGGATGAGCATGGTTTTGAGCGGGAAGAAGATGCGCAATCCGCGCCAGCGGCACCAGGCAAGGAGGATGGCGCCGGAGATGATAAAGCGCGTGCCGGAGAGCAGCAGCGCGGGCATGAGCGCAGTGCCGATGCGAATGGCTGTATAGGTGGAACCCCAGAAAAAGTAAACGCTGGCAAAGGCCACGACAATGGAGGCGGTGGTGGCGGCTTTGTTTGCCGGGTGATTCGCTGGAGGCGCGTTGTTGGCCATGGGCTGCTCTTATGCTAACGCCGGGATGCGGCTGGGAGGCCAACCTGGGCAGCCGGCGGCGGAGCGCGGGTTGGAAAATCGCTGCCAGTGCGTGGTATCCTCACGCCAGCGGGGATTTGATGCAAATGCATGCTGCCAGACAAGCGATTCTTGCGCCAGCCCGGCGCTGGTCGCGGTCGCGCGCACGATTCATGTGCCCGCGCAAACATCTGCGCGTGCTGCCCATGCGCACTCGACCAAGCCTTTTCGCCAGCGACTAGCTCTGCGGAAGCCCCTCACCCGCTTGACCCTGCCCAGCCGGGCAACCTTGAATGAAGGATTCCGCCACAGCGGAGTCCGTGGCCGCACTCCATCCTATGGGGACGGCACAACCGCACCTGCCGAGGAGACAGGAAATGACCAAGCAAGAGATGCACGCACACTATGGACCCAAGCTCGTTTGTCCCCTTCCCGGACCAAAGGCCAGGGCGGCGGTTGCGGCCGACGATCGCTTGATTTCGCCAAGCTATACACGCTCGTATCCGCTGGTGGCGCAGAGCGGGCGCGGGACTCGCGTGACGGACGTGGACGGCAACGAGTTTCTTGACTTTGCTTCCGGCATCGCCGTGGTGTCGACCGGACACTGCCATCCTGAAGTGGTGGCAGCCATTCAGAAGCAAGCGGCCGAGCTGATCCATATTTCAGGCACGGATTTCTACCAGGAGAAGATGACGGACCTGGGCGACCGGTTGAGCGCCGTGGCGCCGATGCCGGGGCCGCACAAATTTTTCTATGGCAACTCCGGCGCCGAGGCGATTGAGTGCGCGTTGAAGCTGGCGCGGTATCACACGGGACGCCAGCAGGTGATCTCGTTCTTCGGTGCATTCCACGGGCGCACCATGGGCGCGCTGTCGCTGACCGGGTCAAAGCCGCAGCAGAAGAGAAGGTTTTCACCGCTGGTTCCTGGCGTGACGCACGTGCGCTATCCCTACGCCTACCGCGGCTGCACGGGCGGGGCGCAGGATGAGGAGGCCTTCAGCCTGGGCTGCGCGCGCTACATTGAGGAGAAACTTTTCAAGACCATTCTGCCGCCTGAAGAGGTAGCGGCCATCTTCGTTGAGCCCATCCAGGGCGAGGGCGGCTACGTGGTGGCGCCGGATAACTTCATGCGCGAGCTGCGGGCCATCTGCAACCGGCACGGAATTCTGCTGGTGGTGGACGAGGTGCAGAGCGGCGCTGGGCGCACCGGCAAATGGTGGGCCGTGGAACATACCGGCGTGGAGCCGGACATGGTGTGCATCGCCAAGGGAATCGCCAGCGGCATGCCGCTGGGCATCTGCATGACCAAGGCCGAGGTGATGGATTGGGTTCCGGGATCGCATGCGTCGACGTTTGGCGGCAACCCGGTTTCAATTGCCGCGGCGCTGGCGACGATGGACATTATCGAGCGGGAAAGGCTGGCCAACGCGGCGCGCGTGGGCGGGCTGATGCTGGAACGGC
>Ga0302320_10018471_pt1 | contig 14055 bp, 8 predicted proteins | sample Bog_T0_3_FD_202130 | JGI IMG/M metagenome (GOLD analysis project Ga0302320, IMG submission 202130) | Peat permafrost microbial communities from Stordalen Mire near Abisko, Sweden - Bog_T0_3 | ecosystem: Environmental > Terrestrial > Soil > Wetlands > Peat | place: Sweden: Abisko, Stordalen Mire... | reverse complement strand
TAATCAAGCTGACTTCGCTGACCGACCGGGCGTTGTTTTACAAGGGCGAGGACTCCTTGCGCCACAAAGTTTTGGCCGTGGAGGAAATCGCCGGGGCGCAGGGCGCGGACTACGCCATCCGCAATTTGATCAGCGCGAAAAAGCTGGTCATTGAAAGCACGGTGAAAAATCCGCTGACCGGCAAACTGGAAACCCAGGTCAACACCGTGCATGGCCCGACCGCCGTGTTCCAGACGACCACCAACCCGCGCACCGACGCCGAGACGCGCAGCCGGTTTATTTTGGTGAGCGTGGACGAATCCGCCGAGCAGACCCGCGCCATCCTGGAGGCGCAGCGCCAGAGCCACACCCTGGACGGCTGGCGCAAGCGTCACGCCCGCGAAGCCATCTTGCGACGGCATCATGCCTTGCAACGGTTACTCAAGCCGGTGGTCGTGGTGAATCCGTTCGAGCCGTTCCTGTCCTATCCCGACGAGCAGTTGTTGGTCCGGCGCGATCATCCCAAATACTTGCATCTGATTTTAGCCGTCACGTTCCTGCATCAGTTGCAGCGGACAGTGAAACAGGACGCCCAGCTTGGCGACTACCTCGAAACCACCCTCGATGACATCGCCATTGCCAACGATCTGGCCCACCAGCTTTTCGGCCACAGCCTGGACGATCTCTCCCGGCCCAGCCGTGACTTGTTGCAACTGGTTAGTGATTACGTCGCCAAGAAAGCTGCCGGTGGTTCTGTGGACAAGGTGAGCTTCAATCGGCGGGAGTTGCGCGAGGCGTTCCAATGGGGCGACACCCGTTTGCGCATCCATCTTGAGGAACTGGTCGAAATGGAATACGTCGTGCCGCTCTCAGGCCGCTTTGGGCAAACGTATCAATATCGGCTGCTCTACGCGCCGACCGACGAGCCAGGCCGTTTTTTGGCCGGACTCAAATCCGTGGAGCAGTTGCGCCAGGAATCAAACCTCGCAGGCACTTTCACCAACCTCGCACCCCAAAACAGCCACCTTGCACCCACCTCGCAGGTTCAAAAGTGCGAGGTTAAAAACGGCGTTCCAACCAATAACGACGGGGTTTTAATCAATCGCCCGGCCAACCTCGCACCCTTTCCGGGAAAGCATATAGGGAAATCGCGCAGCAATGGGGCGCACATATCCGTATCAGTGGGAGGCGCAGCATGAACACGCCCGACCCTGTGACGACATTCCTTGAAGCCTTGAAGGTTCGCCGGTTCTCCCCGGCCACCATCACAAGCCGTCAGGCATCGTTGGCTGTGTTCTTTGGCTGGCTCGCGGGCAGCGGCATCGCCGACGTGCGCGAAGTCAGCCGCCAGACTGTGCGCGATTATCAGTTGTGGTTGCAGGGACGCGGCTACGCCGTCCCGACCGTGCAGGTCCACTTGCAGGCGTTGCGCCGGTTCTTCGAGCACTTGGAAACCACCGACGTTATCCTGGTCAATCCATGCGCCGGGATCATGCTGCCCAAGCTCGCCAGCCGGTTGCCCAAAGTGGTGCTCACCCAGGGCGAGGCCCGCGCCTTGCTGGACGCGCCCGACACGCAAACCAAAATCGGCATCCGGGACAAGGCCGTCCTCGAAATGTTTTATTCGACCGGCATCCGGCTCGCGGAAATGGCCCGGCTCACCATCCACGACGCCGATTATAAAAACGGTTTCGTTCGTGTCACCAAGGGCAAGGGAGGCAAAGACCGGGTTGTCCCCCTCGGTCGCAAGGCTTGCGACTATGTGCGCGAGTATCTGCAAAAAGTCCGCAGTGAGTGGAGCAAAGCCAACCGCGACGAACGCGCCCTGTGGTTGTCGTCCAAGCAGCCGCACGGCCCGCTTAAAAGCCAGGCCATTGAAGTCATGGTCAAGCAGTATGGCCGCGAGGCTGGCATCAAGAAGAACGTCACGCCCCACGTCTGGCGTCACACCTGCGCCACGCATCTGGTCACCGACGGCGCGAACATCGCTTACGTGCAGCGGTTGCTTGGGCATCGCTCGTTGCGCACGACTCAGATTTACACCCGCACCACCATTGCCGAAATCAAAGCCATGCACACCAAAGCTCATCCCAAGTGCTAGCGCACGGCCACCATTATGAAACTGGACGAACTGCTTCACCGCTTTCAGGGCGATCTCCAAATCCGCAATTACTCCGCCCGCACCGTGACGGACTACGGCTACAGTCTCGCCTTGCTGCTCCGCTTTTTGGAACAACGCGCCGTCACCGACATTCAGAGCCTGACCGCCGCCATGCTGACCGAGTTCCAACGCTGGGTTTATTATCAGCCGACCAAGCGCGGCGCCGCTCGTGGCGTGGTGAACCAGAATGCCATCCTTGCCGCCGTCAAAAGTTTTTGCCGGTTCCTGAAAGCCGAGGGCATCCTGTCCGCCGACCCCGCCCAGGGCATCGCGTATGCCCGCGAACCGCGCCGACTGCCCCGGAACGTGCTCACGCCCCAGGAAGCCAAGCGCATCATCGAGGCCGTGGACACCACCACTGTTTTGGGCTATCGCGACCGCACCATTTTGGAAGTGTTCTACGCCACCGGCATTCGCAACGAGGAGTTGCGCCATCTCACGGTTGCCGATGTGAACCTTGAGGAAGGCTTGTTGCGCGTGAACGATGGTAAAGGCGGCAAAGACCGCGTGACGCCATTGGGCCAGACCGCCAGCCGGTTTTTGGAAACGTATCTGAAAGGCATCCGGCCCCAACTTTTGGGCGAGCGGCATAGTGACCGGCTTTTCCTTTCGTTCCGGGGCAAACCGATTGACGCGCACACTGTCGGCGACCTGGTCAAACGCCATGCCCGGCTTGCCAAGGTCAAGAAACACGTCACGCCGCACGTCTGGCGTCACACCTGCGCCACGCACCTGGTCAAGAACAACGCCAACTTGCGCCACGTTCAAGACCTGCTTGGTCACGGTTCGCTGGCGACCACCGAGCGTTACCTGCAACTCACCATCACCGACTTGAAAGCCGCTCACACCAAGTTCCATCCCAGGGAAAAAGCGTAGCTTTTGGGCTGGTCATTGGCCCGGAAAAGTGCCATCGTACCGGCAATGGCAGTCGCGGGAGAACATCTTTCCTTTAGCTGTTCCGCCAGCCGTCAAACCCGACGGCTAAGAAATGAAATCCCCGTCTGTCCCCGGCCAGGCCGTGACCGCTCCCGCCGTGCTTTCCGAAAAATGCGCCGTTCAGCAAAACGGGCGTATCAGCCCGGAAACAGGGCACTTCCGGCGAGGGGGCGCACTACCAACTTAGGCCCCTTCGGTGAAGTCATCCGCGTCACCGGCCCCATGGCTAAGGTCAATCCCTTCCGGTTCTCCACCAAATATCAGGATGATGAAAGTGATTTGGTTTACTACGGCTACAGGTATTACAACGCGAGCACGGGTAGGTGGTTGAGCCGTGATCCGATTGGAGAAAAGGGCGGGATTAATCTATATGTTCTCGTCGGCGATGATCCGATTGATAAAATCGATTTGTTTGGACAACGGTGGTATGCGAGCGGACCCGTCGACACAAGTGCAGATACGATTGTATGTGATGGCAAAGGAGGGATTGAGGTTTATTTAACCCCTCAAAGCCGCTCTGGCTGTTCTGCAGCACGAAGTTGCCGAATGAAGCATGAGAATAGTCACGCCGCTGACGCTCTTACCGCCAATCCTAATGTTTGCGGTTGCAAGAATGCACACTCGATACCCAGAAACACTCAGGTAAATGCCACTCCGAGCAGCGTACTCAAAGCTTCCGAAAGGAAAGCATACGCCATAGAAATCCAATGCGTCAAAGACACTGTAGCAAGTGGTGGCTGGGATTGCGACGGGTCCGCAGCAGACTACATTAAAGCGCTGGAGGCAAATGCTGCTAAATATCAATAAATTCAGGCACAATAGGGGTATTTGCATCGCATCATCTATGTTGCTTGTGATACTAATATCTAGCTGCTGCTCAGATATGCGACGACCCACTTTAGTGGAGGAAAATGGAATAGTGGTTAGAGTAACAACTTTAAGTTCTGGGCAGTTGTCTGTTAAACTGCGCAACGTGACGAAAAGCCCTATTATTATGGATGAAGGCGACTTACCATGGAAATGGCGGTATAGCATGTGGATTAAAGCTTTTGAGGATGACGCCATAGGGAGTTCTCTTGAAGAGAGGCTTCCTATTGCAGATCCGCCAGTAATCAAAAAGCCAATTATCCTGGCTCCAGGACTGGAAGTTCAGGGAGCCATCGATCTATCGCGGCGTTTTCCAGAACTAGAAAATCTATTAACGCATCAGAATGTCATTATTTTTTGGAGTTATTCACCTGTTTTGAAAGGCTCCAATAAGAAACCGCATTTTTTTGGCTCGTTGATGATTCCGCGCACGACAAGAGATTCCAAGCTAAATACCCCCTCCGTCGAGACAGTGACCATTGATTCCCCTTAAAAGACTACGCCTCAAAAGTCACTGACTCGACTTCGCCCCAAAATCAGCCTGGCCGCAATCGTCTCCCGGCACTGGCTGGCTCCCCGGCCACCCTTGCCCAGCCCGTGCCGTGAGCCGTTGCCGCCAGAGTTTCGTTTAATCGCGTTCATCGTCGCCGGTACTTTGGCCGTCCCTCTCCGCGTCATTCGTTGTGGGTATTCGTTTTTGCTTTTAGAGTGGTGGTTTTGCTGGTCAGCGCGTGGTCAAGGTCCTGTTTTCGCTCTGCGCGGGACACCCATAAGACGGCAAAAATGGTTGAAAACCCGGCTTTTGCAAGTCGTTGCAAATCAATGGGTCATTTTTGGGTTGTCTGAGTTGTGACTCTTAGACAAGGAAGGGGGGAATAGGGTTCTTTTCGAGAGCCTTTTTCAGTCCCGGTTCCGGGGTGAGCCAAGCGGGATCAGCGGCAGGGACCGACCGGGAATTACCGGACAATAATCGGCAAAATCCCGTGGCCAAGGCCGGGAAAATCCTTAATGGCCCGGAGTAATTGATTTTCATGGGTGCTGGCCTTGATTTTCGGGTGAAAAATACGAAAAATCAGGGGATGATTTTGCCGTAAAAGGCGGCAAATTTGGCCGAATTTGGGGGCACTGGCGGGTAATTGGGTGATTTTAGAATAATTGGGGGGAAAATCCGGGATTATTTTCCCAGAAAATGGCCGACTGGCGATTTTGGGGGGCTATCCCCCGGCAAGACCGTCCAACCCACCGGCTTTTAGGGTGGTGGTTTCGTCAGCAGGCCCGCGTGAAGGAAAACTTTATCGCTCACCGCGCCGTCGTGCGTCGTGGTCTTACTTTTTAGGCACTCTGGCCGCCGTGCCGGGCTGCCTACGGCTTCGCCGGGTGGGGAGTGTTGCGCCGCTGTGTTTGACCGTGTCTGTACGTAATGAGTCTTCAAGCAACCTGGGAGGCTGGCGGGCGGCGCTGCGCGCCGCTCCGCCCGCCCCCCAGGAACCGCTTGGAGAGCTTCACAACCGGCCATTGGCCTTAGCGTTGTGCAAGACGCCTTGCTCCCATCACTGGATGAGCTTGCAACAGGCGTTGCAGCCCCTCAGAGAGCGTGAGGGCTGACAGTCCTTCGGCGAACTTGGAAGTCTCGTAGGCGTCCGCGCCCGACAAGCACTTCGTGATGTACTCCAGTCCGTCTTGACTCTGGTCGTACAGCCGGACGCGGGCCCATCCCCCGCCCATCTTCTCCCATGCGTGCATGAGAAAGAAACAGGTGGAGATGTTCACGCTCCGGGTCGCTAGTCCCGTCAACAGAAAGTGATAATGCCGCCGACCGAGCAGCTCGCCCAGTTCCTCGCGGCGGCACCACGCCAGGCGTGGAAAGTAAATGTGTTGGTTCTTCGCAAGCTGGCGCAGGATGGCGTGGAACATGGACCGGCGAATCCGGTCCGGCAGCTTTTCCTGCTTGAAGGTGAGCGAGCCGAAGAACTGCCAGCGCACCCCGCAGAGCACCCACAAATCCGGGCTTTCCGTCTTGACCCGGTAACGCGGCGCAGGCCCGGCCGGTCGTTCCGGCGGCTGGTAAGCCGATTTGTCCATGATGCGGCCGCGCAGTTTGAGACGGCCACCGTAACCGCCTTCCATGTCCTGAATCGAAATCACGATCACGCCCTGGAGTTCCCGGCCTGCCTCATCCGGGGCCAGCGCGTAGTCCACCGTGTGGTTGAGCGGGCAATGCGGGTCGGCGTCCAGCAGCGTCAGCACGCGCTCGAAAACGAGGCTGCCGGGGCCAGCGGTCGGCTGAACCCGGTCGGCGATGATCTCAAATGGCGCGAGCATGGCTGATTTGATTTTTTGGTGAACACCTTGTCACCGAGGGAGGCGGGAAGGTCTGCCGAGAATTACCCAACGCTCACAGGCGTTGCAGGACTTACTCCAAAGCCGTTCTACTGCTCCAACGTGAGGAAAATGCACCCGGCGCACGCGCCAGTCAAGCGATGGAAACACTATTCGTCACTATCCGCTCAGTACTCGCCCACTGCTCGGCCATTGCACCGGAACGGAGAACGGCTAAGGGGGGAATCAGGCAGTTTTAGCCTGACGTTCGACAAACGCTTCAACGAACTCAGCCACTTTGTTTTGCTGGTGACGGGGCAGATGGCTGGCTTTATCAAAAACTTTCCGCAGCTTGCCCGCTGGTCCTTGTCCGCGCGGTTTGCTCGCATCGCGCCCCACGAGAAAATCAGTGGTGACGCTGAGAATGTCGGCCAGCGCGGACAGTTGCTCCGCGCGTAGAGCCACCGGCTCTCTTTCCCAGTACGTGATTACGCGCTGGCTCGTTCCCAATTTTTCGGCGAGTTGAAGCTGAGTCAGCCCCGCGCCCTCACGCGCAGCCGCCAATCGTTCGCCGAAAGTTGTTCGAGCCTGCTTTGCTGGTCTTCCTGCTGCCATGCCGTCAGCATATCCCGGCTTTAAGGAATTATACGAAATCGCTTGCACAAATATACCTATTACGTGTATTTCGTTCGCATGTCAAAACATTCGACTTCCGCCTTGACACCCTTTTTGCAACCGACGCCAGGGGAGGCCGGGGCGGGCGCGGTGACGGTCTTCGTTGCCGCGCCCCAATCCCCCATCACCCGATGAAAACCGACTTCGCCGAAATCAAGCGCACGACCGATCTGGTGCGCGTGGTGGAGGGTTACGGGGTGAAGCTCAAAAGGACGGGGCGCAACTACGTCGGGCGTTGCTGCTTCCACGACGATAAAACGCCGTCGCTCATCGTCACGCCGGAAAAAGGGTTGTGGCACTGCCCCGGTTGCGGCGCGGCGGGCAACGTCATCCAGTTCGTGGCGAAGAAGGAAGGCATCAGCGACCGGGACGCGGCGTTGAAACTATGCCGCGCCATTCCGGGAGTGAAGTCGGCCGAACGGCCACCCGTCCCCGCCGCTCCCGCATTGTCGCCCGGAGAGACAGCCAGGCTTTTGCAGCGCGTGGTCAGTTTTTACGCCAAGACGTTGCGCAAGTACCGGGCCGGACTCGATTACCTCAAATCCCGCAAGCTGGACGACCCGGCCATGCTGGACGTGTTTCAAGTGGGTTATTGCAACGGCACCTTGGCCGGAGTGTTGCCCAAGGCCGGGGAGATCATTGAGGGGCTGAAAACCTTGGGCGTGTTAAATGCGAAGGAGCAGGAACTTTTTCGCGGTTGCGTCACCGTGCCAATCTTTGACGCCCAGGGAAATGTCAGCGGGTTGTATGGCCGTCGTATCAGCGACGATGAACCGCGCCACCTGTATCTGCCCGGCCCGCATCGGGGAGTGTGGAACGGCACGGCGGCGAAAACCAATCAAACGCTATTCATCGCCGAAGCCATCCTGGACGGCGTGGCCTTGTGGCAGGCCGGTTTTAAAAACACCATCGCCATTTACGGCACCAACGGTTGGACGACCGACCATGAGCAACTGCTAAAGGAAAATGGTGTCACTGAAATCTTGCTTTGCCTCGACAACGACGACGCCGGCAGAACAGCCACACAACAGCTAAAAGAAAAACTCCTTGCGGAGGGCCACCAGATGCCCGCGCTGGTCAAGAGCGTCCACGTCATTGAGTGGCCCCAGGGCGTGAAAGATGCCGCCGATTTTTTCCTTAGCCGTGCCGCTTCCGATTTTGAGGCGTTGTTACCCAAGACCGCACCCGTCAGTGACCAGACCGCCCAGGCCGCGCAACAGCAAATCACCATGACGCCGGACGGCTTCACGGCCACTTACAGCGGGCGCAAGTATGAGCTTCGCGCCATTGAGAAACCCGGCGCATCCCGTTTGAAAGCCACCATTCGCGCCGTCGGCAGCCAGAGTGGCCCGTGCGGCTCGCACCGGTTCGTCATTGATACCGTGGATTTTTATCTCAGCCGTTCCCGCCGCGGTTTTATGAGCGAAGCGGCGCGGTTGTTTGGCGAGAACGTCGAACTCATCGAAGCCGACACCAACAAGCTCATTGAGCAGTTGGAATCTTACATCAACACTAAAAAAGTGGGGTGCAGCGTCACGCTGCCCGTGGTCAGTGACGCGGATAAAGCCGAGGGCATGAAGCTGGGGCGTCAACCTGATCTCACCGGCGAGATATTGCGCGACATGGAACGGCTGGGGATGATCGGCGAGACGGTCAACAAGCTCATCGGCTATCTGGTGATGACCAGCCGGAAAATGCCCGACCCGCTGGCGTTGCTCACGCTTTCGGGCAGTGGCTCCGGCAAGAGCCACTTGCAGGACACCATTCTTTGCCTCTGTCCCGGCGAGGATTTAATCAAGCTGACTTCGCTCACCGACCGGGCGTTGTTTTACAAGGGTGAGGACTCGTTGCGTCACAAAGTTTTGGCCGTGGAGGAAATCGCCGGGGCGCAGGGCGCGGACTACGCCATCCGCAATTTGATCAGCGCGAAAAAGCTGGTCATTGAAAGCACGGTGAAAAATCCGCTGACCGGCAAACTGGAAACCCAGGTCAACACCGTGCATGGCCCGACCGCCGTGTTCCAGACGACCACCAACCCGCGCACCGACGCCGAGACGCGCAGCCGGTTTATTTTGGTGAGCGTGGACGAATCCGCCGAGCAGACCCGCGCCATCCTGGAGGCGCAGCGCCAGAGCCACACCCTGGACGGCTGGCGCAAGCGTCACGCCCGCGAAGCCATCTTGCGACGGCATCATGCCTTGCAACGGTTACTCAAGCCGGTGGTCGTGGTGAATCCGTTCGAGCCGTTCCTGTCCTATCCCGACGAGCAGTTGTTGGTCCGGCGCGATCATCCCAAATACTTGCATCTGATTTTAGCCGTCACGTTCCTGCATCAGTTGCAGCGGACAGTGAAACAGGACGCCCAGCTTGGCGACTACCTCGAAACCACCCTCGATGACATCGCCATTGCCAACGATCTGGCCCACCAGCTTTTCGGCCACAGCCTGGACGATCTCTCCCGGCCCAGCCGTGACTTGTTGCAACTGGTTAGTGATTACGTCGCCAAGAAAGCTGCCGGTGGTTCTGTGGACAAGGTGAGCTTCAATCGGCGGGAGTTGCGCGAGGCGTTCCAATGGGGCGACACCCGTTTGCGCATCCATCTTGAGGAACTGGTCGAAATGGAATACGTCGTGCCGCTCTCAGGCCGCTTTGGGCAAACGTATCAATATCGGCTGCTCTACGCGCCGACCGACGAGCCAGGCCGTTTTTTGGCCGGACTCAAATCCGTGGAGCAGTTGCGCCAGGAATCAAACCTCGCAGGCACTTTCACCAACCTCGCACCCCAAAACAGCCACCTTGCACCCACCTCGCAGGTTCAAAAGTGCGAGGTTAAAAACGGCGTTCCAACCAATAACGACGGGGTTTTAATCAATCGCCCGGCCAACCTCGCACCCTTTCCGGGAAAGCATATAGGGAAATCGCGCAGCAATGGGGCGCACATATCCGTATCAGTGGGAGGCGCAGCATGAACACGCCCGACCCTGTGACGACATTCCTTGAAGCCTTGAAGGTTCGCCGGTTCTCCCCGGCCACCATCACAAGCCGTCAGGCATCGTTGGCTGTGTTCTTTGGCTGGCTCGCGGGCAGCGGCATCGCCGACGTGCGCGAAGTCAGCCGCCAGACTGTGCGCGATTATCAGTTGTGGTTGCAGGGACGCGGCTACGCCGTCCCGACCGTGCAGGTCCACTTGCAGGCGTTGCGCCGGTTCTTCGAGCACTTGGAAACCACCGACGTTATCCTGGTCAATCCATGCGCCGGGATCATGCTGCCCAAGCTCGCCAGCCGGTTGCCCAAAGTGGTGCTCACCCAGGGCGAGGCCCGCGCCTTGCTGGACGCGCCCGACACGCAAACCAAAATCGGCATCCGGGACAAGGCCGTCCTCGAAATGTTTTATTCGACCGGCATCCGGCTCGCGGAAATGGCCCGGCTCACCATCCACGACGCCGATTATAAAAACGGTTTCGTTCGTGTCACCAAGGGCAAGGGAGGCAAAGACCGGGTTGTCCCCCTCGGTCGCAAGGCTTGCGACTATGTGCGCGAGTATCTGCAAAAAGTCCGCAGTGAGTGGAGCAAAGCCAACCGCGACGAACGCGCCCTGTGGTTGTCGTCCAAGCAGCCGCACGGCCCGCTTAAAAGCCAGGCCATTGAAGTCATGGTCAAGCAGTATGGCCGCGAGGCTGGCATCAAGAAGAACGTCACGCCCCACGTCTGGCGTCACACCTGCGCCACGCATCTGGTCACCGACGGCGCGAACATCGCTTACGTGCAGCGGTTGCTTGGGCATCGCTCGTTGCGCACGACTCAGATTTACACCCGCACCACCATTGCCGAAATCAAAGCCATGCACACCAAAGCTCATCCCAAGTGCTAGCGCACGGCCACCATTATGAAACTGGACGAACTGCTTCACCGCTTTCAGGGCGATCTCCAAATCCGCAATTACTCCGCCCGCACCGTGACGGACTACGGCTACAGTCTCGCCTTGCTGCTCCGCTTTTTGGAACAACGCGCCGTCACCGACATTCAGAGCCTGACCGCCGCCATGCTGACCGAGTTCCAACGCTGGGTTTATTATCAGCCGACCAAGCGCGGCGCCGCTCGTGGCGTGGTGAACCAGAATGCCATCCTTGCCGCCGTCAAAAGTTTTTGCCGGTTCCTGAAAGCCGAGGGCATCCTGTCCGCCGACCCCGCCCAGGGCATCGCGTATGCCCGCGAACCGCGCCGACTGCCCCGGAACGTGCTCACGCCCCAGGAAGCCAAGCGCATCATCGAGGCCGTGGACACCACCACTGTTTTGGGCTATCGCGACCGCACCATTTTGGAAGTGTTCTACGCCACCGGCATTCGCAACGAGGAGTTGCGCCATCTCACGGTTGCCGATGTGAACCTTGAGGAAGGCTTGTTGCGCGTGAACGATGGTAAAGGCGGCAAAGACCGCGTGACGCCATTGGGCCAGACCGCCAGCCGGTTTTTGGAAACGTATCTGAAAGGCATCCGGCCCCAACTTTTGGGCGAGCGGCATAGTGACCGGCTTTTCCTTTCGTTCCGGGGCAAACCGATTGACGCGCACACTGTCGGCGACCTGGTCAAACGCCATGCCCGGCTTGCCAAGGTCAAGAAACACGTCACGCCGCACGTCTGGCGTCACACCTGCGCCACGCACCTGGTCAAGAACAACGCCAACTTGCGCCACGTTCAAGACCTGCTTGGTCACGGTTCGCTGGCGACCACCGAGCGTTACCTGCAACTCACCATCACCGACTTGAAAGCCGCTCACACCAAGTTCCATCCCAGGGAAAAAGCGTAGCTTTTGGGCTGGTCATTGGCCCGGAAAAGTGCCATCGTACCGGCAATGGCAGTCGCGGGAGAACATCTTTCCTTTAGCTGTTCCGCCAGCCGTCAAACCCGACGGCTAAGAAATGAAATCCCCGTCTGTCCCCGGCCAGGCCGTGACCGCTCCCGCCGTGCTTTCCGAAAAATGCGCCGTTCAGCAAAACGGGCGTATCAGCCCGGAAACAGGGCACTTCCGGCGAGGGGGCGCACTACCAACTTAGGCCCCTTCGGTGAAGTCCTCCGCGCCACCGGCCCCATGGCTAAGGCCAACCCATTCCGGTTCTCCACCAAATATCAGGATGATGAAAGCGATTTGCTTTACTACGGCTTCAGGTATTACTCAGCAAACGAGGGAAGATGGATAAATCGTGATCCTATAAATGAGCCTGGATTTATTCTTTCTACTTACTTCGTGGCTGCATTCCCGAAAATCAGGAATGATTTTTCATATCTTTTTGTGGTTAATGACTGTCAGGATATGATTGATAAATTGGGCCTTGACGGATGGGGTTCCTTTCCGCCTTTATGGAATTTGCCGCCACAGCCCCCACCACCACCGCCACCGGCTGGCTTCTTCATGTGCCAACGAAATATTGGCGTTGATGGCTACTCTGACATTGCAGGAAGGGTTGGAAACTGCTGTGGCGGTATGCACACATATCTGGAGTATGACGACGGAAGTGGTGGACAATGGGGCTGGGGTTTTAATGGCGGAACTACAACTGTAAGTGAACAGCATTTCGGCGGCAATTGCACCTCATGCAAGCCTACTTCCGGTAAGCTTCAAGCAGGCAGTGGACAAGGAACTGCGGCTAATGAGGCTACTGCTGCGCAAATTCAAGATTGCATCAAGAGCGTAAAGCCAAGCAAGCCATACTCGTGGTATGGCTACAACTGCAAAGCGTGGGCCCAAGAAGCCGCCGGAAAATGTGGCCTTAGCTGTAAGTGAACGATGGACACACCGACCGGAAACAGCGGCAACGTACTGAGGTGGTTGCCTTGGATTATAGCTGTGAGCGTTGCCATCCTTGGTTTCATATCAGGTGCTTATTATTTTACCTTAAAATTCCATGTAGCGTTTGCGGAGGACCAAGTAAGCATCTTTGAGCAAATGGTAACGTCCTCGAATGGGGCATCCGATCCTCATCGGATTACGGGCTTTTTGGCTTATGTTGTTAATTACTATCCTTCTGGTTCAAAGCAGATCAAAGACACTCCCTTGGATAGGATCGTCGAAACTAGCCGCTCGAATGCAATTGCAAAAATTGTTATTCGATTAAAAAATGTAACGGGCAAAGGCTTGGGGGATGATCCTCAGAAGTGGATGACAGAATATCCGCCATCCAATTGAGGGTTGCCCCCTCTTCGTCGAGACAGTGACCATTGATTCCCCTGGGAGACTACGCCTCAAAGTTCACAGACTCGACTTCGCCCCTGAGTCAGTCTGGCCGCAATCGTCCCCCGCAGCGTGAGCCGTTGCCGCCAAAGTTTTGTTCAATCGCGTTCATCGTCGCCGGTGGTTTGGCCGTCCCGTTCCGCGTGCGTTCTTAGTGGGTGGTTGTTCTGCAAAGACAGCTTCGAGAGTGGTGGTTTCGTTGGCAGTTAGCGCGGGGTTGAAAACTTTTCCGTTCACCGCGCTGTCGTGCGTCGTGGTCTGAATCAGTGGGCTTCTGTCCTCTCGCGCCGGACGGGCGCACTGATTGATTGCCCCGATTGACGACCCCCAATCAATCGGCAACGTGACGTTGCATCCCCCTATTCCATGGTCAGGCTAAATCTTTCCTGTTCAGGATGCCGGTGGCTCAGGAGTTTGACATTCCACCACGCGCCTTCCTTGGTCACGTACTTGGCGCAATAATCGGCCACGTCACCGGGGCTATGCACCGGCTCGATCCGGTTGCGGCCGTACCGGGCGAACCATTCCCGCCAGATGTCCGACCGTTTCAGGTTTTTGCAATCCACCCACAGCGCGTGAACGTGGTAGCCATCCCGTCCGGGATTTTGTTCCAGGGCGTAGAAGTACGAGACGCCGCGCAACTTCGAGCGCATGAACTTTTCGTAGCATCGCGAGGCCGACCAGACTGAGGCTTCCCAGGCGAACGTCAGGTGCGAAATCACCTGCCACGGGGCGAACGAATGCACCCAATCACCCATCTCAACATTGAGTTGGGCGGCTTTGACCCGGTCAACGGGTTCAAGGTAGCGGGCTTTGTTCATAATGTTCTCCAACTCGGTACACACCTCTCGGACAAGGATGGGTTGATGGCGGCCCGCGCTCCGCGCGG
>Ga0302320_10018470_pt1 | contig 14056 bp, 13 predicted proteins | sample Bog_T0_3_FD_202130 | JGI IMG/M metagenome (GOLD analysis project Ga0302320, IMG submission 202130) | Peat permafrost microbial communities from Stordalen Mire near Abisko, Sweden - Bog_T0_3 | ecosystem: Environmental > Terrestrial > Soil > Wetlands > Peat | place: Sweden: Abisko, Stordalen Mire... | reverse complement strand
TGTTCATTTATTTTGCGAGCAGCCGCGCGTGCGGATCTGTCTCGCTCCAGGAAAGGATGTGAGTTCCTTTGACAGAAATTAAATTAAAAAAAGGCGAACCCGTGGAACGCGCGCTGCGCCGGCTTAAGAAAAAAGTCGACCGCGAAGGCACGTTGAAAATCGTGCGCAGCCGCCGGACGTTTGAAAAGCCCAGCGAAAAACGCCGCCGCAAAGAAAAAGTGGCGCGTTTCTCCGCGATGCTGACGGCCCGTTACGCCGACCTGTGATTCGCATTTTGCGATTTCCAAAGCCGGGCGTGTCCGATTAGGATGCGCCCGGCATTTTATTTGCCCAGACGCCCAAGCCAACCATGTATTCACTCTCGACCTGCTGGAATTCCAACCGTCACACTGACGGCCGCGCCATGCTGCGCGAAATCCGCGACCTTGGTTTTGGATATGCCGAGTTGAGCCACGGCATCCGCATCAGCCTCATGCCCGGCATCCTCGAAGCCGTGGACGCGGGCGAGATCAGGATTTCCACGCTCCACAATTTTTGTCCGCTGCCCGTCGGTGTCACGCATTCCGCGCCGAACCTCTACGAATTTTCCGCCGAGCGCGACCGCGACCGCGAACTCGCCGTCCGCCACACGCTCAAGACGTTTGATTTTGCCGTGCGCGTCAAGGCGCCGCTCGTCGTGCTGCATCTCGGCAGCATGGACTTGAAGGATTATACCGGCAAACTTAGCGAGCTGCTCGAACGCGGCGCGAAGGACACGCCCAAGTTCCAGAAATTTGTCGCCGAGGCCATCGCCAAGCGCGACGCTCGGAAGGAAAAAGCTTTTGCGCGGGTCAAGGAAACGCTGCGGCTGCTTTTGCCCGAGGCGAAAAAACGCGGCCTCAAGCTCGCCTGCGAAAACCGCGAAGCTGTCGAGGAACTCCCGGCGGAAAATGATTTCCTGAATTTTTTCCACGAATTTCACGCCCCGGAAATTGTTTACTGGCACGACACCGGCCATGCGCAGATCAAGGAGAACTTCGGCCTTATCCGGCACGCCGAGCATCTCGCGTCGCTCGCCGACCGGCTGGCTGGATTTCACATCCACGACGTGCAGTTTCCGACGCAGGACCACTGCGCGCCGGGCACCGGCATGATTGACTACGCCGCGCTCAAGCCGTTCGTGAAACCGGGGCACGTCAAGGTTTTTGAGCTCAACAACAAGGTGCCCGTCGAAGCCGCCCAGGCCGGCATCGCTCACGTCAAAAAAATCTGGGGCGAGGAATAAGTTTTCATTTGCCAGGCACGCAAAATAACTTTGCGCCTTTGCGCCTTTGCGTGAGAATGGATTTTGTGAATCCTGCGCCGAGCGAAACCGCCGCTGAAATTGTCCGCCGACTTCAGTCGGCGGGCTTCGCCGCGTTCTGGGTCGGCGGCTGCGTGCGCGATTTTTTGCTGGGCCGTGAGCCGCAGGATTTTGACATCGCCACCGACGCCAAGCCGGAGCAGGTCGAAAAGTTGTTCCGCAAAACCATTCCCGTCGGCAAAAAATTCGGCGTCATCATCGTGGTCGAAGGCGGTCAGCAATTTCAGGTCGCCACGTTTCGCGCCGAGGCGGATTACCAGGACGGCCGTCGCCCGGAGAAAATTATTTTTGCCAACGCCGAGGCCGACGCGTCGCGCCGCGATTTCACGGTGAACGGGCTGTTCTACGATCCGCTCACGGAAAAAATCCACGACTGGGTCGGCGGCGAATCGGATTTGCGGGCAAAAACAATTCGGACGATTGGCCAGCCGGAAGAACGTTTTGGCGAGGATCACTTGCGGATGCTGCGCGCCGTGCGTTTTGCCGCGCAGTTGAATTTTGAAATCGAACCGCAGACGTTTGTCGCTGTTCAGAAACTCGCGCCGAAAATCAAAATCATCAGCGCCGAGCGCGTGCGGGATGAATTGATAAAATTGTTTCGTCCGCCGCACGCAGCGCGCGGGCTGGTGCTGCTGTGCGAGAGCGGCTTGCTGGAACACGTTTTGCCGGAACTGGCGGCGACAACTGGCTGCGAGCAGTCGCCGGATTTTCATCCCGAAGGCAGCGTATTCAATCACATTTGCCTGATGCTGGAAAAAATGTCTGCGAATGCAAATGGATCGTTGCCGTGGGCGGTGTTGTTGCATGATATTGCCAAGCCGGTGACGGCGGAGCGCGACGCGGCGACCGGCAAAATCCATTTTTACGGCCACGAAAAAGTCGGCGCGGACATGGCGGAAGCAATTTTGCGGCGGCTAAAATTTTCCAACCGCGAGATCGAGGAAGTAGTCGCAGCAGTGCGGCATCACATGCAGTTCAAGGACGTGAGGCAGATGCGCAAGGCGACGCTGCGGCGGCTATTGTTGCGCGAGACGTTTCCGCTGGAGTTGGAATTGCACAAACTGGATTGTCTTGGCGCACGCGGCGACTTGGAAAACTACAAATTTTTGATCGAGCAAGCGGAGGAATTGAAACATCAACCGCAAATCCGTCCGCCGCTGTTGACGGGCGATGATCTGATCAAGCTCGGCCTGAAGCCGGGCGGGGAAATGGGCGCGTTGCTGGCGGAAATCCGCGAGCTGCAACTGGCGGATGAGTTGAAAACACCGGACGAGGCGAGGGCGTGGGTGAAAAAGAAAGTGACGGCTGATTAAGCCTGCGCTGAGTGGTCAATAGCCATCTGCTGATTATTCACCGAATTCCCGTCGCCAGTTTTCGTATTCGTGGGTGATGCCGATGTGCTTGAGATATTCGGCATCCACCAAAGTGGGAATTTTACCGGGCCGGCCCCAAAGGTCGTGTTGCAGCGCGTTGGCGATATGCACCACGCCTGCGAGGCACAGCCCATTATTGCCACACCGTTTGGGATTATGGTGGCAGGCGACCGCTTCGACTAGCGGCACGGGCAGCCCCCAGAGCGCCAGCAGATAGCCGCCCACTTCGGCGTGGGTGGCTTGCAGATGTTTTTGTTCCATGGCCGTGACGGGGATGCCTGCGGTCTGGGCCTCCCGGATGATTTCGCCGTATTGTTCCGGCAGCTTGTCGGCCAGAATCAGTTTGCCGATGTCATGCAGGATGCCGGCGGCGTAAGCCTGTTCCGACACATAGGCGTCGGCGTGATGACGGACGGAAATAATACGGCCGACGGCCGCGGTGGCGACGGAATGTTCCCAGACCTTTTCGATGGAAAAATCCGGACATTTTTTGCGGTCAAAGGCCGAGAAGAGCGGCACGGCCAAGGCTAGTGACTGGATAATGCCGACGCCCAGCAGTTGCACGGCTTCGTTCACGGAGAAAACCTTGCGGCTGAAACCGAAGAACGCGGAATTGGCGAGCTGCAACAGTTTGGCGCAGAGCGCGGGATCTTTCGTGGCGATTTCGGAAATCCGCTCCGTTGAACTGAGGGGCGACTGAAGCACGTCAGAGATTTCGAGGTAAAGTTCCGGCAGGCTGGGCAGGTGGGCCATACCGCCGGTGATTTCCCGCAGTTTTTCGTTGCCCAAATGTTGTTTGACACTGGTGACTTTTTTGAGGCAATTCTTCAGGTCTTCCAAGCTGCACGGTTTTGCCAGAAACTGATGGGTCAAACCCACGCAGCTGACCACGTCACGCAAATCCGAATAGCCCGACATGATGATGCGGACGGTTTGCGGGTGCAGGCGCTGGACATGGTTCAGCACTTGCGCGCCGTTGATGCCGGTCATGCGCATGTCCGTGACAATCACGTCGAACGCCTGTTCCTTCATCAGGACCAGCGCTTGTTCGCCGCTCTCGGCAAAAAAAGTATCCCAGTGTCCGGACAAACCGCGCATGCCCATCTTCAGCACGCGAAGCAGCGAGGGCTCGTCATCCACAAACAATATTTTGGCCTTGGTCGCTGCCGGGTCGGTAACGGGATGCTTGGCGCAAGTCGAATTCCGGCGCATGAACCGGTTGGCGCTGCCGGGATTGGTGTCGCAGCAGTCATGGATGTCCTTCATGAGCATTCTGCTCAAGTATCGGCAAATAAAACCGCTACTTTAGGCAAAAATTGCCCCGACCTTTTTGAGCACGGTCGCCGGTGAAAGGGCGCGGAGACATTCCTCCGGCTTTTCAAAATGGCAATCCGACTTCATGCAGGGAGAACAGGGGAGGTCAATCCGCAAAACATTTTCGAGCTGGCCATACGGGCCGGTGCGGCGGGGTTCGGTGGGGCCGAAGAGCGCGATGAGCGGCTGGCCGAGCGCGGCGGCGACGTGCATCGGGCCGGTGTCGTTCGTGACCAACAAATCGCAAAGCCGGATCCACTCGATCATTTCCGGCAGGGAAGTTTCACCGCACAGGTTCAGGCAGCATTCCGGCGCGGCGCGCGAAATCATCTCGCCAAGCGGCTTGTCCTCGCCGTTGCCGAGGATAGCGAAGCACATTTCAGGAAATTTTTCGACGAGCTGGCAGACAAGTTCGGCGAAATATTTTGCGGGCCAGCGTTTGTTTTCCCAGCGCGCGCCGGGCTGAAGTAAAACCAGTTTTGAGTTTTGAGTTTTGAGTTTTGAGTTTGCTTCGGGCCACTTGCGTTTCACTTCGGCGGCAATTTCCGGCCGCTCCGGCAGCCAGTTGAAATTTTTGTGAACCGGCACGCCGAGCGCCGGCAGCACCGCGAGATACCAGTCCACGGCGTGCGTGTGGAATGATTTTCGTGGGACGGCCAGATCGTAAAAGCCGCGCGCGCCTTCGCGGGTTTCATCGAGGCCGACGAGGCATTTTCCATTGGTGAGCCACGCAAAGATGCCGCTGCGCAAGAGGCATTGCAGGTCAATGACGAGGTCAAATTTTTGCGCGCGCAGCCAGCGGATGCTGCGGAACATTTCCGGCCAGTGCTGTAGTCTGGCCCAGCGTTTGCGTTCGAAGCGGACAATGCCGGCCAGATCGGGATCACCTTCGAGAAGGGGCGCGAGCGCGGAGTCAATCCACCAGAAAATCTCCGCATCCTTGAAATGCAGCTTCAACAACCGCAGCACCGGCAATGCCTGAATCACGTCGCCGAGTGAGCTGGGTTTGAGGATGAGGATTTTCAAAAAAGTGACCCGTGACGCGTGACGCGTAACAAGGTTTTTGTTTGCGCACGGTTCATGTCACTTTGCACCCGTCACCGGTCACGGTGAAATTACCGGCCGAACTCCAGTCGTTCGGCGAGGCGTTCGGGCAGGCCGGCGGCGCGGATTTTGGCCTGCGTGGTGGCGATGTCATAGTCGAGCCGGCGGAGTTCGATCGTGCCGGCGTCCAGATCGTAAATCACATAGCCGGACTTGGGATTGTTGTCGCGGGGCTGACCGACGGCACCGACGTTGATGAAATATTTTTTGGCGGGATCAATCTTGAACTTGGAATACGTCCCGCCGCGCACGGCGGTGTCGCGCATGAAGGCGACGGGCACATGCGTGTGGCCGAAAAAACAGACGGCTGTGTTTTGATACGGAAAGCTGGCGGCGGCGGCGAGCTTGTCGAAGACGTAGCCCCAGCGTTGCGGCGCATCAAGTGTGGCGTGAACGATGGTGAAATTGGCGACCATGCGTGAATACTTCAGGTCGCGCAGCCATTGCCGATCCTCGGTGGTGAGCTGGTTGCGGGTCCAGATGACGGCTTCGGCGGCGGCCGGATTGAAACCCTCAAGATGATCTTCACTGGAGCAGTATTCGTCATGGTTACCCTTGACGACGGGGATGTTCATGGCACGAACCATGTCGAGACATTCCTTGGGATTGGCGTTGTAGCCGACAACGTCGCCGAGGCAGACAATCTGCTGGATGTTTTGCGTCTTAATGTCGGCCAAGACCACCTGAAAAGCTTCCAGGTTGCCGTGGATGTCAGCGATGATGGCGTATCTCATGTCAGTCAGCGGGAAATTTCAAAGCCGTTAAATTCATTTTGTGCGTCCGTCCAGTTTAACTGCTCGTCGCGGATAAATCCAGCAAGTCCTGCGCCGAGAATGGCGTCGCGAAACGCCGCCAGTTCCTCGCGCGTGCCTTCGGCGGCGAGCTCGACGCGGCCGTCGGGCAGGTTGCGGATGGCACCGGTGACTTCAAACCCGGAGGCGACCGTTTTTACGGTGTAACGAAACCCCACGCCTTGCACGCGGCCGGAATAAAAAATATTCAGGCGGCGGCGGTTCGTCGTCGGGGTGCAGGCTGACGGATGAATCGGCACCGGAGGATGAAGCCAAAGTTAGCGGCGGGGCGCAATGTTTTTTGCCGCGCAGAAAACTTTTTTGTGCTTTTTGGTGAAATCTATTTGACCCTTCGTGAAATTTCCCGTAGTTAGCAAGGGCTGCCACGAACAAAATATAAATCTTTTGTCTGTATTGGCCGGCGACGAGTCAAGCTGTAACGGCGATGCTGAACACGAAAACATTTCTGACGGTGGATTTTGGGGCGGGCAGCCTCAAGCTGGCGGAGTTCGAGGCGAACGACGCGGGCGGATTATCCCTCAAAAGTTTTGCCATCAAACCCCTCGGACTGGAAGGCTCGCAGGACGCCACGCGCGAAGCCACCATCCTCAAGGCATTGCAGGAGTTGATCGCCGAGAAAGGAATCAAGTCCAAAAACGTCAACGTCTGCGCGCCGGGCTTCCAGGTCTTCTCCAAGTTCGTCAAACTGCCGCCGGTGGACGCCACCAAGGTGACGCAGATCATCCAATACGAGGCGCAGCAGAATGTGCCGTTCCCGCTGGCGGAGGTGGTGTGGGATTACCAGATTCTCGGTTCGGCGGCGAGCGGCGAACTGGAAGTATTATTGGTCGCCATCAAGTCGGATGTCGTCGAGGGCTTGTTCCGCGTGGCGGCTTCGGCGAAGTTGAAATTGAATTTGTGCGACGCGTCGCCGGCGGCGCTGTGCAACGCGTTCCGGTATAATTATGGCGATCTCGAAGACTGCACCATGCTGCTCGACATCGGCGCCAAGACGAGCAACCTGCTGTTCTTCGAGAAGGGAAAGGTTTTCTCCCGCAGCATTAATCTCGGCGCGAACACGATCACGCAGGATTTCGCCAACGAGTCGAAATTGAAATTTGACGAGGCAGACAAAATCAAAATCGCCGAGGGTTTCGTGAGCCTGGGCGGTGCGTATGAGGAGCCGGAAAACGCCCACCAGGCGGCCATCTCCAAAATCGCGCGGCAGTTCATGACCAAGCTGCACATCCAGGTCAACCAGACGATCCAGTTTTATCGCGGGCAGCAGGGCGGGGCGGCTCCTCAGCGTTTGTATCTTTCCGGCGGCGCGAGCATCATGCCCTACACGGCGCAATTTTTTGCGGAGAAGCTGAACATCCCCGTCGAGTATTTCAATCCTCTTCGCAACGTCCAGATTGATCCGTCGGTGAACCTGGAAGAACTGGCGCGCGTGGCGCATTCGCTGGGCGAAGTCGTCGGGCTTGGTTTGCGCAACCTCGCGCACTGCCCGGTGGAAATGAATTTGATGCCGGAAAGCACCCTGCGCTGGCAGGCGTTCAACGAGCGCAAGCCGTATTTTCTGGCGACGGTGTTCAGCCTGGTGCTGGTGGCCTTTGCGGTTGGGTTCCTGTATGAAAAACTGGCGCAAGCCAAGGAGAAAGAAATTGAGGATTTGCAGCCCAAGGTCACCGCGATGCAGGCGAAATCCGACTCGTTCAACCGGGTGTATTCCAAATATCAGGCGACGCAAAAAGAGGCGGCGCAAATCACCGCATGGATGGAGGATCGTTATTACTGGGGCGATGTCTTGACGCAGTTGCGCGGCGCGCTGATCCGTTCCGAGGACGACATCAAGAAAAAATTATCCGCCCAGAAGCCGGGCGTGGAGGCGGGCATTTGGATCGAGCAGTTGTCCACAGAGGCCAGTCTGGGCACGGCTTCCGCCGGATTCTCCTATGCGCCACCGGTGGGCGCGCCGGGAGGTTATCGTGGCGGTGGCAGAATGCCGGGCATGCCGGGTGGAATGCCGGCGGCGGCCCCGGCGGCGGATGCCAACGGGACGGCGCAGCCGGCGGACGGCAGCGTCGTCTCGCTCGTCTGCCGTGCCGTGGATCTCACCAGCGTGGATCCTTCGGCGAACAGTGAAATTGCTTACGCGGTTGAAAATCAACTGAAGAGTTCGACTAATTATTTCAAACCGGAAGGCACGGCGCTCACCGGCCAGATCACACCCGACGCCAACGGCACATTCACTTTCGGCGTCACCGTTACGCTGTTGAACCCTTTAAAACTGTAATATGGGCTGGATCAAACGTAATCTATTCTTCGCCATTGGCGGCATTGTCGCGCTGCTGTTGCTGGGCGCGGCGGGTTATTATGACTACGCCAGCTGGAGCCACAATTCGACGACATTTGACAAGTTGAATGAGATTTACGGCACGCTCAAAACTTTGGGCGATGAAAAGCCAGGCCCCGGCAATGCCAAGGTTGACAATATCAAGGCGGCCAAGGATCAGGAAGCCATCGTCGGTGACTGGAACAACCAGGCTACAACAAATTTTTTCAAGCCAATCGCACCCGTTCCCACGAACGAGATTGTTTCCAGCGAAGACTTTGCGGCCGCCCTGCGCCGGATGATTGACCAGTTGCAGCATGAGGCGGATACGGCCAGCGTGCTGCTGCCGCCCAAGTATAGTTTTTCCTTCGAGGCGCAGCGCTATATCGTCAAGTTCGCGCCCGGCAGCCTTCAGGCGCTCTCCGTGCAGCTCGGCGAGGTCAAGACCATTTCGGAAGTGCTCTTCGCGTCGCGCGTTAATTCGCTTGACGGCATCCAACGCATACGGGTGTCGGATGACGATACCGCCGGGCCGCAGTCCGACTATATCAACGATGTTCCGGCGAACAACAACCTTGCCACCATAACGCCTTACGTGGTGACGTTCCGCGGCTTCAGCGGGGAGCTGGCTTCGGTGCTGGGCGGCTTTGCCGCGTCGCCGCACGGGTTCATCGTCAAGGGTATTAATGTCCAGCCTGCCGGCGCGGCGGCCGTGGGCGAGTATGCAGCACCGATGGGTCAGCCGCCAGCGATGGTGACCAGAAGAGGCGGGTTGCCAACGGTGTTGAACGAACAGCTGCTGCGGATCACGCTGGCGATTGACATTGTGAAACCGCAGCCCAAGAAATAAGCCCATGGATTTCATCAAAAAAAATTACGATAAAATCATCTTGAGCGCCGTGCTGCTGGGCGTGATTGGTTTTCTCGTGTTCCTGCCGTTCGTGATTTCCAGTGAACAGAACAGTCTGCATGATGTGGCCATTACCGTTACCAGTCCTTCGGTCAAGCCGTTGCCCCCGGTGGATCTGGCGCGTCAGACCAACGTGACACTGCGGGTGCAGTCGGCCGCCGGTTTTGATTTTTCAAACACCAACAAGCTGTTCAACCCGATCGAATGGAAAAAGGCACCGGACGGAACATTCATTCCGGTCAAGACCGGCAGCCAGCCGGCGGCGGCGGTGGTGGTGGCCAAAATCATTCCGTTGTATTATGTGCTGTCGCTCGATTCGGTGGTGACGAACGGGCTGGCACCGCGCTACGTCGTCGGCGTCGAGCATCAGGGCGCGGCGAATCCAGCGCAACGCCGCAAGCAGCAGCGCTTCGTCTCGCCAGACGATCCGAAGAAGGATGCTTTTACCTTGCTACAGGTGAAGGGCGCGGCGGAAAACCCGGACGAGCTGGTCTTGAAACTGGCGGACACGGGCGAGACAATTTCCATTGCCCCAGGCAAACCTTATCAGCGTGCCGATGCCTACGCGGCGGATTTGCGCTATGATCCGGATAAGAAAAGTTTTCCGGCGAAGCGCGTGGGCGCGGGAATTTCTTTTGCCGGGGGCGATTACATTGTCGTTGCCATTGATGACGACGAAGTGGTATTATTCGACCAGTCAAACCAGAAAAAAACAACCTTGCGATACGCGCCTTGATTTTTAAAAATACTTCATTCAAAATATCCCGGCCCAAGATCAAATTGAAACACATCATGACTAAAGCAGTTTCACTCTCCCTCGGCTTCATTTTCCTGCTGGCTTCCGCCGCCGCGCTGTCGGCGCAAACCAGTCCCAGTGACATGGCGGTCAATGAAGGGGTGGTCCGGCAGGCTAATACCATTGTGCTGCGGCAAAAGCTGGCGGATGCCAAAAGCGCCGGCACCCGGGGCGATTTGGTCGCCGCCGCGAAATATTACGAGGAGGCATATGCGCTCACCCAGCAGATCGGTTCCGGTATTGACGCCGAGACCGCGCAGACGGTTTCCGGCTTGGTGTCCACCCGGATGCAGCTTGCCCGGCAGGCGCAGGCCAACGGCGATTTGCGCGAGGCGGACACCCAGGTCAAGCGCGTGTTGAAAGTGGATCCCAAAAACCAGGCCGCCATCGTCTTCAAAAAGCAGAACGACCAGATGATTGCCGCCATGCGCGGCAAGGTGCCCGATGCGCAGACGCTCGAGCAGATTCCCGCCATCGTCAATGACAAGCGCGACGCCGCCACCCTGGTGCAGGACGGCAAGATTCTCTACGAGGCCGGTAAGCTGGAAGACGCTACCGCCAAGTTCAACGCCGCATTGAAACTCGATCCGGACAATCGTGGCGCCAATTATTATCTGGCGCTGACGAAGCAGGCCATTTATGCCCGTGAAAGCCGCGCTCATGAAGTGGTCAGCGCGGATCGCAATGTGGAAGTGGAAAGAGCCTGGGAAAAACCCAAACCCAACACATCCCTGCCTTCGCCGAATCCGTATGCGACAACCAACTTGGTTTACACTGGCTCCGGCCGTCAGGTAATCATTAGCAAGCTCGACCGTTTCCGGCTGGATAATGTGATTTTTGACGGCCTGCCTTTGAGTGAAGTCATCCGCAACTTGAGCGAGCAGACCAAGCGTCTTGACCCGGACAAAAAAGGGATAAACTTCTTAATCAATCCAAACGGCGATACCTCCATTGCTACAACGGGTCCCATCGCCGGCGGCATCGGAGGTCCCGGTGGCGGTTTTGGTGGTCAGCACGGAGCGCCGGCGGGAGTGCAAAACTTCGGCCAGCCCGGCGGGGAGGCGGTGGATCCTGCCACCGGTTTACCGGTCAATCAAAACGGTGCGGCGGCTGGTGCTGAAGCGATTGATCTGAACACAGTGGTTATTAAAATCAATCCGGCCTTGACCGATGTCCGGCTGGCGGATGTTTTGGATGCCATTTGTGAAGTGGCCGATCATCCCATCAAATACAGCATTGAGGATTACGCCATTGTTTTCTCGGCCAAGGGAGCGGAAACCCCTATGTTGTATAGCCGTCATTTCCGGGTGGATCCGAACACCTTTTACCAAGGTTTGCAAAGTGTGAGCGCCATGAGCTTTGGTGAAAACAATAATTCAAGCAGCGGCGGCAACGGCGGTGGCAGCAGTGGTGGCGGCGGTAGCAGTGGTGGCGGCGGCAATGGCGGCCAAGGCCAGGGCGGCGCAGTGGTTCCGGTTATCAATGTAGCTCCCGGTTCGAGCGGCCTTCGCTCGCAAGGCGGTCAGGGCGGCGGCGGCGGCGGCGGCGGTGGAGGCACCGGTGGCGGCGCAACAGGAGGAACGGGTCTCCTAGCCGATAGCGGCCAGGGCGGACTGCACTATATCACCACCGTGAATCGGACATCCGATATTAGTACCGAAGCCCGGCAGTTCTTTTCCACGCTGGGGGTGAATTTGGAACTGCCTGGAAAAAGCCTTTTCTTCAATGACCGATTGGGTGAGCTGTTTGTGCGCGCCTCCCAGCAGGATCTCGACACCATTGAAAATGCCATCGAAGTTTTGAACCGGGTGGCCCCGCAGATTCACGTCAAGGCAAGATTCATCCAGATAACCCAGGGCAATTCGACGGCGCTCGGATTTGACTGGTATTTGGGCAATTATGTCAATGGCAAGGTGGTCGCCAACGGCGGCAGCGCGCCGTCGCTCAACGTGCCGGTCTCCTCGGCCAATCCAAGTGGCACCTTCCCGGGGAACCCGGGAAACCCATTGACCGGCACTGCGTCCACTTTGATTCCGGCTTCAACCGGTGATCAACTGCTTACCGGTGGCCTGCGCAACCCGCTCGGTGCGCCCGCGCTCACTACCATTACCGGCATCATGACCGATCCGAATTTCCGGGTGGTGATCAACGCTCTGGAACAAAGTTCAGGCGCAGAAACGCTGGCCGAGCCGGAAGTGGTGACCACCAGCGGACGTCAAACTCAAATGAGGGCAACGCAACTGATAACAGTTATTACTGGATACAACTTCCAGCAAGGCACGTCGGCAACCACGTCCGGCGGCACCACCACTCAATAATCATTTAACGACGAACTAACATGAAAAAAGGTCACGAATTTGTTGCTTCTAAGCTGACGTTTCAGGTCTTGCTATTGGTATTGAGCATCACTGCAGTTGATGTTTTGCGGGCGCAAAACAACAACTATCAGGCTGGAACATCTGCCGTCACGCCCAACACTCAACAGGTAGAAACCGGCCCGATATTGGACGTGGTTCCGGTCGTGTTGTCGGATGGCTATACCATGAATTTGACGCTGATTCCGTCAGATACGGAATTTGCCGGCTATCAGGATCCGCCTAGTGTTGCATCCACCACCGGCAGTGCCAACGCCAACTATATCCAGTTGCCCGTCGTTTTGCCGGCCTTTACCGTCAAGGAAGTGGTCACCACGGTGAACATCTGGGACAACCAGACCATCGTCATTGGCGGGTTGATTTCATCGGACACCGCTAGCACCAAGGACAAGGTTCCGGTTTTGGGCGACATGCCGTTGGTGGGCACTCTTTTTCAAAGCTCGTCCAAGACCGTTGCCAAGAAGAACCTGATGATTTTTGTGACGGCCACCATCGTGGATCCGGCCGGCAACCGGGTGCATTCGGATGATGAGTTGCCTTTTGCGCAAACAGGCATTCCGCCGGTCCAGCCCACGGCTCCCAACCAGAAGTTCGAGCCGGTGACGCCGGCGCTGGCTCCGGTTCCGGACGCGAAGCCATAAAAACCGATGCTGGCGGGAAGACTGCACATGATTTGTGAACCGTTTGTTGATTGTTGACGGCCACGCCTACGCCTATCGCGCGTTTTTTGCGATTCGCGAACTGCGGTCGCCATCCGGCCAGCCGACGAATGCGATTTACGGGTTCATCAAAATGCTGGTGAAGATGCGGGAGTCGGTTGGGCCGACGCATTTGATGGTGGTTTGGGACGGTGGCTTGAGCGCGGGGCGGATGGCAGATTTGCCGGAATATAAGGCGCAGCGCCCGGAGATGCCGGACGATTTGCGGACGCAGTTCGATGGCATTGTCAGTTATTTACAGGCGGCGGGTGTCGCATCCTTCCGGCGCGACGGCGTGGAGGCGGATGATTACATCGCCTGCTTGGCGCGGCACGCGATGGTGGCTGGCATGACGGTCGTCATCGCCAGCGCGGACAAGGATTTTATGCAGTTGGTTTCGCCGGGTGTTGGGTTGTTGAACCCGAACGATAAGAGTGAAACCGTTTGGACGCAGGAACAGGTGCGCGCCAAGACCGGCGTGGAACCGGCGCAGATTGTGGACTGGCTCGGGCTGATGGGTGACAGCGTGGATAACATTCCCGGCGTCCCCGGCGTCGGTCCGAAGACGGCCGCCGATCTGTTGAACCGGTTCGGCTCGGTGGCCGGGGTTTATGCCCGGCTGGCCGAGGTGAAGTCGGACAAGTTGCGCGCGGCGCTGCGGGATTCGGCGGCGGCGGTTCAGCGCAACCTGAAGCTGGTGCGGTTGCAGGATGATTTGCCGTGCGATTTCTCGCTGGCAGAGTTGACAGGAAAACCGGCGGATGCCGGACGATTGGCGGAATTGTTCCGCCAGTGGGGTTTCAACGGGATGTTGAAGGCCTTGGAAATGCCGGCGGAAAGCCGGCAGGCGGTGTTGTTGTAGATTTTGAATTTGTAAGACCGATGAATTTGCCAAGCTGGATTAACGGGACGATTTCGGACAAACGCGCGGGCCGCGTTTGCGCCGGCGAAAGAATTTTTGGACAAAGCGCCCGGATGCCATTAAGGTTCGCCACGCCTATTATGTTTTTGTTGTTCG
>Ga0302320_10018469_pt1 | contig 14056 bp, 10 predicted proteins | sample Bog_T0_3_FD_202130 | JGI IMG/M metagenome (GOLD analysis project Ga0302320, IMG submission 202130) | Peat permafrost microbial communities from Stordalen Mire near Abisko, Sweden - Bog_T0_3 | ecosystem: Environmental > Terrestrial > Soil > Wetlands > Peat | place: Sweden: Abisko, Stordalen Mire... | reverse complement strand
GCACGGCGCGCTTGAAGCCGGCCTGGGGCATCGTCAGCCCCGCCAACATCGGCCCCTTCCAACAGGGCGCCTGGACCGGGCCGGTGGTCCTGACGGGCCCCGGTGAGGTGGAGCTGCGCCTGCAGGACCAGGCCCTGGAGGGCTCGCTGACCTTGAGGGTGCGCGACGACCGGCCGCCGGCCGCATTCCCGGTGCGCCTGGAATGCCCCGGCTGCCGCCAGTCCCTGCTGGCCGCCGCCAGCGACGTCTACCGCTGCCGCGTCTGCAACGGCATCCTGCTGGTGGACCGCTGGGGCCAGCCCATCTCGCTGCGCCAGGGCGGCGAGCCCGCCACCCAGCCGGCCCAGGTGCACCAACTGCTGGTGCCCAGCGACATCAACCTGCTGGGGCGGGTGCGCGGTTTCGTGTGCGGATTGTTGGCCGACGCCGGATTCGCCGAGGGCTTCGTGGATGACGTCGAGCTGGCGCTGGAGGAGGCCCTGTGCAACGTGGTGGAGCACGCCTACGCCTATGACCCCGCCCAATCCATCGCCTTGCGCGTGATCGTGGGCGCGGAGGGCGTGTCCCTGCTGATCCGCGACAGCGGCCAGGCTTTCGACCCCGCCCAGCTGCCGGCCATGGACCTGGAACGCCACCGCGAGGGCCGGCAGGCGGGCGGCCTGGGGCGCTACCTGATGGGGACGCTGATGGACGCGGTGGAGTACCGCAGCAGCCCCGAGGGCAATACGCTGCTGATGGAGAAGAAGTTGAAGGGCCGGGAGCCGGCGCCGGCCGCCTAAAGGATCGCGTCCCCGCCCGAACTGGCCGCCAGGGCCAGCTTGCGTTCGGCGGCGTCGAGAAGCGCCTCGAAGCTGGTCCCGCCGGGGCCCCAGGCCAGCCCGCCGCTGAGGGTCAGGCCGTGGGGCAGGGCCGCCACCTGGCGGCGCAGGCGCTCCGCCACGCGGCGCGAGGGGGTCTCGTCGGTGTCGGGGAAGATCACCAGGAAGGACGCTTGGCCCCAATGGGCGGCCCGGTCGGTCGGCCGGGGCACGCTCCGTAAAAGGCCTCCCAGCTCCAGCAGGCGCCGCTCGTCGCCGCGGCTGGGCAGGCCGTCCAATTCCAGCAGCAACAGCGACAGGGGGCGGCCGCGGTGCCGCGCCTGCTCGGCCATGCGCCCGCCCAGCGCCCGCGCCACCCGCGCCAGAGGCAGGCCGGTGACGGCGTCCATCACGGCCGGCTCCAGGCTGCGCGCTTCCAGGTCGGCCTCGGCGGTGACGTCCTCCACGGTGGCCAGCTCGTACCAGGCGGGGCCCCAGGGGATGGGGCGGGCGGTCCAGCGCAGCACTTGGCGCCGCGGGCGCTGGGTGGCCAAGACCTCGCGCAGGCTGTAGGGCCCTTCGGGGAGGTTGCGCAGGCTGGGGGGCAGCCCTTCGGGGTCGTCAAAGAGCCCGGCCAGCTCCAGCGAGAAATCCTTGAAGCTGCCGCCTTCGATCTGCAGGGCCATCAAGCCGGTCATGTGGGCCAGGCGCCGGTTGGCGACCAGGATGCGGCCATCGCCGTCGTGCAGCAGCACGCCCGTCTCCAGGTTCTCCAGCACGGCCCGCAGCGCGTCGACCCGCTCGCCATGGGCGGCCGCCTCATCCCATTGTTTGTCCAAGTCCTCGTGCAGGCGCCCCATCTGCTGGGCCAGGCCGATCTCGTCGGCCAGCCGTCGGGCCACCGCCGACAGCTGTGCCATCTGGTCCAGGCCCCAATCCCGGGGGTGGGCCTGCGCCAGGCAAAGCGTTCCCAGGGCCCGGCCTTCGGCGGTGACCACTGGCGCGGCCAGGCAGGCGCCCAGGGCGCCGCGCGCCACCATCACCGACCCGCGCAAGGCCGGATGGGTGGTGGCATCGGGCACGCGCACGGCGGCGGGCAGGTCGCCGGCCAGGGCTTCCAGGCATTGCGCCCATTCGGCCGGCGCGGGCGGGTTCGCCCCCGGCAGCGCGCCCAGCCATGCGGCGAAGCGCGGGCCATCCTCCAGAGCCAGCAACAGCACCGCGCCCTGCACGTTGAAAGCCTGGGCGGCCTCCTGGGTCAGGCGCTGCAGCGCGGCGTCCAGGTCCAGCCCCCGAGCCAAGCCTAGGCCCGCGATCCGGGCCAGGGCCCCCGCCTCACGGCCGCCCATGGCGCCGCCGGTGGCGCTGGCAGGCTTGGACGCGGCCTGGGCCGTCTTGGGCAGTTTTGGCGGGCGGAGGGCCCGGCGCAGCCATTGGGCGCGGTGGGCCCGCTGGTCCTTGAGCAACGCGCTCCACTGCTGGCTCATGGCCAGGGCGCTGGCGTGGCTGGCCAGCAGGCCCACCAGCCCCAGGGCTGCGGACCGGGCGCTCACGGCCGCTTCCACCTGGGGGTTGGCCGCCAGGACCAGCAGGGCGCTGCGCTCGGCGCTGGCCTGGTCCCGCAGGGCCTGCAGCAGGCGCAGGGCCTCGGCTGGTTGGGCGCCGGGATCGACCACCAGGGCCAGGGGCGCGCCCCGCTCCCTCAGCTGGCGCAGGGCCTCGTCGCCATCCTTGGCTAGGCAGGGTTTGGCTCCCAGGTCGAACGCCAGCCGTTGCAGGCGGCGTTGCTGGGCCAGGTCCGCGCTGAGGATCAGGATCTCGTCATCCATGGGGTGGTGTCACTCGGGCGCCCAAGGTCGTTGGCGCCGCTAAAGGTGGGGGACTGATCTTCCGCCAGCGGCGGCAAGGGTGGAAGCGGGCGGGCACGAAGATACGGCGAATTAACATGCGGGCCACGGCCTCAGAGCCGGCCCATCCGGCTGATCCCGAAGGCCGAGAAGCCCCTATTTTGGCCCTGCGCTACCATCGGACTTTGGGTATCATCTCGGCAGCGCTCAGCCCCGCCAGCGGCTTCCACCGCCCCCTGCTGCAAGGATCGGACGGATGATGACGAAGCCTCGGTCCCACCCCTTGTTCCTGCTCCTGTTGCCCCTCTTGTCGCTGGCCCTGGGCCCAGGCCTGCCGGCGGCGCAAAGCCTGCCCCGCACCTGGGAGCCGGACGGCACCGTGCGGGCCCTGGCCCTGTCGGCGCAGCACCTCTATCTGGGCGGCGATTTCACCACGCTGGGCCCCCACACCGGCAACGTGGCCTTGTTCCTCACCGCCACCGGCCAACTGCAGGCCGCTTTCCCCACCTTTGAGCACTACGGCAGCTGGGGCCGCGCGGCCATCGGCGACGGCGCGGGCGGCTGGTACGTCTCCAGCGACAGCTACCAGGTCACCAACCCCGACGGCACGCCGGGCCTGACCGGGCGCCTGGTGCATGTGCTGGCGACGGGCAAGGTGGACCCCCTGTTCAACCCCGCCCCCGACAACTCGGTGCGCGCGCTGGCCCTCTACGGCGGGCGCCTTTATGTGGGCGGCGCCTTCGCCAGCATCGGTGGGCAGCCCCAGGCCTTCCTGGCGGCGGTGGACCCGGTCAGCGGCAGCCTGTTGCCCTGGGCCCCGGGCCTGGACAACGGCGTGCAGGACCTGGCGTTGAACGGCACGCAACTGCTGGTGGCGGGCGATTTCGGCGGCGTGGGCGGCGTGGCCCGGGCCTCGCTGGCCAGTTTCGAGCTCAGCGCCACGGCGGGCACGCTGACGGCCTGGGACCCGCAGGCCAATGGCGGCGTGGACCGGGTGCTGGCCGCCGGCGCCAAGGCCTATGTGGCCGGCGCCTTCACCGCCGTGGGCGGCCAGGCGCGCAACTACTTCGCCGAGCTCGACAGCGGCGGCACCACCGGGGTGGCCACGGCCTTCGACGCCCAGGTCGTGGCGGCCCCCGGCGGCCAGGGCTGGGCCGTGGCGTTCGACCCCTTGGGCGGCAAACTGTACGTCGGCGGCAGCTTCACCACGGCGCAGGGCCAGCCGCGCGCCAACGCGGCCTGCTTCGACCTGCTCGCCGGCGGCGCGCTGGACGCGGCTTGGGCCTGCAACAGCTCCGGCGGGGGCGTCTACGACCTGGCCCTGGGCAACGGCCAGGCCTATGTGGCCGGCTGGTTCAGCGGCATCAACGGCGTGGTGCGCCACGGCCTGGCCCGGGTGGACGCGGCCAGCGGGGCCTTGGACCCGTGGGACCCCTGCATGGGCGGGGCCGTGGACCGTGTGGCCCTGTCGTCCGGCGGCCTCCTGCTGGCGCTGGGGGACTTTTGGCAGGCGGGCGGCGTGGACCGCCAGGGCGTGGCCAGCCTGAACCTGGCCACCGGCCTGCCCGACGCCTTCGCCTGCGATGTGACGCGCAGCGTGGGGACGGCCTCGGTGGAGGCGCTGGCCTTGAGCGGCACCACGCTGGTGCTGGGCGGCGCCTTCGACTCGGTCAAGGGCTTGCCGCGCACGGGCCTGGCGGCGGTGGACGCCGGCAGCGGGGCGGTGCTGCCGTGGGACCCCGCGCCCAACGGTGAGGTGCGCGCCCTGGCCCTGGGCAACGGCTTGGCCTACTTCGGCGGCGCGTTCACTGCGGTCGCGGGTGCGGCCCCCCGGTCGTCCCTGGCCGCCGCGCCCTTGGGCGGCGTGGGAACGCCCAGCGCCTTCGATCCCGGCTGCGACGGCACGGTGTCGGCCCTGCTGCTGGACGGGTCCGCGCTTTACGTGGGCGGCAGCTTCGGCGCCCTGGGCGGGGCCCTGCGCGCCAGCCTGGGGGCGGTGGACGCGTCCGGCTCCACGGGCTGGGCCCTGGCTTTCGCGCCCCAGCCCAACAGCGCGGTGTTCGCGCTGGCCGGCGGCGGCGGCGCCCTCTACGCCGGCGGCGCCTTCACCCAGGTGGGCGGCCAGGCCCGCCAGCGCCTGGCCCGGCTCAACGCCGACGGCACGGCCTACGCCGCCTTCAACGCGGGCCCCATCAACGGCAGCGTGCAGAGCCTGAGCCTGCTCAATGACGTGCTGTACTACGGCGGCAGCTTCACCAGCGCCGGGTCCTACCTGTCGGGGGCCATGACGGGCACGGGGGCGTTGAGCCTGGCGGCGCAATGGGGCTGGCTGTGGGCGTCGGGGGACGTGCTGGCCTTGGCCAGCGTGCAATTGGCGGCCTCGACCGCCAGCGACCTGTATTCGGGCGGCGCCTTCCTCAGCACCGAGGACGGCTTCCGGGTCCATTTGAACGGGGAGCTGGACGACCTCTCGGGCAACCCCTACTGGGGCACCAACGTGGGCACGGGCAGCGGGCAGAACGGCTTCCGCTTCTTCCCCCAGCCCGTGCGCCAGGGCCAGCTGTGCGGCTCGGTGGCCGCCAACGCCGGTGACAGCATCGAGATACGGCTTTACAACAGCATCCATCAGCTGGCGGCGGTCATCCATCGCCAGGCCGGGCCCAACGCCGGCTCGGAGCATTTTTGCGAGGACGCATCGTCGCTGGCGCCGGGGCTGTACTCGGCCCGCGTCGCGGTCAACGGCCGCAGCCTGGGCGCGGCCAACCTGGTGGTGGGCCGATGAGGCGCGCGCGGGTCGCGCTCCTGCTGCTGGCCGCCGCCTCGCTGCGCGCCGACATCACGGTCTATCCGGCGGGGCAGGTGCTGGCGCCGTCGTCGTCGCTGCCGGCCTTCGCCGACGGCGCGGCCACCGCCGGGGCTTTTTTAAGCGGCACCGAGGGGCCGGCCACGGCGCTGCTGAACCCCGGGGCGCTGGGCTTCAGCGCCTATCCCTTCCTGGCCCTGTCGGGCGTGGGCGCCTACAACAACTCCACCGAGTTCTCGGACTTCGAGCTGGGCTACAGCCAGCCCTTGGGCCAGGGGGCCATCAGCCTTTTCCTGCGCGACTACCGCCTGGGGTCCTATGACACGGTGGACGCCAACGGCAATGTCCAGGCCACCTACGGCGGCCTGGCGTCGGGCGGCAGCGAGTTCTACATCAACGGCAGCGCGGCCTGGCGCCTGACGCCGGGCTGGAGCCTGGGCCTGGGCTTCGGCGAGGGCTACACCCTGCTGCCGGGCGTGGGCACCTACTACCGCCCCAACGACGTCAGCCTGGGCAGCACCTGGCGTTGGAGGGACGCCGCCGCGTCGGCGCTGTCGCTCAGCCTGCGGCAGGCCCCGTTGCAGGGCGCATGGAACGCCTCCCCGGCGTCGGTGGCGCTGGGCGGCGAGCGCGACCTGTCGGCGGGCGCGCTGCGCGCCGCCGTGGCCGTGGAGGACCAGTTCTCCACCGGCTGGCAGGCCCGGGTGGGCCTGCGCTGGATCCTGCGCGATGGGGCCTTCAGCCTGCTGGGCGGGGCCCTGCTGCGGCCCGCCAGCGACGACCCGGCCCAGGCCGTGGTGGCCCCGGGCGTGGGCCTCAACGCCCAGTTCACCAACCTGGCGGGCACGCTGGCCTTCTCGGCGGGCGACGACCACACCTTCCAGTTCACGTCCGAGCTGGACTGGCGCTTCCGCCCCGACGCCTTCGCCCCCAACACCCTCACCGGGCCGGACGCGTCGCGCTCGTACCAGGATGCTGGCACCAAGGAGCTGGCGCTGGAGCATCTGACCGGCGCGCTGGTGCTCTTCACCAAGGCCCTGGAGGCGGACCCGGGCAACGACGAGGCCCGCCGCCAGCGCGACGACCTGGACGCCGCCATCAAGACCGCCAGCAGCGAGTCCAAGCAGCTGCACGAGGTCCGCGCCGGCGCCGAGTACTTCACCAAGCTGGCGGAGGACTACCATCGCAAGGGCGACCTGAGGCAGGCCGTCGCCAATTTCGAGTGGGCCATCAAGGTGGATGCGCAGAACAAGCTCATCTACGAGCGGCTGGTGGCCATCCGCGCCGAGATGCAGGGGCAGATGGACGCCCTGCAGGGCCGCGCCGCCGCCGCCGAGTCGGCCGACGACGCCGAGGCCGCCGCCAAGGCCTGCCACCAGGGGCTGGCGCTGGACGCCACCCAGGCCTGGCCGGCCGCGACCCTGCTGCGCCTGGCTCCGGCCCTGGCGGCCCTGCGCCACAAGCTCTACCTGCAGTCGGTGGACCAGTATGTGAAGGCTTCGACCGACCGCAGCCGCTCCGCCGGCGACCGCCTGCAGCTGGCCCAGGCGGCCATCGGCGGCCTGCAGCGGGCCCTGGCGCTGGACCCCACGCCCGACGAGAAGCGCAACCTGGGCGCGGCCATGTTCAAATGCGACAAACTAAGGAAGTGGCTGGGGGACTGAGCCGGGCGCCTAGCGGTAGACGCCGCGCTGGGACGACGTCAGGAAGCCCAGCAGCGCGGCCACCTGCGCGGTCTTCTGCGGCAGGGCCTGCAGCTTCTCCAGGGCCTGGCTGAAGTTCAGTTGGGGGTCCTGGTAGATGCGGTAGGCGTCGTTGAGGGCGTCCAGCTCCTGGCGGCTCAGGCCACGCCGCCGCAGGCCCACCTTGTTGAGCCCATAGACCTTCACTTCGTCGCCGCCGCTGGTGGTGCTGAAGGGCGGCACGTCCTTGGACAGCCGCGACAGGGCCCCCACCATGGCGCAGGCGCCCACCTCCACATCGTCCGCCAACTGGGCTGCGGGGTGCACATAGGCGCTGGGATGGATCCGCGGCTCCTGCTCCTCAGGCCCGCGTTCAAGGGTGCTTTGAAGGTTGAAGGCCATGACCGTGCCGCTCCAAAAAGGGTGGGGTGGGCCCCATCCAAGCACCGGCTGCTGGGGCGCGCGCTGATGACCGTCATGGGACTGCGGTCGGTTAATGCGCCGAAAATTCCAACCTTATTCACGGAACGCGCTTTCTTCGGGTTCGCCCCTGGGTTTTTTTCCCCCGCCTTGTTACGCTATTTTACGGTTCCCGACCCCTCCTGCGAGCGCCCATGCCCTTCCTGCCCTTCACCCCCGTCAGCGGCGTCAACTTCGGCGGCTGGCTGTCGCAAAGCGACCTCAGCCCGGAGCGCCTGGAAGGCTTCATCACCGAGGCCGACTTCCATTTCGTCAAGGCTTGCGGCTTCAACACGGTCCGCCTGCCTTTCAACGCCAAGCTGGTCTGGGGCCAGGGCCAGCTGCTGCCCAGCGGCATGGTGTGGCTGGACCAGGCGGTGGCCTGGTCCAAGGCGGCGGGCTTGCGCCTGATCCTGGACCTGCACGAGGTGCCCGGCGCCAGCTTCGTGGTCATGGCGGCCAACGGGCTCTACCAGGACAAGGCCCAGCAGCGGGACGCCGCGGGCCTGTGGGGCGCCCTGGCGGCGCACTACAGCCGCGAAGGTGACCAGCTGCTCTTCGAGCTGCTCAACGAGCCGGTGGCCCCCACGGCCGAGGCTTGGGGCGCGCTGGCGGGGAAGCTGCTGTCCGCCATCCGCGACGTCGATGAGCGCCGCCCCGTGGTGATGGGCTCCAACCTGTGGAGCATGGCCGCCGAATTCGCCCGCCTGGAGCCGTTGGACGACCCGCGCGTGCTCTACACCTTCCATTTTTATGACCCGGTCCATTTCAGCCACCAGGGCGCGCCCTGGGTCCCTTGGGCCTGCCAGTTGCCGGCCCAGCCTTATCCCGGCCCGGCGTCGGGCATGGACGCCATCCTGGGCCGCGGCGACGCCCAGGCCGAGGCCCAAGCCGCCCACCTGGCCGGCCATTGGGATGCCGACCGCCTGGAGGCCCTGCTGGCACCGGTCATCGCCTTCCGCGACCAGCACCGCGTCCCGGTCTTCTGCGGCGAATTCGGCGTCTACCTGAAAGCCGGGCGTGAGGATCAGCTGCGTTGGATGGACGACTTCACCGGCTTGCTGGTGAAGCACGGATTCGGCTTCACCTACTGGAATTACCGTGGCATGGACTTCGGCCTGTTCTACGAGGAGGCAAAATGGGGCCACCTGCCGCAGTACCAGAACGGCCGCAAGCTGGATGGGGAGCTGCTGGAGCTGTTGAAGCGGCGGGCGGCCGAGCTGGTCAAGGGCGGGGAAGCCTGACGGCGCCGGCTGAGCGGGCAGAAAAAGCCGCAGGATAAGGTTGTTTCAAATTGGCAGGACTAACGGAAGTTCATTCATGTTGCAGCTTTCGGCCGTGATCGGGCGGATCAGCGCCGCCGCGATCACGGCCAAGCCTTTACCCCACCGTCAGCACCAATTTCCCCTGGGACTCGCGGCTTTCCAGGCGCTGGTGGGCCTTGGCCGCCTCGGACAGCGCGAAGGCGGCGATGTTGAGCTTCAGCCAACCCTCCTTCAGCCCGGCTAGGACATCCTGGGCCCGTTGCTGAAGCTCCGCGGGGGTGCGCACGAAATTGCGCATGCCGCCGCCGGACACCGAGATGGAATCGGGCATGAAGGTGTTGGGCGAGACCGGGTCCGCCGCCCCGCTGGCACCGCCGAAGACCACGATGTGCCCCCGCACGGCCACCGCCTCCAGGTCGCCCTTGAAGGTGCTCCTGCCCACGCCGTCGATGATCAAGTCCGCGCCGTGGCCGCCGCTGATGCGCTTCACCTCGGCGGCGAAGCCCGCCTGGGCGTAATTGATCACATGATGGGCCCCGGCTTCCTTGGCGGTATGGGCCTTGGCCTCGCTGGACACCGTGCCGATGACCGTGGCGCCCAGGTGGCGGGCCCACTGCACCAGCAGGCCGCCCATGCCCCCCGCCGCCGCATGGATCAGCACCACATCCCCGGGCTTGGGCTTGCGGTATTCATGGATCAAGTAGTGGGCGGTGATGCCCTGCAGGGGGAAGGCCGCGCCCTGCTCGAAGCTGAGGCCTGGGGGCAGGTGGATCAGGCGTTCCGCGTCCGCCAGGACCGCCTCGGCATAGGCCCCCGGCACGCCGGTGAAGGCGACCCGATCCCCGGGCTTGACCGCGGCCACGCCCGCGCCCACGGCTTCCACCAGGCCCGCCCCTTCGGCCCCGGGGATGAAGGGCAGCGGGCTGGGGCTGGGATAGCTGCCGCGCCGGTGGCCCACATCCATGAAGTTCACCCCGCTGGCCTTGAGACGGACCCGGGCCTGCCCGGGGCCCGGCTGGCCCAGATCCGGGACGTCGACGAACTGCAGCACTTCGGGCCCGCCAAGGGCCTCGATGCGGATGGCTTTCATGGTCTCACTCCACGGATCGGGTTCAGGGCTTCAATTTATCGGCGAAGACGATGCTCGACAGGATGCTGATGAAGGCGGCGCCGGCGAAGAAGGCGAGCATCGCCTTCTTGTTGCTCCCGTTCATCCTGCTGATCCTCAGCAGCGCATAGCCCAGCAGGAAATTCGCCAAAGCCCACAGGACATTGGTCAGCGGCGAGGAAAGCCCCTTGCCTGGCGGGCTGGCGAACGGCGTCGGGAACCCATTGCCCGAGATGCCGTTGACGAAATGCGGCACCCCGTTGGTCAGGAAAGCCGCTGAAAAGAACGCCGCGATGGGGTGATACCATTTCATCGTCCTGCCTCCTTCAGTTTGACCGACTTGATGGGCGCGTCGCCGCTTTGGCGAAGCCCACCGTCTGCCCGAAGAGCACCCGCTCCTGGGGCCCCAGCTTCAGCCGTTTCGCCAGCCCGGCCCGGTCGCAATGGTGGAACCAGGCCGCCAGGCCCTGCGAGGCGGCGAACAGGTACACGTTCCCGGCGATCATGCCGGCGTCCACGTGGTAGTAGGCCTTCTGCGTCTCAGGGTCCTCCAGCCCGGGCTCCTGAAAGCCGGCCTCCCTGAACTTGCCCAGGTCCGCCACGTAGATCAAGCGCATCGGCGCCATCGCGCCCGCCGGCGCTTGACCCCGGCCGATGGCCAGGGCCCGCAGGTCCCCGGCGCAGACCGGCGCCAAGCGGTGGGAAGCCGCCTCATAGCGGTAGGCCCCGCCGGGCAGGGCCACATACACGCCGACCTCCTGCGAATTGCTGGCCGAGGCCGCGGTCATCCCGGGGCCGCCGAAGGGCCCCTTTACCCGGTTCACCCCGCAGGCCGCCCACAACAGGCCCGCCAGCAGCGGCAGCGCCAGCGGCTTGTCGCCGATCTCACGCGTCGTCCTGCGCGCGCGCAACGCCGCTTGGACGGATCCGCCCCGCTTGAACGCCGGCTTCGGCAGCGCGATCGGGCTCAATCCATCGACGCTCACGGCTCGCCCTGGTGCCGGCTTCATCGCTCTCGTCATCGCCATCGCCTATTGAAATGGATGCGGCTCTCCCGCCTAGGGTCGGCCCACCATCTTACCGCAACGCCTGCGGGTTCCTAATCATATCCGGGGCTGGGCAGGGGCATGGCCTGGCGGGCGCCAGCGTAGGCGGGTGGAATAATCCGCGGGCCCAGGACATCTCAGTTAGGCATTTTTTTAGCGATCACCCCCGGGAGGCACCGTGTATAAAGCCAGGGATTTCACCTCATTGTTGGGCACCGCCGGTTTCAGCGACGCCCTGCTCAAGGCCCATTTCACCCTGTACGAGGGCTACGTCACCAACGTCAACAAGCTGGGCGACCTGCTCAAGGCCGCCGAGGCCGGCACGCCGCCCTTCGCCGAGATGAAGCGCCGCTTCGGCTGGGAGTTCAACGGCATGCGGCTGCACGAATGCTATTTCGAGATGATGAAAAAGGGCGGTTCGGGGCGCGACCAGGCCTCCAAGCTGGCCGCCCAGCTCAAGGCCGACTTTGGCTCGTTCGAGGCCTGGGAGAAGGATTTCAAGGCCACCGGCGCCGCGCGCGGCATCGGCTGGGCCATGCTCGCCTACGACCGCCGGGGGAAGCGGCTCTTCAACATTTGGATCAATGAGCATGACGCTGGGCACCTTGCCGGCAGCCTGCCGCTGCTGACGCTCGACGTCTTCGAGCACGCCTACATGGCGGACTACGGCCTCAAGCGGCCCGACTACATCGCCGCCTTCATGGCCGCCGTCGACTGGGCCGCCGTGGAGGCCGCTTTCCAGGCATAGGATCCGGCATGAGCACCATGACGACCAAGGCCGGCGGCCCCTTTACTACTTGGACTGGGGCGCCGGCCAATCCTGGGACTTGGCCCGTTCAAATAGTGACGGTTAATCCGCATTGTAATGCATTTCGCTGCCTAATTGGCCCCGCTAGTGACCTTTAAAGGGGCAGTTCTGTGCCCTTACAAAGAGGGCACTGCTACCCCGACCAGTTTTTTAATGTCCGTCTGGCCATAACGGAATCGCCGGACGGATTGCATTTAGCTTCACACAGCAACAGCGCCACCCTCAAGGGGCGGCGCTGCGTTGGTCACGGAGCTGGGCCTAACGGCGGTTCCCGCGGCCATCGTTCCCTGGGGCCGTCGCCAACCCGTCTAGGAGGGTCTGTGCGTCCAACGTCAGGGCGGAGTAGACCGGGTCTTTGACGAAGAACTGGGTTCCCTTGACGTCGTGCTTGCAAAGCGACTGGCAATCCTCCTGATCCAGGAAATCGTCCCAATCCTTTCGGAAGCCATCCTTACCCCAGTAGTGCAGGCGGTCTAGGATTGCCAGATAGACGTTCAAGAGCACCGTTTCGACCTGGGGATCGCCCTTAGCACGGGCCTTTTCTATCTTGGATGCCAGGCCTTCCATGGCTTCGCAAACTTCGGCCGGGCCGAAAGCGTTCAAACCGCAGGCCAATTGCGTATCCCTGAGAAAATCGCCCACGTTAACTGTGGGCGTAATGGTTAAATTGTTTTGGGTTGGATTAAACGAAACTTGAATTTGCTTTTTTGCACCTTTGGATACTAGGACGTTTAAAACCGACCGCATGGTCGGAATGCCACTCTGAACAACATGGTTTTCATTTATGAAGAGCTCACACAACCCCGATTGTACACCTACCAAATCCACCAAAAAAGTCTCGGCCGGATGATCCAAAATGCTTATTGACCAAGCAGTCGCATTACCCGGCTGCCCTGCAGAAGCAGGGTCATCGCTTGCAATATTTACTGCATCAACATACGAATTCGGTATCGCCTGAAGTTTTCCGGCATTGCCCCCTGCATCCATCGTTGATGCCGGATCGGCTCCGGTGATGTTCCCGTTTGAGTCTTGCACGTAGATAAAAGCGGGGGGAGAACTACCGAATACGTCCAGACTATGGTCAAGTTCTACATGTGAATTGTCAGCGCGAATTATACCGCCCCAAAAAAGCATGGCAGCGAACAAGGAAACTTTGTTAAGATGCTTTTTGTTCATATCGCCTCCTGGCCTAATATCGATTGTTTGCCGGTCACTTTGTCAGAATTCTCAAGCTCGTGACACTTCCATACTGGCTTAGGAAATTATTCTGCGGATTGCTAGCGGGGTCCGCAATCGAGAAGTCACAATTGTGAGTGGCCGGATTAATAGTTTGGCCAGTTACCACAACAAAGTGGGAATGGCCGTAATGTGGGACCTCAGCTATTATTGAATTTCGAGTGTCACAGAGGGCGTCAACTATAGCTGTTGCTGCCGTGCTGTAGCTAATTTGATAATTAAACTTCAAATCCTGGGCAGCTTGCTTCAGATCCAGTCCTCCGGATGAATTTATATCCACAGTCGGCGGATTTGAAAGTTCCGTATTTAGAAGGTCAGGAGTGGTTTCGTCAACCATTGACAGACAGGTAAGCGCACAACCCGCAACTGACATCTGGTCGGCTGTGATTGTGGTGCCATCGAGTTGTGTGTGTGCCCATGTGGCGGTGCCGCCTTGCGCCAGTCTGGCGATTGGCCGAGACGTGGAACCCACGCATTGCGAACATCCCGCCGGCGTTGGCGACGGCGTCATCGTAGGCGTCGGAGTATCGGTCGCCACCAGCGTACAAGTTACAATCGCCGTGTGCGGGATGCCCTCCGTGGCATCTGGCGGCAACAAGATACTGGTCGGGCATTGGCCGGTAGGAGTTTGCGTTGGCGTCGGTGCCAGGACGCAAGCAACCGCTTGATTGGGACTAAATGAACTTCTGGAGAGAAGGATGTTGGTGAAATAGGCGTTATTACACACTAGGCCACCGCATCCATCGGTGACGCCTTGGAACTGTAAGGAGGTCATAGAATCGATCGAAAAATTCTGGATCTGAGGGTAAGGTGACGAGTTGAGAAAAGGTACAGCCCCCATCGGCGTCGGGCCAGCCATCGGTACCCCATTCACATAGATGTAGTAATTCGTCCCATCGTAGCTGCAGGCAATATCATAGTTCGAGCCTGGTTGAATCACTTCAGGTGCAATCAAATACAGTTGCCCGCCCTGAACCCCCCAGACCAAGTCGCCATTCTGGTTTA
>Ga0302320_10018467_pt1 | contig 14057 bp, 15 predicted proteins | sample Bog_T0_3_FD_202130 | JGI IMG/M metagenome (GOLD analysis project Ga0302320, IMG submission 202130) | Peat permafrost microbial communities from Stordalen Mire near Abisko, Sweden - Bog_T0_3 | ecosystem: Environmental > Terrestrial > Soil > Wetlands > Peat | place: Sweden: Abisko, Stordalen Mire... | reverse complement strand
CCGGCAAATTGGACGACCATCGCCACGAACGACCCGACGACCAGCCCCTGGACGTTCACCGACACGAACCCGGCGGCCGCCGGAACGCAAAACTTCTACCGGGCGTTCATCACGGTTCCCAATTGACATGGTAATAATGCTCGGCACTCACCACCGATCGCCCGCCCTGCACCTGATACGCATCTTGTGGTGGCGGCGGGCATCCTGCCTGCCGTAGAGCCGGGCGTCCCGCCCGGCGGAAAAACGCAACCCGGCCCGGAAAGGTCTGCTTTTCCGCGCGCTCGCTTTGCGCCCCCCGTCCAGTCCCGCGAAAACCGGATCGCGTTGTGGCGGATTTCGTTCCAAGAAATCGGCATGGGACAAGCCTAACAAACGACCCGGCCGGGGAGCAAGAGCGGTTAAAATATCCACCGGGGGTTTTGCCGCCCCACCGCCTCCCGATTCAGCCTTTCCAGAGCCATTTCCGCCGCCGGGGCGGACGGCTGCCCCCTTTGGCCGGGGCGGCGGGCTTGCTTTCCAGATTCTCCTTCACCACCGCCATCATCTCGTCCATCCCCTCCTTGATTTCATTCACCTGCGGATGCACTTCCTTGATGAGATCGTGTTCCACCTTGGATAATTTCTCGATGCGTTTGCCCTGCTCACGCAATTGGTCCAGCAGGGCATTCTGCTTGGCGGATATCCGTTGCATCCACCAAAAACAAACGCCCCAGCAGACCGTGCCCGCCACGGTCAGCCAGAAGGCCAGGTGGTTCTGATCCATCTCAAGTGATCGTCACCTGGACGCTGCTCTCAATAATGCCCGCGCTGATGGCGTAGCGGGTCAGGCCGGCGGTGTCGTGGATGTCCAGCTTTTGCATCAGATGCTCCCGGTGCTTCTCCACCGTCTTGATGCCGATGCCCAGTTCCGCCGCGGTCTGCTTGTTGGCCTTGCCCTCCGCGATCAGTTGCAGCACCTCCATTTCGCGCAAGGTCAGCTCCGGGCCCTTGTTTCGGGACTGGCCGTTCCGGTCCAAGGTTTTTTGATGGGCGAGGTGTTTGGTAATGGCCGGGCTGAAAAAAGTCTTCCCGGCCTGGACTTCGCGAATGGCCCGGCAGACCTCATGCGCCGAGGTTTGTTTGAGCAGAAAGCCGGCGGCGCCCGCTTCGATGGCGTTCTCCACATAGGCGTAATCGCTGTGGGCGGACAGCATGAGCACCCGGGTCTTGGGCAGCTCCTTCAGGATCTGCCGGGTGGCCTCCAACCCGTTGAGCAGGGGCATGGCGATGTCCATCAGCACCACCGCCGGGTGGAATTTGGCGGCCAGTGCGATGGCCTCGCGGCCGTTTTGCGCTTCGCCAACCACTTCGAGGTCTTTTTCCAGTTCGAGGATTTTGCGAAAGCCTTCGCGCACAATGGTGTGGTCTTCCGCCAACAGGACGGTGATGGGTTTCATAATTATCAGGGTTTGGTTTTAAAGGCCGGCGCCTGGCTCTGCGCCAGCAGCGCCGCCGGCCCGGTTTCGACAAAATGATAGGCCGGCTCAAAGAGCATCTGCTGATTCCCCGCCATAAACGACACTTTGAGTTTCCCGCCGTTGCTGTCCGCCGGCGTGGCCGTGGCGGTGACCGGCCGGACCCGGCCGCCTTTGCCGTTGGTGGTGGCCGTCCCGGCAAACGTCGTGACCTGGCCCGCGTTGACCTTGGCCAGTGACTCATCGGAAACGACGATGGCCAGCCGCCCTTTTTCGTTTTTTAAGAAATAAGGCGACACCCGGATGCGGTAATCGCCCGCATAAACACCATTGGTGCGCCCGAGCGCGCCGAGGGTCAGCGTGGCTTTGCCCAGGGTCAGCGGCATGACACTGCAATCCAGCACCAGCATCCGGTCCGGCGAAGCGGAATGGATCCCCGGTGGCGCGGCGGGGACGGCGCCCAGGCCGGCGGCGAGGAAGGTCAGCAGCAGTAGAATGCGTTTCATAAATCAGTCAGTTGGCCGCCGGGGCGGCCGGCAATGGAATGCAGATTTTGATTTCCGTGCCGGCCCGGGGGGTGGATTTGACTTGGAGCTCGCCGCCCATATAAGCCGCCCGCTCGCGCATGGCCAGCAGGCCCAGGCCGCCCTTGGCCGGGCGGCCGCCCGGCGGCCGGCGCGCGTTGAAACCAACCCCGTCGTCCAGGATCACCAACTGCACCCCGCCGCCGCACTTCGTCAGCAGGACGTTGACATGGCGGGCGCGGGCATGCTGCTCCACGTTCTTCAAGGCCTCTTCCAGAATGCGGTAGAGCGCCAGCTCGATGTTGGGGGCGGGCCGCTCGGTCAAATGCACACAGGCCAGCCTGACGGACACGCCCGTCCGCTGGGCGAACCGGTTGCTGGTGTCGCGCAGGACGGCGGCCAGCCCCAGATATTCCAGAATGCCCGGTCGCAGATCATGCGAAATGCGTTCCACCTCCCCGGCGGTCTGGCCGAGCAGCGCGCGCAATCTCCGCGCCTCCGCCTTCGCCGGCCCCGCCCCCGCCGGCAGTTTGTCCGCCAGCGTCTGGCAGCGGACCAGGACGGCGCACAGCAATTGGGTGATGTGGTCGTGCAATTCCAGCGCCACCCGTCCGCGCTCCGCTTCCTGCGTCTGCACCTGCCGGTGGGACAAGGCCCGCAGCAGTTCCTCATTGCGCCGGCTCTCCGTCAGGTCCGTCACCACCAGGCCGATGATCACGCCCTTGAACCCGTTCCGGGCCAGCGGGCGGATGGAGATTTGCACCGGCAGCCGCGCCCCCCCGGTGACCTGCAAGCCCAGCAGCAGCTTGCCGCCCGCCGGCCGGCCCCGTTTCAGCAGCGGCCCGAGCGCGGCCCGGTCCGGGACGGAAAGAAAGCGGCGCAGCGAACCGCCGATCACCTGCTCCAACGGACAATCCACCATGCGCGCGAAGCCTTGGTTCGCATACAAAATCATCTGGTCCGCCGCGATGGTCAGCGCCCCTTCGTTCATGGATTCAATCAGCACCCGGTAGGCATGCTCCGCGCCGTGCAAGGTGAACATTTGCGGACCTTGTTTGCCCGTCACCATCAGCGTGTCCACCTCGCCGGCGCGGATGGCGCGGAGCGTTTCCTCCGCTTCCGCCAGCCGGGCCCGCAGTCCGGCCGTTTCCCGGGACGGCGCGGGGCGGGCGGCTTTTGGATGGCGGGTGGTTTTCAAACGACGAGGTTTCCGGGGATCTCCCCGTCCAGTTCGGCCACCAGGCCGGCGGTGTTCAACAGATTCCCGATGAACCGGCGCACCGGCCGGGGAAATTCCTTGATCAGCGTCGGGGTGGCGACAATCTGGTGTGCGCGCGCCTGTTGGGGCTGTTGATAGATGTCAATCACTTCCAGGGTGCACTGGTCCTTCAACTCGGCGGCGCACAATTGCCGGACACGCCGGACGGCCTGGCGGGAGCGGGCCGTGGCCCCCGCCACAAACAACCGCAGGACAAATTTCCCCGCCGAACGGAGGGCGGGCTGCTTTTTAGGGGCGGACGTCATAGGCTTCTTTTTGCTGGGTTTCACGGCCGGGGATCCGGTTCCGCGGCGGCGCGCAAGTCCAAACCCACGAGCACGCGCCCGGTGTCGGACAGGTTTCCAATGAGGATGCGCACCGGCTTGGGCAGCCGGCGCACCACCGTGGGGATGGCGAGAATTTGATCCCCTTTGGCCAGTTGGGGCTGCTTCAGCAAATCAATCACGGTGATGTGATAGCGCCCTTGGAGGTGGCTTTCACAAATCTGCTTCAGATTGGCCAGGGCCGTCACCGACCGCAAGGTCTGGCCGGTCACATACAGGCGCAGTTGCCAGAGCTTGGCCGCCCGCCGCCCCGGAGCGCGGTCCCGCTGCGGAGCGCGGTCCCGCGCTCTGCGGGACCGCTTCACCGTCCGTCCGCCAACCGCCTTCGCCAATGCGCCATTTCCGCTTCCTCTCTCGGCGATCGGACGCTCGGTGGTCTTGGGTTTCATGCGGCGTTCCTCCCGTTTCTGGAATTGCCGTTCAGGCCGGCGGTCACTTTGACGTCTGCCTGGCGCAGCCGGCCGGAGGCCGCCCGCTCATTGTTCAGCATGAGCGTGCTGGTGCCCACCTGTTCGTCAATGCGCCGCAACTCCAGGGCCTCGGTTTCGTAATCCGAGCGCAGGCCGCTGATCTGCCGTTCCAGCGCCGCGCGTTTGCGTTCCAGTTCCCGCTTGCGGCGCGCCGCCTCCTGCTGCGTCGCCAGCACCCCGGCCTTTTCCAGCGCGGTTTGCGCCGCTCGGGCGGAGCCGGTCAGCACCCCGCTCGGACCGATGTACGCGTCCACCAGGTCAATGCCCCGGTCCGAGATCAGGAACTCGCGCACCTGGTTCGAGTGCGCCATGCCCCGCGCCTTGAGCACGTACAGCACGCGGTTGCGTTCGCCGTTGCCTTCCAAATCCTGCAACAACAGCCAGGAGTCCATGAGCGAGGACATGGCCATTTCACTTTGTTGCAGGGCGTGACCGCCTTGCGTCAGGCTGGTGAACAGGGTGGTGACCTGGCCCCCCTTCAGATAATCAATCAGCCGCGTCACCATCCCCTTGCACTCCGAGTCCGTCCCTGCATCCATCAGGCTGGTGATCGGATCCACTATCACCACGTGCGGCTGAAACTCGGCGATTTCCTTGAACATCGTGGCCAGGTGCATTTCCAATCCATACAGCGAGGGCCGCGCCGAGTGAAACCGCAGCAGGTTGCGCTTGACCAGCGGCTCCAGGCGCAGCCCGATGGAATGCATGTTGCGGATGATCTGGTTGGGCGATTCCTCGAATGAAAAAAACAGGGTGCGCTCCCCGCGCCGGGCCGCGGCCTGCGCAAAGTTGGCCGAGATGATCGTCTTGCCCGTGCCCGGCGTGCCTGTCAACAAGATGCTGCTGCCGCGAAAAAATCCCCGCCCGCCCAGCATGGCATCCAGCCGCGGGATGCCCGTGGCAATCCGCTCGTTCGACACCTGGTGGTTCAGCGCCAGCGACGTGATGGGCAGCACGCTGATGCCTTCGTCGCCGATGAGAAACGGAAACTCGTTGGTGCCGTGCATTGCCCCGCGGTATTTGACCACCCGCAGATGTCGCGTGGCGATCTGGTCATTGACCCGGTGGTCCAGCAGGATGACACAGTCGGACACATATTCTTCCAACCCGTGGCGGGTGAGTTGTTCGCGCCCGCGCTCGGCCGTGATGACGGCGGTCACGCCTTTGTCCTTGAGCCAGCGGAAAAGCCGGCGCAGTTCGGAGCGCAGGATGGCCTCGTCCGGCAGGCCCGCAAACAGCACCTCCAGCGTGTCCAGCACCACCCGTTTGGCCCCGATCGAATCAATCGCGTAATTGAGCCGGACGAACAGCCCTTCCAGGTCATACTCGCCGCTCTCTTGAACTTCGCTGCGCTCAATGTGAACGTAGTCAATGACAATTTTCTTGCGCCGGACCAGCCCCGCCAGATCAAAACCCAGGGAGGCCACGTTGGCCTTCAACTCCGCCTCGGTCTCCTCGAAAGCCATCAACACCCCCGGCTCGCCGAACTGCACCGCCCCGCGCACCAGAAATTCCGCCGCCAGCAGCGTCTTGCCGCACCCCGCCCCGCCGCAGACCAGCGTGGGCCGGCCGCGCGGAAAGCCGCCGCCGGTGATTTCATCCAAGCCTTGGATGCCGGTCGGACACTTGGGCAGCCGCCCGTTTGCTCCGGCGGATGGGAAGCGGTGATGTTTCGGGGTCAGGGACATTTTAAAGTGGCGTTGCCGGATTTTTTTAGCGCGCTTTTCCGGATCGGGCCGAAGGGAACCTCCGCCCGGACGGTGGTGCCCTGGCCGGGTGCGGAATCCACACAAAAGGTGCCGCCGACCATTTCGACGCGTTCCCGCATGCCGAGCAGGCCGAGGTGCTTGCCGCCCGAGGTCTGCAGGGAGCGGTCCACGCTAAAGGACTGGCCGTCGTCTTTGACTTGCATGCCCACGCCCGCCGGCAGTTTTTGGAGGTTCACTTCCACCCGGCTGGCTTTGGCATGGCGGCCGACATTGGTCAAGGCTTCCTGGGCCACCCGAAAGAGGACGGTGCGGCGCGCCATGTCCAGTTGTTCCACTGCGGCAAAGGCCGTCAAATGGGTGCGGACGCCCGTCCGCGCGGTGAAGCTTTTTAGAAAGGAATGCAGGGCCGGAATCAGGCCCAGATCATCCAGCACCGCCGGGCGCAGCTCGCGGGCGAACTGGTGGACAATTTCCACCGATTTCTCCACCAGCAGCCGGGTGCGGGCGATGTTGGCGTCCAGCCCCTGGGTGTTGAGTGTGGCGGCCTTGGCCAGGGCGGCGAGCCGCACGTTGATGCCCGTCAGGGTCTGGGCGATGACGTCATGCAGCTCGCGGCTGATTTCCCGGCGCTCCTCCTCCTGCGCCTGCAGGATCTGGCGCGACAACTGCCGCAATTGCTGCTGCAGGCGGTCCGAATCCGCCAGCAGGCGGGTGTAATGGTGTTCGCTCTGCTTCAGCGCCTCCTCCACGGCCCGGCGCCGGACAATTTCCAGTTCCAGCGCCACATTGGAGGCCGCCAGCTCCACCGTGCGCTCGCTGAGCAGCTCCACCACCTTGTTCAGATGGCTCACCGTGTCCTGACCGGGCGGGGTTTTCTCCAGCGGCGTGATCGCCGCGCTGAAAAATGTCCCGGCCCGCCGGATCAGCGCGTCCCGTTGGCCGGCCGGGCTCTCCGGGAGCACCCGGGTGATCAAAATCTGTTCGTGGAGCTTGGCCAGGTCCAAAGTTTGCAGACCGACGGCCTGCGCCTGCTCGCCCCAGCCCCGCGCCGGCCGCAGGCTCCCCCGCGCGCCCATTTTCAGGTGCGTCAGCAAGGCCTTTTGGTAGCGCTTGAAAAATTTGTTTTTCATCGTTTCCCCAGCCGGGTGGCCACCACTTGTACGGTCTTTACCGATTTTGCCACCATTCGTTGGGTGCTGGCAATTTCATTCTTCAGCCCGACGGTGTTGTTTTTGGCCTCCTGCTTCAGGGTCAGCAGCCGGACATTGATGCCCAACAGCGTCTGGGCGACTTCATTCTCCAATTCCCGGCTGATCTTCTTGCGTTCATCCTCCTGCGCCGCCAGCACCTGGCGGGTCAGTTGCCGGAATCCGTCATGCAACTGCCGGGAATTTCTTAACAACCGGCTGTAGTCCGCCCCGTTCTTCTTCAGCGCAGCCTCCACTTGGTGCCGCCGGACCATGCCCAGCTTCAACTTCCGGTTGGAGACGGCCAGATCCCCCGTACACCGGGCCAGCAGCTCGTTCAGCCGGTTTAAGGAGGTCCGGCTTTCCCGGGCGGCGCGGTGCGTTTCCACAATCGGCGTGATGGCCTCGGTGAAAAATTTTTGCGCCCGCCGCATCACCGCCGGGCGGGCGTTGGTCAAACCCAGTTTGATGATGCCCTGCTCGTGCATCCGGGCCAGATCCAGCGTTTCCAATCCGCCGCCCACCGCCTGCCGCCCGAGCGCCAGAGCCCCCGGCAGGCCCACCCCGTCTTTCTCCGCCAAATGTCTCGCCAAGCCGGTCTCATATTGTTGAGCCAGGCGCTTTAATCTAAGTTTCATGTCCGTATCCTGAATTCAGCCCCGTCATGCCTGATCCCCGGCCGCGCGAAGGCGTTCATCATCTGCCACAATTTCCGTTAACCCCCGGAATTTGCCTATGGGGTGAAACCCTACTTGGCTCACCGGCAGCGATGTTTATGGGGATTGCGGATCCGGGGTGGGGACGGCTCGTCCCCATCAGTGCCTCACCGGCAGTGATATTTGTGGGGATTGCGGATCCGGTCCAGCCGTTCGGCTTCGAGTACCTCGTGCGCGGCCCGCCGCCGCCGGAGTTCGGTCTGCTGGATGATGCCCTGCGGGAGCCGGTAAATTTGTCCGGCCAGCCGCCCCAGCCCCAGGCTGATTCGCTCCAGCAGGCTCACGGGGCTTTCCCCGCTCCCATCGGCTGCGGCGCCCGCCGCCGGTAGATCGTCTTTACAAACGCATCGGCCCGGAATCCAGCCGGCCCGTCCCACGGTTCAAACCCCTGGCGCCCATCCTCCTCAAAGTCGCCCGGACGCACCAGCTCGTTCCATTCCAATCGGCGGAGGTTAAGCGGCATGCCGGTTGGCAAGGGTGCGCTGGCGCCGCTGTCCCCGGCCGGCGTCGGCCGCCGCCTTCTGCGAAGTGATTTTTTCATAAGTTGCCGGTCTGGCTTCACGTGGGCGGTTAGGCCCCCTTGGGCCGCACGAGCAGCAGCACCACGCCGCCCACCAGCATCAGCGCCCCGACGACGGGCGGGATGAAATGATTGGTCGTGGTCGCGATGTGCATGCCCAGGAATTGGATGGGCTGGCCCGGGGTCGTGAAGCTGATGCCCGAGTAGGCGAGCACCACGATGCCCAAGGTGATCAAAATGGCGGAAACAATGATTTTTGGATTCATAGAGTTTTTGATTGGGTTGATTTGGTCAGGCGACCGCCAGGCACTCTTCGGCTTCGACGCCGGCCGCCGGATGTTTCTCCAACGCCTCCGGGCTGAACCGGCGGATGATTTCCAAGGCGTCGGCGGATTCGGCGGCGGTGCCGTGGGCGATCACCACATACTTGCCGCTTTTCAGCGCCGTCTCATATTGGATGATGCTGTCCTTGGGGATGCCCATGCTGTAGAGGCCGGCGCCCAGCGCGCTCAAACCGCCCACCACCACCGCGCCTTCCAGCGCCCCCACCAGCCAGCCGACAATCGGTCCCGCCATGACCAGCGGCCCGATCCCGGGCACCATGAAGAACGCCGAGCCGAACAGCAGCCCCCAAAAGCCGCCCCAGAACGCCCCCATCTTGCCCCAGTATTTCATGCGGTCCCCGGCGTTGTAGTACCCGACCACATGTTCATCCGTGTGATAGTCCCGGCCCACAATCGAAAGCTTCTTCATGTCGAACCCCGATGCCTGCAGTTCCTTGATGGCGGTCTCGGCTTCGACGTGCGATTTGAAGACGGCCACGACGGAATTGTTGTTGGTTGTCATAGGTTATGGTTTGGTTTTGGTTGCCATGGCCGGCGGGCAGGTTTGCCCGCCGGCAGGGGCGAAGGGTCTAGTTGGCGGCCACGGGCACGGCGATGGTCATGTTGTTGACCACGCTGATCACGCCGGTGATGTCGGTGGCCAGCTTGGTGACGAGGCTCTTTTCCGCGTCGTTCTTGGCAATGCCGCCCACCGTGACCACGCCGTCCGTCGTCGAGACGGTGGTGTGCAGGGCGCTGGTGGAATGGTGGGAGAAGAGCGTGGACTTCACCTCGGCGGTGATGGAGGCGTCATCCACTTTGTCGCCGATCGTGCTGTCCGGCGCGGGGGCCGTGGCGGCGACGGTCATGTTGTTTTTGACCGCTTTGACGTTGTCCACATCCTTCGCGTATTCGGTGGTGAGTTCCTTCTGGGCCTCGCTGCCGGCCACGCCCTGGAGGGTGACGACGCCCTCATTGACGTAAACCGTGGTGCCGGTGGCGCTGACATTGCGGTGGAACAATAGGGCGGTTTTCACCTTCAGGTTGATCCAGGTGTCCGAATGTTCGGTCGGCTGTTCGCCACTGACCATCAGTTGATTGTTCACGCTCTTGACGCCGGGCAGGCCGGCCACGGTGTCTTCCGCCAGGGTTTTGTGCTCCGCCACGGCCACCGTGCCTGTCAGGGTGACGACCCCGTCCTTCGCCACCGTCTTGATGGCGTCGTCCTTCAGGTAGGTCTTGAACACATAGGACTTCGCCGCCGTGGACTCAATGCGGCTGTCCGTGTCGGCGGCGCGCACCGGGGCGCTGGTGAATAACAGGGTGCTCACGACGGCCGCGAGCGTTAAGGGAGAAATGGTTTTCATTATATGTTGGTTGTGTGGTTTTTATTACCGTCGCCACCATACCGCCGGCGTCCCGGCTCTGCCATGGGGTGTAACCCGACCGCGCCGACCGCGCCCCCTCTGCGGAGCGCGGTCCCGCGCTCTGCGGGACCGCTTCACCCCCGGAAAATGTCAAAGGGCTCGATTTTGAGAACTTTACGGATGCCGATGTAGCTGGAAATGCCCGCGATCAACAGCACCATCCCGAAGGCCAGGCCGAGATTCCCGAATGTGATCATCGCGGCGTAATTAGGCAGCCGCGCGCGGGCGAGCTCAATCATCAGCGTCACCATGCCAATGCCCAGGCCATAGCCGATCAGCGCCGTAAAAAACGCCATGAACAGGATCATGTATACCAGCTCGCGCCCCTTGGCCCCAATGGCCTTCAGCGCGCCAAATTTTTCCAGGTTCTCCAGGATGAAAGTGTAAAACGTCTGGCCGGAGATGGACAGGCCGACAATGAAGCTGATGATGGTCATCAAGAGGATGTTGGTGCCGATGCCGGTCTGGTAGGTGTAATAACTGGAGATTTGATGATTGAATTCCTCCTTGGTCAGGGCCACATAACCGAGCTTGGCGACCGCCCGCTTGATCCCCGCGATGGCCGCCGCGTTCTTCGGTTGGACCAGCACATAGGACAGGGTGAAGCGGGTTGAAGGAATGTATTCGATGGCGCGGTTGTAGGTGGTGTACAGCGTCGGTGTTCCATTCAACCCGTTGGAGGCCACCCGGGCGATTCCCACGATCTTGCCGCGATGATCATTCAGTTCAAAGGTCGTGCCGATCCTCGGATTTCCCAGCTTCGGGAATTCCGCGTCGTCCACCACAAAGAACGTGTTGTCGGCAAAAATATCCTGGATGTTGCCCTGTTCCAGTTCGGGCCGCCCAAGCAGGCTTTCGTCGTCCAACCCCACCACATTGACCCCCTGCCAGGCGCCATTGGCCAGCTTGACCAGCGCGCCGCCCATGAACAGCGGCACGGCATAGCTCACGCCGTCCAGGCTGCGCGCCGCGTCCAGCACGTAACCGGGCATGGGGATCGGACTGCTGGCGGTGTTGACCGCCGGGTCCATGATCCACATGGCCGCGCCAATATTGGTGACGGGCGCATAGGCGCGGTCCAGAATGCCGGCGAACATGGCGGTCATTTCCATCATCAGGAACACGGCGAAAGTAATCCCGATCAACAGCGCAAAGAATTTGCCCCGGTCATTGACCAGCAGCTTGAAACCAATCCGCAGGATGCCGCTGTATTTCATGGCGCTCCGCCTTTCCCCGCCGGTTGGGGGGCGTTCCACCAACCCCCGCCCACCGCCGCGAACAGGGCGACGGTGTCCTGATGGCGCTGTCCCACCGCCGCCAGATAAACGAGGGTCGCCTCGTGGCATTGTACATCGGACGTGAGCACGTCCGGGTAGGCCACCAGGCCCGCGTGGTAATTGACTCGCACCAGGTCGAGGGCTTCGCCGTCGGCGTTGCGCGCGTTCACCTGGGCCTGCAGCGCGGCGGCATCCTGCGCCAGCGCCGTCAACGAGTCCGCCACCTGGGCGAAAGCGCCCAGCACCGTCGCCCGGTAACTGTCCTGGGTTTGACGATAGACATCCATGGCCGCCTTCCGGCCAAACCACAAACTGGTGCCTTGAAACACCGGAATGGTGGCCGACGGGCCGATGCTCCAGAATTGGCCGCTGGCCGCCGCCAGCGCCGAAAGATTGCCGAAACTCGAGCCCGCCGTGCCATAGGTGCCGCTGAGGTTAAAGCTGGGGAACATGGCGGCGGTTGCCACCCCGATTTTGGCGCTGGCCGCATGCATTTGCGCCTCGGCCGCCAGGATGTCAGGCCGCTGATGCACCAGCTCGGAGGGCAGGCTCACCGGCAGGTTGGCCGGCAGCAGAAGTCCGGCCAAATCAATGTCGGGCAGCACCACTTGCGCGGGATTCACACCTTCCAACGTTGCCAGCAAATGCTCGGTTTGGCTGACATCCTGCCTCAGGGGGGCCAGCAAGGCCTGGTTGGCCGCAATCTGGCTGCGCAGGTTCAGCACACTGGCATATGCCGCTGTGCCGGCACTCACCTGCACTTCGGCGAGTTGAAGCTGTTCGGTCTCCAAACCGATTAATTCTTCGGTCGCGCGAATCTCCGCCGCATAGGCGGCCCGGGCGATGCAGGTGTTGACCACATTGGCGGTCAGCGTCAAACACGCCGCCTGGCTCTCATATCGCTGATAGTCGGCCTGGGCCCGCAAACTTTCCACCGTCCGGCGCGACCCGCCGAACACGTCCAGCGCGTAATTGACGGTGCCGCTCGCCGTCACCAGGTTGAAAGTGTGGCCGGGCGCCGCCGAACCCGTCTCCGCCGAGGAAACCCGCTGCCGGGTGCCGGACACGTCCGCCTCCACATGCGGGTAAAACACGCCATAACCGGCCCGCAGGTTGTCCTGGCTCTGCCGCAGGCTGGCCTCGGTGGCTTGAAGGGTCGGATTGTTGGTGATCGCCTGCCAGACCACGGTGTCCAGCGCTGCGGACCCGAACAGCCGCCACCAATCGGACGGAATCGTGGCTCCGGGCGTGAACTGCTGCGCCAGGCCGTCCGCCACCACCGTGGCCGCCGGTTGCGGTTCGCGCGTGTAACGGTCCGTATCCGGCGCCGCGGGCCGGACAAAATCCGGCCCCACCGCGCAGCCTCCCAGCAAGAACATGAGTCCAACGATCAGAACCGCACCGGGAAAATTTACCCCCCCAGGCACACTGGCACGACCGGGTGTGATGGTCGCGGCGCGCGAAGCGTCCCGGAGTGCTCCCGTCCTCTGGAGCTTTGGCCGAAGGATATTCGTACAAAAACCGCCTTCGCATTCACCTCTGATGGAGATGAATTTCGTTTCGGCGTCTGCAGTTGTTTTCGCGTTTGACCGCAAATGCGACGGCGGGCCGCCGCACTCCGGGACACTTCGCTCATGACGAAAGATATCCTCAAAATCGGGGCTCATTGGTCTAAGATATTTCATCGCGCGCCTCTATTTCTGCCCGATATAAACATCCACCATCTGCCCCGGATAGACCGGGTTGTCTCTTTTCTCGAACCGGAAGATCACCGGCAGCACCCGCAGGTCCACCTGTTCCTGCTTCTCATTGGACAGCTCAATTTTCGGCGAGACGTAAGGTTGCACCCGGACAAATTCCAGCGGCACCTTGATGTCCGTCCCGATGATCTGCATCTGGGCCTGCATGTGCCAGGCCGTGGGCAGCTTGGATACGAGGATCTCGTCCACATAACAGCGCACGTCCATATAATCCTGCGGGCCGCACAAGATCATGACCGGGTCAAACAGTTCGGTGTAAGTGTCATAGTCACCCTGCGACGACACGTAGCCGCCGACGGCGGCGTTGACGGCCAGCACGACGCCATCCACGGGCGCTTTGACGGAATAATATTCCAGCAGCGCGTTCGCGGCGTTGTAAGCCTGCTGGAGCGCTTCATATTGTTTCTCCTGGTTGTCAATGTCGTAACTCCAGGCGCCGGCCTTGGTGAGGTCATATTGCTTGCGGGCCACGTCCCGGGCCGCGCCGGCTTGTTTGACGGTGTCTTCCGCCATGTCCAGCACGTTTTGGCTGATGGATTTCGGATTAAGATCGTAGGAAACGCGGTCCTTGTCATACTGGTCGCGGGCCAGTTTCAGGCCGGCTTCGGCCAGTTCCACCTGCGCGGCGGCCACGGTCAGCGTCTCCGGCCGCGGTTCGGCTTTGAGTTCGTTCAGCAGGGTCAGGGCGGCCTCCGCCTGGGCTTTAAGCTGCGCCGTGGTGGCGCGCTGCACGGAATCGTCAATGTTAAACAGCGGCGTGCCGGCTTTCACTTGCTGGCCCTCCTTCACCAGCACTTGGGTGATCGGGCCGGAAACCTCCGGAAATACATTGATGTTGGCCCCGCTCGGCTGGTCGCTCTCAATCATCCCGTTGGCATAGATGGCCGACTCGTATGGGTTGGTCACCGGTTTAAACTCGGGCGGCGGTGTCTGCCGCTCCCGGCCAAAAAAATAGGCGGCGACCAGTCCCCCCACGATGCCGATGAGGGCGAGCGTGAAAATAACCTTGTTGCCGAGGGTCGTCTTGGGCGCGGCGGTGTGAACTTCCGGTTTGGCCTCACCGGCCTTGGCGGCCGGTTTGGGCGCGG
>Ga0302320_10018462_pt1 | contig 14059 bp, 15 predicted proteins | sample Bog_T0_3_FD_202130 | JGI IMG/M metagenome (GOLD analysis project Ga0302320, IMG submission 202130) | Peat permafrost microbial communities from Stordalen Mire near Abisko, Sweden - Bog_T0_3 | ecosystem: Environmental > Terrestrial > Soil > Wetlands > Peat | place: Sweden: Abisko, Stordalen Mire... | reverse complement strand
AACGCCAAGAACTCCTCCTTCGCCGTACCGGTCCCCTCCAATGCAGTTCCCCCGGTTCAGACCGCCGGTTTTGCGGATGCCTCGGGCGTGAGCCATTGATGGGCCGATAAGACGCAGGGCTTTGCAGCGCTCAGCAGCATCAGTTGCTGTCCGGGAGTTTCCTGAAGTTGAGACAAAAGGGGCCGCCCGATCTTCTGGGCGGCCGTTGCTTTGAAGCGGCGGTTCGAACGCGCCTTAGAAGTGGAATGCCGGCATTCCTTTTTCCAGGAATTCATACCGCGGCCGCAGCAAATCTGGACCAGAAGTAATGGTGCTATCCAAATGGATGAGCTCGTCGCCATTGCCATACTTCGGCCACTCCGGCAATCCTGGCCCGTTGGGATCGCCTGTTTTGGCAAAGTTCGTCCAGTAGCCCATCATCTGCTCGCTCAGCTTGCGATCCTCGGGCCGCCAGACAGAGTCGGGGCGGGTGTCGAGCGTGCCGAAGACATACTCAATGTCGTCGGAGTGAAAAGCGAATGAGCCGGGGTGGAATTTGCTGGGCGGCGAAGCCAGCTCGAAGTGGTAGCGATAGACCGGCGACTCGCCCGTCTTACGATGCGCCTCCAGCCATCTCCAGGTTCCCAATGCGATGAAGGAGTCGCTTCCATAGTCAACCGCCGAACGAAGCGCCTGCGCGTCGGTGGCTCCGGGATAGAGCTGCAGAAACTCCGCGGCGCGATCTTTGAAGAGCCCAGCCGCCATCCCCTTCCACTGTTCCGCAGTCATTCCCCGCATCGCCATAAAGCTGCCTTCGTCGCGGTTCCAGCCGGCCAGCAGAGGCACATGGGCCTGCTTGCCCGCCGCATAGGTGTCGGCCACCGGCTCGGTCAACAGCTTGCCGTCGATCGATGGCGGGAAGCCGCCCAGCTTGCTCTTGACCGCAGCGAGAATCTTGTCGGTCGAAAGAGCGCGCAACTCGCCAAGCGATTTGACCCCGAGTCCCGCAACCCAGTCCCCATCTTTCTTCTCGCGGCCCTCAAGTGTATCGATAGGCAGCACATCGCTGAACGCCGCACCGCTTTCCCCGATCCCCTTGGCAAACAGCCCGCGAGTCATCGGCGAAGCCATCAGGGTGCTCACCGCAAATGAGCCGGCGCTCTCGCCAAAGATGGTCACATTATTTGGATCTCCGCCAAAGTTTTTGATGTTGGCCTTGACCCATTCGAGCGCTGACACCATGTCGAGCAGCCCGTAGTTGCCCGCCGAGCCGTTCGCCTCTTTCGCTAGGTCAGCCGTCGCAAGAAATCCGAAGACGCCGAGACGGTAGTTGATGGTGACCAGCACCACGCCCTTGGTCGGCAAAAAGTCGCCGTTGTGGCGCGGCTCGTTGCTCCCGCCGCCCGCGTAGCCGCCGCCGTGAATCCAGAACATGACTGGCAGCTTGCTTTTATCCGTTGACTCGGCGGGCGCGTAGACATTCAGGAAGAGGCAGTCCTCGCTCATTCCGGCGTCCTGAAAAATCATGTCGGCAAAGACAGGACCCTGGGCGCAGTGCGCGCCGAATTTGGTCGCGTCGCGCTCGCCCTTCCACCTGGCCGCCGGTTCAGGCGCTTTCCAGCGCAGATCGCCCACAGGAGCTGCCGCGTAGGGCAGGCCCATAAACGCCTTCACCTTGCCATTGTTGATGGTCTTGCCTTGCGCCTTGCCCTGTTCCGTCTTCACTGTGAGTGAATCGGCCTGGGCCGTTGCGCTCATTCCGAGCAAAAACCCCGCAACCGCTACGGCGCACAAAGTTTGCATTCCAACTTGCATAGAGAAATCCCCCGCGCAACACCATATCAGGGCGGGCTGGGGGATGGGCAATCTTCATTGGATCGGCAGGTTGCAAACTGGAGTCCGACGTCAGAGAATCTCCGGCGCCAGCAGATCGGCAATCGTCTCCCTTCGGCGAATCAGCCGCGCCTTCGCGCCCTCAACCAGCACCTCCGCCGGGCGAAGCCGTGTATTGTAGTTCGAGCTCTGCGCCATGCCGTAGGCGCCCGCGTCCAGCAGCGCCACCAGGTCGCCAGGCTCGAGGGGCGCGAGCTTGCGGTCGTGGGCAAAAAAGTCTCCCGTCTCGCAGACTGGTCCCACGACATCGACGGCCCGTGGTGTGCCCGCGCGAGGCTTGACCGGCACAATCTCGTGATGTGCCTGGTAGAGAGCAGGCCGGATCAGGTCGTTCATGGCTGCATCGGTAATCACAAAGGTTTTTTTGCCGTTGCGCTTCACCTGAAGAACGCGCGCAATCAGCGCTCCGGCTTGCGCTACGATGAAACGGCCCGGTTCAAGCAAGAGCATCCCTTCGAACCCGCCGAGCGATTTGTTCAGGGCGGCGGCGTACTCCTCAACCTTGGCGGCGGCGTCGAAGACCCCGCCGTGATAGTCGATGCCCAGGCCGCCACCGGCATCGATGGCTTTAAGCACAATGCCCTCGCGGCGCAACTGACCCACCAGCTTGCTGACGCGCTCCATGGCCGCGCCAAAGGGCTCGGCGGAGCGAATCTGCGAGCCAATATGCACGCTGACCCCATGCGGCTCAAGCCAGCGATTGCCCGCGACAGACTTGTAGATTCTCAATGCCTGCCGGATATCGATGCCGAATTTGTGTTCCCTCAATCCTGTCGAGATGTAGGGATGGGTCTCGGCAAACACATCGGGATTAACGCGCAGCGCAAAGCGTGCCTTCTTTTTCAATTTGGCGGCTCGAGCGGCAAGCAGCTTCAGTTCCGCCTCGCTCTCCACATTGAATTCTAGAATTCCGGCATTGATCGCCAGGTCGATCTCTGGCGCTGTCTTGCCTACCCCGGAAAAAACCACCCGGCCCACAGCATCGGGATCGGCGGCGATCACGCGTTCCAATTCCCCGCCAGACACGATATCGAAACCTGCCCCGCGATCCGCCAGCAGTTTGAGAATAGCCAGCGCAGAGTTGGCCTTGACCGCGTAGCACACCAGGTGGTCTCGCTGCTTGAGCGCACGCTGAAACATGCCGAGCCGCACGACAATCTGATCTGCTGAATAGATGTAGAGCGGCGTGCCGAAGCGTTGGGCGAGGGCCGCGACTGAGACCTTGCCACAATAGAGGAGACTCCCCGGTTTGGGGTGGTGAAATGGACGCGAAGAAAGACTCGAAGTTGGGGTCAAGATGGCTTCCAGGTGAAGTGCGTTCTCTTGAGGCTACACCATTCGCCGCAGCCTCTTGAGCTGCAAACCCGGCAGGTTCAAAGCCGGCAGGCATATTAAAATGAGATCGACCCTGCGACCGCAGCAAGCTGCGGGTCGCGCCTAGTCAAGGCCCCGTGATGACCGAACAAGAACGCCACAAGCGGATGCTTCGTCTGACGCAATGCATCGTGCAGGGCGAAGACGAATACGACCAGCTTTACGACCCACGCACGCATACCAATCCTGCCGGCCATTTCAGCGATGCGAAGGACCATTTTGGTGAAGCGATTAGCCTGGCGCGTGAGCTCGGTCTGGACGAGATGGCACAGAGTCTGTCTGACCGGCTCGAAGCGATCAAGAGCATCTTTCGCAACCAGTTTTGAGGAAGCAAGAAACCACGAAAGCGGCCGTCATTCACTCTGCTCCCTTTGCATGGGGCTATTACAATGAACAAATGCCGCCGTCGTCCAGAGTTGACCTTGTTGGTGTGGGGCTCAATGCCACTGACACGCTGATTCTGCTGGAGGACTATCCCGCGCGTGGATCCAAAGTCGAATACGCCAACGCAACGATTTTGCCCGGCGGTCAGGTAGCAACCACAGTGGTTGCCTGCCAGACCTGGGGGCTCAGCACTCGGTACGTTGGCAAGCTTGGAGACGACGACGCCGCACGGCTGCATCGCGAAGCATTCGACCGAGCTGGAGTCGATGCGAGATTGGTCACCGTGGCTCGCAGTATGAGCCCGCAATCGCTAATCCTGGTGGACAGCGGCGGTGAGCGCACGGTGCTATGCCGGCGCGATGAGCGGCTGGTGCTGCTGCCTGAAGACCTCGATCAGGAATGGGTTGTCAACGCGCGTGCGCTGCATGTGGATGGCCACGACACGGCCGCTGCGCAGTTGGCCGCAAGCTGGGCCCGCGCTGCCGGTGTGCCGGTGATTGGCGATCTCGACGAGCTTTACCCCGGCATTCATGAGCTCATCGAGAACATCGACTATCTCATCGTCAGCAGAGACTTCCCCTGCCGGCTGATGGAAGATAACAACCTGGAAAGAGCGTTGCACAGCATGCAAGTACGCTATGGTTGCAAATTGACGGCAGCCACACTGGGCACTGACGGCGTGCTGGCTTGGGATGGAAGCCGGTTTCATCACAGCGCCGCCTATCGCGTTCCGGTGGTCGATACAACTGGGGCTGGAGACATCTTCCACGCCGGATTCATTTATGCATTGCTGCAAGGCTGGCCGCTGGAGCGGCAGCTCGACTTTTCTTGCGCTGCCGCCGCCATGAATTGCATGGCAGCGGGAGCCAGAGGCGGCATTCAATCCGTCGCCGCGATTGATAACCTGATGGCAACGGCGTCTCGCTACGAGGCCACCTGCGAATTGCCTGTGCTCGAATGAGCCTGTTGCACCGTGAACTGCTAAGCTTTCACAGCTCCCATCGGCGAAATCAACAGCAGAGTCACGGTATCCGCCGTAATGCGCTTGTGCGGCGTTCCGCGCGGGATCACCAGCATGTCGCCCTTCTTCATCGTGATAGACGTCGCGCCCTCTGACTCAGGAGCATTCCATTCTCCCGGCGCCTTGCTGTGTCCGCCCTTGGGTGTGCCGCCAACCACGAGTATGGTCGATCCTTCGATGATCTGGAGCACGTGATCGCGCCCCTCGTGCCACTCGAACTCTTTGGGAGTCTTTGTGGTCTCGACGGTAAGAACCACTGCAAATGGCGTCGTGGCGCCGTCATAGAAATTGTCGTTGCCGGGCTTGGCCTGCAGGGCCTTGATGTCATCTTGAATGGCTTGCGCGGTAAACAGTTGAAACGCCGCCGGTCCGCCGGCCTGTCCTGCGGCCGACGACGCAAAAAGCGATCCGTCGGCGAGGGCGAGACCAGCTACCGCAGCAATGGGCGCCGAGCGTAAGAAATGGCGGCGCCCGGCATTCTTGAGGTCGAAGTTTTCCATATGATTGCTCCTAAAAGAAGTAAATCACTCAACGCCGCACTCTGTCAGCGACTGCTGGCTGAATTCTCGCGGATTGTGGATTCGCTGCCTTCTCCGTCGAGCCCCCTGCTCATCCCACCTTTGAGACAGGCTTCGTCAACCCTCGGGCTGGCGCAGCCATTCAGCCAGCAAGGTAGCGACCTTCCGGGGCTGCTCGTAGGCGGCGAAGTGGCCTGCATCCGGCAGCAAATGAAATTCACACCCACCCGGAGCGGCATTGAATGCATGCATTTCGGCTGGAACAACGGCTGTGTCTTCGCCGCCCGCGATGGCCAGAACCGGGGCACCGATTGTCGCCACAGTCGGCACCGAATCGGGCCTTGCCGCGAGGCCCGCCTGCACAGCAATGGCTGCCTCGGCGGTAAGCGTCATGCGCGCCCGCAGTTCTGCCACAATCGCAGGACGCCGTTCCCGCACGGTGGCTCCAATGGAACTCTGCGCCATGCTGTCGAAGAGAGCTTTGGTGCCCTCCCTTCGCGCTTGAATGATATTTGCAATGCGTTTTTGGGTGTTCGCCGCTGCATCCGGCTGCGGCTTCGAGCAAACGAAGGCCAGCCCCCGCATCCGCTCAGGGGCCCTGCGCCACAACTCCAGCAGGACATAGCCGCCGATCGAGCAGCCGGCAAAAACCGCTTCCTGCACATTGAGATGATCGAGCAGGGCAAGAACATCGCCGGCCAGTTGCTGCATGGTCAGCACAGGTGCGTCGGGGACAGCGGCAAACCCGCCTACGGGAAGATTCTGGCCCAGCTCCGACAGGCCATGCCCGCGAAGATCCGGAACAATCGCACGCACCCCGGCAAGGTCTTCTGTCAACAGACGCCAATAATCATGATCGAGTGGTGTGGGATGCAAAAAGATCAGGGGCAGCCCTGCACCGGTATCGCTAAAGTGCAGTTTTGCCCCGCCTGACAGGTAGAAATGGCTCATATACCTGGAGGATACGCTCCTGGCATCTGAATCGGCTCATCGGGAATCCCGATCCAGCCGGCCACATAGGCCACCGCGACCAATCCGCCGGAGAAGAAAAATCCAAGAACCGCCAGAATTCGAACCATCGCGACATCCCAGCCGTTTGACTGCGCCAGCGCGAGGCATACGCCGGCAATTTGGCGGCCTTGACGAGGGCGAATCAGCGGTCTGCCCGGCAGGGGCGGGGCCACAGAAATCACTGCACCACAGCTCGAACAGAACCGCGCGCTCCCCGGCATGCCGGCTCCGCAACGGTTGCAAAATACGGCCATGATCGAAACCTCCTGAAGGAATCTTGTCTTGAATGAACATACGGAGCCGGTCGGGGTTTTGTTCCATCTTTCCGGCGTCAGTTTCCGGTAAAAGGCGTGCGCAGGTGCTTTCTTGCGGTGTCGGCGCGGGACGTATCTGGACCGCTGGCAATGGCGGCCTGGTAGTCCTTCACGGCCAGAGGACGTTCTCCATTCAGATCGTGACACTCGCCGGCCGCGAGCAGAGACCGGACCTTGAGCTCAGGAGCAACATTCTGGGCCCACGCGGCCTGCTCATAGGCCTGCGCCGCCTCGCCGTAGTGGCGTTGACCGCGCAAGGCATCGCCCAGGCCAAAGTAAGCCAGTTCCATCCGCGCTGAAGAGAAGTAGCCGGGCTTGGCATCTGCTGTAATGATCTCCCGGTACGCATCGACGGCGGCCATACCCTCTCCCGCATCCTTGCGCAAGTTTGCCTCTTCAAGGCAAAACAGGTAATCGCGGGGATATTCACTTTTCAAGCCGCGGATCACCTGAATTGCCTCTTTGTAGCGCGACTCGCGCCGCAGAAAGAGCGCAATCGCGGTCCGCGCCTCCTTGTTGGTCATGATGCCGCGCTTGCCATCGTCGGTCAGCATCTCAAGACCGCGAGACTTCGTTCCAGTAATCCCGGCAAAGCCGATCAGGAGCTTGAATGGCAATGGCAGCGCGCCGACCACGTACTCGTAGACACCCACGACAAGCTTGGCGTCCACGTAGTTCGGATCAAGTACCAGAACCCGCGCACAATCGTCCTTGGCCTTCGAGGCCAGCCGGAATCCCGCCCCATAGGCCCGTTCCACCATCGCAACGTAGGTGCATTTGAGCGCACGTGCCCAGCCGCGGGCGTAAAGCGCGTCAATATCGTTGGGGTTCTGGCTCAGCCGCCAGTTGGCTTCATTCACGGTTTCATCGGCCAGCGACAAGATGCGATCCCGCGTCTTTGCATCCTCGTCTGTGACGTGGTGGCCGGTGAGAAAACCGTCATTGGCGTAAAACGTTGTATCGAGAAGATCCTGGCGGTAAAGCTCCTGGAAGAGCACCCCTTCGAGCAGCAGCACCGTCGCCTCGGGATCGCCCGGATGAGCGGCGTGAAAGCGCTCAAATCGCTCGATGGCGCCGGGATAGTCCAGGTTGTAGAAGTGGTCGTAGGCATCGCGGACGAGGGGGTCGTTGTTGAGCGGATTGGTGTGGACATCGGACGCCCAACAGACGGTCGCGACAGCGAGCAAAAGCACACCTGAGACCCAACTTCCATGCCGAAACGATCCCGTCTTCAACCTGAAATCTCCTTCTTGCAGACCCCTTGACCCATTTTGCGCGCGTTTCGCGCTTCTGTAAGTAAGGGCGTCTCTTCAACAAATCGGGGAATTGCTCTGCGAAATGCCAACCCGCTGGTTTCAGACGGGAAAAGGAAACTCCCGCCTATTTGACGTTAAACAAACCCAGAAGGAGCTGCAAGCGACTCCGCAACCCGGGCTCCCGGTTTTGGCAGCACAATCACTTCCAGTCCAACGCAAGAAACCTCTACTGCTTACCCCAGGCATCCATTGCCCAAAGGAACTGTAAGATGAATCGGAAAGAGATGTTGCGATTGTTGCTGAACCAGGCCCAGTTTAACGGATTCGAGTTTCGCCCGTGGTTCATAGCCCACGTGCAGCCAATTTGGCCGGGCGCGGAACAAGCGCTGACGTTACTCGCCGAAGAAGGCCGGCACTACACGCTGCTGTTCTCTCATGGCTTTGCCCGCTGCTTCTGGCGGAACGGAGCCCACATCAGCTTCATGGTTCCATCCATCACCTATCCGCGGGTCAACGCTCAGGGTGAGGTGGTGCAAGTCACCCGCAAGCCTTTCACACGGCGCACCATCAAGCCGGATGTGTGGAAGTATCATCTGCGGCAAATGGCCGCGGCAGAGGATCCGATCGATTACCTTAGCCGCTTCCTGCCCGCGCACGACCAGGCAAAGGTTCGTCCCGCGTCAAATGGGCCGCTCGCAGCCCAGGCATGAAAGCGCCAGGGGTGCCATGGAACCGCAAATGCTTTAGGATTTAGTTATGCCCATTCCAGAAAGGCTCAATCCCACCTTTGCCAAGGGTAAAGCGGCTGAGCCGGCCCGTGCGGACCCGCTCGAACTGGCTCGCAAGCGCCTGATCGTTGCCCTCGATGTGCCGGACGCTGCATCTGCCACTGCCCTCGTTGCCCGGCTTGACGGCAGATGTAAATGGTTCAAAGTGGGGCTGGAGCTGTTCGTCTCCGCCGGCCCCGCCGTGATCAAGCCCCTGATCAAGCGCGGACACTCCGTCTTTCTCGATCTGAAGTTCAACGACATCCCCAACACCGTGGCCGGGGCGGTTCGCTCTGCAGCGAACCTGGGCGTCAAGATGATCACCCTGCACGCCAACGGCGGCCCTGCCATGCTGGCAGCGGCACGTGGGGCACTTGCAAGCATGGCGGACCCGCCCGAGTTGCTCGCGGTCACCGTGCTGACGAGTATGGACGCCAGCCAGATGGGCGCGGTTGGGCTGGAGCGCTCGCCGGAGGATCAGGTGGAATTGCTGGCCCGCATGGGAATGGCCGCAGGCATTCGCGGGTTTGTCTGCTCACCGCGGGAGGTCGCCTCTCTACGCGCGCTCACCGGCCCTGATGGCGTGCTGGTGATCCCCGGCATTCGACCTGCAGGGTCAGCGACTGGGGATCAGAAACGCATCGCTACGCCGGCAGAGACGCTTCGCCTCGGCGCGAGCTACCTGGTAGTTGGCCGCCCCATCACGCAGGCGGACGATCCTGCTGCGGCCGCAGAAGCCATCTTGAAGGAAATGGCTGGCGCTCTCTGAATTTTGAAACAGACAGAAAAAGCCCGGCAAGCTGCCGGGCTTTCTCTCATCTTCCGAATCCTGAATGCTGCTTAAAGTTTCTCGTAGAAATCGCACACAGAGCACGAGATGTAGACTCCGCCGGGAATTCCGCGTTCGCGGTCCTTTACGCGCTTGACGATGCGCGTGGCTTTGCTGCACTTGGGACAGTCAGTCGACTTCGTCGTGTCCATTTCCTTCTTGCGGTCACCAGTTTTTGCGATCTTTGCCATGGGTCGGGTGTTTCTCCTTCTGGGGTTGTCTCTGCACACACGCGCAAAGCTATTGCGCGCGGCTTCAACGGCGCGGTCGATTGCTGCCTCTCATTGCAAGGAATTGCCGAAAAGGAGCGGGACTCGCTCCCTTCATTTTACATGAAGCCTGCCGCCAAGGTGTCCGCTGGCCTAAATGGAGCCCGCTGCCTGAGACGCAAGCAGCTTGCTCGGCGCAGGCTGTGAGGCATCCGCCGGCGGAGGCTGAACGCCGGCCGGTGGAGCAGGGGCGGCCGGCTGCGAGGGCGGTGAATCTGCCTGCTCATCGGGGTTGGTGCCGGGCTGCGGATCGGGCTTCTGCTTGGGGAATTGCACGGGCTTCATCACCCCGGTGCGGCCGCTCGGGTCGGCTCCATCCGTCGGCGTACCGAGCGGCCCCGTTTCACCCGGTTTTCTCAGGCTGGGTGGCGCTGCGGCCGCCTGGGTGTCGGGGTCGAGCTGCACGTCGCCCTCTTTGGCAATGCGGGTTCCGGGGTTGCCGGTTGGATCAAGCGGAGAGCCATCGGTCCGCATCATCCCGGCCACTACGTCCGTTGTAAACACCACCGGTGTTTCGCCGATCTTGGCGATCTCTACACGAATGACCCGATTGCCGTTGATCCTGACAAACTGGACATCCTTCGGCGGCTTGCCATAGATCCACTCTTCAAAGGGCGTCTGGCCCTCGACCTCGCGCGATTTTCCATCCGGCTGCCCCAAAGCAAACATCACCATTTCTGTGCTCATCCCAACCAGCACTTGATGGTTAAGAATCGCGTCTTTGAGTTTGGTCGGGAGCGTGTCTGTATAGGCCTCGATAGGCGCCTTCACGTCAAAAGAGATCAGCGGAGCAAGCAGCGCTTTGACGTCGGAGCCGGTCAGTTCGGGTACATGTTCCGCAAAGGTAAGAGTCAGCCGTGAGCCGACTGCCGGCTGGCCATCGTCCTGCACCACTGGAGCCGTCCCCCCCCCGGTGCCAATCTGAATGTGGCGTAGAAAGCGGTGCTTTTGGTCGGGGCCCCCGTTGAGATCGAAGACGATTCTGTCGTGTTCAATCTTGATGTCGGTGAGCACGAGCCGATCGCCTGGCTTTGCAGAGAGGCCGTCGCTCGAAACCATGTCAAGATAGTCTTCGCCAGCCGGGCTCAGCTTGCCGTTTGCCGCAAGTATCAGGCCCCGGTGCCCACCTGGAAACGGGCGCATGGCAAAGCCCTGCTCCGATTGCAGCAGCCGGATCAGCTCCAGGCGCGTCTTGGCATCGAGTTCAGATTTTGTGATGGCAACACTGGTCGGTATGATCTGCTGGTATCGCTTATCGACCGTGTTGATGGTTTTGCCGGTGGACTCGTTTGTGACCGTGCCGGTCTTCGAATTGATGGTGATCTGTGCATTGGCGCTGCCAGCGAACAGCAAAGCCGCGAGTGCGCAACAGCTTGCAATCAGCCGCATGTTATGCCCCCAGCTTGCGCCTCGGGTCGATAGTGGGATCGGCCGTGCTGCCTTGAGTAGAGCTAACCTGTTCATGGGGACCTCCCATGGATGCGAACAGCGTTCAAGCAAAAGATAGCCCGGTTCACGCAGAAAAGGCAAATCCACCCGCCGCGCCAAGATGTTGCGGGGAACGTGGACCGAAGTGAAGCGGGCTAGTCGGGCAGAACAGGCGGCGGTGGAGGCGCAGCCACGGGCAGAATCTGAACCAGAGTCGCGCCTGCCGGGGCGGCGAGCTGAGCCGGCCCCATCGCAGCTTCATGCTGCTGACGGGCTGCTGCGTCAAGATCTACCGGAATGCCTCCGGCGACGATGACCGGAGCATTGTATTTGAAGTCGAGATCGCGCGTGACGCGAAAGATGACCACCAGCCCCACGGACAGGACCGCAAACGCCACCCAACTGCCGTCGAGGCCGAATCCGCCGCCGGTGAGCCAGAATGGCCCCATGGGGTCGCCCTGCACCACGGGCGAATGGCTGTTGACGCCGCTCACCGCCAACCCAAAGATAAGGGCCCGGCTGGCCTTCCACCCGAAGTTAAGCCCCCAACTCAGCCACAGCGCCTTGGTGCGCACATAAGCGGCGGAGAGGATAAGGCTCAGCACCACGGAAACGGCAATGCTCGAGCGACTCGATCCGGGCTGCAGAGTCTGCACGATGGCATAAAACGCCGCAAAGCCGAGCGCCGCTCCAACCGGCCCAACCGCATGGGCAAAGCGCTGAAATCCGTAGCCTCGGAAAGCAATCTCCTCGGCTAGGGTGGCCAGCAAAAAGAATGCAGCGTCGGCAGCCAGCCAGATCCATGAAGTGGCCTGATAGTTGAGCACAATCGCGATTCCGCCGGCAACCACCATCGGAATGACGCACAGAACCGCGAGGGACCAGCCGAATGCCAGGCCCAATCCTGCTTCGCCTTGCCAGCCTTCCCGCCGCGGAAATCCCTGCTCAATGACCGGGTGCCTTTGCCGGTCAAGCCACGATCCCATGGCCGCATAGCCTGCCAGCAGCAGAAAGACCAGCATGGCCTGCTCCACCAGAGGAGACCACTGCTCGCTCGCCAGACCTTGCGCCCCATGCCGGGCCAACGCCCTGGCCATGAAGAAATAAAGCACCGCGACAATGAACTGAACGTAGGCGCGGAAACGGCCCCCGCCGGGCTGGGAGGTGTTCATGGGCGTCTCCCACCCACCGCTAGGCATACGCCTGCGGCTGGCTTGTGATCGGCGAGTTTCTTTGCGGCTGTCAACATGTCAATTCCATTCAACTCAGGCCGTTTCGCCCGCGCAGCTAGCTTTCCGTATCGAACCGCTAGCCTTCCGTATAGAACTGAGCGATGTTGCGAAATTTAAGGTGCCGTGCGGCGACCAACGCATCGATGGGCGTAGCCTTCAGCTCAGCCAGGTGCTTTTTGAGCGAACTGCCCAGCAGGCCCGCACCCGCCTCGCGATCGGTGTGCGCGCCCTCGGGTGGCTCGGGAAGAATCTCGTCTACACAACCCAGCGCGGCTACTTCTGGAGCTGAGATCCGCATCGCCTCTGCCGCCAACTGCTTGTGCGCTGCGTCTCGCCACATAATCGCCGCACAGGATTCCGGAGTAATGACAAAGTAAAGTGCATTCTCGAGGATCATCACCCGATCGCTCACGGCAAGAGCCAACGCCCCGCCCGATCCGCCTTCTCCCGTGATCACTGAGATCGTGGGCACACGCAGTCGCGACATCTCGAGTATGTTGCGCGCGATGGCTTCCGCCTGGCCACGTTCCTCCGCGCCCAGCCCAGGATAAGCGCCGGGCAGATCGATAAAGCTGATCACCGGCCTGTGGAACTTCTCGGCAATCTTCATGCAGCGCAGCGCTTTGCGGTACCCCTCCGGGTTGGGCATACCAAAGTTTCGACGTACGCGTTCCTTTGTGGTGCCGCCCTTCCGGTTGCCGATGACAAGAACCTCTTCATCGCCAAGCCGGGCCATCCCGCATGAAACTGCCTCGTCGTCGCCAAAGGCGCGATCCCCGTGAATCTCGCTGAAATCCGTGAAGACCCGCTCGATAAAGTCCATGGGGTAAGGCCGCTGGGGATGCCGGGCCCGCTCGATCCTGATCCACGCCGGCGAAACTGCCGGTGTTTGTATAGGTGTCCCTGAATCCTGTTCGCTCATCGGTCTCTGGTGCCGCTCCCGGCAGCGTCGCCGTCGGCCCTCATGTGATTCTACGGGCTATAGCGCCGTGGGACAAATCCCTGATCCTCATCCCCGATGCGCAAACGTTAGCCTATCCCTAGAAATACTGCGAGAGCCCGATTCACTGAGGTCATTGTCCGCTGCTCCAATTCTCCAAACGGATCACCGGCCTTCTCGCGCGGGATTGTGTGCGCCTTATCCGCCATAATTTGCGAGCGCGAACGCAAGCCGTTTTCCAACGTTGGCTCGACGGTAATCCGAAATGTCTCAATCGGCCTCAATTCGCTCGTAACCGGCAATACAGTGACCGACGGATGTGTGGCAAACAGGTCAGACTGAATCACCAACGCCGGCCGCGGTTTTCCGTAGGCTCCAGCCAGGACAACCGGGACGATGTCGCCGCGCTTCAAACCCAGCCGTCCAAATCCGCTACCTCAGCAATCCAATCCAGCGTCTCTGCCTCTTGCGGGTCAGCTGCGAGCAACAGCGACTCCCGCTCACACTGCTCGCGAAAGGCCTGCGATTTTGTGTCCGGAATCCAAATTTGAAGAAGCCTTAGGCCTGCTTCGCGCAAACCCTCGCGATGCTTCCGAACCCGATCCGTTACTGCAGCTCTCATCACAACCTTCTTGTTTCATGAAACATTCTACATTGACCATTTGTTACATGCAACGCGTTCTTTAACGCGGACATTCGCTTCTGCCCTTACACTGTTGACGCAGGGACATCGCCTCCATGAGCCAGGCCGTCGAATTTCGAAGCGTTTCCTTTGCGACTTCTGCCACGCCGCAAGGCCGCCTCCTGCTCGACGGAATCTCGCTCACGCTGGAGGAAGGAACCA
>Ga0302320_10018461_pt1 | contig 14060 bp, 16 predicted proteins | sample Bog_T0_3_FD_202130 | JGI IMG/M metagenome (GOLD analysis project Ga0302320, IMG submission 202130) | Peat permafrost microbial communities from Stordalen Mire near Abisko, Sweden - Bog_T0_3 | ecosystem: Environmental > Terrestrial > Soil > Wetlands > Peat | place: Sweden: Abisko, Stordalen Mire... | reverse complement strand
GATTCCCGGCGCATTCCCGCCGCTCATGGGCTGGACGGCGGCGCGCGGCGAATTGAGCGGCGAAGGCTGGGCGTTGTTCGCCATTCTGGCGTTCTGGCAGATTCCCCACTTTTTCGCCATCGCCTGGATGTATCGCGACGAATATGCGAAGGCCGGATTCGTCATGCTGCCGAACGTGGATCCCAGCGGCCGCCGCACGGCGCAACAAACCGTCAGTCACGCGCTTGCGCTATTGATTGCGAGCCTGGCGCCATTCGCTCTCAAAATGGCCGGGCCGGTTTATCTCGCCACCGCGCTGATCCTCGGCACTGCATTTTTGGGCTGCGCGATTCAATTCTCGCGGCAGCTCACGCTGGCGCGCGCGCGACAATTGTTTCTGGCTTCAATCATTTATCTGCCGCTGCTGCTGGCGGCGATGGTCTGGGACAAGGTGAAGTAACATGGAATCAACCGTTGGCCAATTTCCGCCGTATCGCGAACCCGAAGCGCACCACGCGCATGAGGAGCACGGGCACGAACACGAGCATCACGATCCGGGCTTCCTGAGCAGCTACGTTTTTTCGACCGACCACAAAATCATCGGCATCCAATACGGCCTCACGGCGCTGTTCTTTTTGCTGTTTGGATTTTTCCTGATGCTGCTGATGCGCTGGCAGATTGCGCACCCGGGCCAGCCGGTGCCGTTCATCGGTCCGTTGCTGGAAAAAGTTCTCGGCTCGACGATGGCGGGCAACGGCGCGATTTCGCCGGAACTTTACAATTCCTTCGGCGCGATGCACGGGACGATAATGGTGTTTCTCGGCGTCGTGCCGCTGGCGTTCGCCGCGTTCGGCAATTACGTCGTGCCGCTGATGATTGGCGCGCCGGACATGGTGTTTCCGCGCGTCAACATGGCCAGTTACCAGGCGTATTTTCTTGGTGGCGTCGTCATGTTTGTGAGCTTCTTCATTCCGGGCGGCGCGGCGCAGGCGGGCTGGACCTCGTATTCGCCGCTGGCCACGACGATTCCGACGCACGGACAGGCGTTCTGGCTCATCGGCATGGTGTTGCTCATCTCGTCATCGCTGCTCGGCGCGGTGAATTTCATCGGCACGATCATCCAGTTGCGCGCGCCGGGCATGACGTGGATGCGGCTGCCGTGGTTCGTCTGGGCGCAATTCGTGACGGCGTTCCTGCTGCTGCTCGCGTTTCCGCCGCTTGAAGCCGCAGGCGTCATGCAATTGATGGACAACCTCGCGCACACCAGCTTCTTCCTGCCGACTGGACTGGCAATCGGCGGCAAACTGGCGAGCGTCAGCGGCGGCGGCAGCCCGCTGTTGTGGCAGCATTTATTCTGGTTCCTCGGTCATCCAGAAGTTTACGTTTTGATTTTGCCGGCGATGGGCACGGTCTGCGAAATCATCGCCAACAACACGCGCAAGCCGATTTGGGGCTACAAATCGCTCGTCTATTCGGTGCTGACCATCGGCTTCCTGTCGTTCATCGTCTGGGCGCACCACATGTATCTGACCGGCATGGGCACGAAAATTTCCGCGTTCTTCCAGACGACGACGATGATCATCTCGATCCCGTCGGTCATCATCCTGACGTGCCTGTTCATTTCTTTGTGGGGCGGTTCCATCAGGTTCAATACGCCGATGCTGTTCGCGCTGGCGTTCCTGCCGATGTTCGGCATCGGCGGACTGACCGGCCTGCCGCTCGGCTTCAACGCCAGTGACGTTTACCTGCACGACACTTATTACGTCATCGCGCATTTCCACTACGTCGTCGCGCCGGGAACCATCTTCGGGCTGTTCGCCGGAATTTATTATTGGTATCCGAAAATGACGGGGCGGAAGATGAATGAATTCTGGGGCCGCGTGCATTTCTGGGGCTCGTTTGTTTTCATGAACCTCGTCTTCATGCCGATGTTCGCGCAAGGCATGAAGGGAATGCTCCGGCGCATGGCCGACGGTGGCGCGAACTACTCCGCCGCGCGCGTGCCGGGCGCGATTGACACGCTGCCCGGTTCCATCATGGAACTGCACGTCTGGATTCTCTGGGCAGCAATCGCGCTGGGCATCGCACAGATTCCGTTCATCATCAATTTATTCTGGAGCATCAAGCACGGCGAAAAAGTCGGCGACAATCCCTGGCAATCCACCACGCTCGAATGGCAGACGCCCACGCCGCCTCCGCATGGCAATTTCGCCACGCTGCCGCGCATTTATCGCGGGCCTTATGAATACAGCGTTCCCGGCCATGATACGGATTTCACGCCGCAAAATGAGCCGGACGCCCCGGCTCCGGCTGTTGTTCCGAAAATTTCACCCGTGCCGGTCGCTCACTAAATTATTTGCATGGATATTCCTTACACAGTTCAACCGCGACCGGAAACCGGCCTTTACAACGCCAAGGTCGGCATCTGGCTGTTTCTCGCGTCCGAGGTCATGCTCTTCGGCGGGCTTTTTTCCGGCTACGTGCTGCTGCGCGTCGGCGCCGACCGATGGCCGCACGGCTGGCTCAACGTCACGCTCGGCACCGCCAACACCATCATCCTCGCGCTCTCGGCCATCACGACGCTGCTCGCATGGGTCGCGTGCAAGGTCGGGCATTTCGGCAAGTTCAAATTTTTCCACGCCTGCACGCTGCTGCTGGCGCTGTCATTCCTCGGCATCAAATCCTATGAATACCACGACAAATGGATTCACTATGAAATCAAGCTGAACGACGGCACCTTTGCCGACGGCCATCTCGTTGAAAAATCCCCCGACTTCGACCTCGCCAAAAAAACCGGCACCTTCACCATCCACGGCCGCATCGTGACCGATGAAAATGACCTTTACGATTTGCGCTCGCAGAAAAACATCCAGCTGACGGAAATCACTGTCGCCGCCGCCGACATCAAGTCCATGGAGAATTACGGCCCGTGGCACAACACCTATCTGGCGCTTTACTTCACGCTCACCGGCCTGCACGCGCTGCACATCCTCGGCGGCAGCATCGTCATCGGCTACCTGTGGGGGCCGGGCCGGCGGATGTGGAAGACCGATCACCAGCGTTTCACCAACCGCATCGAGGTGTCCGGCCTGTTCTGGCATTTCGTGGACCTGGTCTGGATTTTCCTGTTCCCGGTCCTATATTTGACCTGATGAATTTATGAGCGAATTGAAAACAGCCGAACCGCACGACGCGCCGCTTACGGGCGAAGCCCAATCGCACGAGCATCCGGTGAATTTCGAGAATTATCTCCGGCGTTGCATCTATATTTTCATATCCATCCTTTGTGCCGTGTCGCTGATGATTTGGGCGTCGTATCTGCCGCATGAACACTTCAGTTGGGCGGTAAAGGTGACGCTCATCCTGGCCGTCGCGTGCTGCAACGCCTTCGTCGTCGCCGGCTTTCTGATGCACCTGATTTCGGAGAAAAAGATGATTTACACCGTGTTGAGCTTCACCGTGTTTTTTTTCGCCGGCCTGCTGGGGCTGACCGTTTGGGCCATGCAGGATTTCCCGGCGGGCACAACCCATTGATATGTCGCTGAAAGCCTTCCATCTTATTTTTGTGACGCTGCTGACGACGCTGTCGTTCGGCTGCGCAGCATGGGCATTTTCCTCGGACAAACCGCTTTTTGGCGCTCTCGCCATCGCCACCGGCATCCTTGTCATCGTTTATGGGATTTATTTTCTGAAGAAGCTGAAAAACGTGAGCTACCTATGAAACCACTCCGCAAAATTCTGCTCGCCGCCGCTACGCTCGCGCCATCGCCGCTGTTTGCGTGCGCCGCGTGCTATGGCAAGTCCGATTCGCCGCTGGCCCACGGCATGAACTGGGGTATCTTCACCCTGATGGGCGTCATCCTGACCGTGTTGACCTGCATCGCGCTGTTCTTCGTCCACGTCATCCGTGGCGAACAGGCGCAAATCGAGACCGACAACAATCTTCCGCCGCAAAACCCGCCCAAGGTATGACCGAGTGGTTCGCCCAACATATCCTCGGCATGCCCGAGCTGGCCTCGAAAAACGGCGAGTCGGTGGATGCCCTGATCGTCTATGTCCATTGGCTCATGCTGGCGCTGCTCATCGGCTGGGTGGCTTATTTCTGCTACGCGGTCTGGCGCTTCCGCGCCTCGCGCAATCCCAAGGCCAATTACCACGGCGTGATAAATCATTCGTCCAGCTATATTGAAATCGGCGTCGTCATTGCCGAAGCCGTCCTCCTGATTGGCGTGGCCATCCCGGTCTGGGCCAGGGCCGTGAGCCAGTTTCCCGACGCGAAGGACTCCACCGTCATCTACGTCATGGGCCAGCAATTCGCCTGGAACGTGCGCTACGCCGGCCCCGACGGCGTGTTCGGCAGGCAGGACATGAAATATGTTTCGGACAGCAACGTCTTCGGCGTTGACCCGACCGACGCAAACGGCAAGGACGACATCCAGACACTCAACGAAATCCACGTCCCGATTAACAAGCCCGTCATCGTCTATGTCAGTTCCAAGGACGTGATCCATTCGTTCAAGATTGTGGCCATGCGCACCTGTCAGGACGCGATCCCCGGCCTGCGGATACCGTGCTGGTTCACGCCCACGAAAATCGGCCGTTATCAGGTCAACTGCGCGCAACTCTGCGGCGGCGGCCACTCGGCCATGACCGGCGGGTTTCTCACCGTTGAAAGCCAAGCCGACTACGACAAGTGGATAAAATCCAAGAGCGCCGCTCCCGCAGCCACGAGTTTTGAATAATTATTCCTGCCCGCTAAAGCAGGGCAAGACAGCTCCTGACTTGCGGCGGATAATTTTGAAGCGCATTATTTGCAGAGGATATGTCTGACTCTTCTTCCAGGTTGCCACAAACGCTCTGGCTCGGCGTCTTCCTGCTCGTGGGCTTTCTCGCCCTGGCGTATCTGCTCTCACTGGCGGAATTCAAAAAGCAACACGCATTGCCCGTCATCGGCGCGGTCGCCGATTTTACACTCACCAACCAGGATGGCAACGTCACCACGCTCGCCGATCTGACCAACCATGTCTGGGTGGCCGACATCATCTTTACGCGCTGCGCCGGGCCGTGTCCCATCATCACCGGCCACATGAAATCGCTCGAGGACGCGCTGCCAAAAACCAGCGGCGCAAAACTCGTCACGCTCACGACCGATCCGGATTTCGACACGCCAGCCATGATGAAACGATACGGCGAACGATTCGACGCGGATTTCAGTCGGTGGACATTTTTGACAGGCGCGAAAAGTGAAATCGGCACGCTGGGCGCGGGTAGCTTGAAATTGAGCGCCGTGCCGGTGCCGGCTGCGGACCAGACCAACGCGGCGGACTTGTTCATCCACACCACGATTTTTGTCGTGGTGGACAAATACGCCCGATTGCGCGGTTCGTTCGAAACCGTGGGCGACGGCGTGGACTGGACGAATGCCGTCCAGCCGCGCATTATCGCCGCCGTGCGCCAACTGGAGCGCGAACCGTGAGCATCCACGATCTGCCCGCCGTCAACGCCTCGCTCAACGGCTTGAGCGCGGTGTTCCTGACCGCCGGTTTTGTTTTCATCAAGCGCGGAAACAAAATCGCCCATCGCAATTGCATGATTTCCGCGTTCATCACCTCGATTCTTTTTTTAACTTGTTACGTCATTTACCACAGCTATCGCTATTGGGTATTGCATATCGGACCGACGCGTTTTTTAGAGCCGAAATGGTTCCAGCCGATTTACCTCGTCATTCTCGGAACGCACACCATTCTGGCCATAGTCATCGTGCCGATGATTTTAATCACCCTGAACCGCGCGCGGTTGCAACGCTTCGAGCTTCATAAAAAAATTGCCCGCTGGACCTGGCCGTTGTGGATGTATGTCTCCGTGACCGGCGTGGTGGTTTATCTCTTGCTCTACCAGATTTTTCCGCAAAAGTAGTGAAGCATGAGCGCCGTTGCCAACGTTACGATTCACGAAAGCCAGTTTCCCGACGCCGTCCGCCGTGACTTGCTCGCATCGCTCCGCACTCGGCGCGTGAATCACAAGTTTCACTACGACAGCGTCAAACAGACGCAAAAATGGCTCGCGCTGCATCAGGCGTATTCTCCAACGCGGAACGATGCGGATTGCCGGGCGATTTATAAAAAAGCTTTTGAAGCGGCGGCAGAGAAAGTCCAATCGAAGCAAGTTCACGTCATCGGGCTCGGCTGCGGCGGCGGTCAAAAGGACACTCGGCTGCTGAAATTGTTGAAATCGCGCGGTAAGAACATCTTCTACTCGCCTTGTGATGTCAGCACCGCAATGGTTCTGGTCGCCCGCCAGACGGCGCTGGCCGTTGTGCCGGAGAAGATTTGTTTCCCGTTCGTCTGCGATCTGGCAACGGCGGATGATTTACACGCTGTATTCGACCGATGCCTCGCGCCTCGCGCCTCGCGCCTTTTAACGTTTTTCGGCATGATTCCGAATTTCGAGCCGCAGAACATCTTGCCGAAGCTGGCATCGCTGGTTCAACCGAGGGATTTTCTGCTGTTCAGCGCCAACCTTGCTCCCGGCGACAATAACACCGCGGGCATGGAAAAGATTCTGCCGCAATACGACAACGCCCTGACTGCCGACTGGCTCATGGTGTTTCTGCTCGATTTGGGAATTGAGAAGCACGATGGAAAATTGAAATTTGAGATTGAGGGCGGCGGTTCTGGTTTGAAGCGCATTGTCGCACGGTTTCATTTCTCGCGTGCGCGGCAAATCAAAGCAGGCGGCAAAAGCTTCAAGTTCCGGCGCGGCGAATCCATCCGGCTTTTTTTCTCGTATCGTTACACGCCGGAACGCGTCCGCAAAGTTCTGGCGAAATTCGGTTTGAACGTTTGCGGACAATGGATTGCCAAATCGCAAGAAGAAGGCGTTTTTCTTTGCCGCAGAAAATAAATTCTCACGCCAAGGCGTAAAGCCCTCAAAGAAATCTACTTCGCGACTTCGCGTTTTCGCGTGAGTCTAAAGCGCTTTCATCGTCTCCAGCACGGCCTTGATGCGCGGGACTTCGTGCGTGCGGAACATATCCGTCTTGCCCAGCGCGGCCAGCACGGCGAAGAACGGCTCGGCGCAGCGGACTTCCTCGCCGAAAAATTCAAATGCATGCGGCAGCGCGTGGCAAATCGGGAAGCCGAGTTCTCGCAGCCGGAATGTGTTCAGGAAAATGTTCATCTGGTGTCGCACGCGCACCGCGCTGTCCTGCAAATTGCGATAATAGAAGCCAAGACCGGGATCCAAGAAAATCTTCTCCACGCCGTTGCGCTGCGCGACTTCAATCTGCCGTGAGAAATAATCGCGCATCATCGGAATGGGGTCGGCGCTCAAATTGAAGTCGCCGACCTCACGGACATTTTTGCCCTGCACGAAACAAATAATCACGGCGGCATCGTGCGCGGCGACCATTTTGAACATTTCCTTTGAACCGGCAGTCCCGGTTAAATTCAAAATGTTCGCGCCAGCTTCGAGCACCGCTTGTGTGACCTTTGGCGAATAGGTTTCAATTGAAACGGGGATTTGTGCCGCGCGCAATTCCTTGATCACGGGAATCAATTTGCTGTTTTGCGCCCTGTCATCCACGCGCGCTGCATGGGCGAGCGTGGATTCCGCGCCGATGTCCACGATGTCCGCACCCTGCGCCGCCAGAACTTTTCCACGCAGAATTGCCGCCTCCGTCGAAAGGCAGACGCTTTCGCGATACCACGAATCGGGCGAGAGGTTGACGACACCCATGACGGCGGGTTGCGCGTTGAAATTGAATCTTTTGCCGCCAATGGAAAATTCCTTCACGCGCGCGGACGCGGCGGCGCGGTTTTTCTCCAGCAATCCCGCCAGTTGTTCGAGGTTCAGCACGGGCGAATCGTAAATCGGAATGCCCGAATCGCAAATGGAAAGTGGTGCGCAGGGCAAGGCCGGTTGGAACTGGACAACTTTCGCCGGTTGCGACATTCTGGCGGGGTGGAAAAGCCGCCGATTCTCCAACCGCCTCCTGCTGCTCCCAGGAAAAGGAAACGTGGATTGTGGATTGCCGTTCTGGCCGTTCTTCTGGTTGCAGCCGCACTCGTCATCGTTGTGGTCATAAAGCGCGCCACGCCGCCCATCACGGTTCAGACCACCAAGGTTTCACGCCACAGCATCACCAACCTCGTCGTGGCCAACGGCCAGATTCAGCCCGTCGTGCAAGTCACCATCAGCCCGGAAGTGAGCGGCGAAATCACCGAATTGCCGGTCAAGGAAGGCCAGTTCGTGCACAAGGGCGATTTGCTGTTGAAAATCAACCCTGATGTTTACACCGCCGGATTGAGCCAGGCCAAGGCGGGTTATGAGTCTTCGCTGGCGACGAAGGCGACGGCTGTCGCGAATCTCGAAAAGGCCGAGGCGGATTTCAAGCGCAACAAGGAATTGTCCGACCGCAAGCTGCTTTCGGACTCGGATTTCATCGGGTTCAAGGTCGCCCGCGACGTGGCCCAGGCGCAGCTCGAAAGCGCCAACGACCAGGTTGATGTCGCCAAGGCCGCCGTTGACAACGCGCAGGATTTGCTGGACAAGACCACCATTGTCTCGCCGCTGGATGGCACCATCACCTTGTTGAGTTCGCAACTCGGCGAACGTGTCCTCGGCACGGTGCAGAACGCCGGCACCGACATCATGATCATTTCGGACTTGAGCCAGATCGAGGCGCGGGTGAATGTCGGCGAGATGGATGTGGTCAGCATCGCGTCCGGCCAGCAAGTGCGGCTGGAAGTGGATGCCTTCAAAGACCGCAAATTCACCGGCGTGGTGACGAATGTCGCCAATTCCGCCGTCGGTTCGGGCAGCAAGACCTCCATCAGCAGTAGCAGCAGCAGCCAGTCGCAGCAGGCGACGCAATTCGAAGTGCGCATCCGGGTCAACGACAACGAACCGGCCTTCCGCCCCGGCATGTCGGTGACGGCGGAAATCGAAACCCAGTATCGCACCAACGCCCTGACCGTTCCGCTGGCCAGCGTCACCACCCGCCCGATGAAAGCCGCGCCCAAAGCCGATCCGCCGGGCACGAGCGGAACCAATGTCGCCGCTGCATCAAGTGCCAACGCGGTCGCAAACACAAACAACGGCGCGGGGACGAACAACAGCATGACTGCGGGAAAAAATGCGTCGGCCAATAAATCAAGCGATGCTGCCAGACCAACCGACGTGGTATTCGTGGTGGACGGCGACCGCGTGAAGGCCGTGGCGGTGAAAATCGGCATTTGCGACGACAATTACTGGGAAATCACCGACGGCCTCACGAATGATCAGGAGATTGTCTCCGGCGGTTACCGGGCAATTGGGCGCGACCTTCAGGATGGTTCCAAGATTCATATCGGCCCGGCCGGAGCGGACACCGATGCCAATAAATAAAAATGAACGCCCGGCTGAATGGATTGTTGGCAACGCGCCCGCGCCAGTCCATTTACCCGTTCATCAGTTGATTCCTTTGCGATGAGTCTGATTCATCTCCAGCAAATCTCGCGACGCTACAAGATGGGCGGGGAAACCGTCCACGCCCTGCGCGACGTGTCGCTCGACATCCAGCGCGGCGAGTATGTCGCCATCATGGGGCCGAGCGGCTCCGGCAAATCCACGCTCATGAATTTGATCGGCTGCCTCGACACGCCAACCACCGGTGTCTATGAGTTGAACGGCAACCGCGTCAGCGAAATGGGCGACAATCAGCTCGCGGAAATCCGCAATCGCGAGATTGGCTTTGTCTTCCAGACGTTCAACCTGCTGGCGCGCTCGAACGCGCTGCACAACGTTGAGTTGCCACTGATTTATGCGGGCGTTCCCGCCGACGAACGGCGGCGAAATGCCTTGGAGGCCCTCGCCAATGTCGGTCTGGCTGACCGCGTTCATCACAAGCCCAACGAGTTGTCCGGAGGCCAGCGCCAGCGCGTGGCCGTGGCGCGAGCGCTCGTCAACAAGCCTTCCATCCTGCTGGCGGACGAGCCGACGGGCAATCTCGATTCCAAGACCGGCAACGAAATTATGGCGCTGATCGAGGAACTCTCCCGGAAAGGCAACACCATCATCGTCGTCACGCACGAGGAGGACATCGCGCGGCAGGCGCGCCGCATCATCCGCATCCGCGACGGCCTCATCGCCAGCGACGAAACGATGACGAAATGATTTTTTGACAGAATGTTCAGAATTATTTTATGCAGACGGAATATGACTTGGCAGGAAAAGTGATTGGTCTGGCGATGAAGGTTCATTCGACTTTAGGCGCGGGTTTTCTGGAAACGGTTTATCACAGGGCATTTGCTCACGAACTTGAAAAAGCCGAGATACGCTTTGAGTCAGAAAAACCACTGAATGTCATTTATGACGGTGTTCTGGTCGGTGAATTTGCTGCCGATTTTCTGGTCGAGAACGAACTCATCGTCGAATTGAAAGCGGTTCATAATCTGGCGCCGGCTCACGAAGTTCAGACGGTGAATTATCTGGTTGCCACGGGAAAAGACATCGGGCTGCTGATCAACTTTGGTGCAGAGCGGCTGGAGTTCAAAAAGAAATTCCGACTGCCGAAACAAAAAATTCATTCTGAACATTCTGTTAATTCTGTCTAAATGAATTTCTTCTCCGAAATCCGCGAAGGCTTGGGCATCTCCTGGGCTGCGCTGCGCGCGAACAAGATGCGTTCAGTGCTGGCCACGCTCGGCATCGTCATCGGCATCCTTACTGTCACGCTCATGGGCGCGGCCATCAACGGATTGAACCAAGCGTTCATCCGGAACGTCTCCAGCCTTGGAGCGAACGTATTTTATGTGTCGCGCTACAAATGGTTCAATAGTTCCTACGCCGACTGGATGAGCATGCGCCGGCGGCCGCAGATCACCCTTGCCGATTCGGAAAATGTGGCCCGGCTATTGACCTTCGCGCAAGCCGTCGCGCCCGTGGCATATGACGAGGATCCGGTTAAATACAAGACCCGTAGCGCCGACAGCGTGGAAATCATCGGCACGACGGAGTCCTACTTGCAAACCAGCGCCGTTGATATTGCCGACGGCCGGTTCATGACCGCCGCCGATGCCGAAGGCACCCAGCCGATTTGCGTCATCGGCAACGATGTCGCCACAAACCTGTTCCGCGGCGAGTCGCCCCTCGGAAAACGCATCCGCATCGAGGATGAGTCGTTTCAAGTCGTCGGCGTGCTGCAAAAACAAGGCATGATGTTCGGCAACAGCCTCGACAACCGCATCGTCGTTCCGCTCCGGGAATTTCTGACGGAGATCTGGAGCCGGCCCAACATGGAAATCCAGGTGAAGGCCAGCACGGTGGCGCGGCTCGACGAGGCACAGGAGGAACTGCGCCAGGTGATGCGCCAGGTCCGCCATTTGCGCCCGGACCAGCCCGATAATTTTTCAATCAATCAGCAGGACCAGATTGTCACATGGTTCCATGCGCAGACCGCCGTCATCGCCATTATCGGCCTGTTCGTCACCAGCCTGGCGTTGTTCGTGGGCGGCATCGGCATCATGAACATCATGTTCGTGTCGGTCGCCGAGCGGACGCGCGAAATCGGCGTGCGCAAGGCCATCGGCGCCAAGCGCCACAGTATCCTGCTCCAATTCCTCATCGAAGCCGCCACCATCTGCCTGTTTGGCGGCTTCATCGCGCTGGCCATCGCGTGGATCGCCACGCTGGCGGTGACCAAATGGATGTTCCCGGCCAACTTGTCGGCGGGCATCGTCATCATCTCGGTGATGGTCTCGGTGATGACCGGGGTGATTTCCGGTTTCCTGCCAGCCTGGCGCGCGGCGCGCATGGACCCGGTGGAGGCGTTGAGGAGCGAATGAAATTCCATCGTCCAACTTTGCTGCTCGGCGAACTGCGCGAAAGCATCTCGATGGCCTTCAACGCCATCATCGCCCACAAGCTGCGCTCCGCGCTCACGCTGCTCGGGGTGTTAATCGGCGTGTTCTCCATCATCGTCGTGATGACCGCCATGCGCGTGCTGGAGCGGAACGTCGAGGACAACTTGAGCGAGCTGGGCAGCCAGACGTTCGCCATCCAGAAATGGCCGCAGGTCCAGTTCGGCAACAATTCCGACTGGGAAAAATACTGGCGGCGCAAGGACATCACCATGGAACAGGGCAAAACGGTGGGGCAAAAGGCCACGCTCGCCGCCGCCGTCGGTGTGGAAGGCACCTTCTGGGGCGGCCAGATCACGACCCGCTACGCCAAGACCGCCCCCAACGTCCAGTTGCTAGGCGACACGCCGGGCTGCTTCTCCACGCATAACTGGATTGTTGACGAGGGCCGCCTGTTTGACGACGGCGACGTGGACAGCGCCCGCAGCGTTTGCGTGCTGGGCAGCGCGCTGGCCCAAACCGTTTTCCCCTTCGGTTCCGCGCTTGGCCAGGAAATCAAAATGAATGGCATCAATTACGCCGTTGTCGGCGTGCTCGCGCCCAAGGGCGGCTCCGTCGGCGGCAACCAGGACAACTTCGCCGTCATCCCGCTCACCACCGCGCTGCACCGATACGGGCTTCGCTGGAACGGATTGAGCATCATGGTTCAGGCGCAAAGCAGCGCCACCTACGCCGATTGCGAGGAACAGGTGCGCGGCATCCTGCGCGACGCCCGCAAGGTGCGGCCCGGCGACCCGGACGATTTTGAATTGTTCTCCAACGATTCACTGATTGACCAGTTCAAGACCTTCACCCGCGCCGTTCGCATCGGCGTCACGGTGGTCAGCTCCATTGCGCTGCTCGCGGCGGGCGTCGGCATCATGAACATCATGCTCGTCTCGGTCACGGAACGGACGCGGGAAATCGGCGTCCGCCGCGCCATCGGCGCCAAGCGGCGGAACATCATGGCGCAATTCATCATGGAAGCCGTCGTGCTGTGCGAAGTCGGCGGCGTCATCGGCGTGGTGCTCGGCATTCTGGGCGGCAACGTCCTCGCGTGGTTCATGAAAGTCCCGCCTGCCGTCCCGGTGGACTGGATTGTGCTGGGGCTGGTGCTGTGCTCCATCGTGGGAATTGTCTTTGGAACCTACCCCGCGTGGAAAGCCGCGAACCTCGACCCGATTGAATCCCTTCGCTACGAATAAATTCGCGGAAGGGGATTTAGCGTAGCTCAAGGCTTCTTCTCATCCTGCATCCATTGCCATTTCTTGTCATCCAACTGCGCAAAAATCACGTAACCTCTACGATCACAGACTAGCAGTAATACGTGCCCTTCGCGCAATGTCATGGATATTTTCTGGTTCTCATTTGTTTGCCAATCAGACGGGGCAAATTTTTGCTCGGACATGATGGGGCCGTGTGTCTTGATTAGACCACTGCGATCATAAACTAATGTAGGAACGTCCTGCCTGCCCACGCCAAGTGCCTCCGTGCAGTCATTGGGAGTCATGTATGGTTGTAAATTATCAATCCCTTTCTTCGCACGTTCCACTTCGGCTGATGTTAACCGGTTCCAGAAATCAATGTCATCAGGCTGCGCTTTGATTAGTGTGATGGACTCAATTATTTTCTTGGTCGTTTCCACATCCTGATCAAATGTGTTGCTGCGCTCAACAAGCGCATTAATTTCAAGCCACCGTTTTCTTTCATTATCCCAAATGTCTTTTCTCATCTGTCGTCCGACTTGTCCATCCTCGGTTGATAAAACAGGATGCACTTGAAATAACCAGTATGGCGAACTATCTGAATACCAACGCTTGAATTCCTGATCCGTGTCAATTTGGATATCGACCACAATTTTATAATCCTTCACGAAAGCACCCGGCGATGTGGTTTCATCAACATGAATCACTGTCGTGGGGCCATCCCAAATAGGCTTCGCTCGCGAGGGCAACCACATGACGACATGAGCGTTAGTGAAAACACGCTCCATTCCCAATACTTCTGTTCTTGGCGAAGCGATGCTTGAATTCGTTGAGGCAGACTCAAGGCTTGTGCTGGAAATGTCTGAGCGAGTCGTTGTGCAACCGCATAACAAACAAATCACCGATATCGATATGAGAAGAATGCGCATATCAAGCCGCTAAACGAGTGTCCAGCCAGACCACGGTTTGGTCTGGTTCAGGAAGCAAATGGGTTGCT
>Ga0302320_10018460_pt1 | contig 14060 bp, 13 predicted proteins | sample Bog_T0_3_FD_202130 | JGI IMG/M metagenome (GOLD analysis project Ga0302320, IMG submission 202130) | Peat permafrost microbial communities from Stordalen Mire near Abisko, Sweden - Bog_T0_3 | ecosystem: Environmental > Terrestrial > Soil > Wetlands > Peat | place: Sweden: Abisko, Stordalen Mire... | reverse complement strand
CCGGAGACCGCCCTCACCACAGGCACCGGCCTGAGTGACGATCCTGATTTCTCGCCCGACGGAAAATGGGTCTACTTCAACACCGATCGCTGGGGTGGCATGCAGATTGGCCGCATGCATCCCGACGGAAGCGCGGTGGAACAGGTCACCTTCGATCAATTCAAGAACTGGACGCCACATCCATCGCCCGATGGGAAGATGATCGTCTTCATCTCTTATCCGCCCGACGTCACTACGCACGCCGCGAACAAGGACATCACCTTGCGCATTCTTTCCACCACCGACAAGAGCATCCGCAACCTCGTCAACCTGGTCGGAGGCGACGGTTCCATGAACGTCGCCAACTGGTCGCCCGATTCAAAAAGCTGCGCCTTCGTCAGCTACCAGATGCTCCCAGCATCCGACACGGGCGCTACCGAATAGGAGCCACCGCATCGCCGCAACAGAACTTCGGACACTGGAACTAGTCGAATAAATCGTGTTTTGAAAGGGCGCGGCTTTAGCTGCGCCACTCGATGGCTGGTAAGGATCGGGTGCCCCATTCATCCCGGCGCACTTTGCCGGGATGAGTGGGAAAGAACAAATCCCCTCGCGCGCCCGTTCTAGAGCGTCTCCCCCAGCTTTTCTTCAGTCGCAGCCGGCTTCACTCCAGGCGTAGGACGCACACCAGTCGGCGCACGCATCGGCATCGACATCGGCTGTGCAGGCTGGTGCATCGTCACGATGATCACGCGCGCCGCCCGCTTCCCCGCGCACTGATAGGAATGCGGTGTTCCCGAATCAAAATACACTGAGTCGCCGGTCTCAAGTACGCTCTCTTTGTCGCCGTGGCGGAGTTCCAGCTCGCCTTCCAACACGTAGAGAAACTCGTAACCCGGATGCATGTGCGCCTTGGGTTCCGCAGTCCTTGCAATCGGAACAAACTCCGCAAAATACGGGTCCATGTGGCGATCCGGAACCATGTAACCCAGGCTCTCGAAGAAATACGTCGGCGGCTCAACCCCCGTCTGCGGAAGTCGAACCCGCTCCTTCTGCCGGTGAATTCGGAACATCGCGCTTGGTTCGGTTTCGAAAAAGTGCGAAAGATCCTTGGAAAACACCATTGCGATGCGCGCTAGGTTCCGAAGCGTCGGAACCACTCGCCCGGTCTCGAGTTGCGAGAGGAAGCTGGCAGACAGTCCCGTGTGCTTGCCCAGTTCCACCAGGCCCATGGATTTTTTCAGGCGGAGTCGCCGGATCCGCTCCCCAATCCGCTTCTCGGAGATGAATCGCTCTGCCGTTTCCGGGTCTGCCTGCGTCTTTTGCGTTTCGTCGTTCGTCACCACGGCGGGGTTCACCATAATTACTAGGATGCGCCCCGTAGCAAATTATTGTCCAGATCAAAAGATTTTTATGCCCTGCTAAACCAGGCTCAAAAAACGCATCTATTGTAAGTATCAGGAGGCTTGCAAGATTCCCCCCCTCGATCCAACTCCCCTGCCTCCTCGCTACCTCCTTTCCGGAGCTTCGGGAATGCTCGGCTCGGCCCTAAGGGAATCTCTTTCTGCCTGTAATTCCTCTATCCTTCAACTGGTTCGCTCCGCGCCTTCCGCTCCCGATAAGCTCCAGTGGAATCCCGCATCGAGCCCGGCCATCCCGCATGTGGAAGCTCTGGAAGGGATCACTGCGGCCGTCCACCTCTCCGGAGCCAGCCTGGCCACCCGCCGCTGGACCGATGACTACAAGCAGGAAATTGTCGAAAGTCGCGTCGCCTCCACGCGCGCCCTCGCCAACACCCTCGCCGGTCTCAAGAACCCGCCTCGTGCGCTCCTGGTCGCCTCCGCCATCGGCATCTACGGCAATCGCGGAAACGAGCTCCTCGACGAGACCTCCACGCCCGGTCGGGGATTCCTCGCGGAAACCTGCCAGCAGTGGGAAGCGGCCGCGCAACCCGCCGCCGCCGCGGGCATTCGTGTCCTCCATCTCCGTTTCGGCGTCATTCTTGACTCCGGTTCCGGCGCCCTCGGCAAAATGCTGCCGCTCTTCCGCCTTTGTCTTGGCGGCAAGCTCGGCACCGGCGAGCAATACATGAGCTGGATCTCGCTTCCCGACGCGGTGGCAGGCATCCTCTTCCTCCTCGATGCCCCTTCGCTCTCCGGCCCATTCAACTTCTGCGCGCCCAACCCCGTCACCAACGCTCAATTTACCCGCGCTCTCGCCCAGCAGCTTCATCGCCCCGCGATCTTTTCCGTGCCCGCCTTCGCCCTTCGTTTGGCCTTCGGCCAAATGGCCGACGAGGCTCTTCTCTCCAGTTGTCGCGCCTACCCCGCCAAGCTGGCCGCCGCCGGATTTCAGTTCAGTCACGCCAGCATCGTCCACGCCCTGCCCGCCGTCCTCGCCCCCCACAAGCTCTAGCCATCTGCTCCAGCACATCCTTCATCCCCGCCCCGCGTTATTCTAGAAGGTCCACACCTCTGGCATTCAGGAAAGCGCACACACCATGGCCGAAGAAGTTTCCACCCCAATCCAGCCCGCTCCCTCTGCAACCATTGCCACACTCGGTCAGTACGAAGGCCAGTCCGTCACCCTACACGGATGGCTCTACAATCTCCGCGAAAGCGGCAAGCTCCTGTTCCCCATCTTTCGCGACGGAACCGGAACCGTGCAGGGCGTGGCTCACGTCAAAAGCGTTCCCCCGGAAGTGTTCGAAGCGCTCAAAGGCCTCACCCAGGAATCCTCCGTCATCGTCAAAGGCAAGGTCCGCGCCGACAAGCGCGCCCAAGGCGGCTTCGAGCTCGACATCGAAGAGCTCCAGGTCGTCCAGCGCGTACCCGAGTCCGAGCCCTACCCCATCTCCCTCAAGGAGCACGGCGTCGACTTCCTCATGGAGCATCGCCATCTCTGGGTCCGCTCTCCGCGCCAATCCGCCATCCTCCGCATCCGTGCGGAAATCATGCGCGCCGCAGCGGAATACTTTGATTCGAACGGCTTCATCCGCACCGATCCACCGATCCTTACGCCCGCGGCCTGCGAAGGTACCTCCACGCTCTTTCCAGTCGACTACTTCGGCGACCCAGCCTACCTCACCCAGTCAGGCCAGCTCTACATCGAGTCCACAGCGCTTGCACTCGGCAAGGTCTACAGCTTCGGCCCCACTTTCCGCGCCGAAAAATCAAAAACCCGCCGCCACCTCACCGAGTTCTGGATGATCGAGCCCGAAGTCGCCTACATGGACCTCGACGGCCTGCTCGAGCTTGCAGAAAACTTCCTGTCGCACATTGTCCAGAGCGTCCTCAAGAACCGCTCGACCGAACTCGACGTCATCGGCCGCGACAAGACCAAGCTAGAAGCCATCCAGGCCCCCTTCCCGCGCCTCCGTTACGACAAGGCCGTGGAAATGCTCAACCAGGCCCACAAGGACGGCCATCTCGAAGCTCCCTTCGTCTACGGCAATGACTTCGGCTCCCCCGACGAAACCTGGCTCAGCTCGCATTTCGATCGCCCCGTCATGGTCAACCGCTACCCGGCCGACGTAAAAGCCTTCTATATGGAGCCTGACCCCGAAGACTCCCGCTACGCCCTCTGCGTCGACGTGCTCGCCCCCGAAGGCTACGGTGAAATCATCGGCGGTTCGCAGCGCGTCTCGAGTTTCGAGCTCCTGAACAAGAGAATCGAAGACCACAACCTGCCCAAGGAAGCCTTCCAGTGGTATCTCGACCTGCGCCGCTACGGCAGCGTGCCGCACTCCGGCTTCGGTATGGGTATTGAGCGCGCCGTCGCCTGGATCTGCGGCCTCGACCACGTCCGCGAGACCATCCCCTTCGCCCGCACCCTCCATCGCATCTATCCCTAGGGCCGGTCAAACCGGGGTGACAGCCAACCCATCCCCTGTGCTACGCTTCGTCCAACTGTGGCTAACTTCGAAAAAGCGCCGGCGGAAGTCCAGGAGATCCTCTCCAAGCCCATCCAGCAGCTCGGCCTCAAGCTGGAGGGCTCTACCCTCGATCGCTTCGTCCAGCAGCTTTACAAGGAGCTGGAGGCCAAGGGAATCACCCGCTTCCACCCCCGCTGCTATCTCACCGACGAGTGGGGCTGCCCCAACATGGAGCCCGTCATCGGCATTCCGTTCTATCTCGCCGACCCCAAGCTGCAGCGCCTCGAGGCCGAGATGAACGATATCGAAGATTCCCGCCAGATCATGATGTACATGCGCCACGAGGCCGGTCACGCCTTCTGCTACGCCTACGAGCTCTACAAAACCCCGGAATGGCGCACTCTCTTTGGACCCTTCCGCCGCCCATACCGCGACAGCTACAAGCCCGTCCCCTTCTCGCGCCAGTTCGTTCGGCACATGGAAGGCTGGTACGCGCAAAAGCATCCCGACGAAGACTTTGCGGAAACTTTCGCCGTCTGGCTCACCCCGCGCTCCAACTGGCGCAAGCGCTACAAAGGCTGGGGCGCCATGAAGAAACTCCTCTACATGGATCGCATCGGCCACAAGCTCGCCAGCGTCGATCCTCCTGTCGCGCACGGTGATACCGACATCACCGTCGACGAAATGGACGTCACCGTCGGCGAGTTCTACCAGCGTGCGCTCGGCCAGCAGCTCACGCCTGACGAGTTGCCGCTCGACACCGATCTGCGCGACATCTTCACCGTGTCACGCCGTCGCCGCAACAACGTTCGCCCCGCCGTCGACCTGCTCCGCGAAAACCGCAAGGTCCTCATCGACAAGGTGAACTACTGGACCGGCGTGCAGCGTCCGCTTGTCAAAAAACTCTGGGAAGCCATTGAAGCGAAGGTCAGCGCCCTCGACCTCCGCGCCGACATCACCTGCGAAAGAGAATCTCTAACCGAAGTCACCGTGTACGCCACTGCACTGGCAATGAATTTCATCACGCGCGGCAAATTCATTCTGCCCTGATTTGAAATTGACTGCACCCGTTCCTTGCAATTCGGGTCGCAACGAAACAACGCGGAGGCATCATGGCTAACTTGAAAATCACGATTCTCCACGACGTCTGGGAAGATGGTCCTCCTGAGCCAGAGCCGGAGCCCGTAAAAGCTCCCCGCAAAAAACCCGGCAAGCGCGCGAAGAAGAAGAAAGATCCCCTCCACGATCGCGAAGAAATCTTCGAGGCGCTGACCGAGCTCGGCCACACTCCCTCCTACTACGTCCTCGATGGCAAAAATCAGTCTCTGCTCGCGCTTCCCAAATGCGGCGCCGACCTCATCTTCAATCTCACCGAGTCGTTCGGCGGCCGCGACACCATGGACAAGAACATCGCAGCTTATCTCGAGCTGCTCCAGATGCCCTACACCGGCTGCGATCCCCAGGCTCTCTTCCTCGCGCAAGACAAGTCGATCGCAAAAAAGATCTTCGACTTCCACAAGATCAAGACGCCCGACTTCGCGACCTCCTACAAAGGCCGCACCGATCACTCCCACGACATCAAGTTTCCGCTCATCGTCAAACCCGTCTCCGAAGACGGCTCCATCGGCATCGACAACGGCTCCGTCGTCGACAGCGTCAAGGAACTTATGGAGCGCATCCACTACATCCACGAGGAATTCGACAGTCCCGCCCTCATTGAGGAGTACATTGAAGGCCGCGAAATCTACGCCGCCATTCTCGGCAACGACAACCCCGAAGTGCTTCCCCTCATCGAGCTCGATCTCTCCAAACTCCCCAAGGGAACCCCGCGCATCGCCGGCCAGGACGTAAAGTTCGACCACGAAACCGAAGCCTACAAGCTCACCAAGTCCGCACCCGCGGAAAACCTCGACGAAGAGACCGAGAAGACCCTGCGCGACACCGCACTAGCCGCCTATCGCGCCCTCAAATTGCGTGACTACGGCCGTATCGACATGCGCCTCAACGACAAGGGCGAGGTCTACGTCATTGAAGCCAATCCCAACCCCTGGCTGGCCAGCGCCGCCGAGTTCTCCATGGCCTGCCGCAAAGCCGGCTACTCCTACACCGTCATGATCGACAAAATCGTAGAAATGGCCCGCACCCGTTCCCTCTAGTTTGTTTTTCATCCATCCGCAGACTAAAAACCCGTGCCCCATCCTTTCGCCTTTTTTCTGGCGAAAGGGTGGGAAAGAACCAACTCCCCCTAGCGACTTCCACAAATCCCCATTCCCTGTCTTTCTCAAACCCACCGCAATCTGACCCACAGCAACGAATCTCAACCTGACGGAAACTTCATCCTCCCGGCCCTGTCCCCGCCGTCCTTGCATGCCGATAGGGTCAGCAGAGGAAAACCCACCATGAGCATTTCAGCAATCGGTTCCACCACTCCCGCAGCCGATTTGGCCGCAGTCAAGCAGGCAAATCCGGCCCCGGCGGCATCCAAGCCGGCTTCTCTACCCACCGACACCGTGACCCTCAGCCCCGCGGCTCAGAAGGCATCCGCCGGCGATGTCGACCATGATGGCGACTCGCACTAAAATCACCCTCCACATACAGACCGCCGCCTGCACGTCCTCTCTCGCGCCCAGGCAGGCGGTCGCTCCTTCTCACCTCGTCCGCAATCGTGTCGTTCCGCACTTCTCCCCAGGAACTCGCAGCCTCCCCGCGGTGTCTAAGTCGTCAGAAGTCTCAGATCCGGTCATGCTGGAGGAGTTTCTATGACGGTCGCGAACGGTCACCTTTCGAATCAACTGCAGGGAGACATCAACGTAACTCCATTGATCGACGTCCTGCTGGTCGTGTTGATCATCTTCATGATGATTGTTCCGGCAATCCCGCACGGACTCAACGCGGCGCTGCCTCGTCCATCCGCAAACTCCGCTCGCAACCCCGACGCTCCCATCGTCGTGCAGATCCTAAGTGCCCGCGACGGATCGGTGAGCTACAAACTCAACGCGGACTCCGTAGCCATCGATGAATTGGCAACTCGCCTCGACGCCCTGCTCTCCGTTCGCGCCGAAAAAGTCATGTGCATCCGTGCGGACAGCAATCTTGAGTTCTCAGCGGTCGCCCAGGTTGTCGACATCGGAAAAGGCGCCGGCGCCGACCACATCGGACTGATGAAATCGACAGACAAGCTTTAGGCCCGACGCATGATCACTCGGCCCGAAGCGCTTCAACAGGATCGATCGCAGCGGTGCGGCGCGCAGGGAGATAGCTTGCCAGTGCTGCTGCGGCAATCAGGATCATCGGCACCGCTGTGAACGTGACCAGGTCGAGCGGGCTTATTCCAAACAGCAGCGTTTGCATAAAACGCATGAGTGCGGCTGCCGCGCCAAGGCCAATCGCCGTGCCAATGCCCGTAAGTACAAGCGCAGAGCGAACGAACATCCACACCAGTTCACTCTTCTTCGCGCCGAGCGCCATGCGAATTCCAATCTCGCGCGTGCGCTGCGAGATCGCATACGAAATCACGCCATAGATGCCGATAATGCCCAAGGCGAGGGCCATGGTTCCGGCAATCCCCAGCATCACCAGAGTGAAAGACTGGCGTGCCAGTGACTGCCCGTACACCTCCTGCATGGTACGAACGCCTGCAACCGGCAGGTTCGGGTTGACCGACGTGACCGACTGCTGCAACTGGTTGAGGAAGGCCTCACTTCCCGCGCGTCTGCTGCGAACGGCGAACGTGATATTTCGCTCGGCGCCAAGGGTTGGCTTCTCGATGTAGGGGATGTACATCAAGACCGGCCAGTAGATGATGATCGGCGCCTTTTCGTCCACACCGTGCTGGTGTACATCCGCAACAACCCCGATCACCTCATCCCACGGGTTTCGGTTGGACTGGCGAGCGTGCTTGCCGATCGCGTTCGCTGCCGAGCCCCACGCCTCGTGGGCAAAACTCTCTGACACGATCAGCTTGTGCCGCAGGCTGTAGTTATCGACCCAGTTGAAGTCGCGGCCCGCTACCAGGTGAATGCCCATGGCGTTGAAGTAGCCAGGCGAAACGTAGTCATAAAGCCGCATCTTGGGTTTGTTGATGTCGTAGACTTTCCCTTCCACCTGAAGCTGGTTCCAGTTGGCGTCGATTCCGTCCAGCGGCACCGCAGCCGCGAAGCCGACAGCGCTCACATCCGGAATGGCAGCGATGCGGTCGACAATATCGTTCTCAACGCGCGTCACCATCTGCTCATCCGGCACCATCGACGATGGAATCGCTGTGCGCATCGTCTGCACATGCGCCGCATCGCTGAAACCCGGCTCCACGTTCCGCAGCGCGATGAAGGTGCGGATCATGAGTACTGCGCTGACCAGCAGTACCAGCGCGATGGCTACCTGAGCCACAACGAGCACATTGCGGGAGCGATTCCGTTCGCGATTACTGCTCGCCGTGCGACTCGAACGCGAAAGCGCATCCGACGCCTTTGCGTAGGCATACTTGACTGCCGGGATCGAGCCGAAGAGCAGAGCGGAGAACACCGAGAGAAGCAGCGTGAACAGAACCGAATCCCCATTCAGGGACACTTCGTTTAGACGCGGCAACTCGCCCGGTCCGAGCGCCTTGAGCAATCTCAGGCCTCCATAGGCGACGCCAATCGAAAACACGCCACCCAGAACACCCAAAAGCATGCTCTCTGTCAGCAGCTCTCGGGCGATCCGGGCACGCCCGGCCCCCAATGCCGCGCGGATGGAAAGTTCCTGCTGCCGCGAGTCAGCGCGGACCAGTAGAAGATTGGCGACGTTGACGGAGGCAAGCAGCATAACCAAACCGACCGTGGCCATGACCACCCAGAGCACACTGCCCACCTGGCCGACGACCTGCTGCTTGAGGGAAAGGGAGTTTGGCGTGATTCGCCACTTCTCGAAAAAACGCCCGTTCGAACCCCAGGAATCCATCCAAACGGGCAGCAGCCTGGTGATGTCGGCATTGGCCTGATCAATCGTGATTCCTGGCTTGAGCCAGGCGATCCCGAAAAAGCCGAATGGAGCGAAGTCCTGGTTGGTGCGATCCGGGGCCAGAGGAACAAAGAAATCGAAGTCCTGGTCGACCATCTGGAACCCGCGTGGCATGACGCCAACAATTTCGCTCGCCTGCGAATCGACCTGGATGCTCCGGCCAATCACCCCACGATCGCCGCCGAAGCGCCGCTCCCAGTAGCCATAGCTGAGAATGATGGACTTCGCCCCTCGAGGTTCCTGCTCCGCCTGTGAAAACCATCGCCCCATTGCCGGGGAACGCCAAGCGTCTGCAGTACGCCATCGCTCAACACGATGGTGTGAACCTCCTCGGGCTGCGCCAGGCCGGTGACATTTGCAGTCCGCGGCGACCAGATGCCCATCGACTGAAAGCTGCGGTTCTGGCCTGAGAAGGTCAAGTACATCGACGGCGACATCTTCAACCCCTCTGAGAAGTCAGCGATGCCAGCTCCAGGGGCCTGCAGCCACAGTGAGACCAGCCGGTTCGAATCAGGGTAAGGAAGCGGCTTCAATAGCACGCTGTCCACCACACTGAACACCGCTGTGTTGGCGCCGATGCCGATGGCCAGCGTCAACAGGATGGTGACCGCAAAGCGAGGAGACTTGCGCAAACGGCGCAACGACAGCTTCAGGTCGGCCAGCACTGATTCCAGCGTCCGCCACTGCCACACTTCACGGCTGCGCTCCTCAATGCGAGTCACGTTGCCGAACTCCCGCCGTGCGGCGTGTTTTGCTTGCTCCCGCGTCATGCCGCGGTCCATCAGGTCTGCGACCTTTTCGTCGAGGTGCTCGCGGATCGACTCTGAAAGTTCGCTGTAGCGATCCCGTCGCGAGAACAACTGTTGAAGCCAGCCCATAACGCCTCCTATTCCCCAGCCAATGCGAGTACGCGCGTGACTCCGGCGAACATCTTCTCCACGCTCTTGAGTTCCTGTTCCAGGTGTTTCCTGCCGGCCTCAGTCAATTTGAAGATCCGCACAGGACGGTTTCTGGCCGAAAGGCCCATCTCTGTTTCAAGCCAGCCGGTCTTCAGCATCCTCTGCAAGGCGGGATACAAGGAGCCTTCTTCGATCTGGAGGTAGTCCTCCGAAATGTCCTTCAGCCGCTGCGCGAGCGCATATCCATGCATCGGCTGCCAGTTAAGGCTTTTCAGAATCATCAGTTCCAGTGCGCCCGGGAAGAGATCCCGGAATTGAGATTTCTTGACCATGCGGCAATCATAAATCAAAACTACTACTTTTAGAATAGTATTTTAAATATATAGTTTTCTAAACACTACCGCGCCCGGTCCGAGTCGTCGGCAAAGGCTTTGGCGCCTTTTACCCGTGCAAGTGGACAATTCTCGGGTTTGCCTTCTTCTTAAATGGGGAATTTCCAGGTTACAAAACGCTTAATTCAGGGAATTTCTGGGTCTAGTATCTCGAAAATCGTAACCATCTGATGGAACATTTCGCGCAATTCGGTCAAATGAAATGGAACATTGCGCACGGTTTGGGTTGAATGTTTGCGAACATTTCAGGCCACTTACCTGGAAAAATGCGCTCTTCGGAATTTCCGCATTCCGCAAATAGAAAAAACTACCCTCGCTCCACCGCCAGCGCCACCGAGTTCCCTCCGCCCAGGCAAAGCGCGGCCACGCCCTTCTTCACGTCCCGCCGCATCATCTCGTGGATCAGCGTCACCAGCACCCGCGCTCCGCTCGCCCCAATCGGATGCCCGATGGCCACTGCGCCCCCATTCACATTCACCCGTTCCAACCCGATGCCCAGCTCGCGCGTCACCGCCAATGCCTGCACCGCAAACGCCTCGTTAAGCTCAAACAGATCAACCTCATCCACCGTCCAACCGGCGCGGGCGAGCACCCTCCGCACACCCTCCACCGACGCCATCATCACCCACTTCGGCGCGATCCCGCTCGTCGCCTGCGCCCGGATCGTTACCAGGGGAGTCAGCCCCAAAGCGAGCGCTTTCTCCGCGCTCATCACCACCACCGCTGCCGCCCCGTCGTTCATTCCCGGGGCATTCCCCGCTGTCACTGTCCCGTCAGCTTGGAACGCCGGCTTCAGCCGCGCCATTGATTCCGTGTTGGCATCAGCCCGCACACCCTCATCCCGCTTGAAATCAACTGGCTCCCCGCCGCGTTTCTGCGCAGCTACCTGAATCGGCAGCACTTCCGCGTCATACCGTCCTTCGTTCCAGGCGCTCGCCGCCTTTTTATGGCTCTCCACCGCGTACGCATCCTGCATCTCCCGCGAAATCCCATACTGCTCAGCGACCGCTTCTCCCGTCATCCCCATGTGGATGTCACAATGCGCGCACCAGAGCCCATCTTTGATCATGGAATCAACTACCCGCCCGTCGCCAACCCGCAACCCTTTGCGCCCCTGCGGCAACAAATACGGCGCATTGCTCATCGATTCCATTCCGCCCGCGACCACAATCTCCGCATTTCCAGTCATCACCGCCTGGGCCGCAAGCGCCGCCGCCCTCAGCCCGCTACCGCAGACCATGTTGATGGTAACTGCGCTCACGGTGTCCGCAAGTCCTGCGCGCAGAGCAGCTTGCCGCGCCGGATTCTGCCCTAACCCCGCCGCCAAAACGCAGCCCATCACACACTCATCCACCGAATCGGCGGAGATCCCCGCTCGACGCACCGCCTCGCGAATGGCCAGGGCACCAAGTTCCACCGCGCTTAAGTCACTCAGCGCTCCCAGGAACTTGCCCACGGGAGTTCGCACCGCACTCACAATAACCGCATCTTTCACCACAGAGTCCTCGACAACACGCTTGAAATCTTCACTTGGGCGCCATTCGCAACGCGCCATCCAGGCGGATGGTTTCCCCATTCAGCATGGTCTGCGCGCAGATGGCCGCCACCAGGTCGGCATATTCCGCAGGCTTGCCTAACCGCTGCGGAAACAAAACCGTCTTCGCCAGGGAATCCTGCACTTCGCTCGAAAACCCAGCCATCATCGGCGTCAAAAACAGTCCCGGCGCAATGGTGACAACGCGAATACCGAACCGTGCGAGTTCCCGGGCTGCAGGCAACGTCATACCGGCGACGCCCGCTTTCGATGCCGCATAGGCGATCTGCCCGATCTGCCCTTCGAATGCCGCAATCGACGCTGTATTAATGATGATGCCGCGTTCGCCGTCGGCCATCGGCTCGTTGCCAATCATGGCTGCGGCCGCCAACCGCAGCATATTGAATGTGCCGACAAGATTGATGCTGATTGCCCGCGTAAAACTCTCCAGCGCGTGCGGCCCGTTGCGACCTGCGATGCGCTCGCTGGGGGCAATTCCCGCGCAATTCACGAGCCCATGCAGATCGCCAAACTTTTCCTTTGCGGTTTCAATGGCGCGTGTTGCGTCGTCCTCGCGAGTTACATCGGTGTTAACGAAACAGGCGCGAATACCAAGCTCTTCAGCGACAGCTTGACCGGCGGTGTTGACATCGGCAAGCACAACGTATCCTCCGCGCGCGACAACCATGCGAGCGGTTGCCTCGCCAAGCCCCGACGCGGCGCCCGTAACGATAAACGTTCTCTTCTCAATTTCCATCCAACTCCTTCAACGCAAGAAAGAATCGCTCGAATTTCAATCCCGGTTTTCGAGCATGTTCCGCGCAATGATGACGCGCATGATTTCGTTGGTGCCTTCCAGTATCTGGTGGACACGCAGATCGCGAACGATTTTCTCAATGCCGTAGTCACTGAGATAGCCATAGCCGCCAAAGAGTTGTAGGGCATCATTCGCGATCCTGAATCCGGCATCGGTAACAAAGCGCTTTGCCATTGCGCAAAGCACGGTCGCATTCGATTCTTTTGTGTCCAAGGCCGAGGCAGCGCGCCACAGAAAGGTCTGCGCCACTTCCAGCTCGGTCGACATGTCTGCAATGCGAAACTGCAGGGCCTGAAATTCGTCGAGCCGCTTGCCGAATGCCTCGCGTTCATGAATGTACGCGACAGCCCTTTTCAGCGCGGACCGCGCACCACCGAGCGAGCAGGCAGCGATATTCAATCTACCGCCATCGAGGGCTGACATGGCGATTCTGAAACCGTTCCCCTCTTCGCCGAGCAGGTTGGTCGCAGGTACGCGCACTTCGTCAAGAATCACCTGCCGGGTGGCTTGCGCGTTCCAGCCCATCTTTTTCTCGACGGGTCCAAACGAAAGCCCTGGCGCCGACTTCTCAACAAGAAACGCCGAGATTCCGCGCGCTCCCGCCGCACCCGTACGCGCCATGACAATGTAGAGATCCGCGTCTCCGGCACCCGAGATGAATTGCTTCACGCCCGTAAGCGTGTAGCGGTCGCCTCCCCGCACAGCCCGTGTGGTCAGCGCGGCGGCGTCCGAGCCGGCTTGGGGCTCCGAGAGACAATACGCGCCCAACAGATCAAGGCCGCAGAGCCGGGGCAGCCATTTGCTCCTTTGTTCAGGGCTGCCGAATCGGTCAATCACCGAAGCGACCATGTTGTGGACCGAGAAGTATCCCGCAATGCATGGGCATCCGGTTGCCAGGCCGTCGTAAATCAGCACACCTTCGAGCCGGCTGAGCGCGCTTCCGCCCACGTCCTCTGCTACGCACACCCCGCCAAAGCCCAGCGCGGCTGCGCTGCGCACAACGTCGCGGGGAAAATGTTTTTCATGGTCCCACTGGATGGCAAAGGGCGCCATCTGCTCGGCGGCAAATGAGGTCGCCAGGTTCTGAATTTGACGTTGTTCCGCGTTCAGCTTGAACTGCCCTAGTGCGTTCGAATCACTCACGGTATCGACCTCACGTCAGTTCATTTGCCGACGAAGGACTCCCGGTTGTCAAGTTCGGTTGGGAAGCCGGGTTTGCCGGAATCCTGGGTGTCATGAGGCGAATCAAACACGGGTGGTTTTACTGATTTCCAGACCGAAGAAGGTTGGGACGGATGACACTCTCTGCAAGCGAAGTGAACAAGCTGCGATTTGAAGAAACGACGGAGGGCTTACTTCCCGCCTTCCGCCAACGTTGGAGCCCGCGGTCCTTTCTGGAAAAAGAAGTGCCCCCTGCCGTTTTGAGAAACGTTTTTGAGAGCGCCCGCTGGGCCGCATCCTCGGGCAACGGGCAGCCATGGCGGTTTCTCGTGGGCATCCGGCCTTCGGCGACTTACAACAAGATTGCCTCAGCGCTGGTTGAATTCAACAAGGAATGGGCTCTTCA
>Ga0302320_10018457_pt1 | contig 14060 bp, 8 predicted proteins | sample Bog_T0_3_FD_202130 | JGI IMG/M metagenome (GOLD analysis project Ga0302320, IMG submission 202130) | Peat permafrost microbial communities from Stordalen Mire near Abisko, Sweden - Bog_T0_3 | ecosystem: Environmental > Terrestrial > Soil > Wetlands > Peat | place: Sweden: Abisko, Stordalen Mire... | reverse complement strand
GGGATATTAAACCATCAACCGCCCCTTGCGGATCGCTCCTAGAGCTTCCTGGCGCGATCTGTTTTTTGCCTTTCGATACAAAAAGAGTTTTTCCGCAGCCTGTGAAGCCCCAACTCTTCTTTTCAATCGCTTTCGGCCCGGCTGAAGCCGTGCCCTTGTTACAAAACTGCTAAATGTGGTGGCCGAGGTGTTTTTCCGCAGCCTGTGAAGCTGTGCTCTTGTTACAAAGCTGCTGAGTGTGGTGGCCACGACGAGTTTCTCCGTAGCCAGTGAAACCCCTTTAATGAATGGCGACAATGCGGCGCGGTTGGAAGCCGTGCCCATATTACAAGACCTTTGAATGTGGCGGCCATAAAGAGTTTTTCCGCTGCACTTTAAGTTGCGCCCTGACGCTTCTTGCGTTGCTCTTTTGAATTCTGCGAGGGTCGCTGTTTCTCCGCTCATTTTTCCCTCTCGTCGGGCAACCGTGGCGGGGGTCCATAGCAAGGTTCCCCGGGCGCTGTTTTGGGCGGAATCCACAACTGTGGCGCGGATAATAAGAGCAGAACCGGGAGTATATTCGCCGCTTTTTGGCGCGGCCCGGCCAGGCGGAAGCGCCCGTGATGAAGCCAATTCGCATTGTTCTTTCCCCAACGCGTAGCCGCCCCGTGAACATCTTTCTGGGGCTCGTGGTTCTGCTGGTCTCGGCGCTGCTGCTGCTGGCGCTGGCCACCTACCACGCGGCTGACCCCTCACTGAATACCGCTGCCGGCGTGGCGGGACCGCATACGGTGCGCAACTGGACGGGCTTGTTGGGCGCTTATGCCAGCGACCTGCTGCTGCAGACTCTTGGCCTGACAAGTTTTCTCATCCCGCTATGGATGGGCGGGCTGGGCTGGACGTGGATGCGCTCGCGGCCAAGCGGATCGGTGCTGCTGCGCTGGGCGGGCACGCTGCTGGCGCTGGCGTTTGTACCGGCGGTGTTTGGACTGCTGCCATGGCACTGGCGCTGGATGCACGTGCTGCCGGTGGAGGGCGTTGTGGGCCGGCTGATGACGGGCTGGCTGGTGACCTATCTGAACATCCAGGGATCGTGGATTGTGGCCGCGGTGCTGGCCGGCACGGGACTTTACTTTGCCTCCGCCGTGAGCTTCTCAGTATTGAAAGAGAGCGCGGAGGACCGCTGGCTGCAGGCGCGCAGCCTTTGCGAGCGCTGGCGGAACTGGCGCGAGGAACGCGCCGAACGCAAGCAGGAGCAGGAGCGCGGATTCGAACTGGAAGATGTTCTGGGCGAACGTCCCGTGGCGCAGAAGCTGGGGTTTGCGCAAGCGGCCAACGCCGGCCTGCCTGAGGAGAACGAAGAGGCCTGGGAGCCAGAGCGGGAAGGATTTTTCAAAAGGCTATTTAACCGCCGTAAGCGCGGGACCGAGACCGACGAGCTGGATGAGATTCCGGCGTTCAAGCGCGCGCCGCTGGGGCAAAGCGAACTTGAGCAGAGCGATCTGGACAAGAAGATTGAGGAAGCCAAGGCCGAGGCTGCGGCGGCAGGCACGGCAGCCGCAAAGGCCGAGGAGATTCCGATTACGCCCCCGGTGCGCAAAAGCATTTGGGAGAGCGCCGCGCCAGAGGCGGATGCAGCCGCTGCAGCGCAGGCGAAGGCAGCCGAAGCGCAGCCAAAGGCGGTTCCCATGCGGCCGGCAGCGGCGACGACTGCCGCTGAACCGAATCCAATCGCACAGCGGCCAGCGCCGGTGCGCGCCGAAGCTGCTCCGGCTTCTCCCGCTCCGGCATCGGCGGCGGGCGAGATTGCGATTCACGGCCGGGCCGATGCTGAGATTCGCACGGCGACGGTTGCGCCCAAAAACATCAGCGGCTTCAAGCTGCCGCCCAGCACGCTGCTGAATGCAGGCGAGGGTCCGCAGAAGGTGCGCGAAGACGAGCTGCGCGAAGAGGCCCGTGTGCTGGTGGAGAAATGCGCCGAGTTCGACGTGCGCGGCCAGGTGGTGCAGATCAATCCTGGACCCATGGTGACGACCTACGAGTTCAAGCCGGAGGCGGGCGTGAAGTACTCGCGCGTGACCGGACTCGCCGACGATCTTTGTCTGGCGATGCGCGCGGAAAGCATCCTGATTGAGCGCATGGCGGGCAAGAGCACGGTCGGCATCCAGGTTCCCAACCGCGAGCGCGAGACGATTCACCTGCGCGACGTGCTGGAGAGCGAGACCTTTGCCAAGGCCAAGTCGCGGCTGACGCTGGCCATGGGCAAAGACATCAACGGCCGCATTGTTACGGCCGATCTGAACGCGATGCCCCACGTGCTGATTGCCGGTTCGACCGGCTCGGGCAAATCGGTGGCCATCAACGCCATGATCATGAGCCTGCTGTTCCGCACCACGCCCTCGCAGGTAAGGCTGATACTGGTTGACCCCAAGCGCGTGGAATTGGGCATGTACGAGGGCGTTCCGCACCTGTTTACGCCGATTATTACCGAGCCCAAGCTGGCGGCCAATGCGCTGCGCAACGCGGTGCGCGAGATGGAGCGGCGGCTGAAGCTGCTGGCCAGCCGCAGCGTGCGCAATATCGACCAGTACAACAAGCTGTTCGAGAGTTCTTCTCTTTCGCTCTTTGGAGAAGGTACTGAGGAGAACGAAGAGCCGCTACCGTATATCGTCATCATCATCGACGAGCTGGCCGATCTGATGATGCTCGACCGGGCCAACGTGGAAGAGTCCATTACGCGGCTGGCGCAGATGGCGCGCGCCGTGGGCATACACCTGGTTCTGGCCACGCAGCGGCCCTCGGTGGATGTGATTACGGGGCTGATCAAGGCCAACATTCCCACCCGCATCAGCTTCAGGCTGGCGACCAAGGTTGACTCGCGCACGATTCTTGACACCAACGGCGCAGAGGCTCTGCTGGGACGCGGTGACATGCTGTTTTTGCCGCCGGGAACCAGCCGCCTGATGCGCCTGCACGCGCCATACGTGAGCGAGAAAGAGACAGCGGCGGTGGTCGGGTTCTGGAAGGCGCAGGGCCAGGCCGAATACGTTGAGGGCTTCCTTGAATCGCCCAAGGACGAGCGCAGCAACGTCGAAGGCTCAAACAGCGATCCCGACGAGAACGATCCCATGTTCGACGATGCGGTGCGGCTGGTCTTCGAGTTTGGCAAGGCATCCACATCGCTGCTGCAGCGTCGTTTGCGCATCGGCTACGGGCGCGCGGCGCATCTGATCGATCTGATGGAACGCGACGGCCTGGTTGGGCCCGCGGACGGCTCGCGCCCACGCGAGCTGCTGAAGTCTCCCGGCTGGCTGCATGAAGTGATGGCGGGCAACGAATAGAGGCACATCCGCCGAGCGCTTTTTGGTGTGATCGACTCGGAATAGCAGTTGATTTTAAACGCGCAGGCAGACCGTCTGCGCGTTTTTCTGTTGATGCTGTTGCATTCCACCCACTATCTGCTACACTTCCATGGGAAAACGCTTACCCATCGAAATGCCACGTTAATTGCGCCGGCATTCCGGCATGGCCGCGACCGGAGCACGCACTGCAGGATTGTTTCGGCAGGGCGTGTTTTCACGCTTGACAATTGCAGGAGTAAAACCCTTTACTTAAGGGCGAACGTCCAAGGTTGTTCTGGGCGTATATAGCCCGAATCAGGTGACTAGAATGTACGGATTGGTCCCATTCACACACGCCGCCAGCTCCTTAGGTTCTCTGCCGGCGATGCTCGCATTCTCAACCGAACCGCTCGCACATTTGCGCACGCTCGATATTGCCGTGATCGCCATTTACTTCGCAATGGTGATCTGGATCGGGTTTTATCTGCAGCGCCGCTCGAACACTAGCGAAGAGTTCTTTATGGCCGGACGCGAGATGACCGCGTGGATTGCCGGCTTGAGCTTTGTTTCGGCCAACCTGGGCTCGCTGGAACTGATGGGCTGGGCCGGATCGGCATATCAATACGGCATTCTGGCGACGAACTGGTATTGGATCGGCGCGATTCCGGCCATGGTTTTCCTTGGCCTGATGATGATGCCGTTCTACTACGTGTCGAAGACGCATTCGGTGCCCGGCTACCTGGGGCTTCGTTACGGCAAGCACGCCAGCATCGTGGCGGCTATCTCGTTCGCTGTGGAAATGATTCTGATGAGCGGCGTGAACATGTTTGCCATGGCCGTGGTGATGAAGGTGGTTCTGGGTTGGGATCTGAACTTCTCAATCATTGTGAGCTCGGTTGCCGTGGCGGCTTATGTGGGCCTGGGCGGCCTGCGTTCGGCCATCTTTAATGAAGTGCTCCAATTTGTACTGATCTGGGGCGGCGCACTGCTGGTGCCGATCCTGGGCCTTGTGCAGTCTGGAGGCTGGACCGGCCTGAAGGCGAAGATCGTGGTCAACATGACTTCGCTGACCGGCGTCCGCCCGGACAGCTACTTCCACATCTGGCGCGATACGGGCAGCTTTGCCGCCAACCCGATGGGCGTTCACTGGACCGGCATTGTCTTCGGCCTGGGCTTTGCCATCAGCTTCGGCTACTGGACCACGGACTTTCTGGTGGTGCAGCGCGTTCTGGCCGCGCACAATCTGCGCGCCGCCCGCATGGCGCCGATCATTGGCTCGTTCTTCAAGATGGCGGTTCCGTTTATCGTCATTCTCCCCGGCTTGCTCGGACTGGTGCTGCTGCAGAATCCCGACGGCAGCCGGCGCCAACTGGTGGGCGAGGATGTGGTCAATTCCTGCGTGGCTCCCACATCGGGCGGACCGGTCGCGGAACAGGCTAAATGTTCGGCCGCAATGGCCAGCACAACCTTGTCCGACGACTACAAGCAGAAGGTATTGAACGGCGCGCCGGGCATGGAACTGCACAGCTACAACCAGGCTCTGCCGCTGATGATGGTGCGCTACCTGGGACCTGGCCTTCTGGGCCTGGGCATTACCGCGCTGATTGCCGGCTTTATGAGCGGCATGGCCGGCAACGTGAGTGCCTTCTCCACGGTTTGGACTTACGACATCTACAAACCGCTGTTCAACAATAAAGGTTCCGACAGCCACTACGTGCTGGTGGGACGACTCTCCATCCTTATAGGAGTGGCCGTCTCTATTGGAGCGGCCTACCTGGTGATGCATGCGCACGGCATTATGGATTACGTGCAGGCGCTGTTCTCCATCTTTATCGCACCGCTGTTTGCCGTCATCATCTTCGGCATGTTCTGGAAGCGGGCCAGTTCGCTGGCCGGTTTCCTCGGCCTGCTGATCGGCATCATCTTCTCGGCCAGCCTGTTTATGTGGGTCAAGCTTGATCCCGCGGCGCTGGCGCACGTGGCGCTTTCACCGGATGCCAAGCCGATGGCTGAGAATGTGTACCGCGGATTGTGGGCGTTCATCTTCTCTGCGCTGGTGATCATTGTGGTGAGCCTGGTGACCAAGGCGCGGCCGGATAACGAGCTGGAAGGCTTGGTATACGGCGCAACAGTACTGCCGAAGGAAGAGCCGGTTCCGTTCTACAAGAGCGAATGGGCCTGGGCAGGACTGGTGGGGATCATCTTTATCGCGCTCAACGTGATCTTCTGGTAGCGCTAACAGCGAACGATTTTTTGAAGGGTGCGGGACGACCTCCCGCACCCCATACGAAAGGGAAAAACGTATGCACGGTTCCGGAATTCCAATCTGGTTTTTCATCGGAGTACTGCTGGTCATTTATGGCGGATTGATCTTTGGCTACGGCCTGGTCGAGCTGTCGAGCGGCGCCTATCCGGCGGGAGTTGAATTAACAAACCTGCACGCACCCATCTGGTGGGGCGGCACACTCGCGATCCTGGGTGTGGTTTACGTCGTCAAGTTCCGCCCCGGCCAGAGCAAGTAGCTCGCGCCGGTTCAATCCAACAACATTTTTGTTCACCGCTTTTGTTCAATAAATGGGGTAAGGATTATGGCAGCACAACGCATCATGACGTTCGGCGTCATTGTTGGCAATCGCGGATTCTTTCCGAGCCATCTGGCGAAAAGCGGACGCGATGAAATCATCAAGGTGCTTGAGGCAGCTGGAGCGCGCGCAATCGTGCTCGGTCCCGAGGACTCGACCTATGGCGCGGTTGAGACCTATGTTGAATCGCAGCGTTGCGCGGATCTGTTCAAGAAACATGCCGAAGAGATCGACGGCATTATTGTGACGCTGCCGAACTTTGGCGAAGAGCGCGGCATTGTGGATGCCATCCGCCTCTCCGGCCTGAAGGTTCCGGTGCTGGTGCAGGCCACGCCCGACCGGGCAGACGCCATGACCATTGCCACGCGGCGTGACTCGTTCTGCGGCAAAATGAGCTGTTGTAACAACATGATGCAGTATGGCATTCAGTACTCGCTGACCACTCTGCACACCGAAGCGGTTGACTCGGCGGAGTTCAAGGCCGATCTGGAGTGGTTCTCAGCGGTCTGCCGCATCGTAAAGGGCCTGAAGAATCTGCGCATCGGCTCGATCGGCGCGCGGCCCACGGCCTTCAACACGGTGCGCTACTCCGAGCGCATTCTCGAAACCAACGGCATCAGCATCGAAACGCTCGATCTGAGCGAAATCTTCGGCCGCATCAATGCCATGAAGGACAACGACGACACGGCGCAGGCCAAGCTGGCCGCCATCAAAGGCTACGTGAGCACACAGGGCATCAGCGATGCCGCCCTGCTGAAGATGGCCAAGCTGGGCGCGGTGATCGACGGCTGGATGAAGCAGTGTCACGTGACGATCAGCGCAGTTCAGTGCTGGACTTCGATGGAAACCTACTTCGGCGTTGTGCCCTGCACGGTGATGAGCATGATGTCGAACGAACTGATTCCTTCAGCCTGCGAAGTGGATGTGCCGGGCACGCTGAGCATGTACATGTTGGCGCTGGCTTCGGGCACGCCTTCAGCGCTGCTTGACTGGAACAACAACTACGGCGGCGATCCCAACAAGTGCGTCTGCTTCCACTGCTCGAACCTGCCCAAGCACTTCTTCAAGGATGTCCGCATGGACTACCAGGAGATTATTGCCGGCACGGTGGGCAAGGAGAACACCTTTGGCACCTGCGTTGGCCGTGTGAAGTCTGGCGCAATGAGCTTTGCGCGCTACTCGACCGACGACCGCCATGGCATCATCCGCGGCTACACGGGCCCTGGCCACTTTACCGACGATCCGCTCGATACCTTTGGCGGCGCTGGCGTTGTGGAGATTCCGAAACTGCAGAAGCTGCTCAAATTTATCTGCCGCGAAGGTTTCGAACACCACGTTGCGGCGAACTTCAGCGATGTGTCAAAGGCCGTACACGAAGCGGCTCGTTACATGGGCTGGGAGAGCAACTACCACCCCGAACTGGAAGACTAAGCAATCCAAGAACAAACGGAGCGGGCGGCGATCGCATGATCGCCGCCCGCTTTGTTTTTGACTAGAGAGATTGGAATTGAGGCTGCCTGGGTCTATGCTGCTGCGGCGTCTGAAGGCTCAAGCGTGAGGCGCGCGGTAAGCACCACCAGAGCCACCCACAGCACATCCGCGCCGAGCAGGTGGGCCACCTGCAGCCACACCGGCGCAAGCATGAAAACATCGAGCACGCCCAGCACATATTGCGCGGCCAGCAGAAGCAGGACCAGCGCCGAGAGCGCGCGGTTGTCCCAGGCCGCGCCCAGGCTTGGCCGGTGATGCGCGGCGCGCACCAATAGCCAGATGAGGACGATGCTGGAAAGGAACGCGATGGTGGGGTGGGTCCAGCGCCAGCGCACCAGCCAGCCGCTGGTTGCCGAGAAGTCCTGCGCGAATGCTTGCCCGAGAGAAGTGGCGGGGAACAGCGTATCGCCAAGCGCGGCCAGAGAGCCGGTGACGCCAACCACGAGAACCACGAGGACGCAGGCGATGGCTCCGAAGGGCGCTACGATGCGAATGCCGGAGCGCAGAAAGCCGCGTTTGCGGCTGAGCAGGTGCGCGGTGAGCGTGAGCGCGGCAAGCAGCAGCAGCGTGTTGGTCAGGTGCAGCGCCAGGTAAGCCGGGCGAATGGGCGACTGGCTTTGCGCTGTCAGTCCCAGCTTGACCAGAAGCGCGCCCAGGATGGCCTCAATCAGCGTGAAGGCGACGGAGGCCGCGGCAGCCGCGCGGGCCAGGTGGCCACGCACGGTGGCTCGCCAGGTCCACACCATCAGCCCGACGACGGAGAAGAAGGAGAGCGCGCTGGTGATGCGATGGGTGAACTCGATCATGGTGTCGAGGCGCGGCGAGTGCTGCAGCACGGTGCCGTTGCAGAGCGGCCAGTGGTCGCCGCAGCCCGCGCCAGAGCCGGTGGCGCGCACCAGCGTTCCCCAGAGTATGACGGCGATGAAGTAGGCCAGCACCGACCAGGCAAATCGCCGCAGTGCCGGAGAAGGAAGGGATTTTGTGGCGGCGGGGATGGAGACGGTAGACATAGAAGAGTGCTCCAAAGATACAACTCAGTGTAGAACACCCGCGCGTGTGCCTGAAACAGAGCGGCCTGCCTTCATTGGATAAAGGCAGGCCGCTGTTCTCAGACGTCAGGTCTTCGACCGCATGGTTTCGTACGTTGAGTTTTGTGCTATCCCTGGTCTCAAAAACGAGACCTGGGGCACCCACTCTTCGTGCTTGATCGAGATTTGGATACCCGTCTCTTGTACAACTTCATGCGGTCTGAGATATAGGGGTCTTTATCCGAGCAGCCGCACCACGTGATTCACGATCATGAGATCTTCGGCGGGAGGGATGACGCGCACGGTGACCGGCGAGCTATCGGAGGAGATGGTGGCCGCGCCTCGCACGTTGTTGCGCTCGGGGTCGACGACGATGCCGAGAGCCGCCAGGCCGGCGCAGATCTCCGCGCGCGAGGCAATGTCGTTTTCGCCGATGCCGCCGGTGAAGACCAGCATGTCGAGCCCGCCCAGCTCGGCCACGTAGCTGCCGATCCAGCGGGCGATGGTCCAGGTGAATTTGTCTACTGCCAGCCGCGCCTTGGCGTTGCCGGCCTTGATGGCGTCGCGCAGATCGCGCATATCGTTCGAGAGTTCGCTCACGCCGAGCAGGCCGGACTTTTTGCTGACCACGGTCTCCAGTTTCTCCGCGGCTTCAAGCGTGTTGGGCGTGGTTTCGCCAATCTTTTTCAGGATAAAAATCATGACGCCGGGGTCCACGTCGCCGGTGCGGGACCCGCTGATGATGCCGCCGGTAGGGCTGAGCCCCATTGATGTATTAAGGCACTCGCTGTTGCGGATGGCGGAGATGGATGCGCCGTTGCCGAGATGCGCGACGATCAGCTTCTCAGGGACGTTGGGTTGCAACTGGAAAATGATGGACTCGTAGGAGATGCCGTGGTAGCCATACTTGCGCACGCCCATGGCCGCGTACTCCGACGGAATGGGCAGGCGGGTGGCAACCTCGGGAATGGTGCGATGGAAGTAGGTGTCGAGGATGGCAAAGTTGGGAATGCCGGGAAAGAGCTTGAGCGCCTCGCGCATGATGTAGACCGCGATGGGAGTGTGCAGCGGCGCAAGCGCGGAGTAGCTCTCGATTTCGTCGATGAGCTGGGGCGTGATGCGCTGGTTTTCGCGGATAGTGGGCCCGCCGCAGACGGTGCGATGACCGATCGCCTTGGGCGTGGGGAACTCGCCGGAGTTGAGCACATCGGCGACCAGCTTGAAGGCGACTGCGCGCGTGGGAACGGCAGGAGTTTGATCGGTGAGTTTTTTGCCCTCGGCGTCCTTCATCCAGAACTTGCCCAGATCGGTGCCGATTCCATCGACCGCGCCCTCGAAGAGCTTGCGGCGTTCGCCGTTTCCGGCTTCGTATACGGAGAATTTAATTGAAGAAGAACCGCTATTCAGAACCAGTACCGGCAAAGAAGACATGAATGAGATACCTTTCAGATTTTTCGCCGGACAAGCCGGCGGAATGTGTGCGGCGCGCGCCTGCCGGCAATACCACCGGCAGACGCGCTCCAGCGGTTAGCACTTGCTTAGTTCTTTTGGCCAGCGCCAGTTTTTGATCTCCGGCAGATCGTCGCCATTTTCGGCTACATAGAGCTTATGGTTCTGGATTTGTTCCGAATACCATTGCTCGGCGGCGGCCACGTGCGAAGCCATGCGGGGCACGCGGCGGATTGCGTCGAGCGCGAGCTGGAAGCGGTCGATATTGTTGAGCACGCACATGTCGAACGGCGTTGTGGTGGTGCCTTCTTCCTTGTAGCCGCGCACGTGCAGGTTGTCGTGGTTGTTGCGCCGGTAGGTGAGCCGGTGGATGAGCCACGGATAGCCGTGGAAGGCGAAGACGCAGGGCACATCGGGCGGGAAGATGAGGTCGTACTCTTCGTCGGTGAGCCCGTGCGGATGCTCCGATGTCGGTTGCAGGGTCATGAGGTCGACAACGTTGACCACGCGAATGCGCAGATCGGGCATGCGCTCGCGCAGCATACAAACCGCGGCCAGTGCCTCCATGGTGGGCACGTCGCCGCAACAGGCAATCACCAGTTCTGGATTGCCTTCGTCGTTGGACGCCCACGGCCAGATGCCGAGCCCTTTGGTGCAATGCGCAACGGCCTCGTCCATGGTCATCCACTGCGGAGCGGGCTGCTTGCCGGCAACAATGAGATTGATGTAGTGGCGGCTGCGCAGGCAGTGATCGGCGACCGAGAGCAGCGTGTTGGCGTCGGGCGGCAGATAGATGCGCACCACGTCTGCCTTCTTGTTGAGCAGGTGATCGATAAAGCCCGGGTCCTGGTGCGAGAAGCCGTTGTGGTCTTGCCGCCAGACCAGCGAGCTGAGCAGATAGTTGAGCGAGGCAATGGGCTTGCGCCAGGGAATCTGCCGCGTGGTCTTGAGCCACTTGGCGTGCTGGTTCACCATGGAATCGATGATGTGAATGAAGGCCTCATAGCAGGAGAAGAAGCCGTGGCGGCCGGTGAGCAGATAGCCCTCAAGCCAGCCCTGGCACATGTGCTCGCTGAGGATCTCCATCACGCGCCCGGTCTCGGAAAGGTTCTCATCGACGGGCAGCACCTCGGCCATCCATGCTTTGCCGGTTACGGGAATCACATCGCCGATGCGGTTCGATGCGGTTTCGTCGGGCCCGAAGACGCGGAAGTTCTTCGTCTCCAGATTCAACTGCATCACGCCTTTCAGCAGTTGGCCAAGCACGCGCGTGGATTCAACATCCTTTTGGCCGCGCTCTTCAAACTTGACGGCGTAATCGCGGAAGTTGGGCATTTTAAGCGGCTGCAAGAGCAGGCCGCCGTTCGAGTGGGCGTTCATGCCCATGCGCAGCTTGCCCTTGGGCGCGATCTCGGCCAGATCGGGCCGCAGATGGCCTTTCTCGTCGAACAGCTCTTCAGGCTTGTAGCTGTGCATCCATTCATCGAGCTGGCGCAGATGCTCGGGATCTTCGCGCAGCTTGTCGAGCGGAACCTGGTGGGCGCGCCAGGTATTTTCAACTGGCTTGCCGTCCACAATCTTCGGTCCCGTCCATCCCTTGGGCGTGCGCATAATCAGCATGGGCCAGGCGGGGCGCTCGGTAGAGCCGCCTTCGCGCGCGGCTTTCTGGATGGCGGCGATGCGGTCCATCATGGTGTCAAACACGGCGGCGGCCTGTTGGTGCAGGATTTCGGGATCGTCGCCTTCGAGGGTGAACGGCTCGTATCCGTAGCCGCGCATCAGGCTTTCAAGCTCGGCGTGCGGAATGCGCGCCAGCAGCGTGGGGTTGGCGATCTTGTAGCCGTTCAAATGCAGAATGGGTAAGACGGCGCCGTCGGTGGCCGGATTGAGGAACTTGTTGGAGTGCCAGCTAGTGGCCAGGGGGCCGGTCTCGGCTTCGCCGTCGCCAACTACGCAGGCAACAATCAAATCGGGATTGTCAAAAGCAGCGCCATAGGCGTGCACCAGCGAGTAGCCCAGCTCGCCACCCTCGTGGATGGAGCCAGGCGTCTCTGGCGCTACGTGGCTGGGTATGCCGTAGGGCCAGCTGAACTGCCGGAACAGGCGCTTGATGCCGTCCTTGTTCTGCTCGATGTGGGGGAATATCTCGGAGTAAGACCCTTCAAGATAAGTGTTGGCAACAATGCCTGGGCCGCCATGGCCCGGCCCGATAACGTACATCATGTTCAGGCCGCGCTCACGGATGAGGCGGTTCCAGTGAACGTAAAGGAAGTTGAGGCCCGGGGTGGTGCCCCAGTGTCCCAGCAAACGCGGCTTTACATCGTCCAGCGTGAGCGGGCGCTCAAGGAGCGGGTTGTCTTTCAGGTAGATCTGTCCGATGGACAGATAGTTGGCGGCGCGCCAATAGGCGTTCATCTTGGCCAGCAACTCAGGGCTCAGGGGTTGATTGCTTGCCGACTCGCTCCCGGAATTTCCGTTCATAAAGCACCTCTTGAAGAATCAAGATTGCGTGCTACTAGAAGCCTAGCAGCCGATGGGAATCAGCATGGGTGACTGATGTCACAAGATGATAAACGGGGAGGGTTATTCCGAAGTAATTACTGTAGTTTGCGCGTGAAAGTGCCCGCCCACGCGCGCTGGCTCATGGTACAGGAATCCTCGCCCTGCGTGGGAAGACTGGTGAACCGGCTGCGCAAGGCGAACGGCGGGAAGGCCTTGGCGGAACGCGGGTACCGGAATCGGAGCGAAGCGTAGAAGGTTGCGCGTTGATATTGACTTTACATAATATTTATGGTTTGCTCATTTCTAGGGAAGCGCCAATTTCGCGGCTCAAATCCTCGATTTCTGTTGGGAGGAGCGCAATCGAGCCGGCAGAGACGGGAGGGAAAAGATGAATCGTCTGGATATTTTTATGGAATTTCTTGTGGCGGGAGTATTCCTGTGTATGGGGATCAAGAACGTTCTGACGCATCCGCGCAGGTTCAAATCGCTGGGAGCCATGAGTGCCAGGCAGACGCTTCAGGTTCCCGACCGGTGGGTTCTGGCGATTGGCTTATTTGAGATTGCCGCCGCCATTGCGCTTGTGATGCCGGTGAGCTTCGCGTTGCCGGCGGCGCTGGGGCTTGCGCTGCTGACGCTGAGCATCAGCTTTGTGAGGGCGCGGCGCCACCAGTTTCCAGCGCCATCGATCGTGATGTTTCTGCTGGTGCTGTTTGTGATTGTCGGGCGCTGGATGTAGTGAACTCGTAAAAACGAGGAGCGATCTCTTGAGAGCGCGGCGCTTTAAAAGTACCGCTTGAGCTTGAGAATCGGCGACTCGAAGCCGTACCAGAGCGCGGTGGCGGCCAGCGTGGATGCGATCAGGCGGAAACCGACGACGGCCAGGTTCCCGGGGATTCCGTACGGGTCCATGCGCAGGTCGAACCAGCCGAAATAAATAAATACCGAGATGTGAATCATGTACAGGCCATAGCTGATGCGCCCGTAATAGGCGAGTGGGCCGGTGCGCACGGCGAGATGGATTGGATTGCGCGCGCCTGAGGTTGAGATAAAGACCAGCAGGACGCCGGCAAAGCCGATGGCCAGCGCGGAGTCGAGGAAGGCGGTGCCGCCGGCGATGGTCGCGGCTGCCCAAAACCCGGCGACGATGCCGGAGAGGCCCATCCAGAACCAGGCGCGCCGGGCAATGGGCAGCGTGTGGATGCCGAGCGCAATCAGACTGCCCCACGCAATGCCGTCAAGGTGAATGAGCGTGTGCGTGGGTGTGAGCCAAGGGTGATGGTGCAGACGCAAGAGCGGCGAGGTGACCAGCATTGCAATCAATACCGGAGCCAGCATCCACGGACGGCGCAGCCAGCGCACCAGCGGCGCCCACACAAAGTAATACTGCTCCTCGATGGCCAGTGCCCAGGTGGGCTGCAGGGCAGGGGGCAGCGCGAGATGAAAGAGATTCTGCACGCAGAGAAGGTAGGCCCACCAGGGCGCAGTCTTGACCGCATCCCACACGCTGGGTCCGATAAACCAGGGCGCGTTAAGGTAAACCACCACCAGCAGCAGCAGGTACACCGGCCAGATGCGCAGCGCGCGGCGGGCATGAAAGTTGTGAAAGAAATGCGGCTGGTCGCGCGTGGTGAGCAGGATGGAAGTGATGAGGAATCCGGAGAGAGCGAAGAAGGGAATGACGCCGGCCC
>Ga0302320_10018456_pt1 | contig 14061 bp, 13 predicted proteins | sample Bog_T0_3_FD_202130 | JGI IMG/M metagenome (GOLD analysis project Ga0302320, IMG submission 202130) | Peat permafrost microbial communities from Stordalen Mire near Abisko, Sweden - Bog_T0_3 | ecosystem: Environmental > Terrestrial > Soil > Wetlands > Peat | place: Sweden: Abisko, Stordalen Mire... | reverse complement strand
AGATACATCAGCGCGGAGCCTTGCCCGGTCTGTTTGACGACCATGGGATCGTTGGCCTCGCGCGGCAGCAGGCCGCGCACCTGATTGACCTTGGACAGCGTGTCGGCCATCGCGCGGTCGGGATTGGCGTCGAGCCGCAGGTTGAGGGTGATCGTCGAGACATTCTGCTGCGAACTCGAGACCAGCGTGTCGATGCCGTCGGCGCTCGCCACCGCCTGTTCGATGGGCGTGGTGATGAATCCCTTGATGACGTCGGCGGCGGCGCCCGGATAGGTCGTCGTGATGGTGATTGTGGTGTTCGGGGTTTCAGGAAACTGCCGGATCTGCAGCTTCAGACCGGCGATCGAGCCGATGAGCAGGATCAGCAGGCTGACCACGCTCGCCAGCACGGGTCGGCGGATGAAGAGATCGGTGAAGGCGTTCATCGTCCGTCCTTCACTGAACCGGAGTTTTGGCGGGCGGCGGCAGCGCGCCGCCGTCGTCGATGGTCACGGGCGAATTGGGGAACAGTTTGATCTGCCCCGCCGTAACCACGCGATCGCCCGGCTTCAAGCCGTCGGCGATCGCGATCCGCTCGCCGCGGGTCGGACCAAGCCGCACGAAGCGCCGTTCGACGACGAGGCCAGCGCCGCTGTCGTCGGGCTTTACCACGAACACGTTGTCGCCATAGAGGCTGTAGACGACGGCGGTGCGCGGCAGGGTGGTCAGCGGCGCCGGCGCGCCTGAGGTCACGGTGACCTTGGCGAACATGCCCGGCAGCATCTTGCGGTTGGGGTTGGGGACTTCCGCGCGCAAGGTGACATTGCGCGAGTCCGCGCTCACCCTGGCGTCGATCGCCTTCACGTGGCCGGAGAAGGTCTGGCCGGGCAGGGCGTCGACAGTCATCGTCAACTCGGCCCCAATCCCGACGGTCGCCAGCGCCTCTTCCGGGGCGGGGAAGTCGACATAGATCGGATCGAGCCGTTGCAGCGTCGCCAGCGCCGCTCCGACAGCGGCGAATTGGCCGATGTCGGTGTTGCGCAGGCCGAGGCGGCCGGGGAACGGCGCATGGATCGCCTTTTGGGCGATGACCGCGCGGGATTTCTGCACGGTCGCCGCGGCCGAGTCGCGCGCGGCGAGCGCGGCGTCGACCGTCGATTGCGGCGTGTTGCCCGAGGCGATGAGCAGCTTGGCTCGGTCGAGCGTGAGGTCCGCGTTGCGCAGTTGCGCCAAGCCGTTGGCGAGATCGGCCTGCTCGACGGAATCGTCGATGTTCAGCAGCAGCGCGCCTTCCTTGACTTCGTCGCCGGAGTCGAAATGGATCGCGGTGACCACGCCCGCCGCCTGCGGCGCGATCGAAATGCCCTGATAGGCGCGTAAGGTGCCGATGGCGTCGATCTGCGGCGGCCAGGTCTCCACCTTGGCCGCCACGACCGCGACGGCGGTTGGCTTCGGCGCAAAGGCTTTGGCGAGAAAGCCCTTCACGATCGTCGGCTTCATGACGAATTGGAAATAGGCGAGCCCGCCGGTGAGCGCGACCAGCGCGAGAAAGGTTATCAGAAACACAATTCCGCGCCGCATCTTTGTTCCGTTCGTCACGCCTGCCTCGAGGCTTTTACGCCGCGAGGGACCCGAAGGGGTCAACCCGCCCGGTTGTTAGCACCATTGCCCCCTAACATATATCCCAGGGGGCGTCTGTGCGAAGGTAGGCGGGGCGTGCAGGGCAGCCGCGCTGCGAACGCGCGGGGCGACGAGCCGATCTGAAGCGAAAGGGTTCGATCAGTTTTTCAAGAACCCCCGCACGGCCGCCGCCGCCTCGTCCGGCGCCTCCAGCCACAGGAAATGTCCGCATTTGGCCAGCGGCGTCACGCCGGCCTGCGGCAGCAGCTTTCGCCAGCGCGCGAGCTCCTTGCTCCGGAAAGCGATGTCGCCGTCGGGCCAGATCAGATGCGCCGGGCCTTCGAAGCCGGCGACGAAAGGCTCCAGCCCCGCGAGCCACGCGCCCTGTCCGGTGATCGCCCAAGGGAACACGTACATGCCCTTGCGCGACTGCCGCCCGTCGAATGGCGCGCGGAAGGCGGCGAGTTCGTCGGGCGTGATCTTCCGCCGCTTCATCGAACTCGGCAGGATCACGTTGACGAACACGGCGTAGCGCGTCGCCAGCCAGCGCCCCAGCGGCCCGCCGAGCAGTTTCGAAAACCACTCGAAATGGAAGTCGCCGTTGACCGCCCAGGCCCAGGTGTTGCCCAGGCACAGGCGGGCGACCCGGCTCCCGGTCGAGCGCGCGGCGGCGACCCCGATCGGGCCGCCCCAATCGTGAGCGATCAGCGTCGCGTCCTGCATATCGAGCGCCTCGATCAGCGAGGCGAGGATCTTGGCGTGGTCCTCGGGCAGATAGGAAAAGTTCGGCGGCGGCGTGGAGAGGCCGAAGCCGGCCAGATCCACCGCCACGCAACGGAACTCGCCGCTCAACCGCTCGATCAGGCCTTTATAGAGATAGGACCAGGAGGGATTGCCGTGGACCATCAGCAGCAGCGGCCCGCCTCCCTCGTCGACATAGTGCAGTCGCGCGCCCAGGATGAAGGCGAAGCGGCTTGGAAATGGAAACGCGCCGGCGGGAAGCCCGAGCTTTTCCTCGGCCTCAGACATCGATCCCCCCGTCGAGATGGGCGCGCAGACGGCGATCCAGCAACTCGCTCCAGCCCTGCGAAAAGTTGCGCTCCGTCTCTTCCGTGATGCGGCCGATCGCCTGATGGGTGAGGACGAGCCGCGTCCCTTTGTCGGAAGCGAAGAGGTCGTAATGGATGCGCCCGCTCACCACCCCGATCATACCGAACCGGCCGGAGAGATAGAGCTTTGCCGGCGGCTGAATTTCCTCGACGCGAGCCCAGACCACGTCATGGGCGCCCGCGCCCCGCTCGATCATCGCCGCGCCGATCTCAGGGAAAAGTTCGAGCCGGCTCGTCCCTTGGGTCTGGCGGAACGGGCTGGTCCACCAGCGGTCGACGTCCCGGGTGAGGGCGCGAAACACGTTTTCGGGCGCCCACGGCAACTCTACCTCCTGGCGGATTTCGATCCAGTCTCGAGCAGATTCGGACATGGCGGGCTCCTCGTCGAGATAGTTGGAGAGATGGGCCAGACGGTTCGACCACAGACTTTGAAACGACGTCAGCCAGCGGCTCAGCGCGCGCTCGAAAGCGACGCCGTTGAGATGGTTCCAGCGCTCGCGGCCGCGCCGTTCGACGGTGACCAGTCCGGCCGCCCGCAAGACGTCCAGGTGTTTCATCACCCCGAACCGCGTTTGCGGGAAGGGCGCGCTGAGCGCCCCCGTGGTGCGCGGCCCCGAGCGCAACGCGTCGAGCAGCGCCCGCCTCACCGGATCGGCCAGCGCTTTCCAGACGAGATCGTCAGCCTCGGACATTTATATGTGAGTAAATAGTCACATAAAAAAAGTCAAGGCGCCGGCACGCCCTCAGCCTCGCGCCACGCTTTCGCCAGAGCGACCCGACGGCGCGGATAGCGCTCGTCGAGAGGCTCCAGTTCGTCGATGCGGTCGATGCGGAAATGGCGGAAACCGCCGCGCAATTCGCACCACGCCGCGATCACCCGCACACGGTCGAAAAAGGCGAGCGCAAACGGCCAAACGACGCGCCGCGTCGCCTGCCCTCCCCTGTCGCGGTAGGCGATGACGAGTTTGCGCTCGCGCCGGATCGCGGCGCGGATCGCCGGCAATTCGCGCTCGCCGGCGGCGATGGGCTCGCCGGGGCCGACGACGAGCGTCGAATTGTCGGCTTCCTCGCGCAACTCCGCCGGCAACACCGCGACGATCTTGGCGAGCGCAGCGCGGGCGGCGCGCGCCAGTTCGTCGTCCCCGCGCTTGGCGACCCAGCGCGAACCCAGCACGATCGCCTCGATCTCGCCCGGACTGAACATCAGCGGCGGCAGCCAGAAGCCGGGCTTCAAAATATAGCCGACGCCCGCTTCGCCTTCGATCGGCGCGCCCTGGCCCTGCAGCGTTGCGATGTCGCGATAAAGCGAACGCAGGCTGATCCCGAGTTCGTTCGCCAGCGCCGCCCCGCTCACCGGCGCGCGGCGCCGGCGCAGGCTCTCCATCAGCGACAGCAGGCGTTCGGCGCGCGACATCGCTCAGCCCGGGACCATGCCGGGCGGCAGATCGTAGCAGTGATCTGCGATGGCGCCTGATGTCGTCAGCCAGATGCGCTCGCGTCGTCGCGCGATATGGCGCAAGGCTTGGCGCAGCGGGCGCAATCGGTGCGGCTGGCCGACGACATAGGCGTGGAGCGCGACCCCCATCACCAGCGGCGCCTCGCGCGCCTGTTCGAACATTTCGTCGAAGCCGTCGACGATCATATCGGCGAATTCAGAGCCGCTGGCGTTGCGCGCGACGATGGCCGGAATGTCGTTGAGTTCTTGCGGATAGGGCACGGAGAGGATTCGCCCGCCGCCGCGAGTGCGCAGGAAGATCGGCTGATCGTCCATCGCCCAGTCGAGCAGATAGCGGTAACCGGCCTCAGCGAGCAGGTCGGCCGTGACGGCGCTTTCGGAAATCCACGGTCCGAGCCAACCCTCCGGCGGGCGTCCCTCGACTTCGGCGATGCGCCGGGTCGCCTCGGCGATCGCCTCGCGCTCGTCGTTTTCGCCCATCGCGCCCTGGCGTTCGCTGTTGGTGCGCCCATGGGCCACGATCTCGTCGCCGCGCGCGGTGAAGGCCGCCGGGAGTTCCGGCGCCTCGTCGTAGAGCGCGGAATTGAGGAGCACGGAGGCGGGAAACCCCTCGGCCTGGAACAACTCCAGCAGCCGCCAGGCGCCGACCCGGTTCCCCCAGTCTCTCCAGGCGTAATTGAGAACGTCGGGCTCGCCGAGCGAAGGCGCGAGTTTCGCGCCTAAGCCCTCGCCGAACGCGAAAGTCTCGAGATTCAGGCCGAGATAGACGGCGAGTCGCGCGCCGTTCGGCCAGTCGTAGACCGGACGTCTCGGCAACGCGCTGTAGTCGTATCGCCAATGGCGTTCGAGCGGCATCCCTGGACCTCTATATCGCGCGCCTTAGGGCGCGGCGAAGATAAGATAATTTACTGCGGTTGGCAGTGGCCAAGCGACCGGTCGTCACTATATTCTCACAATTCAGGGGGCGCCGCTTCGGGCGCGGGTGATCCGCGCCCGTCGCCGAGGCGTAGATGGAGGCGAAGGGTTTGGGGACGACGTTGGGCCGGCGGACACGCAGGACGCCTCCCTCGCGGGAGCGCGCGACGTGACGGCGCGGCCGACGTTCAATTCGCCGAAAGCGGCAGACCTCGCGCGATGGCTGCATGCTGTCGCGACGCGGGCTGACCGCGACGCGTTCGCGCGAATTTTCGAGTATTTCGCCCCGAGACTCATCGCGTTTTTCGCGCGCGCGGGCTTGCCGCGCGAAGCGGCGGAAGAGGTGGCGCAGGAGACGATGATCGCAGTCTGGACCAAAGCCTCGCTCTACGACCCTGCGAACGCGGGCGTCGCGACTTGGGTCTACACCATCGCTCGTAACGCGCGAATCGATCGCCTGCGTCGCGAGGGACGCCGAGCCCGGATCGAATCCGAAGTCGTCGAGGACGAGGAGCCGACAGACGCGTCGGGGGAGGATTATCTACTCGTCGGCGAGCGCGACGAGCGCATCCGGGCGGCCGTCGAGGCCTTGCCTCTCGATCAGGCCAAGGTCGTGCGGCTGTCGTTCTTCGCCGACAAACCGCATTCGGAAATTGCGCGGGAATTGGGAGTGCCCCTGGGCACCGTAAAATCGCGCCTGCGTTTGGCGATGGCCAAGATCCGCGCCGCATGGGAGAGCGAATCGTGACGATCCGCCATCATCCGCTCGACGACACGCTGGCCGAATTTGCGGCGGGCACGCTGCCGATCGGGCCGTCTCTGGTGTTGCGCGCGCATCTGTCCGTCTGCCCCGACTGTCGGCGACGTTTCAGGGCGATCCAGTCCGTGGGCGGCGCGCTGCTGGCGATCGAAAGTTTCGCTTCCGTACCCGCGGGTCTGCTCGAGCGCACGCTGGCGCAAATCGATCGACTCGAGCGCGCGACGGCGCCACCGGCGACCCGGCCGGAGCGGCCGTTCCCAGGCGCGCCGGATTCGATGCGCGGCTGTTCGGTCGGCCGCTGGCGCGTCGTGCAACCGGGCCTGCGGATCGCGACGGTAACCGCGCCGGGCGAAGCGTCGGCCAGCGCGATGTTGATAAGAGTCGGCGCCGGCCGGCGAATGCCGCGCCACACCCACGATGGCGTTGAATATACCCTCGTACTCAACGGCGAATTTTCTGACGAAAGCGGTCTCTACGGACCCGGCGACTATGTCGAAGGCGACGAATCGCTCGTTCACCAGCCGGTCGCCGCCGTCGCCCAGGATTGCCTGTGCCTCGCCGCGATCGAGGGGCGGCTCAAGATGACGTCGTTGGTCGGGCAAGTGGCGAATTCGCTGTTCGGCTTCTGAGCCTTCGGGTAACTTCCGAGCCGGGCGGTCTTGGCGCCAACCGGGACAGTCCAACGCCGTCAATCGGCGTCGTCGGGCAACAATTGAAATTATCTAAATTAAAACAACATCTTGTCCATTTCTGCGTACGCCGTCGCGATCATCTGTCCGCGCTCGTCTCCCGGCCACGCCATGACACTTAAGCCATTGATATTGGCTCGCCGGCGCCAAAGCTGGCGCGTCCGATGAGAGCGCAGGAAGCGAGACGAGAGTCCGCCATCAATTGACGGCTTGGGAGTTACGCCTTCGGCTGATCTCGGGCTGTGCAGGTCAGCTTGGCGCAAGGTGATCGCGCGAATCATTGCTCGCGCAGCGTTTACGCGAAGGAGACCCCAGCCCCGTCGGAGATTGGCCATGACTCTGTCGAGCCTCAGCCCGAGTGCGTTCGTGACGTTCAGCGAAAGATTTGCGTCCCCGCACAAAGACGACGAGCGCAGGCCTGCAGACCCCGAAGCGGCGCCTGCGCGCGCCGCCCAGGAATTCGAATCGGCGGATGCGGGCGCCAGGCCCGAGCACGCGGGGCCATTCGGCGCGGTGGTCCGGACCGACTTGTCGACGCTCGGCGACATCGAATTGTGGATCGAACCCAAGTCGTCTCCGGCGGCCGACGCGGTGGAGTTTCTCGGCTGTTTCGCGCAGTTGCTCGCCTCGGTGCGCGACGGCGACGCCAGCGGCGCGCGCGCCGCCGCCGCGGCGCTGCAACTCGAATTGTTCGGCGGCCCAGGCGCCGCGGACGCGGCGAGCGCGGATGCGGCGGACGCGCCGTTGCGCATGCTCGACGATTTTCGCGAATTGCTGCGCTCGGCGCGCATGGGCGACGTCGGCGGCGCCGTTCGTGCGGCGCGGTCGCTCGCCGGCGACTTGCAGACCGCGCTGCTCGCCCCCACCGGCGCCCGGGGCCCCCGAAACGTGTCGAGGCGTCAGCGCTCGCGCGGCTTCGCGCCGCACGAGACCTCGTCGCTCGTCCAGGGCGCGAACGCCGCCTACGAGACGCAGATGGACTACGACGTCAGTGCGGCGTGAAGCCTTGTCATTTTGACGCGCCGGGACGAACGACTGTAACTTCGACTTGACTCCGGCGCGCGCATGCCGGATCGCGTTCGCGACGAGCACCATTTCCGTCGTGAGTCCGCCATGAGCCTATCCCCGCTTCGCATCGGCACGCGCGGTTCGCCGCTCGCCCTCGCTCAAGCTCATGAGACGCGCCGGCGGCTCGCCGAGGCGCTTGGCCGCGGCGAAGACCGATTCGAACTGAAGATCATCCGCACCAGCGGCGACATGATCCAGGATCGCGCGCTCTCCGAGTCCGGCGGCAAGGGTCTGTTCACCAAGGAAATCGACGTCGCGATGCTCGCCGGCGAGATCGACATCGCCGTGCATTCGTCAAAGGACCTTCCGACCCTGCTGCCCGACGGAATCATCGTCGCGGGCTTCCTGCCGCGCGAAGACGTGCGCGACGCGCTCATCTCCGCCAAGGCCAGGTCGATTCGGGATCTGCCGCAAGGCGGAACGTTCGGCACGGCTTCGTTGCGCCGGCAGGCGCAGGTCAAGCGCCTGCGGCCCGATCTGCAAGTCGGCCTGTTGCGCGGCAATGTGGAAACTCGCCTCATCAAGGCCGAACGCGGCGAAATCGACGCCACGCTGCTCGCCTATGCCGGCCTGAAGCGCCTGGGCCTCGCCCATCGGGCGACAGCGTTGCTGGAGATCGACGAATTTTTGCCCGCGGTCGGCCAAGGCGCCATCGGCGTCACCGCGCGTCCCGACGACGAGGCCACGCGCACCGCGCTCGCCAAAATCCTCCACCCGGCGACCGGCCTTGCGCTCGCCTGCGAACGCGCCTTCCTCGCGGTGCTCGACGGCTCCTGCCGCACGCCGATCGCCGGCCACGCGCGCATCGTCGGCAACGAGGTGCGCTTCCGCGGCATGGTGTTGCGCACCGACGGTTCGGAGACTTTTGAGGTCGAGGCGCACGGCGCGGCGAATGAGGCCGCCGCGCTCGGCGAAAGCGCCGGGCGCGAACTGCTGGGCAGACTGCCGAAGGGCGTTCTGGGGGCCTGAAGGCGCTTCCGCTCGGAGCGGCGGCGTCCCCGCCGCCGAACTTCTGACGTCACCGCCTGACTATCGAATACCGAAGAAACCCGCTGCTTGCGTGCATCCTGCAGCGTCAACGGGCCGGGCGCAAGCCCAGCTCGTTTTTGGTCGAGACTTTAACGCATCTCGGGCGCGCGCGCCCGGTGTCCCTGGGAGGGACGTCCCGCGTGGGCGCCAGGACTCTTGGGCGCCTGATGATTGCGGCCATCGGACGCGAGGTGCGGACGCCCGCCGCCTGTCGGTCGTTGACCCGAGGGTTTCCCCGCGCCGCTGCGGCCGCGCGGCCGGCTGGTGGATTCCGGATGAGCCTCCGCCTGACGGCTGCCGGCCGCGGTGCGACGGTCGGTGAAGGGCAGCGTCTGCCGCGTCAGCTTCTCGATCTGGCGCAACAGCGGTCGCTCCTCGTTCTCGCACAGCGAGATGGCGCGCCCGGAAGCGCCGGCGCGCGCGGTGCGGCCGATCCTGTGCACGTAGGATTCGGGCACGTCAGGCAGTTCGTAGTTGAAGACATGGGTCACGCCGTCGACATCGATGCCGCGCGCGGCGATGTCGGTGGCGACGAGCACGCGGGTATCGCCGCGCTTGAAGCCGTCGAGCGCCCGAATGCGCTGGTTCTGGCTCTTGTTGCCGTGGATCGCCTGCGCGCCGACGCCTGCGGTTTCCAGATGCTGCGCCACTTTGTCGGCGCCCCGCTTGGTGCGGGTGAACACGATGGCGCGCGACACGCTGGCGTCGCGCATCAGTTCGACCAGAATATCGCGCTTGGCCGCGCCGTCGACGAGCACGACATGCTGTTCGACGCGATCGACGGTCGTGGCGACCGGCGCGACGGAGACATGCGCGGGATCGCGCAGCAGGTCGCCGGCGAGGCCGGCGATTTCCCTCGGCATGGTCGCCGAGAACAGCAGGGTCTGGCGCGCCTTCGGCAGCTTGGCGACGATGCGGCGGATCGGGATGATGAAGCCGAGATCGAGCATGTGGTCGGCTTCGTCGAGCACAAGCACCTCGGTCTTGTCGATCACGCAGTGGCGCGTGCCGAGATGTTCGAGCAGGCGCCCGGGCGTGGCGACGAGCACTTCGAGTCCGCGCGCGAGCATGTCGAGCTGCGGCCGATGGGCGACGCCGCCGACGATGACGCCGACTTGCAGCGCGGGGCGTAGGAACTGGCCGTAGGCGCGGAAACTCTCGGCGATCTGCGCGGCGAGTTCGCGCGTCGGCGCGAGCACCAATACGCGTGTCGAGCCGGGAAGCGGGCGGCGGCGATCGGCGAGGATGCGGGCGAGAATCGGCAGCGCGAAAGCCGCCGTCTTGCCGGTGCCGGTCTGGGCGATGCCGAGCAAGTCGCGATGCTGCAGCAGCGGGGGGATGGCCTGGACTTGGATGGGTGAGGGCGTTTCATAACCTTCGCGTTCGACGGCGCGAAGCAGCATCTCGGGCAAGCCGAGATCGGAAAATTTGGTCACTAGGAATCTTTCATGGGCGGCCCCGAGAATCCTCCCGAGACCGCGAGAACGCGCGCGCCCCGCGTACCGGGCCGCTGCAACTTAGATGGGGAGGAAAGCCGGTTGGTCGGGCGCCGTCATGGCGATAACCCGATCTACGCTGCCGGAGCGCCTCGTGTTGCATCGCAACAAGGGCTACATAGAGGGCGATGGGCGTTCCGTCAATGGCTTGGAGCGGCAGCCTCCAGGCCGCCGAAATGTTTCCGGCGAAGTCGTCAGCCTGGAGGCTGACGCTCCTCAAGCAAACCCTTGCGAGGGCATGAGCCCGAGCGGCTCCGCCACTCGGGGCGCGAAGCCGATACGAGCGAGAACATCTTTTTGCAGGTCGACGCCAGGGGCGAGTTCGATCAGGTCGACCCCTTCGCTCCCTAACCGGAACACCGCGCGTTCGGTGACATAGAGCACCTCCTGCCCTTGCTTTCGCGCCTGGGCCCCGGAGAAGGTGATCTGATCGACCATGGCGACGAGTTTCGCGATCACGCCGTGTTTGGCGATCTCGACCCTGCCGCCGCCGATACGGATGTCCGCGCCCTTGGCGTCGAACGCGCCGCAGAACACCACCTTGCGCGCGTTCTGCGCGATGTCGATGAAGCCGCCGGGACCGACGGGGACGCCGCCGAGTTTCGAGGCGTTGACGTTGCCCTGAGCGTCGAACTGGCCAAAACCCAGGAAGGCGATGTCGAGGCCGCCGCCGGAATAGAAATCGAATTGCGTCGGCGCATCGATCATCGCCGTCGCGTTGCGCGAGAAGCCGAAGATTTGGCCGGTCAGCAACTCGCCGCCATAGACGCCGTGCTCGATGGTCTGCAAATAGCGACCGCTGCGCACATCCTCGGAAACCAAAGCCGCCACGGCGTCGGGAACGCCGAAGCCGAAATTGACGACCACGCCGTCTTTCAGTTCCGTGGCGGCGCGACGCGCGATCGCCAGCCGCTCGTCGAGCTTGCGCGCGGGGATTTCGAGCGGCGGCAGGCGCGTGAGACCGGCCATCGCCGGATCGAAGGCGAGGTCGTAGGTCATCACTTGTTCGGGAACGACGACGATGGCGTCGACCCAGGCGCCGGGAATGGCGACGCTGTGGGCCGGCAGCGCCCCCGCCTTTACGCGCTCGCGCACCTCGACGATCACTTTGCCGCCGCTGTTGCGCGCCGCCAGCGCACAGGCCTGGATATCGAGATTGGCGCATTCTTCCGATAGGCTCACATTGCCGTCGTCGTCGGCGTAGGTGCCGCGCAGCAGCGCGACGTCGATGGGAAAGCTCTTGTAGAAAAGGAATTCTTCGCCGCCGATGTTGGCCACCTCGACCAGCGTGTCTTTCGCTGCTTCGTTCATGCGTCCGCCGTCGATGCGCGGGTCGACGAAGGTGCCGAGCCCCACGCGCGAGAACAGTCCCGGCCGGAGCGCGCCGATCTCACGATACAGCTGCATGACGACGCCGCCCGGCAGCACATAGGCTTCGATCTTGTTGGTCCGCGCCATCTCCTGCATGCGCGGCGACCACACCCAATGGCCGCCCGTCACCTTGCGCACGAGGCCCTCGTGGGCGAAGCGGCTGAGGCCGCGCGCCTTGCGGTCGCCGACGCCCAGCGAATGCAGCACCGCAAGATTTCTCGGCGCCCCCGTCGCCAGAAAGCGCCTCTCGACCGCTTCGTGCAGCGCCGAGGCTTCCACCAGGCCGCCGCCGCCGCCAATCAGCGACACGGTGGCGCCGTCGCCGACGAGCAAGGCGGCTTCGTCAGCGCTCATGAACTTTGCGCGAGCCATCGTTACGCTCCGATGTCGTAGAGCGAGGCGTCGCGGCGCATCGCCGAACGGGCGATAGTGAAGCGGTGCACTTCGGAAGCGCCGTCAAAGATGCGGTAGATGCGCGCGTCGCGATAATAGCGTTCGATAGGCAGATCCTTGCAAAAGCCCATGCCGCCGAAGATCTGCACCGCGCGGTCGACCACGCGTCCCAGCGTCTCCGCGGCGTTGACCTTGACCATGGCGATGAGATCGCGCCCGTCGCGCCCCTGGTCGAGTTCGAAGGCGGCGCGATGCAGCAGCAAACGCGCGCAGTTCACCTCGATAATCGAATCCGAGATCATCTGCTGCACCATCTGGAATTCGCCCAGCGCCTTGCCGAACTGCTTGCGCTCCCGGGCGTATTCGATGGTTTTTTCAAGCACCATCGTCGCCTTGCCGACGGCGCGCGCACCGACCTGCGCCAGACGAACGCGTCCCAGCGTCATCAGCGCGAGTTTGAGGCCTTCGCCTTCCCTGCCGATCAGCGAGATCGACTCGACCGGCGTCTCGTCGAAGAACAACTCGACATGGTTGGTGCCGCGGATCCCCATCATCGGCTGTTCCCGGCCGATGGTGAAACCCGGCAGGCCCTTGTCGACCAGGAACATCGACACGCCTTTCGCGCCAGCGCTGGCGTCGGTCACCGCGGTGACGAGGAAGAAGTCGGAGACCGCGCCGTCGCTGATGAAATGCTTGTTGCCGGTGAGCTTCCAGCCAGACCCGTCTCTGACCGCGCGCGTCTTGATGCCCGCCGCGTCCGAGCCCGCGCCGGGTTCGGTGATCGCGATCGAACACACGCGCTCGCCGCGCACCGCCGGTTTCAACCAACGCTCGACCTGCTCTCCCTTGCACTCGAGCAGCATCTCATAGACGTTACCGAAGGCGCGGCGGATCAGGATGTCGGTGGTGCGGCCGAACTGCTCCTCGGCGAGCATATGATCGATCGCCGAGAGACCGCCGCCGCCGAATTCCTCTGGGATATTCATCGCGTAAAGGCCGATCGCCCTCGCCTTCTCGTGAATCTGCTCGGCCAATTCCGGCCGCAACGCGCCCGTCGCCTCGACCTCGTCCTCGAGAGGCGCGAGTTCGCTGGCGATGAAAGAGCGGACGGTGTCGACGAGCATGCGCTGCTCGTCGTTGAGCGCGAAATCCATGAGATGTCTCCGTTATCTCGGCGTCGTGCGCGCCAAAACCGCTTGGGCCGCCACAAGCGCGCGGCGCGCCCATTCTTCTGCGCCGTATCGTTCGACGCCCTTGGCGTTGGGGACCTCGACGCTCACGGGTAAAGTCGCGGGCAGGCGTGCGAACAATCCAACGAGATCGATGCCGCCGTCGCCGGGCGGATAGCGCTCGACGCGGGCGGTGTGAATGAGGCCTTCGACAGATTTGGGAATCTCCGCGGGCGCGTCGCAGATCTGGGCATAGCCGAGCATCGCAGCCGGCAAGGCGGCGACATCGTCGAGCGTGCTCGCCGAGCGGCCGAAATGCAGGGCGTCGACGAGCACCCGGCCATTGGCTGCGCCGGCGCCCTCGACGATGTGACGCGCCGCGCTCACATTGGGCACGTTGGTCCACGGCATGAATTCGAGATCGGCGGTGAGGCCATAGGGCGCGGCTGCCTCGCAGAAAGCGGCGAACGACGTCGTCAACCGTCCCTCGTCCGGATCGTCGCCGGCCACCAGAACCGCGCGCGCCCCCAAGGCGGCGCAGGTCTCCAGGAACGGCTTTGTTTGTTCGACACGGAACGTCTCGCTGAACCTGACGATCTCGACATCGAACACGCCGACCCCAGTGTCCTCGATCGCCGCACGCGTCTCGGCAAACAGCGCCTTGTCCTCGATGAGCGGCGAATAGGGGCCGCCCGGCGCGACGGGCGCGATGCGGACGCCGATCCCGACAAAGCCGAGCTTGGCGGCGAGCCTGATAGCCTCGGGCGGTCGCAAGGTCATCGCCGTCAGATAGGCGAGATAGAGCGGGCGGGTCATCTCAGGCGAGCGGCGAGAAAGGCGCGGGCAGCGCGACGGTCGAGCGCATGTCCCCGGTCAACCACGCCGGGCCGTTCTTCGGCGGCCAGGCGCCGGCGGCGACCGAGTCGGCGCGCGCCTTGGCGCGGGCGTCGAGGCTCGCGAACGGCCAGATATGGGTGAACCGCGGCGCGCCTTCGAGCGCATACATG
>Ga0302320_10018450_pt1 | contig 14063 bp, 9 predicted proteins | sample Bog_T0_3_FD_202130 | JGI IMG/M metagenome (GOLD analysis project Ga0302320, IMG submission 202130) | Peat permafrost microbial communities from Stordalen Mire near Abisko, Sweden - Bog_T0_3 | ecosystem: Environmental > Terrestrial > Soil > Wetlands > Peat | place: Sweden: Abisko, Stordalen Mire... | reverse complement strand
TTGGGATGTTCCGATGGAGCGTAATCCGTAGAGGGTGTTGTCATGTCGGTATTGATATCCGTGTCGTCCGTGTGGTGGGTGGGCATGGTGCTGAACTCCAGTATTGGTCCGGATGGCTACCCGATCGCGACAGTTTCCTGCGCGGAGGCTGCTGGCATGGTGTCGGAGTTTCGAGCGCGACCGTGAAGAAGGGCAAAGACCGCGGGTACAAAGATGAGGGTGGCGAGGGTAGCGAGGGTCAGCCCACCGATGACAGCACGGCCAAGAGGGGCATTTTGCTGGCCGCCATCTCCCAGACCCAGCGCCATGGGAACCATGCCGATGATCATGGCGAGGGCCGTCATGCAGACAGGACGGAATCGAGTCGTGCCGGCTTCTACCGCGGCAAGGAGCGCATCTCCCGTAGCGAGGAGCCGATCTTTGGCGAAGGAGACGACGAGGATGGAGTTCGCCGTGGCAACACCCATGCACATGATGGAACCCATGAGCGCGGGCACGGAGAGCGTGGTGTGGGTGAGAAAGAGGAAGACGACGATGCCGGCGATGGCGGCTGGCAAAGCGGTAATGATGATGAATGGGTCAAGCCAGGACTGGAAGTTCACCACGATGAGCAAATAGACGAGAAGGATGGAAAACCCGAGGCCAAAGAGAAGACCGATGTAGGAGCTTTGCATGGTCTCGACTTGGCCGGAGACACGAACAAAGTTGCCTCGGGCGAGCTCGGGTCGATTGCGCTCAACGATGTGCTGCACCTGGCGTGCGACCGAACCGAGGTCGCGATCCTGTACGTTGGCGTAGATGTCGAGGGTGCGACGCGTGTTGTAGTGGCTGATGATGGGCGGCTCGGTAGCACGGGAGATGCTCGCGACGTCCGCGAGGATTTCGGGGGTCTTTGCGTTGGGAGAGGCGAGGGGAATGTTCTCGAGGTCACGGAGGGACTGGATCTGATACTGAGGTGTCTCCGCGATGATGCTGTAAGCGACGTGGTTCTTGCTGTTAAGGAAATACTCTGGCTGGAGTTGGGCTGAGCCAGAGAGGATGTTGACGGCTGATCCGCCGATGTCGCTTTGCGTGTATCCACCATTGAGCGCCTTGGTGCGGTCGACAGTGACGTTGAGGACTGGCGAGTCGTCGGGCTGCTCGAGGCGCAGGTCGACCAGGCCCGGGACCCGGCTGAGTTGTTGCAGCATCTTGGCGGCGACAGCGCGATTTCCATTGTCGTCATTGCCTTCGATCTGGACATCAATGGGCGCAGGCAGGCCGAAGTTCAAAATCTGCGTGACGATATCGGAGGGCAGAAAGTAGAACGTAACTCCGGGGAACTCTCGCGGAAGGTGTTCACGGAGGGTTCTGACGTAATCGGCGGTGGAGGAGTGGTTTTCTTTAAGGGTGACGAGAATATCCGCATCGGCGGCACCGAAGAGCCCACTCGTTGCGTGCTGGGTATTCAGCGTCGAGTAAGGTAGGCCGATGTTATCGAGGATGTTGTCCATCTGATTCGGCGGTACGGTTGTGCGAATCGACTGCTCGACCAGATCGCAGAGCTTTGCGGTCTCCTCAATACGAGTTCCAGTTTTGGCGCGGACATGAAGAATAAAGGAGCCATTGTCGGTAGCGGGAAAGAAGTTCTGGCCAAGCAGCGGTATCAATAGCAGCAAGACCAAGCAGACAAGGAGGAAGACTGGAATGAAGAGCTTGCGCGCCCTGACCAATTGAGTAAGAAGAGTCGCATAGTTCGAACGCACCGTTTCAAAACCGCGCTCGAAGCCGCGCTGGAGACGGGCGAAGATATTTTGTGACAGTGGTGCGTGGTGATTGGTGGGCTTGAGCAAATACATCGCCATGGTCGGAACAAGAGTTCTCGACAAGATGTACGAGGCGATCATAGCGAAGATGACGGCTTCAGCGAGGGGCACGAAGAGATAGCGTGAGACGCCGGCGAGGAAAAACATCGGGAGGAAGACGATGCAGATAGAGAGCGTCGAAACCAGCGCAGGGACGGCGATCTGCGCGGCGCCTTCGAGGATGGCTTCGCGCAGCCCGTGGCCTTCTTCGAGATAGCGTTCAATATTTTCAATAGTAACGGTCGCGTCATCGACCAGGATGCCGACGGCGAGCGCCAGGCCACCGAGCGTCATGATGTTGATGGTCTCGCCCATCAGGCTAAGAACGATGATGGACGTCAGGATCGAGAGTGGAATCGACACTGCGATAATGAGCGTCGAGCGCCACGACCCGAGGAAGAGAAGGATCATCAGGCCGGTGAGCGTGGCGGCGATCACGCCCTCACGAATCACACCATCGATGGAGGACCGTACGAATACGGACTGATCGCCGATGGGCGTGATCTTGAGCTCTTTGGGTACGGTGGCGGCGACGCGAGGCAGCAGATCTTTGATCCCCTGGACGACGCTCAGGGTAGAGGCGGAACCGGACTTGAGGATGGTGAGGAGAACGCCGCGATGCCCGTCCTGACGAACAATATTCGTTTGCGGGATACTGCCGTCGGTAACGGTCGCGACATCTTTCAGGTAGACGGTTGCTCCATTTACCTGCTTGAGCGGAAGATTCGACAGACCGGTAAGGGTAGAGGGCGTGCTGTTGAAGCGTACGTCGTATTCGGTAGCGCCTATCTTTGCGGTGCCACCTGGCTCCACGAGATTTTGGTTGCCAACGGCGGTCAGGACCTCGGCGGGAGAAAGCCCTTCTGCCTGAAGTTTCTTAGGGTCGAGGTTCACCATGATCGAGCGCTGTTTGCCGCCATACACGCTGGGAACAACTGCACCGGGAACCGTGACCAACTGTGGCCGAATGGTGTTCATCCCATAGTCGTTCAACTGCTGCTCGTTGAGACCTTTGCCGGAGAGGCCGAGTTGAAGGATCGGAACGCTGGACGCGGAAAAATTGATGATCTGCGGGGGCAGGATGCCGGGAGGAAGCTGCTTGAGCATCTCCTCGGAAGCAGCCGAGACCTGGGCGTTGGCGGTATCCAGCGAAGCTCCGGGCTGGAGATAGATTTTGACGATGTCCTCGCCGTTGAGGCTGGTCGATTCGATGTGCTGGATGTTATCGACCAGAGTGGTGAGGGACCGCTCGTAGGGGCCGGTGATGCGGCCCTCGACCTCTTCCGGGCTAAGGCCGGTATACTGCCAAGCTACGGAAACAACGGGAATGTTGATGTTCGGGAAGATATCGGTGGGAGTCCGCAGGATGAGCACCGGCGCGGCGATCAGGATCAAGATCGCCAGGACAACGAAGGTATAGGGCCGGTTAAGCGCTAGCCGGACAATCCACATAAGGCGCTCTCCTGGGGCAGGGATCCCCCCTTGTATGACTGTAACGGAGTCAGGAAAGATTCGGAGTGAGGCCGATAGTCGCACAATCTGTGCGAAAAGCGTAGTGCTTATTCTTTGTGTTGTCGATAGAACCTCGATAGGCGCTACGCCGGATAGAAACTGTTGCTTCTCCCGGCCGATATCTGACCATTGCAGACCAAAATCTCGCTCACTCGCAAACCAAGGCACGCCGCTGTCATGTCAATTATGTTGATGTGCTCAGGCAGTTTCGGTGCGATCTCGCGGACTGTTCAGCCGACCAGACGAGCACTTCGTTTGTCCGCATCGTGACGTTCTTGACCTTGACGATCTCTATGGGATTGCACCCCTCAAGGGGCAGGTACTCCCACAATGTTGCGAGATCAATAGCTTGTGCATGAGGCTTTTAATATGCCCTTTGGTGGCTGGTGCGAGGTCCAGTCCTTGCAGCCCGAGGTATGAACCTGACCAGACCCTCAGGCAAGAGCATCGAGCCCCATTGGGGCCGCAGCTTGTTGATGATGGAGAGTATCCACCCTTGGTGGATTTTCGCTGAGGCATCTCCTCGGCGATGTAGCGGTCGAGTAGAGCGGCAAACGTAACGGCGGCTGAGCGGGCGTATTCGGTTTTCTCGTTGAGCTAACGACGAAGCTCTCCAAGTGTTGCCGGAGAGCTTTCTCGGTCTTGTAGATCGCCGAGTCGAAGGTCTGTACTTTCGGTTTCCGTACCGACCCTTCCATGACGTAGTAGCGAAACTCCGAGGCGAATCCCTGTGCCCGTTCACTTTTCGTACAGAGCCGTGTTGATAGCGATCGACCGTTTTCTTGAGCATTGCGGGCCTCCAGCAACACTCATATTTATCTCAATGGTGCTTAGTGGTGTTAAGGCCCTATGTCATTTCGAGTAAGTTATTGAAATTATGGAGCACCGGGCGGGAATTGAACCCGCGAATACTGGTTTTGCAGACCAGCGCGTTAGCCACTTCGCCACCGGTGCTCATGTTCCGCTGTACATGATGAAGTGTACGGCAGAACGCTGCGCGAACTACTACTGCGGTTGCGCCGTGGTGCGTAGGTACGGCTTCACTGTCTTGTAGCCGGGGAAGATCTTGTCGGCTTCATCGTTGGAGACAGCTCCGGTGATGATGACGTCATCGCCTTGCTTCCAGTTGGCTGGGGTAGCGACCTTGTGTTTTGCGGTGAGTTGGATGGAGTCGAGCACGCGGAGGACCTCGTCGAAGTTGCGACCCGTGGTCATGGGGTAGGCGATCTGCAGCTTGATACGCTTGTCGGGGCCGATGACGAATACGGTGCGGACGGGCGCGTTGTTCGCAGCGGTGCGGCCTTCGCTGGTTTCACCGGAGTCGGCCGGGAGCATGTCGTAGAGCTTGGCGATCTTCAATTCGGGATCGCCAATGAGCGGATAGTTGACCTTGTAGCCGCCAACGTCTTCGATGTCTTGCGTCCACTTACTATGGCTATCGACGGGGTCGACGGAGAGGCCAATGACCTTTGCGCCGCGCTGCGCGAACTGTTGTTCGAGGCCGGCGACTGCGCCGAGTTCGGTGGTGCATACAGGGGTGAAGTCTTTGGGATGTGAGAAGAGAACTGCCCAGCCGTCTCCAATCCATTCATGGAAGTGCAGGGTGCCCTGGGTGGTTTCGGCTGTGAAATCAGGGGCAATATCGTTGATGCGGAGTGACATTGAGGTTTCCGTCCTTCTGGGTGAAAGTTTTGTCCGATCGTTGTGGAGCGAGTTGTGTGTCCGCAAAAGCAGAAAACCCACCCGGCTTAGCCTTGGGTGGGTTGAGGTTCTTGTCTCGACGTCTTATTACCGTCTCGATTCGCTCATCCGCTCACCCGTGTGGGACCGCAGCAACAGCAGCGGCAACCACAGCAGCAGAGCATCGAGTTGGAGACGGTCATGATCATTGACGGGGACTTGCTTCAAAACTTAGTACCGCTGCGGGCGCTCTGCGCCAGCGTAGGAGCAGTTTCGCTCCCCTTGCGGTTGTTGATAAGGTACGGCGGCTGGATTTGGATGTCAAGGCCATCTTCTAGCAGAAGGATGTGTCCGACATACTCTGATCGTTCGCACGTAGCATGGAGTCATGGATCGCATACTGGACTATTCCGTTTTAGACGTCTTTGCTGAGCGGCCGTTTGAAGGCAACGCTCTCGCCGTTTTTCACGATGCGCGGGGTCTGTCTGACGAGGAGATGCAGACGCTTGCGCGCGAGACCAACTTGTCGGAGACGACGTTCGTGGTTCCGACTGATCCGGACACCGAAGGGCGCGAGGGTGTGCGAGTACGAATCTTTACGACACAGGAAGAGTTGCCCTTCGCTGGTCATCCAACCTTGGGTACGGCGACGTGGCTGTACTGCAATCATCCGACCCTGCGTGGCTCGGCGACGATCGCGTTGCGATTGAATGTGGGGAAGATCACTGTGCGCTTCGACGCGCAGATTGAGGGTATGCCGGGCATGCGAGCGACGATGGTGCAGAGAGATCCTGTGTTCGGCGAGACACACGATCTAGAGCAGATCGCGCGGGTGCTTGGGTTGAGTGCAGATGATTTGTCGGCAGAGTATCTGCCACAGACGGTGTCGACGGGCGTGCCCTTCTGCATCGTGCTGTTGCGATCGCTCGAGGTGTCGCGCCGGTTGCAGCTGGTGCATCAGGAAGCGCAGGCGTGGATCGCGAAGAATGACGCGCAATTTTTTTACTGCATCGCGCCGTTGGAGAAAAAGAATGACGGCGGAGCTGATTGGCATGCGCGCATGCAGTTTTATTCGGGAGAAGATCCGGCGACGGGATCGGCGGCCGGCTGCTGTATTGCCTGGCTGGTGAAGATGGGGTTGGTTGCATCTGGATCGAATGCGGTCATTGAGCAGGGAATTGAAATTCAGCGGCCCAGCCGGATTACCGTGCGGGCGAAGCTTGAGGGCCAGAGGGTTCACTCAGTAGAAGTTTCGGGCCGCACCATTTTTGTGGCAGAAGGACGCTTTTTCCAGCCCTGAAAATCGGCTTTTTCCACAAGGGGAGAATCGCAAACGCCAACAGGGACAACGAATGCGCAGATGCGGTGGAAGCGCCACCCCAAAGTCGCTGAATTTTCGCCAAAAATTCACTGTTGCCACGAGGGATCGGGCTCCGTATGCTCAGCAAATCGTCAACGAACGAAATGATTCGGAGACGCAAGTTTTTCGCCTGATTTACCGACAATCTGTGTGATAGCAAAGGGCCCAATGGGCGTTCTCTGCGCTGCGATGAAACCTTAGCAAGGCCGCGCGCTGTAGAGAATCCCGGCGGTTCCTACGTTATTACGAGCTACGAACCAGTTCATGGGGGAAGTCCCGCGTTGAGCTGCGGAGGGGCACTGCTTTCGCGATGAATGTGAGGCGGTGGAGAGGTTTTTGCGCCTTTTCCACCGCCATCCACAACGTCCACAAGCAGAGACATGGTCAGCGCTATAGCGCGGACGATGCGGCCTCTCTGCGGAGAAATGGGCTGAATTCGTTGCAAGACTCTAACGCTCAACCCTGGGCGATGGACGCGATGCGCCTTGATGGCGTAAACGGTCCCGCTCGGCTTTTCGCGATCCGCAGCCCTGTACCTCGCAAGTCATTGATTTGTTTAGAGGAACTCCGCTTTAAGTTGAACGCAGGAACCACAAAGCCGGGAACCACCGGCATGGAGAAAATGATGAGGCCTCGCAAGACGATTTTGTGTGTGGAAGATAATGAGCAGGTGCTTTCGGTGAGGAAGTTTTTGCTGGAGACGCGGGGATATCGGGTGCTGGCGATGAGTTCGGCGGCGGAGGCTTTGGAGTATTTGCAGAGTGCGGCGCAGGGGTCGCTAGACCTGTTGATGGCGGATCTGATTATGCCGCAGATGGACGGTAACGAATTGATTCGAAAGGCTAAGCAGATTCATCCAGGCCTTCCGACCCTGCTGGTTTCGGGGACGGTTACGAGCTTTGACCGCGCTGCTGCCGCCGACGCGTTTCTGCCCAAAGGGGCTTGCACTCCGGCGGAGGTGCTGGACCGGATTCGGATCCTGGTGGCGCGTAAGCGTGGGCCGAAGAAGCAGGTGCAATCGGTCGGGGCGCAGGAGGCTGCGGTCCTGGTGGCGATGGCGAGTTAGCGCCGGATCCGTCGATTTTGTGTGCGATTTGACCCCGTTTTGGGCCTCCCAGGGGCCCTTTTCGTCCGGTTTCGGGACCCGAAGTGTGGGTTTCGGGTCCTAGTGGAGTTGGGTCATTTGACCCAGTTGCAATCAGGTCGTCGCGAGGGGAGCGGAGGCCTAGTCGTGCTCGTTGGGGTTCGCTTGTTCGGTAGGAATCGGTCCGCCGGGGAGTAGGCGCATGAGCAGAGGGAAGATGAGGGCGACGACGAAGTAGGCGAGGGTGACGGCGAGGGCTAGCCAGGGAAGACCGGCTCCGCAGGCCATGCCGACGGCGGTGACCAGCCAGACGGTGGCGGCGGTGGTGAGGCCGTTGACCTTTTCGTTGTGGACGAAGATGAGGCCGGCACCGATGAAGCCGATGCCGGTGACGACCTGGGCGGCGACTCGGGAGGGATCGAGTACGACGCGGTCGTTGATGAGGACGTCGGTGAAGCCGTACTTGGAGATGAGAAGGAAGAGGGCGGCGGCTGTGCCGACGACGGTGTAGGTTCGGAGGCCGGCGCTCTTGTGGCGGATCTCTCGCTCGAGACCGATGGTAGCGCTGAGGAGGAAGGCGGCTCCGAGTTCGAGGAACTGGGTGAGGCCCTGGCCGGTGGGTTCGGAGATGGGCATGGATGTGATTGTAGGTCCAGTGCGGACGGCTTGGTTGGGGAGATTTTGCAACCCCACCCATGACATGAAGCCGTCATGAATGGGGCACCCAGGAGTTAGAGGCTGGTTGGGGGAATACAGGGGTCTCTCCACTTCGCTTCGCTCCGGTCGAGATGACGAGATTGGGTGGGTGACGTTAGGCTTCGACTAAGCCGTAGCGGCGTTGCCATTGGTGCTTTAGGCGGGACCAGACGGCGTCGATTTCCGGGCGGGGCATGGTGGGGTCTTCCTGCTCGGCGAAGTGGGCGGCTTCCTGGCGGGCCAGCTCGAGGAGGTCGCGGTCGCGGGCGAGGTTGGCTACGCGGAACTCGGGGAGACCGGCTTGTTTGGTGCCGAAGAATTCTCCGGGGCCTCGTTGTTGGAGGTCGAGTTCGGCGAGGGCAAAGCCGTCCTGGGTTTGAACCATGGCGTTGAGGCGGGCGTCGGCTTCAGGGGTGATGGTGGCGCTGGTGACCAGGACGCAGACGCTTTTGGCGGCGCCTCGGCCGACTCGTCCGCGGAGTTGATGGAGCTGTGCGAGGCCGAAGCGGTCCGCGTGTTCGATGACCATGACGGTCGCGTTGGGGACGTCTACTCCTACTTCGATGACCGTGGTTGAGACGAGGACGTCGAGCTCACCGCGCTTGAGTCGGGCCATGGTGACTTCCTTGTCGTCGGCGGACATGCGGCCGTGGAGTAGGCCTAGTTTCAGGCCGGCTAGTGGGCCGGATTGGAGGTCGTGGTGCATTTCGGTGGCGGAGCGAAGGTTGGCGGAGGCGCGTTTGTTTTTTTTTGCGCGGAGCGGGGACATTGCGGTGCTGGATTTTGTGGTGGCGCTGGCGGAATACAGGGGTCTCTCCACTGCGCTGCGCTCCGGTCGAGATGACGATGTTTCGGTGGGGCGTTTCGTGCGAGACGAGGGAGTTGGGGCGGTTGATGCGTCTGATTCCCCTTCGTCGAACTTGGCGAAGTCTAGTTCGGGCTGGTCGTCTTTGGTGCCTTCGATGATGGGGTAGACGATGTAGGCCTGTCGGCCCGCGGCTACTTGCTTGCGGATGAAGTCCCAGACTTCGGCGGAGCGCTCTTCGGGCATGCGGCGGGTTTGGATGGGGGTTCGGCCGGGGGGGAGCTCGTCGATGACGGAGGCTTCTAGGTCGCCGTAAAGGGTGAGGGCTAGGGTTCGGGGGATGGGGGTTGCCGTCATGACGAGGACGTCGGGTTCGGCGTAGGTGTCTTGCCCGGATGTAGAGTTGCTTCGCGTGGCGGTGTTGGCTTGGTTCACTCCCACCCATTCCGACGGTGAAGCCGTCGGTATGGATGGGGCACCCGCAGTTGGGAGATGCGGGGCGGCCGCGCCGGTGTTGGGTTTGCGCATTAGCTGGAAGCGCTGTTGGACGCCGAAGCGGTGTTGCTCGTCGACTATGACCATGCCGAGGTTGGCGAAGTCTACTTTTTCTTCGACGAGGGCGTGGGTGCCGATGGCTAGATCGATTTCGCCACGGAAGATGCGGGCTCGGGTGTCGCGCTTGGTGCGGTCGTCGAGGCTGCCGGTGAGGAGGCCGATGCGGTAGGCGCGGCCGGTGCGGGGGGATATTTTTTCGGCGAGAAGCTTGCGCGCGGAGAGGTAGTGCTGCGTGGCTAGGATTTCTGTGGGCGCCATGAGGGCTACTTGATAGCCGTTTTCGATGGCTACTAAGGCGGCTTGGAACGCTACGATGGTTTTGCCGGAGCCTACGTCTCCTTGCAGGAGGCGGCGCATGGGTTGGGGGCGGCGCATGTCGCTGACGATCTCGCCGAGGACTCGTTTTTGCGCGGCGGTAGGTTTGAAGGGGAGGATTTGTTTGAGGGCTTCGCGGACTTTTTCGTTGGTGACGAAGGCTGTGCCCTGACGGTTGCGGAGCTTGCGGCGTTTGAGTTCGAGGCCCAGCTCGAGGTAGAAGAATTCTTCGAAGATGAGGCGGCGGTGTGCGGGGGTGCGGGCGGACATGAGCTCGGTCATGGCCGTGCCCGCGGGTGGGAAGTGGAGGTCGCGGAGGGCTTCCATGCGGGTGGGGAAGTTTAGGCGCGTGCAGAGGCTGGTGGGGAGGGTTTCGTCGGTGGATTGGTGCGGCGAGGGGGGCGGCGTCGGGGTGTTGGCATTGGGGGAGAGCCGGGGGTGCGTGCCGGTCTGGGCAGAATACATGGGTCTCTCCACTTCGCTTCGCTCCGGTCGAGATGACGGAGCTTGGGTGGTGGGCTTGGGTTGAGACGACGAAGTTTGGAGAAGGGCGTCGGATTCGGTTAGGTCTTTGAAGATGGTCCAGAGGATGCGGCGGGTCCAGCGGGAGGTTAGTTTGCTGCCCCAGGGAGTTTTGCCGCCGAGGGATTCGTAGACGGGGACGATGCGCCCCATTTCGAGGAGGATGAATTCGGCGTCTTCGCCGGTGGCGTTGGCTTCGGGGAGGATCTCGAAGGTGGGCTGGATCATTTTGAAGCGCGTCGAGCCGGGAACCGCGTTGAGGGCGTTGCCGCTGCGGCTGCCTTCGAGCTTTCCGTAGAGGGCTATTTTTTGGCCCGCGTGGAATTTGTCCTTGAGGTAGGTGCCGTGGAACCACATGCACTTTACGGTTTCGAGGATGGGGGAGGGTGCGGCGAGGAGGCCTTGCATGGCGGCGTCGCTGTTGGGGTCGGGCGGGGTGACGCCTACGGTCATCTCGAAGATAGGTGCGGAGCGGGTGCGAAGGAGTGTGGTGCCTCGGACTTCGCCGATGAGGGAGGCCATGTCGCCCGGGTTGTAGAGGCTGAGGGGCTTGGGGTGGAGGCGGTCTTCGTAGCGGAACGGGAGGTGGTAGAGGAGATCTTCGATGGTGAGAATGCCGCGTTCCGCGAGGCCGGTGGCGATGCGGTCGCCGATGCGCTTGACGAACTTTACGGGCGTGGAGAGCTGGAGCGGCACGGGTTTGATGGTAGCAGCGGAGGGTGTGCGGCCTTAGTTGGGAGTGGGTAGCTCCGCGTGGTCGATGGTGAGGATTTCGGCTGGACCGGTGGATGGGGTTAGCTTGAGGCCGACGTCTTTGAGGAACTCTAAGAACGTGGCTTTCTGGTCGCTATTCCAGTCCGTCGGAGCAGACCGATAGTCAAACCCGCCCGCCACACCTGTGTGATCTAGAACTGGGCGGTGAAAGAGGTTGCTACTTGCAAAGTCTGCGATTTCAGGCATGGTGACGTTGAACAGGAGCCATGCGCCCAGTGGCGAATCTCCGGACCCCGACACCCCGCTGAAGGTGATTTCGCCGTAGGTGCTCTGAGGAGCGGATGGATCTACGGGAGCAACTTTAGAAGGATGGAAGGCGAGCGGCTTGTCTGTCCTCTCCAGAAAAAACACTTTGCCGGTCTGTGTGGTGCGGTGAATCTTGAGTTGGAATCGTTCGATGAGCAAAGTCTGTAGCATCTCGCGGAGCTGAGGGTCAGCGATGGTAAAGAAGGTGTGGCGCGTGTCCGGATGGCTTTGGCGGATGGCATCTGGCGGTTTGCCGATGACGTCGTAAGTATTTTTCCCCATCCACGGTTCGCTGTCGGCGATCTGCCAGAAGTTTACGTTGAACGCTGCGACGATCATTCCCTTGAGCGAGAATCCCTGGAGTTGCACGACGCCGTTGGCAGTGATGTCGATGTTTGGGCCCATGCCGGCGGAGGGCTTGATGGTGGCGGCTTCGAATTCGAGTGGCTGGGCGGGGGTCTGGGCTTGGCCGGTGGGAGTGTTGGCGGCGATCAGGGTAAGGGCTGCGCAGAGAAGAAGGCTGGTGCGTTGGATGGGGATCGACAGCATGGGAGACTCCGGTGGTTCCGGTCGAGGTGGCCGGAGGTTTGGTGCTGCGGTCTGATGAATCTTCTTCAACATAGCGCGGATAGTGGTACGCGTCGAGGGGATGGGAGATGGTGGCAGCGGAGGTACGGTGGCGGAGTCTTTTGGTTCTGTTGGGGCGCGCAGATGAAATGATCGGCTAATGGAATAATGGAGGAGCGCAGCGGCTAAAGCTGTCTTCGCTCGGGTTGCTGTTTCACGATGGATTCGTTCTTTTATCGATTTCGAAATTCGCTGGTCCTGATCACGATCGTGCTGCTGCAGGTGGTTGCGCTGGCGATGCAGGTGCAGCGGCCGTCGAAGGACGCGGAGTTGACGGCGAGCGCTCGGGCGATGGAAAGCGCGGGGGCCGCTCCGGATGGGAAGCATGTGTCGCTGCTGAGACGGTGGACGGTGACGACAGTGACTCCGCTGGAGATGGCGGTGCATGGGACGAGCTTGAAGTTGAGGGTGGCTTGGGGGGATTACCTCAATCTGTTTCATACTCGGCAGCAAGACGCGCAGCTGAAGCAGGAGGTGGCTCGGCTCCGGGAGGAAGAGGCGTCGTTTGCGGAGGACGCAGCGCAGGGGAGAAGGCTGCAGAAGCTGCTGGGGTTCAAGGAATCGTATGTGACGAGCACGGTGGCGGCGCAGGTGATTGGTACAAGCGGGTCGGAGCGATCGCATGTGCTGTACCTGGATAAGGGGTCGGAAGATGGACTGAAGCCGGAGCAGGCGGTGATCACTCCGGATGGGGTGGTGGGGAAGATTCGGGATGTGTTTCCTCATACGTCGCAGCTGCTGCTGATCAATGATTCGTCATCGGGCGCGGGGGTGATTCTGGCGACGACGCGGATACGCGGGATTGTGAAGGGGACGGCGACGGGGAGGGTGGAGATTGATAATTTGACGGCGGACTCGCGGATTAAGGTGGGGGAGCCGGTGGTGACGTCGGGAGGGGATTTGGTGTTTCCTCGGGGACTGCCGGTGGGGGCGATTGAATCAATTGCTCCGGACCCTCTGCACCAGCCGTATACGACGATCCGGATCAAGACGGCGGCGAATTTGAATCGGCTGGAAGAGGTGCTTGTGATTACGGGGACGTCGGGTGATCTGCCACCGACTGCTGCGCAGGATGCGGATGATGCTGAGGCTACAGCGGTGGCGAACCAGCGGGCGGCGGATTTGATTGCGGAGAAACTGCCTAGTTTGCATCCGGATGGAAATGCTGCGCCGGCTGCGAGTGGAGTTGCGGGAGCGCCGGTGTCGGATGATCCGGAGAGCCAGGTGGGAGGTGCGGTGGGATCCATCAATTCGGGGCTGCCCAGGCCGAAACCGGCGGTGCATCCGGATCGGTATTCTCCGGGGACGGTGGCTCCGGCTGCGGAGTTGACGCCGGGGGCTCCGGCTCCGCAAAGTCCGCAGTAGGAAGAGGAATTGTAAGAGCGGATGTAGTGGTTTTTCGCTTCGCTCGAGGATGACGAGAGTTTGGGCAAGGCTATAGCAGGGCAACGGCAACAGCAATACAGGGGTCTCTCCACTGCGCATCACAAAAACAAAGGCGTGATGCTCCGGTCGAGATGACGAGAGTTTGGTGGGTGAATACGAGTATGGAAGCAAGGATCGGTAAGGGCGATGGCAGAGCGTAGTTATACAAGCCGAGAAGAGCTGGACCAGTATGGATTCCATCCGGGAGTGACGGTGTTGGCGCCGCTGGTCTGCATTCTGCTGCAGGCGATGCTGCCGAAGACGTTTCCGTGGCTGATCCATATTGATCTGCCGTTGATCGCTACGATCTTCTTTGCGGTCTCGCGGCGGAGTCCGATTGCGGGCACCGTGACGGGTACGTTGATTGGGCTGTTTCAGGATGGGCTGACGAATCATCCGTTTGGTGTGGATGGGATCGCCAAGGGTGTGGTGGGGTATGTGGCCGCCAGCGTTGGATTCGCGGTGGATGTGGACAATATTATTAACCGCATTGGGCTGGTGTTTACGCTGAGCATGGCGCAGAGCGGATTGCTGTATTTGATTGCGCACTGGCTGCTGGGGGATGTGTCGTATCGGTTTCTGCCGGTGGTGGAGTTGATCTCGGCGGCGGCGAATTGC
>Ga0302320_10018448_pt1 | contig 14063 bp, 14 predicted proteins | sample Bog_T0_3_FD_202130 | JGI IMG/M metagenome (GOLD analysis project Ga0302320, IMG submission 202130) | Peat permafrost microbial communities from Stordalen Mire near Abisko, Sweden - Bog_T0_3 | ecosystem: Environmental > Terrestrial > Soil > Wetlands > Peat | place: Sweden: Abisko, Stordalen Mire... | reverse complement strand
AGCTACAAGTTCATGCAGGAGAACGACGAGCCTATCAACGAGATTGGATTTGTGGCCAGCTTCGACGAGATCGAGGTGGATTACAGTTCCGGCGAGACCTATGAAGTGGAGATGCACGACGGTTCGAACCTGCGGCTGCGCAAGCTGCTGGAAGACTACGACCCCACCGACAAAGCCAACGCCGTGCGCACGCTGATGGAGGCGCACGACAAGGACGAGATCCTGACCGGCGTCTTCTACATCGACACTCAAAAGGAAACATTCACCGAGTTACTCAACCTTGTGGACGAGCCTCTGGCCACGCTGCCCGAATCGCTGACGCGGCCGCCGAAGGCAGCGCTCGATTCGCTGATGGCGAGCTTGATGTAACCAGTTGCAAGTTGTCAGTTATCAGTTATAAGTGAAAAGCCCCGCTTGGCGCGGGGCTTTTGCTTTCAGTGCCGGATCGGTGTCCGCTTATTTTCCTGCGATAATCTTCACTCCCATGCCATTCAGCTTGGTGCGCGCCTGGGCCGCCTCAGGCGTCTGCGGGTGACGAAGAATCAGAGTGCGCAGCTCGTGAATGCCCAAGTCTCTCTTGTTCAATTGCAGCAGCGCCAGTCCCTTGCGCAGTTGCGCGGCCGGGGCCTCCTTGTTGCCTGGAAACCCTTCGACCACGGCATTGAAATCTTTCACCGCGTCGGGGAAATTCAACTGCTTGTAGGCAATCTCACCCAGGTAAAACTGGGCGGTGCCGGCCAGGTCGTCCAGGGGATAGTAGTGCAGCACGTCCTGAAACTCGCCGGTGGCCACATCGTACCTGGCGGCGTTATAGTCGCGAACGCCTGCCTCAAGCGTTTCCTTCAGCGGCGGCACCTGAGGAGTTGGGGCAACGGCCACGGGAGGGGGCACGGGGGCAACGGCTGCAGCGTTCCCGCCGCCGGCAGGCGCTGGGGGTGGAAAGACAGTAGCGGGCGGTGTGGCGGGTTGCACACCGGCTGGTTGCGCGCCGGCAGGTTGGGCACCGGCAGGTGGTGCTCCGACTGGCTGGCTCTGCATATTTTGCAGCTGGCCTTGCAGGTCCTGAAGCGACTTATCCAACTTGGTCATGCGAGACTTCAACTCATCCACCGAGTCGTTCAAACCCTGCATCTGCCCGGAGACCAGATCCAGTTTGCCGTTGTTCGCATCCAACTGCGTCTGGATTTTCTGCTGCAGGGCGTTCACGGCAGCGGTCATCCGGTTGGCGTCGTCCGCCGTGGCTTCGACCATGTGCTGCAGCGCGCCAAACCGCGTGTCCATGGTGGATTGGAGCCGCTGCACCATATCCAGCAGTTGCTGCACCTGGGTCTGCAATTCCACCATGTCTTTGTTAACTGCGTGAGCGGGCACGGGCAAGCAGACGAGGAGCGCGACAGCGGCTGCCGCGCCCAGGAGACGATTACGGAGTGTCTTTGTTCTAAGCATTCCTCACCATTTGAGAACAGTTGTAAGTTCTCAGTTGTAAGTTGTAAGTTTTCAGTTGTAAGTTGTCAGTTACGAATGCCCTTTATTGCGGGCTGCGCTCACTTACAACTTACAACTGACCACTTACAACTGACCACCAATTACCAATCACTAACAACTGGGTTTCAATGTTCCTCGGTAAATCCGCCACGGCGGTTCAACTGCCAGCATTGCTCGGTGGATTCGGTGCAGAAGGGTTTTTCCTTGCCATAGCTCACAACGCGGATGCGGCCGGCAGCCACGCCGGCGGAGACCAGGGCATTCTTGGCCGCTTCCGCACGGTTCTGGCCAAGCGCAATATTGTAGTCGTTGGAGCCGCGCTCGTCGCAGTAGCCGCCGATGACGATTTTGACATCGGGATGGCTGCCGAGATAGGCCGCATCGTGCGACAGAACTGAAAGGGCATCGGCGCGAATATCGTAGGTGTCGTAGTCGAAGAAGATGTCCTGCACGCTGCTCTTGAAGGATGCTCCCTCGTCCGACTGGCCAGCGCCAACCGGATTGACGGGCACCACCACGGCTGGAGGCGGGTTTACGGTAACCCGGACCGAGTCGTCAGTCGAGCCGCCGTCGCCCCGGGCCACAAGATGATAAGTGGTAGACGTGGTGGGGGCCACAGACTTGACGCCGGAACTGGGCACCGTGCCGATGCCATCGATGGAGATGCTGGTGGCGTCGGTGGTGCGCCATGCAATCTGCACCTGGTCTCCGGCCGAGACGACGTTGGGCGTGGCTGTGATCTTGGCAGTTGGCGCGGCCACCGGAGCGGTGGTAGGCGGAGCGGTTACTTCGGGCGGCGGCGGTGCCGACTTCTTACCGCAACCGGCAACCGAAAACATGGCGGCAGTGAGTACAAAAGGTACCAGAACACGAATCAGGTTTTTCATTGGAGTTCTCCTTCCACAAAATCGAGTGTGTCTTCCGGGCGATAAGGCATTTCCTGTCTCGCGTAAAGCCGGAACTTTCTCCCCTTCGAATCAACCGGCAACTCTCAAAAAAGGCTATTGCCGCCGGAACCGGGAACGAAGTAACTGGCCTTTCTGCCCTTGGCACAATGTTCAGGCCGGCGGCTCATCCCGATCGATAACGAGGATTGACGACGGCGTTTCTTGACCGGCTCAGCCCTATTGAACACAAGTTGCATGGCTTGCCGGCAACCATTCCATTCTAATCAACCAGCCGTGTTGCCGCCAGCGTTAACGAGCAATCGCATGCCCCTCAGCCGCGGCGAAAACTATTTCCAGCTCCAGTTGGGCATGAAGTTGTCTCCCGTCCGGGTGAGCTGGTGCTGCTCGGTTCCGTCGGCCAGCATGGTCCAGATATCGGAGTGACCGCCGATGGTGCGCTCAAACACGATGTGACGCCCGTCCGGAGCCCAGAAGGGATAGTCGTTGCTGCCCGACTCATGTGTCACCTGCAGCCAATGCAGGCTGGCGATGTCGAACACATAAATGTCTTGTCCGCCGGGATCGCCGGGCCCGTATTTTCGGTTCCAACTGAAAGCCAGCACCTGCCCATTCGGCGACCAGGAGGGGGAGATGGCATAGCCGCCGTCGGTCAGGCGCTGCACGTTGGTGCCGTCCAGGTCCATGGTATAAATCTGCGGCAAGCCGGTTCGTCCGCTGACCCAGGCCAGTTGCGCGTTGGTCCGCGGGTTGAAGGTAGGGGAAACGTCGGGTCCTTTGAACGTGGTAAGACGTTTCAGATTGGCCCCGCTCGGTTCGGTGACATAAATCTCAGGATCGCCGGAGCGCGATGAGGAGAAGGCGATCTTGGTGCCGTCCGCTGACCACGCCGGAGAGAGATTGCTCCCGCCTGTCGCGCCGACCGGAAACGCAACCAGGCGGTTCAATTCCAGAGAGTACATGCGGATTTCCCAACCATCCCGGCCAAGCGACGCAAACGCCAGGCGCGAGTTATCCGGTGAGATGCGCGGAGAGAGCGAAATGCTGCCCAGATGGGTGACGGCGTGCTGATTTTGCCCGTCGTAATCCATGACCCAAATCTCTTTGGTGCCGCTGCTGGAGCTGACGAAGTAGATCTTGGTCTCCGCAATGCCGTTGACGCCGCCGCCGAGCTGCATCACGATCTCGTTGGCGAAGCGGTGCGCCAGCGTTCGCGCCATATCCCGGCTGGATGCCTCGTTGTACTGCTTGCCCAGCACCTGGGGGCTGACGGTGTTGTGCGTATCGAAGAGCCAGCCCTGCACAACAAGACGGCCGTTGCTGGTCGTGAGAGACCCGAACGCCACCATGGACGCATTGGCCGGAACAGAGGCCCACTGCGGCAAATTAATCTCCTGCGGCGCGCCGGGCGTGGCCTGCGGCGCAAGACTCTTCGACACCAGGTCGAAGATGCCGGCGTTGGCCAGGTCGCTGTAAAGAGTGGAATCGAAGGCGGCTTTCAGGGCGGGCGTCTCGGGATCGTCCCCACCGGGCTTGAAGTCCGCCGCGGCGATCCGGATTCGAGCGTTGCCGAGATTGGTGCCGGTGTGCACCCAGTCCTGCGCGCGCAGTTGGGGCAGACCAAGGCAAAGCGCAATCGAAAAGAAACAGGGGAAGATGCGGAAATGAGTCTTCATGCGGATTGCAATCCTTCCTCGTACGAAATCGGAAAGGCGCGCCGGAACCGGTGCGCGCCGGGACTCAGTACGTACAATCATAGGTTACGTCGAGCCATTGGTCGTTGGACTGCGGCGGCAAAGCCCCAAATGTGTCAACTCTTTGAGTGGCTCTCAGGCACGATTGGTCGAGTGTAGTGCTGCCGCTGCCCTTGTTGATCTTGAAGTTGGACGGGTTGCCCTGCCGGTTGATGCGGAAATAAATCTCCGCCACAGCTCCCTTGGCGGTGCGCGGATCCACTTCGGGTTTATTCCAGTTCTGATCGACCTTGCGCCGGATGACCTCCTCGTACCACCCGAAGCGGGTGCCGAAATCGCTGTTGCTGATGGATACCGGAGCATTGGTCGGCGCAACCTGCGCCTGCGTGGCGCGGGCCATCGACGAACCGGACTGTTCGCCGAATTGCGCCAGGTCGTTCGCTTTCGGCGTGGGCTGGTGCGGCTGAGTCTTCTCGGCCGTCTCATCCTGCGGCTTTACCTGTTTGCCTGAGATGGCAATGGCGCTATCATCCACCATTTGCTTGTCCTTGGGGCTGGGCGCGGCTGGCGCCTGGCTGGGAGTCTCGGTGGTCAGCACATTCTCGTTGGGCGGTTGATCGGCGGGCAGCGGCAGGGCGCCCGACACCAGAGTCACCGCGATGGTCCCGCCTGTTCCCGGAGAGCCCCACAGACTGTGTTTGAAAAAGCCGCCGAGGATGCCATAGAACACCAGCACGCCGGCCAGGCCCGCGTGAAGCAAAACGGAGCCCGCGGCTGGGGCGGCCAGGGGCTGCCGCGCCAATCCGCGCCCCCGATAGCCGTCAAGCTCCGCTGTTGTGCTCATCCGTTTGCCTCAGACCATCCATGCCGATACCCGGTGCCCCAGGTCTCATTTTCGAGACCTGGGATCAATCGAAATCCAACCAGCGTCCATCCAACGCTAATTCCCGCCCGCCGTTGAAGCCTTGGCCTCGAGCGGCTGGGTCACAATCGACACATTGGTGATGCCCGACTGCTTCACTGCGTCCATGACCGCGGCAAAAGCTCCAAAGGGAACCTGTTCGTCGGCCCGCAGATAAATCACCTGATGTGCCGGATCAACCCCCGCCTTGCGCAGCTTCAGCGCCAGGTTGTGAATGGTCACCGGCTCATCGCCGAGAAAAACCCGCTGCGCGCGATCGATGGTCACCACCATGCGCTGCTCGGTGATCTCTTTCACGGTGCGCGTCTTGGGAACCGACACTTCAATGCCAGACTGCAACACCGGCGCGGTGATCATGAAGATGATCAGCAGCACCAGCACCACATCCACCAGCGGGGTAATGTTGATCTCCGCCAGCGACGTGCGTGTTTGCCCGTTGCTACTTGTGAAGGCCACGTTCAACCTCCCGCGTCGCTTCTTGTGGTATGACGGTGGTTCGCGTGGGCGAAGGCGCGGGCGGTCGCACCGGAATCTCCTCAAGCGAGTTGAGAAGCTCGCGGGTAAAATCGTCGGTCGATCCCGCAATGACGCGGATGCGCCCGGCCAATTGGTTGTAGGCCACCACCGCGGGCACGGCCACAAACAGGCCAGCCGCGGTGGTGATCAGCGCCTCGGCGATGCCCGGGCCCACCGCCTTCAGCGTTGCCGCCCCCGCCGTGCTCAGTTCCAGGAAGGCACGGATAATGCCCGCCACAGTGCCGAAGAGGCCCACAAATGGGCTGATGGCGGCAATCGTCGCCAGCCAGGTCATCCGGCTTTCAAAGTTGGTGATTGCCTCGTTGGCGGCCGATTGCGCCGACCGTTCCAGCGGCGTCAGGTTGCGCGGCGGCCCCACTCCGCCCGTCTGGCGCCTGTAGGTTTCGTAAACTTCTTCAAACACCCGCGCCATAGGGCTCGATTTGTACTGCTCGCACAGCGCCGTAATCTCTTGCAGGCGTGTGGCCTTGCGGAAGGCCTTGATGAATTTGCGGCTGTCGCTGGTGGCCTTGCCCAGCAGCGACATCTTACCCAGAATCAAAAACCACGAGTACAGGCTGGAAATCAGCAGCAGCACCAGCACGCCCATGGCCAAGGGGCCGGTGCTGGTCAACAAGTCAATCACTCCAGCCGGACCCTGGCTCAACGACGAGGCGCCGGACTGGCCGCCGGCAAGCGAGCCGCTGTCAGCCTGAAACATCAAGTAGAAGGCAGCAATAGGAATCGGTTTTCACCTCAATATCAACCGTATCAGACGGAATGGCTCGTTCCAAGTAATCGATAGGATGCCCCGGGAGGGTTACCGGCTGCATTCCCGCGCCCGCGTCCAGCCGTTCATGCTATGCTGCGCTCGGATTGCCCAGCGCTGGGGACGAGTCCAGCCGGAAACCTTTCTACAACGGTTCTTGAAGAGGTTCGCTGAGAAATGCTCGTTGAATTGCGCGCCGAAAACTACGCCGTCATCGATCACGCCATCGCCGTCTTCGGTCCGGGACTGAACCTGTTGACCGGCGAAACCGGCGCAGGCAAATCCATACTGGTGGATGCATTGGCGTTGCTGATGGGCGGCAAGTCGTCTGCCGAAGTCGTTCGCCACGGAGCCGACAAGGCTGTGGTTTCGTGCGTCTTCGAATCCACTCCCGGCGCTGAAACCATTCTTGAAGAAAACGGCATCGATGCGGAGGGCACCGAGATCATTCTTCGCCGCGAGATCCTCTCCACCGGCAAGGGCCGCGTGTTTGTAAACAACCAGCCCGCCACCGTCGCCGTGCTCAAGCAACTGGCCCCTGAACTGGCGCTGGTTCACGCGCAGACCGAAACGCTGACCAGCTTCGACCAGGCGCAGCAGCGCATCCTGCTCGATCGCTTCGGCGGCATATCCACCGACGCCGTGGCCCAGGCCTACAGCCGCTGGCGCACCGCGCAAACCAAACTCGATGAACTGCTGGAGGGCGAGCAAGACCGCCTGCGTATGGTGGACTTGTGGACTTACCAGCGCAACGAAATTGAAGCGGCACATCTCGAACCCGGCGAGGACGAAGCCCTGGAAACCGAGAAGCGCGTTTTGGCCAACGCCGAAAAGCTCTACGCCGCCGCCATGGGAGCATTCGAGCAGCTTTATGAAGGTGGGGCTTCGGCCGAGGTTGCCCTCCTGAGTGCCTTGAAGAATGTGGAGGAGCTGGCCCGCTACGACGGCCGGTTCACTGAGGCAGCGCAGCAGCTCGCTTCCGCGCGGGCGACGCTTGGCGACATTTCCTTCAGTCTGCGCGACTACGCCGAGGGAATCGATGCCTCTCCCGAGCGCCTGGCCGAAATTGAAGACCGCCTGGCCGCGCTCGATCGCCTGAAACGCAAGTACGGCAAGAATGTCATCGAGGTGATCGCGTTTGGCGAAGAGGTTGCCCGCAAGCTGGGCGAAGTGGAAGACCGCGACGAAATCCTGAAGCAATTCCAGGCCGAACTGAACGCATCAGCCACAGCCTACCGGCTTGCAGCCGCCATCCTTCACGAGGAACGCAAGAGCGCCGCCGGCAAGCTGGCACATCTGGCTGAGGCCCAGATCAATTCCCTTGCCATGAAGGTTCGCTTCGAGATTGCCGTCTCCGCGGCCGAACATCAATCCGGCTGGACAGCCCACGGTTGGGATACCGTCGAATGCCGCATCGCAACCAACCCCGGCGAGCCCCTCAAACCGCTGGCTGAGATCGCCTCCGGCGGCGAAATGTCGCGCGTGATGCTGGCGCTGAAGGTCAGCGTGGAAGAGGGTGCGGTGAAGCCCAAAAAGAAAGCTCCCACGCCCCGCACATTGGTCTTCGACGAGATCGACATAGGAATCGGCGGGCGGGCCGCGGAGGCCGTGGGGCAGAAGCTTAAATCCCTGAGCAAAGGCCAGCAGGTGCTGTGCGTGACGCACCTTCCGCAGATAGCCGCCTTTGCCGACCAGCATTTTCTCATCGACAAGCGCGAGGCGGACGGCAGGACGAAGACGAAGATAAGTTTGCTTGACCAGCGCGCCAGCATGCATGAGGTGGCAAGAATGCTATCCGGCGCAAAAGTAACGGAGACGAGCTTGCAGCACGCCGCGCAGATGATTGCCGGGAGCCGGTAAATCGAACTAAGGCCCGCTCAATCGGTGCCGTGCGGCTACAATGCGGCCATGGGTTCTTGGAGGAGCCCCGAAATGAAGACTTGGGGTGCCGTGGCCTCTCTAGGTGGCTTCCTTGAGATTGTCGGCGACTTTCGCAGGCGATGGGAAGTCGCAGGAGACAAAGAGCTATGGTTTCGCGCCGAAGCTGCGAGGCACTACGAGACACGGCTCCAGCCGGGGCTCTATAGGCCGAGAGGAAGCTCGGGAGCTAGAAAGCCAGTCCAAGAGCTTCTCTCCCTTGAGTTCAATCTCTATGACGAGTTTGGCCGGTGTGCTTCTCAGCTCTCGCCCTCCGATAGTGGGGCGATTGACGACGAGTGGGACTCATATTTCTTAATGCAACACCACGGCGTCCCGACGCGCCTCTTGGATTGGACCGACGGATCCCTTATTTCTTTGCACTTTGCCATGAGGGATAAGCCGTTGGTGCCGACAGACGACTCAATGATCTATGTTTTAGACCCATACTGGCTTATTGATATGCTTGACAATCACCGAGACCGCGCCGAGGCAATCGGACGATGGAAGAGATATTGCCGAGGCCGAACGCAGAAGGATAAGGACGAGGAGGATTGGGAGAGCCTTTACCTTCCATTTGGCGCGGACGACCCAGATCAGCCCCTTCTCAATATGCCGAAGATACCTCTGCTGTGGGACTCACCTCATTTGACGAGAAGAATCGCGGCCCAAAGGAGCAGATTTCTAGTCACTGGTTCAGACCCAGATTTCCTCGCCACTATTGAGGCAGACCAAGACTCACGATTGGAGTCGATTCTAATCGAAAGGAATGCGATTCCGAAAATCCGACAGGAACTGCGTGATGCGGGAATCACTGAGTCAATCGTTTTCCCAGATTTAGATGGTCTTGGCCGAGAACTTAAACAGCAGTGGGAACTGGAGCGGTAACGGACGGTGCCCTCGCCAAAATGGCAATTCCATGCATGACTTCCCCACATCCAAGCCAGAGCGTCATTCGACGAGTTGTATAATAAATCTTGTATAAACCATTCGTTTAGATGTACGATCACAAAGATGGTCTCCAAAGATGAACCCCGTCCGAACGCGGAACTCAACTTCGAGGGAGATTCGCTGGAGACGTTGTCGGCTTTTCCTCCAGCGGTGAGGCAGGCGCTGGGGTTCTCGCTTTGGCAGCTTCAGATTGGCTTGCCGGCGGCCTGCCAGACGCGCAGCATGAGTTCCGTCGGCGCAGGCGTCTACGAACTGAAAGAAGCCGACGAGCGGACGTGGTATCGGGCCATCTACCTCGCCAAGGTAGCAAACGCCATCCATGTGTTGCATTGCTTCGAGAAGGACAGCCGAAAGACCGACAGACGAGACATTGAAGTAGCGCGCCAGCGATTGAAGTTAGTGAAACAGAGAATGCAGGAGCAAAGAGCGGATGAAAAACGCAGCGGAAAATAAACCGACGCACGTCGTCAAAGGAAACATCTTCGATGCCCTGGGATTCTCCGCCTCCGAGGCCAGCGCGCTCAAAATCAAGGCGGAGATTCTGTCCGCGATCCTTGAGCACATTCGGGCCAAAGGCTATACTCAGGCGGAGCTCGTTGACCTGCTTGATGAGTATCAGCCTTCCGTGAGCAATCTGCTGAAGGGAAGAATCGCGCAGGTCAGCATAGAGAAGCTGTTGCGTTATGCGGATCGACTGCATCTCCAGACCAGTATCGCCGTGCGGCCAGGGGAATCGAAGAAGCCAAGCCGACCAAAGCGCCTTGACCGAGTGAATGAGCGAACTGCCCCTCGGAACGTGGCCGTGGCGGTTTAGGCGGTGTCCTGGAGAGGCGCGACTATGAAGAAAGGCAATCCAGAGCCGTTGACCCCCGAGTTACAGGCCGAGTTGGATGCTTTGTCCGCGATGCCTGACAGCGAGATCGACACCAGCGATTTGCCGCCCGTCACAGACTGGAGCAAGGCGGTGCGCGGGCCGTTCTACCGCCCCCCTAAGCGCGTTCCGTCGCGCGCTCAATCGTCCGCATGAAGATCCGTCATCAAGGCGTCCACGCTGGCAAAGCGCTTACCCTTGCCAGCCTCCAGTTCCGCCATGGCTTCGCGCGTGGCGGCATTCGGAACCTTCACTTCAAACGGCAGACGGCGCTCATCGGCAACCCGAAGCATCAGCAGCCGAATTGCGTCGGAGATGGACAGGCCCATCGCTTGCAGCGCATCGGCTGCGCGCTCTTTGGTCTTCGCGTCGATCCGTGCGCGAACATATGTATCTGCGGCGATCATGGCAGGCCTCCGTCAATTCCAGTCCCAAAGTAGATTGTAGTCACATTGCGACTACAATTCAAGACCGTTAATCACCGGGATGCGAACCCCACCCCCGCACGCGTTACAATGCCAGCAAGGCGAGCGCCTGTGCCGCCTGAACTTGTGCTCTCCATGCAGCACTCCGGCAGGTTGCCTGCCTATATTCAAACGAGCGGAATAAGGAATAGACGGCGGCAAAATCTGGCCAGCGGAGGCTGCCTTGAGTTACGCGCAATTCGAAAAATTGAAAAAACAGTGGGCGAAGCAGGCGGGAGTTGCCGGGGGAATTTTCGGCGCAGTTGTTTCCGTCGTGGGAATCTGCCTGGTTTGGATTCAGTACGCGCAGCATATGGAATTCGAACGACTGGCGGATTCAAGTGTTGTGCAGCAGCAGCTCAAAATTGTTCAAGCACCGGTGGAAATCAATTCAGACCTGTATGCACAGCAAAAAAGGTCCGATGAGTTGCCTGCGCAGCCAGTGAAGGATTCCGGCTCTCAGTCCCCGCTCTCCAGCGAAGCCGCACCTAATCTCGCCGAGGACGAACCTCCGCCCACTGAAGTAAACGCGGGCGGTATCAAGGTGATTCACTGGACGAGGGATTATGCGGTTGAATCGCTGGAAATGGACGACGGAAGGTGGATTCACCCAACGCCTGCGCCGTCCCCGTGGACGTACTTGCTTATCGCGCTGTCTCCCGTGGCGGGTTTCTTCATTCCCTGGATTCTCGTCAAAACGTTCGCCGGTGAGCAAACCCTCTTTTCCCATCGTCACGCGGATGGTCAGGACCCGAATGGGCGCTAGGTTCGCCGCCCGCGCGAGTTTTGAGCAAGCCTGTGAGCGGCGATGAGGCAACTCCCCCTGGTCGCGCACTCCCATGAGGTTCAACTGCGGCCGCGTGTTGCGTTCGCGGTTGTTCGGGAATCCTCATCCGGCAGGTACCCCTTTCCTGAAATACTCCTCACCTTTGCAACGCAATTGGTATACTGGAAGATGTGACCACAACTCTGCTCGAATCTATCTCGAACGGTACCCACGCCGGGACTTCCCCCAGTCAGAAGAGGGTGTTGTTGCTCAAGCCGCGCGGCTTTTGCGCTGGTGTGGTGCGCGCGATCGACATTGTCAAGATCGCACTTGAAACCTTTGGCGCTCCCATCTACGTGCGGCGCGAGATTGTGCATAACCGGTATGTTGTCAACGAGTTGGCAGAAAAAGGCGCGATCTTCGTCCATGAGATTGACGATGTGCCCGACGGCCAGCGCGTCATCTACTCCGCGCACGGAGTCTCGCCGGCGGTTCGCGAACGGAGCAAGGGCCGCAATCTGAGGGTGATCGACGCCACCTGCCCGCTGGTGACTAAGGTCCATATCGAGGCGGTAAAGTTTGCCAAACAGGGCTATTCGCTTGTGCTCATTGGCCATCGCGACCACGATGAAATCGAGGGCACGCTTGGCGAAGCCCCCGAGGTAACTCAAGTGGTTTCAAGCGTTCAGGAGGTTGACGCACTTCAGGTTCCCAACCCCGACCGCGTGGCCTACTTGACCCAGACAACTCTGAGCCTGGATGAGGCGCGGGACATCATCCACGCCCTCAAGTTGAAGTTTCCAAATATAGTTGGCCCTCACTCGCAGGATATTTGCTACGCCACTGAGAACCGCCAGGTGGCTGTGCGCAACGTGGCTCACGATGCTGGACTGGTGCTGGTAGTGGGCTCCACAAACAGTTCCAACTCCAATCGCCTGGTTGAGGTTTCGCGCAACCTTGGAACCATAGGCTACCTCATCGACAACTCCCAGGCCATCGATCCGGTGTGGCTCGAAGGCGTTTCAACAGTTGCAGTTACGGCAGGCGCCTCGGCTCCCGAGGTGCTGGTGGAAGACGTTGTGAATTATTTGCGTCAAAGGGGCTTTGACACCGTCGAAGAAGTGGAAGTAATGCCGGAAAACGTCCGGTTTGGCCTGCCGCCGGAGATTATTCAGGCGATCGGCGGCGCGGGCGGGGCAGAGGCAGTGCCGGTGCGGGGATGATGACAGGGACTAAGGGACTAAGGGACTAAGGGACTAAGGGACTAGGGACTAAGGGACTAGGGACTAAGGGATTAGGGATTAGAAAACTGGACATTTGGTTTTTTCGAAGAGGAACTGAGGCAATTCAAACCGCATGAGTGCAAAGCAGGGGAAAACGCAATCCGCGATTCTCACATCGGCTGCTCACAAATCCGCGGCGCCGCGATTCGGCCGGCTCGACGCGGATCTGGCGGATGTGGAGTCTGCGATCGGCAAATCGCGGGACTATCTCTTGTCCCGGCAGCATCCCGATGGATATTGGTGTGGCGAGCTCGAGGGCGACTCGATGCTGGAAGCCGACTATATCTATCTTCATACACAACTTGAAAGCGGAGATCCGGGCCGGCTCAAGCGCGCGCTCACCGAGATGATGCGCTACCAGAACGAGGACGGCAGTTGGAGCCTCTATCCCGGCGGGCCGGGCAATATCTCCCTGTCGGTGAAGTGCTATTTTTCAGCTAAGCTGATGGGCATTACCGCTGAAGACCCGCGCCTGGCCAAATGCCGCGAGTGGGTGCTGGCTCACGGCGGCGTGGTTGCCTGCAACACCTTTACCAAGATGTATCTCTGCGGCCTGGGCCAGTACGACTACGACGCGGTGCCAGCCATTCCGCCGGAGATTGTTCTGTTTCCCAATTGGTTCTACTTCAATATCTATGAGATTTCGTCCTGGTCGCGGTCGATTCTCGTCCCGCTGGCCATCATCTACGCCAAGAAGCCGTACAAGAAAATCCCGCCCGAGCAGGGCATCGATGAGTTGTTTGTTGGAGGGCGCGCCAACTCGATCCTGCGGCTACGCAGGGACCGCAGCTCGATCCTCTCCTGGCGAAACTTCTTTATCGTGCTCGACAGGCTGATGCACTGGGCTGAAGCGGTCCACCTTCGCCCGGTGCGCACAGTGGCGCTGCGCAAGGCTGAAAAATGGCTGCTGGAACGTCTGGAGATGACCGACGGCCTCGGCGCCATCTATCCAGCCATGCTCAACGCCATCATTGCATTGCGCTGCCTGGGTTATTCCGAGGACGATCCGCAGGTGATTCGCGCGCGCGATGAGTTTGAAAAATTGGGAATTGAGCAGCCTCCCAGCGAGGGCGTGGATGAGCCGACATTCCGCATGCAGCCGGCCGTGTCTCCGGTGTGGGATACGGCGCAGGCCGTCTATGCGCTGGGCGAAGCTGGTGTGCCGCGCAGCGATCCGCGCATGATCAAGGCCGCGGATTGGATGCTTTCAAAGGAAGTCCGCCACAAGGGCGATTGGGCTGTGAAGGTTCCAAACACCGAGCCAGGCGGGTGGTACTTCGAATACAACAACGAGTTCTACCCCGACACCGACGATACCGCGCAGGTTCTGCTCGCGCTGAACAAGGTGGACAATCCTCGCGAGCGCTACCAGCACACAGTGGCCGAGCGCGCCATCGAGTGGGAATTTGCCATGCAGTGCAGGAACGGCGGCTGGGGCAGCTTCGACAAAGACAACACCAAGATGATCTTCCAGTACATCCCGTTCGCCGATCACAACGCGATGCTCGATCCGCCGACGG
>Ga0302320_10018446_pt1 | contig 14064 bp, 11 predicted proteins | sample Bog_T0_3_FD_202130 | JGI IMG/M metagenome (GOLD analysis project Ga0302320, IMG submission 202130) | Peat permafrost microbial communities from Stordalen Mire near Abisko, Sweden - Bog_T0_3 | ecosystem: Environmental > Terrestrial > Soil > Wetlands > Peat | place: Sweden: Abisko, Stordalen Mire... | reverse complement strand
AACCCTGCAACGACCCGGAGGTGATTCCTCGGGAAAGAGGAAAGTGCACTCGGGGAGACTCGAACTCCCATGGATTTCTCCACACGCACCTCAAGCGTGCGCGTCTGCCATTTCGCCACGAGTGCAGGGAGGCCAAGAATAAGCCATGAAGTGAATTTGTCACTGAAATTCAGATGCCAAGCAGCCGGCATGGGCCCGGGTGCCTTTTGCGGCACGATTCCAATTGGCAACTTCGCTCGTCAACCGCTACTCCTATTAGTCGTGTCGGCGTTTTTCCCATCCCTTTCCGGCCGGTCGAATCTCAAGACCCTGCTGAGGTGGACCATCGGCGGTTGCCTCGCGATCTTTATTCTGCTCGAGCTCTGGCGTCCCTGTTACTTCCTTACCGACGATAACCTGGACGCCTCCTTCCCGGTCTTCACCGAAATGGGCCGGAACATGAAAGCGGGGCACACACCTTTCGTTTCGGAATTCCTTTTCGGTGGCGGATATAATTATTTGCGGGATTTCAGCGCCACGCAGTGGCATCCCTTCTTTTTGGTTTCCACATTGCTCGCCGACACGCCCGCGCGATTCTGGATGATCGACGTAATGGCCCTGCTTTTCTTGCTCGTGGCCGCGGCGGGAATCGCCGTATTGGCTCATTCGTTGCGGGAGGAGCTTTCCCTGAAAATTCCCGACGGTTATCTGGTCTTTTACTGCCTCAGTTATGTTTTCAGCGCCTATGTCCTGACCGTGGGCCCCAGCTGGGTCAATTTCCTCGCCAACCTGGGCGCTTTGCCCTGGCTGACACTGGGGATTTTGGATCGGAAGACTCTTCGGGGAACGCTGCTGGTCCTGCTCTTCACCGTGCATGAAATTCTGGCGGGCTACGCGCCTCTTACCCTTTCGGGTGGCCTATGCCTGACGCTTTTTGCGCTCGGCGTGGCGCGATGGCGGCGATCCATCCAGCCGCTTTTTTGCTGGGGGGCGGGCAATCTCATCGCACTCCTGATCCTGTCGCCATTGCTGCTCTCCATCTTGGACGGCTTTGCCCATACCGTCCGAATGCTCGGATATTCCCTCGCGGATTCGACCCTCTACTCCATTCCCGCCCCCACATTTTTCTTCTCCTTCTTTATCGGCAACTGGACGGAGCCGGTCACCATCTGGCAGGGAGACAGGGCCCTGCAAACCCTCGAATTCCCCTGCCTGTCATCGATTCTGGCCTGCGCCGCGGCCTGGTGCCTCATCCCGGCTCTATTCGTTCCCGGGCGCTGGCGGCCGCTCGACAAAATCTGTGCAGTCTTGGCCGGAGTTCTGGTGGTGACGATCATTCGCCCCGAATGGCTTGCGACGGCGATATACCACCTGCCTTTTTTCCGCTCGATGCGCTGGCCCTTTCGGGAAGGCGTGATCTTTCTGTTTTTTGTTCACCTGTTTCTCATTCTCCGATTTCCCGAGCGCATGCCCCGCTGGCAGCCGGCGATCACCCTCTTCAGCCTGGCCATATTTCTCCTGCCGCTTCCGTTCATCCGGGTGCCCACCTTCAACCCACTTTTCCTCGATCGTCAGCTCCTCTTCTCCGGTCAGGCGGAGCGATTCTGGGCCGCGGTGAAACCGCAACTCGGTGCCACTGACGACGTCGCCACCGTCATCGACTGGCCCTACTGGCAGGCCCACGCCAAGGACATCCCCTACACGCTTTTGGATACGGCCAATTACCCCGCGTTTTTTCAAGTCCGCTGCATTTCGGCCTACGACCCCACCGCTCCGACCGATCAGTTGCCGCTCAAAACCTCTCCAGGATATTGGTTCGGAGCTTTTCGCCCGGATCAGGTCAATCAGATTCTGGCTGAGAGGCCCGATCTCCGGCTCTTGCGGATTGAAAACGTCGCCCCCTTGAAAATCACCATGTCCACTGGTGCCGGGCCGGAAATCGATCTCACCCCCTACCTCCAAGCCGCGCGGGTCAAGGCTCCGGATTCCGATCCAGTTCCGCCATCCGGTCATTGAGTTTGCCTGACATCGCCTCCACAAACCGTCTTGCCTCGTCGTCCCAGGTCTGCCATTGGCCATAAGCGCTCAAACCGGAACCATGGATTTCGGCATCTGCGCCATGCACCTCATGCCAGAGTACATAGTAAGTGACTGACGAAACGGGGGCCGGTGAAATCGTATCAAACAGTGCCCGGGCCTCCGTTCGGTCGCCTTGCGCGAGGCACTCCCGTACTTCCAACGCCTTCCAAAACCAAGGCCGATACCCGGGTGGCTTGGTCGCGACGAACCGCGCAAACGCCTCGGGTCCGAGCCGGGCCGAGAGAACAGCTTCCACCAATGGGTATTGCCGGGACCGCTTGCCGCCGAGGAAATCCCGGATGGTGTCCGTTGGCAAAGTATCCACCCAGGCGCAAAACGAATTGAAAAATGCCTCCGACCACTCTGGACCGCCATATTCCGCCATCAGTCCGAGGCTTTCCGACGGGCGGTCCAGCAGCGTGCTGTAATCAAAAGCGCCTACGGTATCGCCGTTGTTTCCTAGCTCACGCATGGACGTCTCGACTTCGTCCCGCATCGCAGCGTCGAGCGGATGCGGCCCGCCTCCGCTTCGCCGCCACAGCATGCCCCGGGTGTCGCACGCGACCAGATCCCATTGAGGCAAACGGTGAAGCGTCGGAGCCCAGGGGAAAGTTTCCTTGTTAAGAATCACGTAGTTGACGTTCAGGTTCTGCAACACGAGGCTGAGCGCGGCGGGCTCATGCCACAGCAAAAAAAAGTAGCGCTTGGTATCGTTGGAAAAGTGACTCAGCCCGCTATCGAGCAGCGGCCGAAAGCGGCTGTTGCCGGCGAAGGAAAGGTAGGACCCAATGCCGTGGCCGCACAAGACAGGCACGCGGCCGGTCGCCTTGTCCACGCTTATCGAACAAATGGCCGGTGCAAACCGCTCGACATGCGTCGCCAGTTGTCGCTCGCCATGCATCTCGCCGTAGGTGAAGAGAATCGCGAAGGCGTCGCCGAAGATCAAAAAAATGCAAAGCAGGCAAAGCGCCGTGCCCTTGAGGAGCCCGAGCACCACCGGAAGCTCCGATTTTTTCGCCTCGCCGCGTTCCGCGTAAACGAAAAGCAGGGAGATGGTCAGAAAATTTACGAAGCGGAAACTTTTGATCGAGAGGATCGCGGCGACGATGGCAAATACCACCAGCCATACCGGCACGCCTCGCGTTGTCAAAAGCCCCCAGACGAGAAACCCAAGGACAATTGCCACCAGACCGCCCGCCGTCGAGGTGAAGTTGGTGACCGGCCACATTTCCGGCGAGAGTGCCGTCGAGCCCGGATCGAATGCCTGCACAAACGGAAAAAGCAATCGGCCCGGCCCATAGGGGTTGAGCATCGTCGCCACCAGCGACACCACGCCAATGGGCAGCGCGCCGTGAAGCACAAGCTGCCGAATCGGGAACTCGCGATATTTCAGAATCAGCTCGTGCGCGAGCCAAAGTCCTAACACGAAGAACCCGATGACAAACGAGCTATGTGTATTCGTCCAGGCCAGAAAAAGCCCAAAGAGAATGACCAGCGTCCGCTTGGGAATTTTTTCCAGATGTGATCTGCGCAACGTCACCATCAGCAACACCAGGAAAAATCCTCCGACCATCTCCGGCCTCTCTTCAAGCCGCTGCCTCAGCAGAATGGCCGCAAAGAAAAATGCCCCGGTTGTGACGAGGTCAAACGAGGGATACTTTCGCCTCGTGCCGGCGAGAGGCAGCAACATCGTGGCCAAATAAATGCTGATAAACGCCAGCCAGATGCCCGGAAACCCCCCGATCTTGAACAGCAACGCCAGCACCACCTCATAACCTGCGTACTCGTCGAAATAGGGCGTCGCGGGCAGGCCAAAAGCAACCGCCGGCGCGCTCGGCAGTGTCCAAGTCCGCAGAATATGCAGCCCCTCCGACAACTGCCACCAGAGATCGACCTGCGTGATTTGCAACGAGCAGAACACGACATAAACGAATGCGTAGCTCCACAGAAAAATCTGGAACGATCGGTTCAGGCTCGCCATACAATCGGGAAAATGTGAAGTGCGCCCCGTTCGTTGGCAACGAGAAACCACTTGGCGCAAGCACGCCGCCTTCAGCCCCCATCGCGCGACGTGACTCCCGCGCCGCCATGTGAGAGAATCTACACGATCAGCCATATGACCCGAGTTGCCGTTCTCCTGTTCTGCCTTTTCACCATCCCCCTGCGCGCCAACCTCGGCGAAACCGTCGAGCAATGCGTCACCCGCTACGGCCACCCGGTCGGCTACACCGAAGCCGGCCCAAAAAATCCCTTCGGCACCGTCGTTTTCTCCGCCGCCGGCTACACCCTCGTCGTCTTCGTCGCCAAAAACAAGGAAGTCGGCGCGCGCGTTTCCAAGTCGGACAAAAGCGCTTTCACCGATGTCGAAAAGCAGAACATCATGAACGCCGACTCCATGACCGCCGCGCCTTGGGCCTCCACCACCAGCGACGACCCCACATGCCTGCGCTGGACGCGCGCCGACAAAGCCACCGTCCTCTACGATAAAGACAAGCACGTCCTCATCTTCACCTCCGATGAGATGGAGCAGGGGCTGCATTCTCCTCCGCCCGCCACAACCCAGACTTCTACGCCACCTCAGACGAACGCGCCCACGCCGGCGTTTCCCCCCAGATCGGTCCCCGTCGCCCCCGCGCCGCCGACGCAATGGCCCACGTCCGCCCCGACCTCCACCAACGCCGCCTCGCCATCGCCCTGACTCAATACGATCTCAGCCCGCCTTCGGTAGTCCTTCCGCCCAGCTTGCGTCCTCTCGCAATCAGCCCCATAGTAAAGCCATGGAAGTGAACGAAGCCCCCAAGCCCGCGCCCAAAATCACCATTGGGAACGAGAAGCTTTGCAAAATCACCCCGCAGGCCGCCGAGAAATTGGCCTCGCTGCTCACGCGCCAGGGCCGCCCCAACGGCGCGCTGCGCCTCGCCGTCATTGGCGGCGGCTGCTCCGGCCTTCAATACAAAATGGACCTCATCGACGGCCCGGCCAATCGCGACATCCTCGTCCGCTCCTGCGACGTCAACGTCGTCATGGACCCCAAAAGCGCGCGCTTTGTTTCCGGCTCCCTTCTCGACTACAGCGACGACCTCCAAAAAGGAGGCTTCAAAGTCACCAACCCCACCGCAACCGCCCACTGCTCCTGCGGCGAAAGCTTCAGCGCCTGACCGTCACCCCACTGCCAGTCGATGGCAAGAATCGAAAGAAAATCCCGGCCATTGGCGATTAGGATAACCAGCAACTATGTCTTCTCATTTTTCCACGCGCGCCATCCATCTTGTTTTCATCCTCATCTTCGGTGCCGTCTCCATCGCCCGCGCCGACAACGCCCCCGCACCGGAAGCCGTCACCGGCAAACCCTTCGGCCGCACGCCCGATGGCCAGCTAGTCCGGCTCTATACCCTCACCAACAAAAACGGCGTCAGTGTCAGCATCATGGACTACGGCGCCACCATCGTCAAAATCCTCACTCCCGACCGCAACGGCAAACTTGACGACATCGTCCTCGGCTTTGACAAATTCTCCCCCTATCTCCACGCCACCACCTACTTCGGGGCCACCGTCGGCCGCTACGCCAATCGCATCGCCGGCGGCCAGTTCCAGATCGGCAAGGCCACCTACGATTTGGCCCGCAACAACGGCCCCAATTCCCTCCACGGTGGCCTGCGCGGCTTCGACAAACGCATGTGGAAAAGGCAGTCCGTCGACTCCGACGTCCCCGCCATCCGCTTCAGCCGCCTCAGCCCCGACGGCGAGGAAGGCTACCCCGGCAACCTCTTCGTCAGCGCCACCTTCTCCCTCAACGACAACAACGAACTACGCATCTCCTACGAGGCCACCTCCGACAAAACCACCGTCATCAACCTCACCAACCATAGCTACTTCAACCTCTCCGCTGGCGGCACCGTCCTCGACGACATCCTCACCCTGCACGCCGACACCTACACCCCCGTCGACGCCACGCTCATCCCCACCGGCGAGTTCAAACCGGTGGCAGGTACCCCGTGGGATTTCCGCAGCCCCACCCCCATCGGCCTCCACCTCAAGGAAACCGGCGGCAAGCCCGTCGGCTACGACCACAACTACGTCCTCAACAAAGGCTGGTTCTCCGACTTCTCTGTGGCCGCCGAAGTCAGCGATCCCAAAAGCGGTCGCACCCTCACCGTGTCCACCGACCAGCCCGGCGTCCAGCTCTACACCGCCAATTTCCTCGACGGCTCACTCATCGGCAAAGGGGGCATCGCCTACGAACAATACTCCGCCTTCTGCCTCGAAACTCAGCACTTCCCCGACTCCCCCCACCACGACAACTTCCCCTCCACCCTCCTCTCTCCCGGCGAGACCTATAAAACCTCCACCGTCTACGCCTTCGGCGTGAAATAAGGCAGCCGTCGCACTCCGTGCGACGGGCTTGGAGGATATTCGCACTCAAATAGCCGGATCGCCTGCCAGCTCGCCCCGCGCACGGAGTGCGCGGGCTACCTTTCCGCCTCGTTCCCAGACTCCGTCTGGGAACGCCCCGTGATCCCCGCGAAATTCCATTTCGCGCCATCATCCACCCTAAATTAAGAACGACCTCACGCCGCGGCGCAACGGTTGCAACGCAACAAAACAACTCTCTCAAAGCCGGTGCGCTCGTCGCGGCGTTGCGTGAAACCTCCCCCTCGTTCCCAAGATTACTGCCCTCCGCAGCAGCAATTTCCCTCTTGACCTAATTTTTTCGCCACAATTTGGTGACATGGCAGCTCGCTTGCTTTTAGATGTCAGCCATGCCGAGCCGCAAGCAACCGACCAGCAACGTCCGGCCCGTCTCCGCCAAAGAAGTCTCCGTCATGGCCTGGATCCAGGACGCCTACGGCAACGTCCTCCTCATCCAGCAAAAAGCCGGCAAACAACTCTGGTCCCTGCCCGGCGGCAAAGTCCGCTCCGGCGAAGCCATCAAGGCAGCCCTGCGCCGTGAACTCAAAGAAGAAATCGGCCTCACTCTCGTCTGCGCCAAAGTCATCGACCTCTTCGACCGCCCCGAACGCTCCGCCCTCGCCGTCCTCTTCCAAGCCAAACTCCGCAAAGGCCGCTTCAAGCTCGGCACCAAGGAAATCAAGAAAGCCGTCTTCGCCGACAAACTCCCCGCCAACGCCACCCCCTCCGTCCGCTACTTCTGGGGCCGCCAATTCCCCGCCGTCAACGCCATGGGCAGCATCCTCGATTTGTAAAGCCCCCTTGGAGGGTCAGACTCCGTCCTGACCCTGACTTCCACCTGCCGCTTTTCGCCATCAGCGCCATCAGTTGTAGCGGCGGGCTATGAACGTCGCCGCAGCGGAGCCGCTCGCTCGTTCCCCTCGTTCCCAAGTTGCACTTGGGAACACACTTGTCGTGAGCAACTCCATTGCGGTCCCCTGCCTTTCCCCCTTCCTATTAATCATATTAATCCTATCTAAAAACTCCCCCTGCCTTCCCTCGTTTCCAAATTACCGCCCTCCGCAGGAGCTTGGGAACGTCCGTAGAAACCTTCCCCATTTTTTTGCGTTCCCTGCGTTCCCTGCATTCTTTTGCGGCCAACTCCTGCCTTCCTCTGCCGTCCTCCGTCCCTCTTCAGTCCGTCACACGTGTGTGCTGTGCGAAATTTCCCCTGCCTTCCGTAGCGACCGTCGCGTCGTAGCGTGAAACCTTCCCCATCTTTTCTGCATTCCCTGCGTTCCTTCGCGGCTAAAATCAGCTAAGCAAAGTCATGACCCAGACCCGTTCCCAGGAACTCTTCGCCGAAGCCCTCCGCTACATCCCCGGCGGCGTCAACTCCCCCGTCCGCGCCTTCCGCGCCGTCGGCGGCACGCCCTTCTTCGCCCAGAAAGCCCACGGCGCCCGCGTCGAGGACATCGACGGCAACACCTACATTGACTACGTCTGCACCTGGGGCCCTTCCATCCTCGGCCACGCCCACCCTGACGTCATTGCCGCCGTCAAGGCCGCCGCCGACCGCGGCACCAGCTTTGGCATCCCCAACCCGCTCGAAGTCGAACTCGCCCGCAAAATCTGCGACTGGGTCCCCTCTGTTCAGAAAGTCCGCATGACCAACAGCGGCACCGAGGCCACCATGAGCGCCATCCGCCTCGCCCGCGGCTTCACTCGACGCGACAAAATCATCAAGTTCGACGGCTGCTACCACGGCCACGTCGATTCGCTCCTCGTCAAGGCCGGCTCCGGCGCGCTCACCCTCGGCACGCCCGACAGCGCCGGCATTCCCGCCGCACTCGCCGCCCTCACCCTCGCCCTCCCGTTCAACGACGTCGACGCCCTGCGCCACACCTTCGAGCAAAACAAGGGCGAAATCGCCGCCGTCATCGTCGAGCCCATCCCCGCCAACGCCGGCCTCGTCCTGCCCGCGCCCGGCTACCTCGAAACCATGCGGAAACTCTGCACCGAGCACGGCGCGCTTCTGATTTTCGACGAAGTCATGACCGGCTTCCGCCTCGCCCGCGGCGGCGCGCAGGAACTCCTCGGCATCCGCCCCGACCTCTCCTGCTTCGGCAAAGTCATCGGAGGCGGCCTCCCCGTCGGCGCCCTCGGCGGCCGCGCCGACATCATGGACTTCCTCGCCCCGCTCGGCCCCGTCTACCAGGCCGGCACGCTTTCCGGCAATCCGCTCGCCATGGCCGCCGGCCTCGCCCAACTGAAAGTCCTCGAAGAGCAAAACGTCTTCGCGAAGCTGGAAAAGCTCGGCGCGCAACTCGAAGCCGAAGTACGCTCCGTCGTCAAAAAGGCCAACGTCGACTACGTCGCCTATCGCGTAGGCTCCATGTTTTGCCTCTTTTTCACCACCCGCGCCGTCCGAAATTTGGACGACGCCAAGACGGCCAACCTCGACCACTTCAAGCGCTTCTTCCACGCCATGCTGGCCCGCGGCGTTTACCTTGCGCCGTCGCAGTTCGAAACGGGATTCCTCAGCTTTGCCCACACCGAGGCCGACATCGAGCAGACCTCCCGCGCGATGGGCGAAGCCTTGCGGGTCTAAGCAACCACGGCCATGCGCGCGCGCGCGCCGATCAGCTCAAGCGCATCGGTGCTCAGGCTGCGAATCAGATCCGGATTGTTCTCGATGCGGGCCCGGGTCAGCGTCCCCTCGTAAAAGGCCCACAGCAGCCGCGCTTTTAAGGCAGCATTACTTCCCTCGCATTCGCCGGAAACCTGCGCATCCCGGATTGCCTCTTCAAAATAACGCGGGCCAAAGGAAAGGATTTCCTGAATCAACGAAAGGATGCGGTTGTCCTGGGTGCAAATCTCCGAGCCGAGCGTGAAAAGAGGACAACCGAGCAACTGGCCGGTTTCCTCGTAAGCCTGGAGTTGGAGCTGAGCCACGTAGTCGAAATACTTCACAATGCGATCAAGGGGGGGGACCTCCGAGCGAAACAACTCCTCAACGAGAGCCTTGCGTTCGGTCCACCAATCATTGATCGCGGCGACGGCCAGATCGGATTTGGAATCAAAAAAATAGTAGAAGCTGCCCTTCTTCACCCTGGCGCGTTCACAGATCGCCTCAATGGTTACAGCACCGTAGCTGTAGCTCCAGATGAGCTCATGCGCAGCATCCATCAACCTTTGACGCGAATCACTCGTTCTTCCCATACCAACCCCCAATTTAGTCCGAATCCCATGTCTGACAAGACGCCATGGTACCACAAGGTCCCAGATCCCTACAGATTAAAACAACCCCGGGAGCAAAGAGTTTCGCTCCCTCTTCTTCTTATTCGACCTTTTTGCGCCGGACTAAAGGGGCGATGGTCAAAGCCCGGCCTAAAATGCCTTGGGGCTTGAGTTTGTATTCTCCGCGACGGAAAGCTTTGAGCGATCGGCTTCCAGCGGCCGTCCGAAAGCGCAAAAACGGCCGGTATGATGAACCAGCCCCATCCAGGTCGTATAGCCGCCGCACGGCTGGCATGGCCGGAAAACATAAATGTCGGGGCCACCATTGCGCCTGTCGTGTTCACCGCCGCGGCTGCTCTGCGAACCGGCCATGAGCCACTGGCCCTTTTGATTGGTGCCGAGGTAAACCATGACATGGGTGATCGGCGGCTGACGTTCCGGCCGGTACGTGTTTTCCCAGAAGAGCAGGTCGCCCGGTTTCAGATTTTGGCGTAGAAACTCGGTGTCAGGAAGGCCGTTGGCGACCTGGGGTACGTCCCACGCCTTGCCTTGCAGGTGGAGGTAATAGTATTGATCCGAGGCCGTACGCGGCAAATCAATGCCCGCAGTGACTTTGTACAGATAACGCGAGGTATTGGAGCAATCCATCGTCCAGCTGCGGGATTCACCCGGTGGCCGCCAGTCCTCGTCGTACTCGATGCCTTCATTGCCGAGCGCCCGCGCTTGCTGCAGAAAGCGATTGCCCCAATCCGCTGCCGCCGTTTTTTGGTTGGAAAAAGAATTGAAGATGCGGTCGATCAGCTTGGGCGGTGGCGGGTTGAGGGTGGCCGTGTAAGCGTTGTCCGTCGATGGTTCCGTTTCGGACTGGAAGTTATGCCGGACCAAGCCGCTCGGCGCCGGGCCCGTCTCGAATGGTGTGTCATGCCGGACCAGCCCGCTTGGTGCCGGCTCGGGAGGCATCACCGGCTCCGTGACCGTTGCCGCGGCGACGCTTTGCCGCTTTTGTTCGGCGGCCATTTCAGCGGGCGAGACGAGTTTCGCGATGGGGACCGGCTTTTCCGAGGTGGTCGGCGTCGAGGAGTCGCCGGAATCCGCATCCTCGTCCGGCGAAGGCAGCGGCACCGGGCACGAGGCAAAGGTCGACGCGGGAATGTCGAAATCCTGGACAGGCTGCGCCGCGAGATAGGTGTGATGGCTTTTCGCCTTGGAAGGCTTGGCCGCCACATCGGGGCTTTTTGTGGCAGGTACGAGCAGGACCTGTCCCGGCTTCACCGTGCTCGAGGTGAGATTGTTGAGCGCCTTCAGCTTCTTGCGCGTGCTGTTGAACTTCTGCGCGATGGTCGTCAGCGAATCGCCCGCCACGACAGTATACGAAGTGGTGTGTTTCGCCGCCGCCGCTGGCGCTGCCGTGGGGGCAGATTTGACAGGGGGCGTCGTCGCAGCAGTCGGTGCGGTCGTTGGTTCCGGCGGAGCGGGTACCGCTTCCAGAGCGGACGGAGCCGGGTTGACGTCGCCCTGTTCCGTAGTGGCCGCAAAGCCGACGCCAATGGTCAACGAAAGGAGAATCGCGCAGAGAATCGGGGTGGATACGGTCCGATTTTTCATCGATTGTCCCAGGGTTGAGTTATATCAAAGGCGCGGGGGGTGGGTTGTTGCGTTGGCGTATGCAGGACTACTTCGTGGCTGCGTCGGTGGTGGCCGGTGGGATTTGGAGGACTTGCCCGGGGTGCAGCAGAGCGCCTTTTTTGAGATTATTGGCTTTGCGCAGCTTGACCACGGTGGTGCCGAACTTATGGGCGATGGTCCAGAGCGAGTCGCCCTGCACGATGGTGTAGCTCGAGGGCCGTTCCGTCGAGGCAGCAGGAGCGGCCGTGGTGTCGGCTGGCGCGGGCGCGGGTGCCGGGGCGGTGGCGGCAGGAGCAGCCGGAGCCGCGGCGGTGGAAGCGGCATCCGCCGGTGCGTTGGTCTGGGCGTGAGTCGGGAAAGGCGAACCGGCGACGAGCGCAAAAGCAAGCGCGCTGACGATGGATAGAGAAAGATGCCGATGGGTCATAGTAGGTAGGGTAGGGTATTTATTACGTTTTTAAAGTAAAAACTTGCCAGGCTTGGCTTGAAGTGAGGTTTGGTAGTTATGCGAAGTGCCGCTCAATAGGTCAAGCCTCGCGGCTGATTTTGGTTACCGTGCCGGAGTCAGGTAAGGCTGCAATTCCGGTAGCAAGTGCTCGGTCCTTTGCAGGGCCGCGGAAAAAATCAGGTGATATCGGGTGTCGAAAAACTGGTCGAGCGGCAGCATCGCTTCCTGGGGATTGCCGACCACCGGCACGCCATGCGATGTGTAAAAGCGAGTGATCGTCTCCAGTGCTTTTCTCGCCGTGGGTGCGTCATAGATCGGTTGGGAAACGATGCTGGGAAACGCGGCCAGTACGGTGACATGGTGCGAACGCGCCCATTGAATGAAAGCGGTCAGTTCCGCAAAACCATCGGTATTTTTCGATGCGAAGCCGTCCCGCAAAAGCACATCCGGTTCCTGCATGGCGGCGGACGGGGGAGGTTGCCCGGCCACGGTATTGAAGATTTCATCGCCATTTTCGTCCAGGCAGTCGATGCCCGGAGAAATCGGTGTGTACGGGGAATAAGGCGGGCTGGGGGGACGCGTATGGTCCGTGGTGCCGCGTCGATTTCTCCATCCCGTCTGCAGGCGTTTGAAGGGAATGCGGGTCGCCATGCCGATCTTGTCGGGAAGGGACATCTGGCGAAAGTACCCGGGGTCGCGCGCCAGGATATAATCGTCATGGATTTCCCAGCCGAAGCTGGAACGGTTGAGATAAAATTCGTATTCGGGGACCAACAGGATCGTGTCTCCCGGACGCGCGGTTTTCTCGATCCGGTCGAGAATATATTCGAGATGCAGCCCGGCGTGCGTGGCCATGTTGACGGTGAGGTAACCGGTCTGTTGCTGGATGACCTGGGCGTTGATGCCGAACAGCGCACACGACCCACCGACGACGAGCAACCGCGGGCCGGGAATGCGCGCCGCGAGCCGCTCCTTTTTCTGCGATATGTCGGAAATCCATTGCGACATGTGAGTCGGCACGCCGAGTTGCGTATAGAGCGCGCCGACAAAAAACGAAACGGCCAGCATAAATCCCGAGAGCAGACCGATCGTAAAACGCCACGGGATTTTCATGATCAGAAGTTGAAGTAGATAAACGGACTCGGCTCGCTGATGTAGCTGTTGCGCAGAATCAGATAAGCAAGAAACCCAAAGACGAGGCCAACGGCGAAGCCGAGCTTGAGGTGGAACCACGGTTGTCGCGTGACCGGTTCCAGGATCGGTTCATATTTGCCCAGCAATTGCTGGGTGTTCGGCAGTGCCCAACAGATGAAAAGAAGCGCCGCGATGGTTTCGAAGGCATTATCGTAATGTTTGATATCGAGAGCCCGCGTATCGATGAAATGAACGCCCAGCGCAGCCAGAAATTTGTCGCGAAAAGCGCCATGAGAAAAAAACTGGTCGGGCACGCTCACACCGCCAAGGGCCAGCATGTTGAACAGCATCTTCCCGGCGACGGCGAGATTCGTGGCGCGAAAAAAAGTCCACGCGAGCGACACGACGAAAAACGTAAAGACCACGCTGGCTCCGCGACAAATCCAGTGGTCGAAACTCCATTTCATCCGCGCGGCCCAGAGCCGCCACTGGTGGTTGATGACGATGAACGTGCCGTGCAACCCGCCCCAAATAATATAGGTCCAGCCCGCACCGTGCCAGAGTCCGCTGAGCAGCATGGTGGCCATGATGTTGAGCGTCTGTCGCGCGTGGCCCAGGCGGTTTCCGCCCAGGCTGAAATAGACGTATTCGCGCAGGAAGCGGGTCAGCGTTCGATGCCACCGTTCCCAAAAAACGATGACCGATGCGGCGCGATACGGCGAATCGAAATTGGAGGGAAATTTGACTCCGAACATGCGGGCCAGCCCGATGGCCATGTCCGAGTAGGCGGAGAAATCGAAGTAGATTTGGACGGCGAATGCCACCGTGCCGATCCAGGCGTCGAAGGTGGAGAGGGGCGCGTTTTGGACGGCTCCATTGTAGACATTGTCGGCGTAGAGTGCCGCCAGATCGGCGAGGTATTTTTTGAACAGGCCGAAGAGAAAGAGCGCGATGCCGACGCCGAAATTATCGCGGCTGGCCTTGAGCTCGCGAGCAACAAATTGCGGCATGATTTCCCAATGACGAACAATCGGCCCGGCGATGAGATGCGGAAACAGGACGACGAAAAGTGTGTAGTCGAAAAAACGGTAGTGCAGCCTGCGATCGCGAGAAACATCCACGAGATAGCTGATCTGCGTGAAGGTGAAAAACGAGATGGCCAGCGGCAG
>Ga0302320_10018444_pt1 | contig 14066 bp, 10 predicted proteins | sample Bog_T0_3_FD_202130 | JGI IMG/M metagenome (GOLD analysis project Ga0302320, IMG submission 202130) | Peat permafrost microbial communities from Stordalen Mire near Abisko, Sweden - Bog_T0_3 | ecosystem: Environmental > Terrestrial > Soil > Wetlands > Peat | place: Sweden: Abisko, Stordalen Mire... | reverse complement strand
TTGCGCAAGACGATCCGTGCGATGGAGGTTCTATCTCGCCAAATCTTATTCGCGACCGCGCCAGACACGCAGCGACTCAAGCCGTTGAAGAAAAAAGACTTGCGCCTTATCTAAGCGCCATTCTAGTCTGACTCCTTTCACACCCTTGACTCCTTTCACACCCTGGCTAAGAACCTGTTCACCCTGGAGCAATACGCCCAATTCCATGGTCCGCCCCATCGATGCATCGCTCAAGTTGGCACGCTGGTCAGGAACATCCACATAAGTCGCTGTTGTTGATGCCGACTTCCGAGCAGTCGAAAACGGGGACAAGGAACCGTGTTCGAATCCTAAAGGCTACAATGAATGAAAATCCCGCGCGAAGGCGGCAGAGAAGGTCGAAAGAGAATTACGGGAGTGGTACCAAAAAACGCGCGCTTTGCCGTGGCTTTTCCGCTTGCATTCTCGATTAGCAGCCGTACGCTGGCGCCAAGTTCAATTAAAGTTCAACGAGGCACTTCATGAAACTTTTGTTTCTTCATGGCACGGGCGTTCGAAAAGAGTCATTCGACGAAACTTTCGATATCGTCAAGGCGATGGCAGGCAAAGCACTTCCAGAGCTTTCAGTGCATCCCTGCTACTGGGGTGGCGAGTATGGTTCGCGCCTGGGATGTGACGGCGCCTCCATTCCAAATTATGACCAAACACGGGCAGTGGCGCAGGTCCCGGATGGGGAGGATTCGTTGATCGCTCTTTGGGCGATGCTCTATCAGGATCCTCTGTTTGAGTGTCGGTTGTTGTTGCTGGAAGGAGGCAAATCATCACCGTTCGGACGAGAGAGCCCTGAAAAGAAGGCGATTTTGGTCAAATTTGATAATCCGTTGTCAAACTCGGAAGCTGGCGGTTTGGGCGGCCTTCTGCGTTCGGATACCGAAAAGGCCGCGTTTACCGCGGCCGCGAAATGGGTTGCGGAGCAAACGGAATTTCGCGCGTTTCTGAAGCGGGCGAACGACTTAATGCAAATCGGTGCTACGATTGGCCGGGCAGTGGTCGGTCGCATGGTCGCGGACGCTGCGAACAAGGATGAATCGAGCCGTTTTGGCATGGACGCCGCCGCACGCGACGAACTGGTGACGGCAATCGATGTTTTCCTATTCGGAAAGGCGCGTGGTCTTCTTGGCAGCGTATTAACAAAAGTTCTCAAGCCCCTGGAAGGAATTGCCTCGAACATTGGCGCACGCCGACGCGGAGGCTTGATGGATGGCGCTTCACCAGCCGTGGGTGATGTGCTTCATTACCAGGCTGACGGCTTGAAGTTGCGAGACTTCATTCGCGATCAGGTCAGGCAACTAAATGACTCTGTTATTTTGATGGCGCACAGCTTGGGCGGCATCGCATGTGTCGAAATGCTGATTGAGCAGGAATTGCCCGAGGTAAAGCTGTTTGTCACCGCCGGATCCCAATCACCCTATTTCTATGAAATCGGAGCGCTCCGCACACTTCCGTTCAAAGCCAACGTCACGTGCAAGTTGCCCGCGCATTTTCCAAAGTGGGTGAACTTTTATGATCGCCGGGACTTTTTAAGTTTCGTCGGGCGTGGTGTGTTCGGCGCGAAGGTCACGGACAAAGAAGTAAACAACGGTCAGCCCTTTCCGCAATCACACAGCGCATACTGGTCTAACGACGCTGTTTGGAAAACGATTAAAGAATGTCTCTAAAACCCCTAAGCTTGGAGCCAACGAAGACGGTCGCCATTATTGTCGGCGTTGAACAATACGCTGGTGGCCCGGAGTGGAATCTTGACGGGCCGATCCAGGACGCAGGGCGGTTTAGAGAATGGTTGCTGGGGAGTGGTTTGCCTCCGGAAAACATCCACCAGTTTCTGTCTGATTCCTTGGTCCCGGTTCCAGGTCCTTCGAAGGCTGTTAACCAGCACCAGGCCACCAGGTCGGTGTTCGAGGATTTCATAGCGAAGAAATTGCCCAAACTGATCCAAGGAAACCAACCACCTGATTTCGTGGTGTTATTTTGGGGCGGGCACGGACTCATGAAGGAGGAGGAACGACATTTGTTTTTTGCAGATGCAAACGAAGGCAACATGACGTCCGTCGCCTTGGCCTCCCTCCTAAGGTTTTTTGAAAGTGAGGCGATGGGGCCGGACCCTGCTAAAATGAAGGTTTTAGCAATTATTGATGCGTGCGCGGATTACGCGGAATTGAAGGGTGTCACCAATGTTATTACTTCCATTGATTTTCCGAAGCCCGATCGGGTGCCGGGGCGAAAGCAATTCAACCTGTTTGCCACCGCCGAAGGCCAGTATGCCAAAGAACTGTCCGCGCGAAAAACTGGATTATTTTCGAGTTACTTGCTGGAGCGGCTGGAAGAACAAAGGAAACTGGACCGTCTGCTTGATATAAAATCTATCTGTGGTGATCTACTGAAGCAATTCGAGCAGTTGCGCAGCGAAGGCAAAGCTACGCAGGTTCCAAGCTATACTGATATCCGCGACTGGGATTCAAGCAGAACGAGGGATGGGCAACCGCTGCTACGAACCGCCTCTAATGACTTTGAGAGCTTGCATGTCTCCAGGCAGGAGCTGGAGGAACTCCTGCGGATCACGGCCGGTGCCACACCGCCGGTGCCGGACACCGTCACCAAGGCGGCCTTCAGCGCCATCCTGCCACTGACGCCCACTAAGGATTATTCAGGCATGGAACTGTTCCGGGATTGTCTGCGCACCCTCCAGCCCGGGTTATCCGATCAGGTTTTCAAGTTTTTGGAGCTTTGCCGGCCGAGCTTGCAAGGCGGGGAACTGCCCAAGCGACTCGACGACCTAGAAAAAACGATCGCCGGGCGACTCGGCCTGAACTTGGATGAATTGCGACGCCAAGCAAAGGAGGCTAAGCCGATGGCTGTACCCGTGTCTGTCAACCGACTGCAAGTTATTGTTGATCCGGTACAACGACCGGGCTTAAAGCCAGCATATAATATGTGGATGAATATCGTTGGGCACGGGGTGGAAGCCGGGCGCGCTCCGATTCTTGCTGGCAAAGAGGCAAAGGATCGCAATGAATTATCAGGTCAATTCCTGGAATTGTTCAAAAAGGCTTTTGCCGGCATCAATACCTTGGAGAATTTTCGGCTCGAAGTGGTATTACCTCTGGAACTGTTGCCGGCAGGAGCCGAAGATTGGCTGGTGGCGTCCGGATCCCACCTGAAAGCGATCGGCAAGCTGTATGGGGTAGCCTTGCGTTCATACGAGCGAGCGTATTATCAGGACTTTCGTGACGGCTTGTTGCGTCAGAAACTTAAATGGACGCAAATGCTCGGCGGATTGTCACCCGAGAATTTCGTTTGGCTGGAGGCACCACCGCCCATTGACACTGAAGGCGACGTCCCATGGAACGATCCTCATCTTATTGCTTGGGGCACGCCTAGACTCGGGTCCGAAAAGTCGCACGAACTCACGGACCTCATGGATGCCATTGTCATGAGCGGCTTTCCCCTTGCCGTCTGGTTGCAAGGCTTTGGCCACGGCGTTTCGCCGGCGGATGCGTTGAACCAATTGAAACAGCTTTTCGACGGTAAAGCATACGAACAATGGATTGATGAAGGCTTGAAATTCAGAAAGGAACCGGTCGCCACGCGAAAACCGCCCGGAACGGGTATGTCAATCCTTTATGACGATCCAAATTGTCCTCCCCCCCCAGCCTATGGCTGCCGTGAAGCGCCACTAAAACCACCAGCTTATGCCTGAATCTAATACCAAATCGAAACCAAACTTGAACCTAGATCCTGCGAAACTGCTCTTTTCGGGTCGGGGCACTCCGGGCCGCAAACTTAAGTGGCCCGCCCCGCCGCCATGGCGGCGATTTGACGCCGTCAGCCAGAGGGCGCGCGGGGCCAAACATCAGGTGGGTGATGAGGAGATCAAGGCGGTGAATACTGCCCTTTATCTTCGCCGCCCATTGTTGATTACCGGCAAGCCCGGAACCGGCAAGACCGGACTGGCTTACGCCGTGGCCCATGAATTCGGGATCGAGCCCGTATACGTTTGGCCGATCACCTCGCGGAGCACATTGCTTCAGGGACTTTATCACTATGATGCCGTTGGCCGTTTGCAGGATTCGTCCCTGGCTGGCAAAGGCAACGCCGGACGCTCCAAAAAAGCTCCAGACATTGGGAAGTATATCCGCCTGGGTCCGCTCGGAGCGGCGTTAGCATGTTCCCAGCCGAACCGACCCACCTTGTTGTTGATTGACGAGATTGACAAAAGCGATATCGATTTGCCCAACGACCTGCTGCATATCTTCGAGGAGGGCCGCTTTGAAATTCCCGAATTGAAACGCCTGCCCGGCAGCCAGGGGAGCGTCAACGTGGGGTTACCCGAAAGCGATCACACTGTGGAAATTCATCGCGGCGGCGTGACTTGCCGGGAATTTCCCATCGTCTTCCTGACGAGCAACGGCGAACGCGATTTTCCGCCCGCATTCTTGCGTCGATGTCTCCGGTTGGAGATCGATGTGCCCAATGCGCAACAACTCGCCGAGATCGTCCAAAAGCGCTTGAACATCAACATAGCAGAACATGAAGGGCTTAAAAATTTGTTGAATGCATTTGTTGACGAACGGGACCAGAAGAACCACGAGTTGGCGACCGATCAATTACTGAACGCAGTGTTGCTGATCAAAAACGGATTATTACCCCCTGATCATCCGGCGATTGGTGAATATGTGCTGCGGGACCTATCCGATTCCAGTTCGTAAAGCCATTTATGACCGCATCCAGCCAGCAAAATCCTGCGCTCGTCCGCATAGTCGGCGCTTTGCAGCGCAGCGGCTCCGAGATGGATCATGCGGATGAACTTGCGGAAATCATCTGGTTGGCCAGCCAGGATTTGTTCCTGCCAAAAACCGCTAATGAGCTCCCAAAGCTTCTGCGTGGTCCCATAGACGATGTGGCTCAGCCCAAGCCGGAACCGCCGCCAACTGGGCCAACACATTTCGGTCCTGGGGTCAAACCTGCCCAGCCTCCCGCAACCAAAGCAACGGATAAAGAAGCGGATGCGCCGGTCAAGGTGCCGCCGCCTCGCAAAGTTTCGAAGCCGGAGGATTTGAGCAGCGGCGAATTATTGCTGCGTGTTCCGGCAGCACGAGCGCTTCCGGATGCGCCGGCCTTGGCGCGCGCCCTGCGTCCATTCCGTCGCCGTGTGGCTGCCAGAACGCAATGGGTTTTGGACGAAGAGGAAACCGTGTCGGTCATCGCCGCAAGCCGTCTTTCTGGAAGCGACGTCTGGTGTCCCGTACTAAAACCGGCTCGCGCGCGCTGGTTGGAAATTGCCCTGGTCATTGACAACGCGAACTCCATGACTATCTGGCGGGACACCTTACTGGGATTCCGAAGCATGCTTGAGAGGCTAGGTGGATTTCGTGATATCCGCGTCTGGTGGTTGGATACCGCGTCGGCAAAACGCATATCGCTTTTGACGCGACCGGGATCATCCTTATTGCGAACTCCAGGTGAACTGTCGGCTGCCGACGGTCGCCGCATCATACTGTTGGCCAGCGATTGCCTCGCCCCGGCGTGGCAAAGTGGGGAGGTAGGACGAATGCTTGTGCAATTGGGAAGACAACAGCCGGTAGCCATCTTGCAAATGTTGCCAACAAGCTTCTGGAGGCGCACCACGCTCGATCCGGCCGTCGGCACGCAGTACGTAACAGTAGGGGCCAGGGAGCCGGGAGCGCCCAATAACCATCTAACCCGGCGCCGCTTTCGGGCGCGCCGCCGTGAACCTGCCCCGCCGGGAACACCGATCCCGGTCATTACCTTGGAGGCGGAGATGCTGGCCGCCTGGGCAAAACTGATTCACAGGGTAACGCCCCCGAATTTTCCGGCGGTCATTTTGCCGTCATCCCAATCATCCGCAGCACCAGGCAACGGTCCGGCCGCCCTAAGATTTGCCGGTGAAGATGAGCGCGCACGGGCGATTCGCTTGGTGGATGATTATCGACGTGTGGCCTCCGACCGCGCGCTTCGTTTGGCTGGATTGCTGGCCGCCGCCCCACTTCGACTCCCGGTTATGCGCCTTGTGCATCGCCTGTACAACCGGGAAACCTCCCGGCAGTTGGATCTGGCCGAGTTTTTTCTAAGCAACCTGATACGCCGACAGGCTCCTTTGCCGCCGCCAGGCACCGCCGAAGACCCTGACATGGTGGATTATGAATTTGAACCCGGAGTGCGTGACGTACTATTGAGCCAGGGATTGCTGGCTGACATGCTCGGTGTCCAAAAGGTCGTTAGCGCTTATTTGAACCAGCGTTTTGGTCAAACCCTTGATTTTTGCGCCATCGTTATTACGCCAGAAGCTGTCAGGACAACCCGGCTGGGTGAAGAAAACCGCATTTTCGCCCGGATTGCCGCCCATGTTCTGCGACGGCTCGGTGGCCGCTACGCAGCCGCCGCTGCACAGATTGACCCACCTGAATCGGTTGGGACAGCACCCAATCCTGCGCCATCCGAATCAATCAAGCAGCCGGTCCAAGCCTCAGCCAAACAACCGGGCAAGCCAGCCAACGATCTCAGTGCATCGCCGGTACTCAAGCGTTTTCTTGATGAAATAAAGCAGATGCCCCGGGAGTTACGCGGAATTGTGGCGGCACGGGCCGTTTGGCGTTTTTTTTCCTTGCTAGAATGGGCAAACCCAAATGGGGTCGCGGAGCGTTACCTGATTGCTCGCGATTACGCGGCGTCTGCAGAGTTGTCGGTGCTGAATCGGGAAGGCTTGGACCAAAATGCCTTGGCTGGCACTTTGGATCTGCCGACTGGCGATGCGAGAGAGTTCATCTGCCTTGCCTCGGCAGCCGCCTCCATCTTGGGCAGCACCGATGATACCAAAGTGCTGGCGAAACTGTTCGAAACCTTGGAAAAGACAGTGGAAGCCAATATTCTCCGGTTTCAAATTCAAAGCCAAACCGAGGTGATAAGAATTTCGAGGGATGATCTGGCGGAGGACCTCAATATAGCTCGCGAGCTCGCTTCGGAAAAGCTGAACGCACCGGCTTTTTTCGAACCACAGGTTCTTGGCGCGTTTGGCCCCATTCGCCAGGTTGACGGGCGTCCATTTCCAGACAGACCACGGGGTTGGGTCCTGGTCGCTGGACAAGCGTGGGAAGGATCATCCGACCTCAACAAAATCGCTGGCTGGCTGGGTTATACCATCGCGGTCACAGGATTTGGGCTGGTAGTCGGCGGCCAATCCGGAGTGGATGAAAACACGACGCGAGCTTTCGTGCGAAGGATAAGACAGTGGGGGATAGATCCGGATTCGTGGTTGATACAAATTTTGGAACCATATTCCCAACCACGCATAGTGGAAGGTCGCATCATCAAAACATCCATGGCTCAAGAGGCATTAACAAAAAAGGCGGAGTTCGCGAATGCAGCCGTGTTTGTAGGAGGGGGCCGTGGCACCATGCTGGTGGCCACAACCGCCCGTGACCATAATGTTCCACTTTTTCCCATACGGCAATCAGGAGGTGCAGCCGACCAAATTTACCAGAAATTCATTGACGTACATGCGCCGGCGAGCATTGAGCTAGCCTATTGGCTGGCGCACCCGCCGCTGCAGGTCCTGTATCGCCTCCCTGGAATGCTTCGGAATGCCATGGTGCAAACCGCTTCCAGAAAGCCGGCCGCAAAGCGTGAAGCTCCAGTGCCCATGGCGATTGTGCGTGTCATCAACCCACAAACCAGAGTGATGTCAACCGGATTGGTATTGCAAAAACCAGCGGTGATCATCACCACGGCCCAAGGTGATTACTTCCGCCAAAGTTCCGACGGCCTTCGTCGGCTTCCCGACAGTCTTCAGATTATTGATTCGGAAAGTCGGCCCCGCCGCTGCCAAGTGCTTGGCGTGGTTTCAAATGACCCATTCGGGCCGGTCGTATTGTCCCCTCCACCGACGATGTTGGAACACGGCCTCAAGCTCAGAAAATCAAGCGCGCGGATTGGTGAAAGAATGGCAATTTTCCTAATGTCGGATGGGGATAGGCCGGAAGAACTTGCGTATGGAACGGTAACCGGGCTGCTCGCTTCAACGGTGATCGAACCTATAGGAACGGTCAAAAACCTCGTGACGATTTCCGCAAATTTAAGTCTAGGATCGAGCGGTTCCCCGGTCATTGACGGCGACGGACTCGTGGCCGGCATGATCATCGGAAGCTCTACCGGAGAGGCCCTTATGTACCCGACAAATCAATGGTATCCGAAACTTCAGGAACTGGTGGATTCGTACTCGGAACCTGACACTCAGCCAGATGATACGCCATCGACGTGACGCCTTGGGATCAGGCAGTTCCTGCAGAAAGTCTGCCGGCAGGAGGCCGCCTTCGGACGTTTTGACAATGAAGGAGGTTGCGACTTCATGAGGATTCTTTGGCAGCTTGCAAGCGTGCTCGTGCCAGCAGCACGGCGTCGTGTAGCTTCCGTTCCAGCTCTTTCTTCGGCAGAATTTTTGTCCAGTACGAAGAAACGCGGATGCCGCTTTGTTCCAAGTCCAGCAGTTCAATCGTCTCCTGCAATTTTCCCGCGCACAGAATCAAACCGATGGGCTTTTCCTCGCCCGCCTTGCGTTCATGGCGGTTTAGCCATTTGAGATAAAGCTCCATTTGCCCTTTGTCGCCGGCCTTGAATTCTTCCAACTTTAAATCAATTGCCACCAGCCGACGCAGGTGCCGGTGATAAAACAGGAGGTCGAGGTAGTGATCCACGCCGTCCACCGTGATGCGCTTCTGCCGTTCGAGAAACGCGAAGCCGACGCCCAACTCCAGAATGAACAACTCAATGTCGCGGAGAATTGCCGCCTCCAAATCTTTCTCCAGGTAACTGTCTTTGAGTCCCAAGAAGCCAAGCAGATACGGGTCGCGGAACACCAAGTCTGGCGACAGCTTGTCCTCTTCGCGCAGCTGTTTGAGTTCCAGCGCGGCCAGCTTTTCAGGCTTCTTTGACAGTGCCGTCCGCTCAAACAACATCCCGCCGATCTTCTTTTGGAGCGTCCGCGTGCTCCACCGCTCGATGCGGCACATTTCGGCGTAGAAGTCACGTTTGAGCGGATCGTCGAGCCGAATCAGGTGCAGAAAATGGGTCCAGCCCAATTGTGTCATCAGTGATGTCAAAATCTTTGGGTCGGGAAAAACTTCGGCGAATTGCAACATCCGAAACAAATTCCGCTGGCCAAAACCGCGTCCGAACTCCGCCTCCAATTGTTTCGACAGCGTCGAAAGAATCTGTTCGCCATACTCCGCCCGTTTCTCCCGCAGGATGTCTTTCCGAATCCGGTTGCCGATTTGCCAGTGCAACATCGTCAAAGTCGCGTTTGCAGTGGTGGCCACGGTTTGCCGGGCCGACAAAATCATTTCGCGCAACTCCGTCAGCAGTTCCTTGGCGCCTGACTTTGCCGGTGTTGCTGACGAACGTTTCACAAGTGCCAGTTTTCGTTTCATCTTTGGTCATAGCTTGGCAACCGGGAGAAAAATGTAAATGCCGAGCACGTCCGCCGGGCTGTGGTCATGGGCGGCGGCACTTGCCATCGCCGCGGTGCCGCGCATTGAGAGCACGCCGCCGCTTCCGTGCTGACAGGATCGCCGCACTGCGCACGCGCATTCTCTGAATGAAATTAAAGCCATAAAAAAATGACGTTGATTTTCCCGGCAGTGTTCCAGGATCACTCTGCCGGTGCCGAAGGCAGTGCCATGGACTTTTTCTCATATTCTTCCAGGCTGGGCAATTTCATCTTGGCTCGCTTGGCATAGGCACGATGCACGGCGACGGAATTGTGTCCCAGTGCCTCTTGGGCGAAGCGTTCAGGGTAGCCGCAGGTCTTGGCGCGTTCCGCCCATGCGTAGCGATAGCTGTGCAGCGAAACGCCGTGGATGCCGAGGCCTACGCACCGTTGCTTGAACTCGGTCGCGCGGTCGCCCGCGCGAACACGCGCCACATAAGGGAACAGCAACCCTTCGCCCGGCAGGTCTTTCAGTGTGTGCAATGCCTCTTCGCCCAAATGAAGAATGACCGGCACGCCAGTCTTTTGGCGGGTGAAGCTGACCGTGAGGTTTTGCCAATCGACATCCTCGGCTTTCAGACTGGCCAAGTCACCCTGACTGCCTCCGAGATGCCAGCACATTTGATAAAACTTTTTACGCTCGGGATTTGTCTCCCGTTCCAAAATCCGATTGTGCACTTCCCAGGTGATGCCGCGCCTCGCCTTGAATTGAAACGCCGGCCATTGCCGCCGGGGGATGATGGAGCGGGGAATCCAATTCATGTCGAGGGCGAAATTGTGAATGCGCCGCAGGAAGACATTCGTTGAAACCGTGCCTTTGTGCGTGGCATCCAGAAAATGCTCCGCCTGGGTTTTGATCAGGGCAAGGGCGCGAATCTGGTCAAAGGACTTGACCTTCTCCTCGTTTGGCGAGGAGAGAGAGAAGCGGCGGCGCGCCCTGGCAAAATGGCGCGCCGGGGTTTAAGAGGTCACTGCACGAAGCCTTCGGGGAAAGCTCCCTCCGCGCCGCTGCATCATTGCTGGCAACGCTCGAAAAATGAGAAAACACACTGGTGAATGGTCAGGATTTTTAGTTTCCTCTGGCCGTGCATTTTTTGAATTTATCCCTGGCTATCCTGGCTGGCCTCGCCGGCTTGAGCTGCCTGCTCATGGGTTGGCAATGGCTGGCCGCACGAAGGTTTCCGCTGCACCAAAAAATTGCCTCCGATTTTATCCCCGGCGTTTCCATCCTGAAACCACTCAAAGGTTGTGACGATACCACCGCCGCCTCGCTGGCAAGCTGGTTGCAACAACTCTATGCCGGTGAAATGGAAATCATCTTCGGCGTGGCGGATGCCAGTGATCCGGTCTGCGAGGTTGTCCGTCGGCTGATGGCGGAATTTCCCGGGTGCCGGGCGCAGCTCGTGGTTTGTGATCCTCTGAACGGGGCCAATGCCAAAGTGGCCAAGCTCGTCCAGTTGGAACGTCTTGCCGCGTATGATCTTATTCTGATCTGCGATGCGGATGTGCGCGTGCCAGCGGATTTTTTGGGCAGTTTCGTCGCGCCGTTGCGGGATGAACACTACGCGCTGGTGAACTGCTTTTATCGCTTCGCCAATCCGACCACCACGGCCATGGCATGGGAAGCCCTGGCCATCAACGCCGATTTTTGGAGCCAGGTGCTGCAGTCGCAAACGTTGAAGCCGCTTGATTTTGCGTTGGGGGCGGCCATTCTTGTCCGGCGCCGGGCGCTGGAGGAAATCGGCGGTTTTGCCGCGCTGGCGAACTGTCTGGCGGATGATTATCAACTGGGTCGGCGCGTCGCCGGCAAGGGGCATCGCATCGCCCTCTGCCCGGTGGTGGTGGAATGCTGGGAGGCGCCGCAGGATTGGGCGCAGGTCTGGAAACATCAGCTTCGCTGGGCGCGCACGATCCGGGTCTGCCAGCCGGGGCCGTACTTTCTCAGTATCCTGTCAAACGCGAGCTTTTGGCCGGTCCTGTGGCTGGTTGCCAGTCTGGGGGCGGGTGACTTCGTCCATGCTCCCTTGGGCGCCGGCGCTTTCCTGCTGTTGCGAATGGTCCAGGCCAGGGACCTGCAACGTCGATTTACTCCGCAGCGCAAGTTGATCTCACCGTTCTGGCTGGCGCCGGTGAAGGATTTTCTGCAGTTGGCCCTTTGGCTGGCGGCCTTTTTTGGCGGCAGCATCGAATGGCGCGGGAACAAGATGAAGGTGCTGCGGGATGGGACTTTGGTCAAAGTTTAAGAGCCTGTCTGAAAATTCCGAGGGATGCGGTTTGCCCGCAAACCCTGCCGGCGGCGGGGCTTTTGGCGGTGGGCTGCGTTGGCTCGGTCGTCACAGCCCACCACGGGGATGCTCCTCCCTCGCCGCCTTGCCTACAGCCAAAATCCCTCGCCGCAGGACACCTCGCAATTTTCAGACAGGCTAAGCCGTAACCATGCAATTGAATCGCGAGCCTCGGCTTGATCTTTTTGCGCAATGACTTCGTCGTTCGGCGCTTACAGACCACTGGCGGGTATGCTCGCGCCTCACTTCTTGTCTTGCGCAAAAATCTGCGGCGCAGCCGCATCACTCTCAACAGCATGGATACGGCTAAGGTACTTCAGCGACTAAGAGTGTCCCATTCCCGGCCAACTGCCTCAATCCTGGTCATTCAAATCCTTGGATTGGGGTTAGTGGATTCGGGTTGGGTCAGCTTCCGCCAACGCATCCTCCAGAACCGAAGAAGCGAGTGCTCAAGATAGGATTGCCCTGACGGCGACATTGCCTGAGGTTCAAGCCGTGTGGCGACGCCGTGAAGAAAACCAAATATTAACAGGGTTTTGGCGATTTCGGCGAAGGCAATTCTCACGTCGACTTTCGGTGGACCGCCAGCCGAAACCAAGGGTGCAGGGACTTCGCAGAGGCAAAATAAAAAATGATGAAGCGCATTAGTTTAAAACTGGCTTGGATTATGCTGGAATTAAATTGCATGACTAATACGGGTATTAACATGCAGGACAAAAGCGGTAAGCTGATCCGGGCCGTGAGACTGCAGACATGGGTAATCGACGGATTGATCGTCGTCACCTTCGTGGTCATGTTTTTTACCTTGATTTTTTTGCTTTCGAAATAATCTTCAGGGCAACACATAACCGCCGCCGCAGGCAAATTATTTTGCCTGCGTCGGCGGTGGGTTTTTCAGGGCGGGTTGCTTGGTGGCTTTGGTCTTGAAGGCCGAGCGCAACAGCCAGTGCCGCTTCAGGCCCTGGATAAAGTCGTCGGAATCGGTGATGGTCTTGGAGATCCCCCACAGCAGATTGGAATTGGCGCGTACCTGGGCGCTCAAGTTGCTGGTGATATCCGCGACATTGATCAGGGTGAGCCCGATTTGTTCGGTGAGTTGATCCAGGTTGGTGTCGGTGCTGGCGAGCAACGCATTGACGTTGGTAAGCGCGCCGTCGAGTTGGAACACCCCATTGGTGCCCACGACCCAGGCGCCGAGCGCGCCGGAGCCGCGCAAATCGCCGCTGATGGCGGTGAAGTTATGCACCAGCGGCTGGGTGGCGGCGATGGTGAGGTTTAGGTTTGAGGTGGCGTTGGCGGCGTTGTCCAGGACGATCCCCAGTTTGTTGGTCAGCGCCAGGATGTTGGGCAGCGCCTGCTGCACCTGCGCCACGACGGCCTGCAACTGGTCGGCCAGGGCGGGCGACTCGGCGACGGGCAACTCATAGGCATTCGTGGGATCGTCGTTGTGTTCGTCATATTGCCGGTAGCGCTGCGCGGCATCATCCCACACGGCGGAGATGTGCTTGCGCGGCTTGCCAACGATGTGCACCGCCGGAAGGGTTTCGGGCTTGAGTTCAGCGATCAAGGCAAAGTTGGTGAAGGAGGTGAACACGGGGACGGCAATGACGTTGGTGCCCGGGTAGAAGAGGTTTTCGGCCAGACGCCAGTTGGCGGGGTCGGGCACGCTGGCGGCCTCGGCGAGGGTGAGGGTTTGCAGGGGGCGGGTGATGTAGATGCTGTAACCGTTCGTGCCGCGGGTGATTTCCAATCCGTTCTTCCCCAGAAAGCCCGAGGAATTCACCTTCACGTAGGAGCCCTGGTACCAGACATAGCTGAAGTAGGGCACCGGAGTTTTGCCGGTTTGATTGACCTGCTTGACCACAAAATCGATGCGGACATTGTGTTTCGTGCGCGGCGGCTCCGCCACGATGCCGGTGACTTCGCCCACTTCAAAGCCCATCAAATAAACGGGGGCGCCGACTTTCAGGTCGGTGGCGTTGTTGACATAGGTGTAAAACCTGGCCTGCATGAGAAACCAGCCCTTGCGCTCGGCGGCATGGTAGAGGTAATAACCGAAACCGAAGAGCAGCAGAATGGTGGCGAGAAACACAAACCAGCCCACGGCGCGCTCGGTGTGGTTGAGGCGGGTCCGAAGTTGAGGCGTCAAATCTTGCAGCGGCATAGGTATTCCTTCGTAAAAATTTTGGGTTCAGTGGTTCATGGGCGGCCGGGCGCGGGTTCGGGTCTCGTTTCGTCGGCCT
>Ga0302320_10018443_pt1 | contig 14066 bp, 10 predicted proteins | sample Bog_T0_3_FD_202130 | JGI IMG/M metagenome (GOLD analysis project Ga0302320, IMG submission 202130) | Peat permafrost microbial communities from Stordalen Mire near Abisko, Sweden - Bog_T0_3 | ecosystem: Environmental > Terrestrial > Soil > Wetlands > Peat | place: Sweden: Abisko, Stordalen Mire... | reverse complement strand
GGTTCGCCGACCTTGCCCGCGCCCACCACCAGGCAGCGCTTGCCTTCGAGCTTCACAAACATTGGAAATAAGCCGCTCATAATCTTCTGGAACCTTCCTTCAAAACCGTTTTTCCGAACCGCTCAACCCTCCACGCCGCTCGGCACGCGTCCCTCAGGCAGATCGCGCGCCACCGCCTCGACGAACTCCCCGGCCAGGAATCCACGCAGCTCTGTATCGCTGTGGCGGGCGAAGAAACGCCGCAGGTTCTCTCCCGGCGGCGCATCGGCGAGGTAGCGGCGCAGCAAACGCTCAATGGCTTCCGGAACCTCGGTCGCCGGGCAGCGATACCCCACCGGCCTGGCAATCGCCTGATTCAGGCCGAGCGCTCCACCCAGGCAAAAGTAGTAAGCATCCACCATCTGCCCGTTGACCTTGGTCTTCTTGCCCTCGATACCAATGTCGGCGATCCAGTGCTGCCCGCAACTGTTGGGGCAGCCGGTAACGTGCAGCTTTAAATGCTGATCGAAGCCGGGCAAGCGCTCTTCCAGTTCCTCGACCAGCCAACGGGAGAAACTCTTCGTCTCGGTAATCGCCAGTTTGCAAAATTCCGTGCCGCTGCAGGCGACGGCGCCGCGCCAAAACGGCGAACCGCTTACCGGCAGCCCGATCTCACCCAGTTCTTTCGCCAACTCGTCCGCGTGCAAACGAGGTACGTTGACGATCAGCAGGTTCTGCATGTTGGTGGTGCGCAATTCGCCGCTGGCAAAGCGGTCGGAGAGATCGGCTGCGGCGTGCATCTGTTCAGGAGTGATTCTGCCGCGCAGCACCGTCGCCCCCACATAGCAAAGGCCCGGCTGCTTCTGCGCGTGAATGCCGATATGATCGCGATACACATCCACCGGCGGATGCTCATCCACGGCGGGGTCGAGTTGAAATCCGATCCGCCGCTCCAGTTCTTGTTGGAAGTCTTGCGCCGTCCAACCGTGCCGCAAGAAGAGGAATTTCAGCCGCGCGCGCTCCCGGTGCTCGCGCAGTTGATCGGAGTCGCGAAACAATTCGGCGACACCCTTAATGACAGGCAAAACTTGATTCCAGCGCACGAACGCATTCAGCGGCGCACCCAGGTAAGGTTCCGTGGAAAGTCCTCCGCCCACGCGGAGCGCGAAACCAATCTCAGACTTGCCATGAACCAGGCGCTCGGTTGCAGTAAGGCCAACGTCGTTGATCTCCGGGTAAGGGCACCAGACGCGGCATCCGGTGATAGAAATCTTGAACTTGCGCGGCAGGTTGTAGAACTCCGCGTTTCCCGCCAGCATGCGGTCCGCTTCCAGCGCAAGCGCCGAAGCATCACAGATCTCATCGGCATCCACGCCCGCGACGGGGCACCCGGTAATGTTCCTGGTTACATCGCCGCAGGAACCGGTGGTGTTCAAACCCACGCGCCACAGTTCTTCCAGCACTTCCGGCAGCGCCTCGATGCTGATCCAGTGCAGCTGAATATTTTGCCGCACGGTGAGGTCGGCGATGCCACGGGCGTGGCGCCTCGTCAGCTCCGCAATGGCTCGCAGTTGGTCGGACCGCAGCAAGCCGTTCGGAATTCGAATCCGCAGCATGAAGAAAGGCAACGCCCGCCCCATGCCATCCTTGCCTCCAACCACGCCTGCTCCGTCGCCCTGCGTGTAAACTCCCCACCAGCGGAAGTACGTTCCGATCCATTCAGCCGGAATCGAATCGAAGCCCTCGCGCGCGAACCGGCGAATCTCGGTCAGGCCGTCCCAGGGATTCATCGCGCGCTTCAGTCGTTCCGTCTTCTGCGCCTTGGTTTCTTTGACTGGCCGTGCCATCAACGGACTTGCCATAGATCATTCTCCAAACTGACTCTCGTCCAAAAAGAAAAACCCACCGCCAGAGGTTTCTGGCGGTGGGTTTACGAGTGCTGATGTTAGGGAACTTCTAGTTCAGCAGCCCTCCCGCGCCAGAGCACACGCATGCACAACAACAACAACATGCACACATGCTGGTCTGGCGAAGATTGCTGAAACTGGTCATACTTCGTGAATACTAGGCTGACACATCAAAGCCGTCAAGTTACTGCCCGCGTTTTTGGATGCGAAATTTCGATGCGCCGCATCAAAATATTTGGTCGCGCAGCCCGCGTCAACTAAGAACGCACGGTGCCATCGATCAAGCGGCGCTTTTACGCCGGCCTCTCACACTTTGCAGAACGGTTGCGGGAAGCTGCAGCACGCGGACTTTGGAATCCTTTTTCGTTGTGACATGCACCGCAATACCATCCGCTTCCGGGAAAGGATCGGAAACCACCTCAAACTCCTCGCCATAAAGGCGAACCCGCCCGGAGGCAGCATAGCCAAGATGTCGAACCCGGGCACAGACTTCCGATAATGAAGGCGATTCGATACTCTGAACAGTCATGATAAGACCATTATAGTCTTCTAATTCGACGCGCGCCGCCCAACCGCCCCCTCGGGTAGTGGTGCAGTTCGGCCTTTTCAACGACTTGTCATCCTGAGCGTAGCCGTTCTTCAGGCGTAGCGAAGGATCTCCCGCTCAACCGGCCTAACGCGTAAGCCAAACTGCACCACTACCCCCCTCGACGCCGTCCGGGACTGAAGAGTCCCGGTTCCTGCATATAGGCAGCCCTCCTCCTGAGGTCAGCCAAAATCAGTATCGGCATCCGAGCATACAAAACATTCGCAGCCAGCGCCAGCCATTAGGAAATCCTAATTTGGAACCACTGGCCTTTCGGACAATCGCCTCATGAACTGCTGGAATCTGTTTTTCTTGCCGCAATACCTCCAAGCTGGGTGGTATGCGACTCCCCCAGTCCATCCTCCAGCCTCGCTCCGTCCGCAACCTCCACTTTCTAGCCATCGGAATCGTGACCGTACTGCTCGCGATTTTCCCCCCGCGCGCGGCGGCTAGTCCGCAACTCACCGCTACTCCCAGCGGCCTGAAGTTCGGCGACGTCATTGAGGAGACGACCGAAACCCTGCTGGTCACGGTCACCAATAGCGGGCTGACCACCGTCACGATAACGGCGTTGACCGTGAATAACTCCGCCTTCAACGTCTCCAGCGTGGGTCTGCCGCTGGTCTTGACGGCGGGGCAGTCCTTCGATCTGAACGTGAACTTTACTCCCACTGCTCTGGGATATACGGGAGGAACGATCAAATTTACCAGCAATGCCTCGAACCCCACCTTGCAGCTCAGCGTCGGGGGAGTTGGAGTGAGCAGCGAGGCTCTTACAGCCACTCCCTCGACGGTTTCGTTCGGCAACGTAGCGACAGGCTCCAGTTCAACCATCCCGGTCGTGCTGACGAACGCTCGCACTTGGAAGATAACGATTTCCTCCCTCACGACCACGGGCAGCGGGTTCTCCACCAGCGGAGGCTCTTTCCCTTTGACCCTCAACTCAGGTCAGAGCGTCACGGTGAACGTAACCTTTGCCCCACAATCCGCCGGAGAGGACGGCGGCAGCCTGTTTGCGACGGGGCCGACGCTTTCCATCCCGCTGAACGGCACTGGAACCGCATCCGGCCAATTGACCATCGCTCCGGCGCCACTGAGCTTCGGCAATGTGCCGGAGAAAACCACCCAGACCCTGCCCATCACCGTGAGCGCCTCTGGCGCGAGCGTGACGGTATCTTCGGCCAGCAGCAGCAGTTCGCAATATGTCCTGCAAGGAGCCTCTTTTCCTTTTACGGTCGCCGCCGGCCAGAGCCTATCGTTGAATGTGGCCTTCACGCCACAAAGCACCGGGACGATATCCGGGTCGCTTACCTTTGGCAGTAACGCCTCCAACTCGCAAGCCGTCGAGTCGCTGAGTGGAGTTGGGACCGTGACGGTATACAGCGTCAGCCTTTTCTGGAACTCCAGTTCGGACGCAGTGGGCTACAACGTTTACCGCAGCACGACCGCGAGCGGTAAATATTCCAAGATTAATTCCACCTTGAACGCGAACACCGCCTACACCGATAGCACCGTCGTCACCGGCCTCACCTACTACTATGAGGCTACATCGGTAAACGCCAGCGGGCAGGAGAGTTCCCTGTCAACGCCGGCAGTGCAAGCGACCGTCCCGTAACCGCAACTGATCCAACCCAACTTGTCATTTCGAGCGGAGCGGGATTGCCCGTCTTTACGGGCAATCTCGCGGAGTCGAGAGACCTGCTTTGCACCGCCTGTGGACCCATTTCCCTAGGGCGACGGAACCACTGCACGGACCTCGACCGAAGAGCCGCTTTGGGTCCCGCCTTCAGTGACCGCTTTAACCACATAAAAGTATGTCTTTTGAGGCTCGACCGTGCTATCGACGCAGCGGGTTCCCGCCAACGGTGATTCACTGATGCGACTGCTCTCGGCGTAGTTTCTCGATGCCAGGCTGCGATACACGTAGTATCCCTTGATTGCATCTCGCGGCGACCTGGAAGCCGGAACGGCCGAATTCCACGATAGCGTCACGGAGTGCTGAGGCCGAGTCGCGTACGCAGGCGCCTGCCCCGGCGAAGGCCGCGAGATTCCTGAGCATGAAGGAGCGTCTGCCGCCCGCGGTGCAATATTGCTGACTCCAGCGCTCGCGGCCTGCTTCGACCGGTTCCGGAACATGATCCCGCAGACCACGCCGGGAACCAAAGCCAGTCCGAGGATCGCGACCACGAGTTTAATGGGCGTCGACATGCTGCTCATCCGCTAACCTGCCCCCACTGAGCCCTCTTCGACATCTCATTCTACGATTCCCCTGCCCAAACCAAGCCTTTGTGTGCAAGTCCCTGCATACAGAAAGTAACTTCGGTAACATGGAATGATTCACAAAGTAATCATTCTAAAGGAGTTAGTGGCACATAGGGGCCATACAGCCGGGGGCCGTTATTTGCGATAGTACTAGTACGGGCGACCGATGCTGGCCTCGTACTTACGACTATGCGAACTCACTGGGACAAAGCAATTCTGAACCACAAGGCAGTACTCCTGCTGATGCTGCTGGGCCTGTGCCGAACCGCGCTGACGCAGGAAATCTCCGCCGCGCTGTTGCGGCCGGAAGTGGTCCAACCTGCTCTGGCGCACAGTATGCTGGTGAGGCCGGTGCAACCCGCGCCTTTGCCGGAAGCGCCCCGCCATGAACGCTTTTGGGACCGCGAAAACAGCGTTCTGTTCGCCACCAGCGCCGCCTTCAGCGCCGCCGATTTCGTTGTCACGCGCGACAATCTGCGGGGTGGAGGCCGGGAATTGAATCCTGTAACCCGCGTGTTCAGCGGCAGCACCGCGGGACTTGCCGTGAACTTCGCCGGTGAGACCGCCGGAGTGATTGGCCTTAGCTACATGTTCCACAAGACCGGCCATCACAAGCTGGAACGCTACGTCTCCATGCTGAACATCGGTTCCTCCGCGGGAGCTGTGACCTTCGACCTGGCCCATCGATAGATCGCAGGCCTACAACCGTGAAGAAATCGTTAGCCAAGGGTCTTCCGATCTGGGGCAGTCCGGTAGTGGCTCAGTTGAAACTCTAGACCCAGAAAACCGTAAACCAAAAAGGGCACAAAGTAACACGCAGGCCTTTGTTTTGTGGGTTTTCCTTGGTGCGCCTGCGTGGTTGGGGGCTTTCCCAGCCGCATTTTCAAACTAGGCCACTACCGGAAGTCCTCGTGCCCGCTGAGTCCCGCTTCCTGTCTTCGCCATGGCGCAGAATCCCTAGCAGCAGAAATATCACCGCCAACGCGATGAGAAAGAAAATGATTCCGCCCTGGCGATGCAGCCTTCCGGTCAAAAAGCTGGGACCGACCCGCGTGGCCAGCATGGCAATGACGAAGATGCGAAGCCCATTCTTCGCAATCGAGAGCGGAACGGCCACGGCGGCCACCAGCGCCTTTCGCCAGGGTGAGCGCAACAGCAACTGCGCCAGCACCATGGTTGTGACCACCAGCATCAGGCTGGAGCGAATGCTGCTGCACTCGCGCGCCACCTCGACCGTCAGTCCTGGAATGTGTAGGAGCACGCCGCGTTGCGCCACCGGAACCCGCGCCATCGCGAACAGCCAATAAGCGGCAGCGGCCGAACCGCGCTGCAAAAAGCTGACCACAGGATCCAGTACGAAATCGGGAAAAGGAACCAGCCAGAACAAGAAGCACAGCGGGAATAGAGCGCGCCGGAGAGCCTGCATTCCGAAGCAGAGGGCGAAGCTGGCAATCCACCAGACGATCAGGGCCAGCATGTTGACCGAAAGCTGCACCTCCCCAGGCCAGGCGCTGGCGGGCCAGGCAACGGCCTGCCATCGGATGATGGCAATCACCGCGAGCGCCACGATCATCGCGACCGAGGCAACTCTTGCGTTCGATCCGGTGGAGGCTTGCGGCGGTTTCCAATCCAGAAAAATCAACGCTGCGCTGATGGGGAGAATCAGCAGAATGTGGGTGAACTGGTCGTCATGCAGAGCCAGATTGAACGTCGAGGCGAGTGGGACCCACCAAACCGCGAGCGCAAGGGCTGCGGGGATGGAAAAAATTAGAAGCGGCGGCAGCTTCGAAATGGATTCGCGCCTGGAAGTACTCGGCACCATCGTCCTTTGTAACCTGCCTCTGTAACCTGCCTCGTAGTGATTGGGGAGCGGGTCTGTTTCAACTTAGCATTTCCGGATTCCTGGCAGAAAAACCTTGGTTCCTAGACTTTCGCAAGGGATACTGGAAGTGTTCAGCGCGTTCTCTGGCTAAATCGTACCGTCTTTATTTTCACGCCTATCTCCAGGCTATAGCTTAAGACTAGAAAAGCGGCAGCGTCGTCGCCGCCGCAAGTCCTTTCTTTTCAGTGCCGGTTTCTGTAAGTTGTTGAAAACACGTTGCCGGCTGTCGCAACCCTCCTGCAATTGCCGGAGCGGACCGTTCCTGGAATGCCCTGCCAGACGCTCAGAAGTGCCCTTAGAACGCATCCGGGCGACCGGGTGACCCCAAAGGTCGTCCGGGCGGAGATCGTGCCTTAAATTACTTCTAATGCGAAATTCCTCGTAAGTCGTTGAAAAAGCCCGTAAGCTGTTGAAAATATCCGTAAGCTATTGAAAACACTAGGCCAGCCTTTTCTGGGTTGGATAATCCCGGCATCCGGCCGGGAAAAGACCGCGGACCCAACCTCGCGGTAAGATGAAGGCGAGGCTCGGTCTCGGGCCTTGTATATTCCGATTGGAGAAATGCATGAAAGATTGCCGGCAGTTCTACATTGACGGGAAATGGATCAGCCCGGAGAAAGCCCACGACGCAGAAGTGATCAACCCTGCCAATGAAGAGCCTGCCGCGACGATCTCGCTCGGTAGTGCGTCCGACGTTGACCATGCTGTGGCCGCTGGCAAGAGAGCTTTCCAGTCGTACTCTGAGACAACCGTGGAGGAACGGACCGCGCTCCTGCGCAGGATCATCGAGGTATACAAAACCAGGTCGGAAGAAATCGCCGACGCCATATCCTGCGAGATGGGATGCCCAATCTCACTTTCGCGAGGGGCGCAGGCTCCGGCAGGCATGGGACATTTGCTGGAGATGGTAAAAGTGCTGGAGCACTTCAATTTCGAAGATCTCAAGGGCACGACGCTGATGCGAAAAGAAGCGATTGGCGTGTGCGGGCTGATCACTCCGTGGAACTGGCCGATGAACCAGGTGGTTGCCAAAGTAGCGCCCGCTCTGGCGGCGGGATGCAGCATGGTGCTCAAGCCGAGTGAAATTGCGCCGCTCTCTGCGCTTCTGTTTGCGCAAATTCTTCACGAAGCGGGAACGCCACCGGGAGTTTTTAATCTGGTGAATGGCGACGGGCCGACGGTGGGCAGCGCGATCGCCGCGCATCCTGACGTGGCCATGGTTTCCTTTACCGGGTCCACGCGGGCGGGTGTGGCCGTGGCCATGGCTGCTGCGCCTACGGTAAAACGTGTGACCCAGGAACTCGGAGGCAAGTCGGCCCACATTATTTTGGACGATGCCGACCTGGATGCAGCAGTGAAGGAGGGCGCGCAATTTTGTTTTCGCAATACCGGCCAGTCCTGCAATGCGCCAACCCGCATGCTGGTCCCGCGAGCGAAGATGGCGCAGGCGGTTGTGGCAGCCCAGAAAACTGCCGACGCCACCAAGGTGGGCGATCCGTTCGCCGAGGGCATCCACGTGGGGCCGCTGGCGAGCAAAGCTCAGTTTGAAAAAGTGCAGCGCCTGATCGGGGTGGGCATTGCGGAAGGCGCAAAATTGGTTGCCGGCGGCCTGGGACGTCCCCATGGTCTGGGCAAAGGCTATTTCGTAAAGCCGACCGTATTTGCCGATGTCAAGAACGATATGACCATCGCGCGCGAAGAAATTTTTGGGCCGGTGCTGTGCATCCTCGCTTACGAGGATGACGACGACGCCGTGCGCATTGCCAATGATACGCCGTATGGGCTGTCGGGCTTTGTGAGTTCGGGAGACATTGAACATGCCCGCCGGATTGCGAAGCGAATGCGCTCGGGCAACGTGCACATCAACAATGCCAGAGTCGATTTCGGCGGCTGCTTCGGCGGCTACAAACAATCGGGCAACGGGCGGGAATGGGGCGAAGCGGGGCTGGCGGAGTTTCTGGAGTTGAAAGCCATTTTCGGTTACGTGCCGCGCACGAAATGAGCCGGACCGCGGGTAGTTGCCGAAATTCATCAACCACGAAGGGCACCAAGGCACACGAAGGGCATTGACACGGAATTCCTTTGCGTACTTTTGTGCCCTTTGTGGTGAAATTAGGACACGGCTAGGACCCGCGCGAGTTATTGACGGCGTAAATTCGGCTGCGATAGCGTACGATCAGTGCAGCAGGGAGAGGTGGATGGAACTGGGAACTGGGTGGACGAAAACCTGGACCTATTTCGACGGGGACTGGCACGAGGGCAATGTGCCGATCATGGGTCCGCGCACCCACGCCGCCTGGCTTTGCTCCATGGTTTTTGATGGCGCCCGCGCGTTCGAAGGGGTTACGCCCGACCTTGAACTGCACTGCGCGCGCGTGAATGATTCCGCCAAAAAACTCTTCCTCAAGCCGGCGGTCACTACCGAAGAATGGGTAAAGCTTGCGCGCGAAGGCATCCAGCGCTTCGAGAAGGACGCTGCGCTCTACATTCGGCCCATGTACTGGGCGGAAAAAGAAGGACCGTGGGTGCAGGCGCACGATCCGGAATCAACGCGGTGGTGTCTTTCGATTTACGAAGCGCCCATGCGCACGCCCAAGGGGTTCTCGATCACCCTGTCGCCCTATCGCCGGCCCACCATCGAAACCATGCCGGTCGATGCCAAGGCGGGATGCCTTTATCCCAACAATTCACGGGCACTGTTTGAAGCGCACGCCCGCGGCTTCGATAATGCGATCGTGTGCGACATGCTGGGCAATGTTGCAGAACTGGCCACTTCCAATGTGTTTATGGCGAACGATGGCGTAGTATTTACGCCGATTGCGAATGGAACATTTCTGGCGGGCATCACGCGGCAGCGCGTGATGGGATTATTGCGGGAAGCGGGCGTGAAGGTGATGGAGAAAACTCTCACCTACCAGGACTTCGAGAAGGCGGACGAAATTTTCGCGACGGGAAACTACTCGAAGGTCGTGCCGGTCACGCGCATCGGCGAACGCTCGCTGCCCTTCGGCCCCATCTATACCAAGGCCCGGGAACTTTATTGGGCCTTCGCGCATTCATGACCGGGAAACTCTTGGGCAAGGAGAAATCGGGCGGGGTTTCTTCAGGGCCGCTCTTCTCTTCATCTTCACAACCGCGCCTGCACTTTGCCGGACTCGGTAGTGTCCCAAATTCATCCACCACGAAGGACACGAAGGTGCACGAAGGGGCAAACGGCGGCATTCTCTTATGTACCTTTGTGCGCTTCATCAGGAAATCAGGACACGAGCCCAAGCTCCTATGCATGGCCGCCCCAGCGGGTCTACTGTGAGCGATCAGCCTAGCGGTTCGACGGTCGAGACACTGACTGAGATTTGGCAACGGCTGCTGCAGCAGCCATCCATTGATCCCGACGATAATTTCTTTCACGCCGGGGGCAGCGACGCGCTAGCGGACGAATTGTTCGCCGAGATCGCACAGGTCCTGGGACGCGAACTGCCGAGTGCCACCATCTTCCGGGCACCCACGATCGCAAGGCTTTCGGCACTCTTGGCGGAGCCCACTCTTCCGCCATTCTCTCCGTTCGTTCCGTTGCAAGCTGGGGACAGGAATCCTCCCATTCTCATCACTCACGGCGTGGGCGGACGTGCGAGTTTCTCGCAACTGGCCAACTCGATGCGCTCTCCGCATCCGATTTATGGGATTCAGGCCCGCGGCATTGACGGAATGGAAGAGCCGTTTGAGAGCATTGAAGATATGGCTGGGTTCTATCTGGAGGAACTGAAGCAGTTGCAGGCGCAAGGCCCATATATTTTGATTGGTTACTCGTTCGGGGGACTGGTGGCGCTGGAAATGGCGCAGCGCCTGTCGAATCAGGGCAAGAAGATAGCCTTGCTGGTGCTGGTGGATACCTACCCGCATCCGCAATACTTTCCGCTGCGGCAGCGGCTATGGCTCGCGGGCAAACGGGCCAGAGGCCATTTTGCCGAGATGAAACAGATGCCCATTCGCAACGCATTTGGCTACTTTGCTCGCGGGTTGAAACATCGGCTCGGCAGCATGGCGGATCACGGTACTACGAAACCTTCGCGATTGTCGTTGGCGCAGACCACGGCGCGGGTGAAGGAAAGCGATTTCCGAGCCATGGCGCGCTATCGTCCAAAGTTTTATAAGGGCAAAATAAGGTTTGTGCGGCCCGAGGCCAACTCCTATCTGCCGAATAATCCGGCTGCCCTGTGGACGCCGCTGGCGTCTGAACTTGAGGTCGAAACCGTGCCGGGCGATCATCTGGGCATGATCGGAGAGCACTTCGAGAGCCTGGCCGCGGTGCTTACCCGTTATGTGCAAGAATCAGTCCAAGAATAAATAGGCGATAAATCAATGAACGGCGCCGAAAGTCTAGTTCGCACGCTGATCGCCGGTGGGGTGGATACTTGCTTCACCAATCCCGGCACTTCGGAGATTTATATCGTCGAAGCGCTGGACCGGATCACGGAAATGCGCTGCGTGCTGGGTCTTTTCGAGGGCGTGGTAACGGGCGCGGCCGATGGATATGCGCGCATGGCGGAGAAGCCGGCGTGCACTCTGCTTCATCTCGGTCCCGGGCTGGCGAATGGTCTGGCGAATCTGCACAACGCCAGCCGGGCGCAGGTGCCAATCGTGAATGTGGTAGGCCAGCACGCTACCGATCATTTGCGCTACGATACGCCGCTAGCTTCTGATATTGAAGCGATTGCGCGTCCCTATTCGAACTGGTTGCGCACTTCCCTGTCGGCGGCCGAGGTGGGACGGGATGGCGCGGAAGCGATTGCCGCGGCCCGGACTGCGCCGGGACGCATTGCCACGCTGATCGTTCCCGCCGATGTGGCCTGGTCGAAAGTGATGGTGGGCGAGGGCGAGGCGCTGGCCGCGCTCCCAGTTCCTTTGGAAACGCCTTTGCCCGCCGCGGAACATATTGCGCAGGCGGGGGCGATGCTCCGCTCGGGCTTGCGAACAGCGATCCTGCTGGCGGGAAACGCGCTGTATGGCGGAGGGCTTGCCACGGCCGGGCGCATTGCCGCGACCACTGGAGCAAAGCTGCTGGCTCCGTATCCCATCACGCGTCTCGAACGCGGCGCCGGCATCGTCCCGGTGGAGCGTGTGCAATACGTTCTTGAACAGGCGGTCGAACAGTTGAAGGAGTTTCGCCAGTTGATACTCGTGGGCGCGCCAGCGCCCGTGGCCTATTTCGCTTCTCCCGGCAAGAGCGCCGTGCTTACATCGCCGGAATGTGCGATCCATGGTTTGGCAAGTCCCGGCGAAGACTACGTTGGCGCGCTTGAGGCGTTGGCCGCGGCTTTACCGGTGCGCGAAATTCAGTTGCCGACAGAGAAGCATAGCGAGCGGCCTTCGGCACCCAGCGGCGAAATCACGTTGTCTGGCCTGGCTGCCGCGGTGGGCGCAGTTCTGCCGGAGAACTGCATTGTGGTGGATGAATCCATGACCTCAGGACGAGGCATGATGGCGGCCACGAGAAGCGCTCCGCCGCACGACTGGCTGGGAAATACTGGAGGCTCGATTGGGATTGCGTTGCCGCTGGCGGTGGGCGCAGCGGTGGCGAGCCCGGAGCGTCCCGTGTTGTGCCTGACCGCCGACGGCAGCGGCATGTATACGCTGCAGGGGCTGTGGACGATGGCGCGCGAAGGGCTGAAAATCACGACGGTGGTGTTCGCCAATCGCGACTATGCGGTGTTGAAGCGGGAGTTTTCTTATCTGGGCGTGGGGAATCCGGGAAAGCGCGCGCGGGATATGTTCGAGATTGGGCGACCGGATCTCGATTGGGTCCACCTGGCAAAGGGCATGGGAGTGCCGGGAAAGCGCGTGACTTCGTTGGAGGGATTTGCGAAGGCGTTGCGGGAAGGATTTGCGAGCGGAGGCCCGAGCCTGATCGAAGTGCCGCTGTAGATTCGTGGGTCTGCAAAATTCAGCGGGCGGGAAGAGTGGGTTCGGTCAGTTTGGCGAGTTCGGCCTTGATGATTTTTCCGGTCGGAGTTACGGGCATGGTGGGGACGAGAAGAATCTGCGACGGCCGTTTGTATGGGGCAAGGTGACGCGCGGCGTATTCCGCGAGGTCCGTAGCGGTGAGCGGAGAATCCGGCACAGGCTGCACGAAAGCTAGAACGTCTTCGTCCCCTTCCAACCGCTTGCCGATCACGGCGGATTGAACCACGGCGGGATGAGCGTTCAGCACCGCCTCTACTTCGGCGGGATAGACGTTGAAACCGTGGCGAACGATCAAGTCTTTGGTGCGTCCGACGATGAAAAGATTTCCATCTTCCAGCCGCGCCAGGTCGCGCGTGTTGAACCAGCCTTCGGCGTCGATGGCAGCGGCGGTTTCCTCGGGAGCGCGATAGTAGCCCTGCATCACGTTAGGCCCGCGCACCCAGAGTTCGCCGGGCTCTCCGGTAGGCACGGGCTTGCGATCCGGGCCGACCAGCTTGATTTCAATTCCGGGGAAGGGTGGTCCAATCGACGTATCGTTGCGCGGGGAGCCGACCCGGACTTGCGCGATAGTGGGCGAGCATTCCGTCACGCCATAGCCGTTGTAGAGCGGCATGGCGAAAAGCTTCTCGATGGCGGACTTGGTGGAAGGGTCAAGCTGAGCGCCGGAAGAAGAAATGATACGGAGCGCGGGAAATTTCAACGAATCGACCTTGCGCAGCTTTGCGTATTGCAGAAATTGCGTGAAGGTCGCCGGAGCGCCCAGCATTACCGTGATGCGCTCTTTCTCCAATGTGACGCGCGCGTTCATGGGGTCAAAGCGCGACGCCAGGTAAAGCGACGCGCCGCTGAGCAGCGAACCCAACAAGACCACCGAGAGGCCTACGGCGTGAGACATGGGCAGAATGCCGTACAGGCGGTCGTCCGGGGTGAGCGAGCGGATTTTCGCCGAGCCCGCGGCAAGAAAGAGAAGATTCCGGTGGCTCAGCATGACGCCCTTGGGAAGGCCGGTGGTTCCCGAGGTGTAGATCAGCGCGGCGATGCGATCGGCAACGTTGGTTTCGGATACGGGTTCGGGCTCGACGCGTTCGTTGAGCGCGCCGATGGCGAGCGATCCCAGGCCTTCGACGTGTTCGATTTGTGCGCTGTGCCGTTTGGCGTGTTCCGCGGCGTGTGGAGAAACGCTGGTGGTGTAAAGCACGCGGCGCGCGCCGCAGTGATCGCGAATCTGGTCGACTTCGCGCGGCGAGAGGCGCGCATTCACCAACACCGGCCAGGCATCAAGAGCGGCCACGGCCAGCAGGCTGGCGACGAACTCGCGGCAGTTTTCACCGACGATCATGACGCGATCGCCGGGACGAACTCCTGACGTGGACAGCCAGGCCTGCGTGGCGGAGATGGCGGAAGCCAGTTGCCGGTAGGTCCAGGCGCCAGAGCTTTCGGTCAGGGCTGGATGATCGGGCAAGAGTTCCGCCCACGGCTTTACGACGTC
>Ga0302320_10018442_pt1 | contig 14067 bp, 12 predicted proteins | sample Bog_T0_3_FD_202130 | JGI IMG/M metagenome (GOLD analysis project Ga0302320, IMG submission 202130) | Peat permafrost microbial communities from Stordalen Mire near Abisko, Sweden - Bog_T0_3 | ecosystem: Environmental > Terrestrial > Soil > Wetlands > Peat | place: Sweden: Abisko, Stordalen Mire... | reverse complement strand
CCGCGGCGGAAGAATGCTGACGTCCGACAACTACGAGTGCACCTGGGATCTCTTTAGATCCATCCCTTCGCTCACAAAGCGCAACCAGTCGGTTTACGAAGAAACCGTCGAATTCAACCGGCAGCACAAATCCCACGCACAGGCGCGTCTGGTCGACAGGCGGCGCGCAAAGGTCCCCGTCGCGTCCATGGGCTTCTCAATGGAAGACCGCCTCCAACTGCTGAAACTCAGCGAGGCATCGGAAGAGGAAATCGGAACCGGCCGCATCACGGACTGGCTCTCGCCCGGATTCTTCGAGACCGAGTTCTGGTACATGTGGGCCACCACCTTCGCGTTTCAGCCATGGCACAGCGCGGTCGAACTCAAGCGCTACTTCCTGCGCTTTGCGCTCGAATTTTCGCGCATCGACACCCTTGCCGGCGTCAAGCGAACCGTCTACAACCAGTACGATTCCCTCGTTCGCCCGCTCCAGGCGTGGCTTCAGGCACAGGGCGTTCATCTGATCCCCGATTGCACCGTAATCGCTCTCGACAACGCAGCCGGGCACGGCGATTTCACCGTGACGGGACTTCAGTGCGACCGGCACGGCAAACCCGACTTCATCGCCGTCGCTGAGAGCGATCTGGTATTACTGCAGAACGGTTCGATGACCGACGCGTCGAGCCTCGGCTCCATGACCGGCGCGCCCGCGAAACTCACCAAAGCCGACAGCGTGGGCTGGGCGCTCTGGGAGAAGTTGGCCCAGGGCCGGCCCGAGTTCGGGCGTCCCGAGGTCTTCAACAGCTCGATTGCCCAATCGTGCTGGGAGTCTTTCACGGTCACCCTGAAGAACCCCGCGTTCTTCGATGCAATGACCGAGTTCTCCGGCAATGAACCGGGCACCGGCGGGCTGGTTACGTTCAGGGACTCGAACTGGTTAATGTCCGTAGTTCTTGCCGCGCAACCGCATTTCGCCGACCAGCCGGCCGGCGTGCAGGTCTTCTGGGGGTATGCGCTGTTCCCGGACCGGATCGGTAACTTTGTCCCGAAGGCGATGGCGGATTGCAACGGTAGCGAGATCCTCCAGGAACTGAGCGGCCATCTGCGCTTCGATACCAACATCTTCAACGAAGCCAACTGTATCCCGTGCCGCATGCCGTACATTACCAGCATGTTCATGCCGCGCGCTAAGGCCGATCGCCCACTGCCTGTACCGGTGGGTTCGAAGAATTTCGCCTTCATCTCGCAGTTCGTCGAGATCCCCGAAGACTGCGTATTCACGGTGGAGTATTCGGTTCGGGCCGAGCAGATGGCTGTGTATCAACTGTTAAAAATCGAGCGCGCGATACCGGCGGTTACGCCGCACGCGCGCTCGCTCCACACACAGCTGGAGGTTGTGAAAAAGGCCTTTGTGTAACTGCGTTTAGCTGTGCTTGTCTTTGTAGATCTGCTTGCTGAGGCGATTCTGCTGCCGATTGACCTGCGCCTTTTCGCCGGCGGTCAGCTTGCCGCCGTTGGCCTTGCGGTCCGCATGGACCTCGTGGTTAACGGCGGCTTCCTTCGTTTCGAGCCGCGCTGTCTGACCGGCGGTGAGGGTGCCCGATTTTACCCCCTGCGCAATGCGGTCCTGCTGGTTCTCCGCCCGTTTACCCACTTCGCTCTTCTGCGCAAACGCCGCCGTTGCCATCGCGAGAACCAAAACTGAATTTAAAATTACGTTCCTCATAAAAATGCACTCCCTTTTTACGACTTCTTTTTCGTAGGCTTAGTTCTTTCTGCCCACGTCCCACTAAACTCAAACGTCATATAAATGTCGCGCCATCGAACCGTTAAAATCCTTTCACACCACTCATGAAACCCAGGTCCCCCGCTGCGTCGTCGCTGAGCTTGATATGGCTGCTGCTGCCGGGCCTCGCGGCCGGTGCAGTGCCGGTTGTCAGCAACATCACAGATTCGGCAGCCTACGGGCCGCGGGTAGCGCCGGGTTCGCTGGCTACGCTGTTTGGATCCGGGCTCGCCGGTTCCAGTGCTTCGGCATCCGGCTTCCCGCTTCCGACGAATCTAGCGGGTACAACCGTTTCCATCCAGGGCACGCTTGCGCCTTTGCTGTACGTCAGCCCGACGCAGATTAACTTTCAGGTCCCGTCGTCGGTGAAGGCCGGAGACATCGGTGTGATCGTGAACGGCCCCGGCGGCGCCAGCGCCGCGTTCAGCATGACGGTAACGGCGGAAGCGCCCGCACTCTATCGGTACGGAACCAACCACGCGCTGGCGCAGAATTCCGACGGCACTCTCAACAGCGATACCGCGCGCGCCGGAGTTGGGTCAGTAATCACTGTGTATCTGACCGGTCAGGGGGCGTTGTCTCACTCAGTGACAGACGGCACGGCGGCTCCTGACTCGCCGCTCTCAACCGCCACCGCGACCGCGACCGCGACGATAGGGGCGCTCAGCGCGACCGTGCAGTTCCTCGGGCTCACGCCCGGCTTCGCCGGACTTGCGCAGGCCAACATTCAGGTTCCCGCATTGCCGACCGGCGATTATCCGGTGGTGCTCACCGAAGGAGGACTGGTCAGCGCCTCCGCCGTTGTCTCCGTGTCCGGCTCGGGCTCAGCCTACACGGCGCCGCTATCGCTCACGGGATCGGTCGCGTTCGCCAACAGCGACACCAGCAACGTGGCCCTCTACGAGAACATTGCCTATGTTTGCGGCGCGGACCGGATCGAAATGGTTGACGTAACAAACGTTGCAGCGCCGGCTGTCGTGGGCGAATTCGGCGACAGCGTACTGAACGGCGAAGGCGACCGCTGCGCCATTAACACCCTGGCCGCGACGCCTTATCTGGTTGAGATCTACGGTTCGCCTTCCGGCGGCCAGGAGTCCTTCGCGGTCTACAGTCTCGCCACAGCTTCGTCGCCCACACTGTTAACCACGGCCAGCAATTCTTACGGGCACATGGTGGATCTGAGCTTCTCCGGCAATTATGCGATAGTGACCACCAGTTATCTGACCTACTACACCGCCAGCTCCGCGGTCGCCTCGCAGGAAGGAGATTTTCTGGTTTACGATTTCACCAACCCGGCGTCTCCCGTCTTCCTGGGCGCGATGCAATCGACGCTCTCGGGAGCGAGCAATCAGAACCTCGAACCCGACGCCGAGGTTGTCGATCAGGTCTATGCCTACGTAGCGAGCAGCACCGCGGCCGGAAGCAGTACCGTGGGAACGGCTGTCCTCGACGTCGTGAGTATAGGCAGTCCCGGTGCGCCGATTCCGGTGAGCCAGGTGACGATCGGCGGGAGCGCGATCCTGCTGAGTTTCGACATCTCCGGCAACACCCTGCTGGCTGCGGGAAGTACCGCGGGGCAGCGCAATCCCGGCATTCCGGATTTCGATTTTACCGGGTATCTGACGCTCACCACGATGGATCTGACCAATGTCCAGGCGCCGATGGTGATTGCGACCACAACCACCGGTCTCCAGGTGAACGGCACCTTCAATACCGTCGCTTTCACGAACGGGGTTTTCGCGATCGTTAACAACCCGCCCGTTACGGACGACTTCGGCCCGTCGTCGCTCTTAGTGGTTGACGCCCGCACTCCGTCGAGTATCCTGATTTATCCGTACCAGACACAGTTCGGATTCAGCGGCATGCTGACGACGTCGAACGGGTTTCTTCTGGCCGCTACGGCTCTGGGGCTGAATATCTACAGCCTGCAGATATAGCTCGAGTAAGAACAGCAAGCCGGGGTATGTTTATGCTATGCGTCTTCTTTTAACATCAGCGCTCTCTGTTGCTGCCCTGGCGTGCCCGATCCGCGCCCAGTTGCCGGAGGTGTTCGAGGTGGTATCGGTCCGCCCGTCCGGCCCGAATGCCACGCTCAAGTCTGCGGCGGACAGGTCCCGGTTCGTCGCGACGAATCATACGCTCGCGATGCTGATTGCCAGCTCATATCCCGACTTGCCGCTCTGGCGAATATCCGGAGCACCGTCGTGGACAACAAAAGAGCGCTGGGACTTCGTGGCTAAGCTGCCGCCTGGCATGCCGGGCGATCAGGAAATGCTCTGGCGCAAGACGGAGCAAATGCTGCGAACGTCGCTGGCCGATGAGTTTAAACTTCAGACACATTTCGAGCACCGCGAACAGCCCGTCTACCAACTTCTTGTGGCGAAAGGCGGCCTGAAGGCAAAGCCATCCGTTGCGGCTGAATTCAGTTCCCGGCCAACTCCCACGGGCATGGAAATAAAACACGTGACGATGGCCGAATTTGCGGAGCTTCTGTATTGCCCGGAATGTACTCGTCAAATTGCCGACCGGGTGGTGGTGGACAGAACGGGTCTTACCGACTACTACGACTTTTCGCTCAACTTTGCGCCGTCAAACCTTCCGGCGGACACCGCCAACGCGCAACCTTCCGTCTACACCGCTATTCAGGATCAATTGGGCCTGAAACTTGAGCCATCGAAGGGGCTTGTCGACTTCCTCGTGGTCGATCGCGCCGAACGCCCTTCACAGAATTAAGCCTTCGTTATAAACCCAAGGTCAATATTGCTGTTTTGGGCGGATTCCCGCAAGACTTGTCTCATGAAGACGCTTATTCTATCCCTTGTTTTCGCGGCTGCTGCGTGCGCTGAGGGCCCGGCCACGAAGGCCACAATACAGTCCAGCGCAAGGGTGTTCATCGTTGCCCCTGGCGGCTTCGACATCTACCTCGCCGCCGCACTGAAGCGCAAACACATAGCGCTCAACGTCACCACGGACAAGACAACGGCGGATTACGAGATTCAGGCCGTCTCCGAACACCGGGAACCGCTTCAATGGGTCCATGGCAGCGACAGCGCCGGCATCCAGGTGGTCAGTCTCGCTTCCGGCGATGTGGTGTTTGCATATTCAGTGGATCGAAATAACGCGCTGCATGGCCGGCAGATGGCGGCCGAATCGGTTGCGGTTCACCTGCGAGAAGCGATGGGCGGTCCGGAAACGGTAATCAGTAAGATCAGGAGCGCGGTAAGCACGAAGCAGTCTCCTGTCTTCGGATTCTGATTAAGGCTTTGCCCTGGCCAGGTGTTCCTTCATCGTGTTCAGGCTGGTCGTGATGCGGTCGGTCTCGACGTTGACTAATTCGTAGCGCTGGGCGGGCGCGGCTTCGGACCCGGCGATCTTCTTTTGCGTTGCCCTGAGATCCGGCAGATCTTTGGGCAGCGGCTTGTGTGAGCGCAGCGATTCGGCGGCGGCTGCCAGGGTTCGATCGACATCCTGCGAGAACTTCAGTGTGGCGGGGCGGACCGGAACCGGGTCGGTTCGATAGAGCGCGGATTCCATTGCCATCACGGCGTGCACGAAGCTGTGCGAACTCACCATGACGGCGTGCAGATGGTGCAGCGCATCGGGCGCCACGCCGGGCTCGCCTCCCAGACGATCCACCGAGGCTTCGGCGTTCGAGCGAGCGCGGCGGCCTTTCATCCGCACTTCGTCGATCCCTTCGGGTGCGCCGCTTGCCAGCGATGCCACCACCGCTTCAAAGTATTCACGATAGGCATCGAGCATGTCGGCGAGCGTCTTGCCTGCCTGCGTCTTTTCCCATGTGGGCCAGAGCGCGTATGCGATCGTCGCGAGCAAGCCGCCGACCACCGTATTGAGCGCGCGCGCCGCGATCACCTCCTTCGGCGAAATGCCGGTGAGCGCCGCCAGCAGCACCACCATGGCGCTGAGCGCCGTGACAAGAATTCCATAATTGGCGGGCCCCACCCAGCGCAGAAGGAACATCAGAACCGCCAGCAGCGCGATGTCGGTCACGGTGCCGGTGTGGAGAAAGTGGAACAGCAGGGTCGAAAGCCCCAGGCCGAGGAAGGTGCCGATCAGGCGCAGCGTGCCGCGGCTGAGCGTGGTCGTGAAGTCCGGCTTGAGGACGATTGCGATAGTCATCGGGATCCAGTAGGTTCGCTGCAGGCTGACCTCGCGGCCCAGCATGTCGCCGATTCCGAGGCAGATCGCAAGCCGCAACGCATGCCGGAAGACGGTGGACTGCAGAGACAGGTTGGCCTGGAGTTTAGCGAGGCGGCCGGAAAAACGCCGCTGCCAGGGTTCGCGGCTGTCGATGCTTTCCTGGTCGAGCGAGACTACACCGGCGGCGGTGCGCAACTGGCCGCCGAGCGCGTCGGCCTGCTCCTGGGCATCGCGCACAAGGGCCGCGAAGAACGTTGTGGGCACGTGCTTTGTGCTCAGGGCACAGGAGACGGGAACGGCGGAGCCCCCGCGGCTGATTGCCTCCAGCGTTTCCGCCGCGCAGTGCAGATAGTTATGCAGGGCTGTCGACACTTCTTTGCCGTGCTCATAGCGCGCGATGCGATGCGCGAGCCTGGCCAGGGTCAGAATCGAGATTCGAATGCGCTCGGCCTGGTTGAGCAGCATGAAGAGCCGTTCGGCTTCGATGCCGTGATCCGCGCCGAGGGCGGACAGCGATTCCTGGGCATCGGAAATCTGCGTGCCATACGGCGGCGCGCTGGAAGGCGGCACGGGCGAGCGTGCCATTTGAGCCAGCGATGAGTAAAGCGACGAGACGATGCGCCGCTCCGGCTCGTACCGGCGCACCGGCCAGAGCGCGATGGCCAGCAGCATCTGCAACATGGCGCCGCCGAACGCTGTAAGGCCCGCCTCAATAGCTTCCACAGTCGGCAAAGGTCGCGCCGCGTAGACCACGAGCGTGACCAGCGTGATGACGCCGAGGTCGCCCGCTGTAGTTCCCAGCGCGACGAGCATGCCCGAGGCAAAGGCCCACAGCGTTGCGGTTAAGATGGCCGCCGCGTTACTGTGTCCGGACAGCGACCCGAGGGTTACGGCGAGTCCGCAGAGCGCGGCGGAGATCAGCATACGCTGGGCGCGAAGATGATACGGATCGCGGCTGTCGGAATAGCTGACGTTCAGCGCGCCAGTACCCGCGATCACGCCCGCGCTCGGTGAGCGAATGAGGGTCGCGATAACGATTGCGGCGGTGAAGCCGATGGTGTTTCGGACGGCGATTTCCGGGACGATCTTCGAAGCATCGAAGCGCGTGAGGGCGGACCGGAATGCTGTCCATGGTTTTATATCGGGGGGTTTGGTGGTCGACATTCAGTGCGATATTTCGCCCGCGCCTTCGGCGGGCACGCAGCGGATGATGGCGGGTTGAATGCCGAAGCGTTCGTTATAGCGCGCGGCGATCGATTCGGCGAAATATTGCTTGAAGTCCGGCTCGACGAGGTTTACGGTGCAGCCGCCAAAGCCTCCGCCGGTCATACGCGCCCCATAGCAGCCGTTGATGCCGACAGCGGCGTCGACCAGAAAATCCACTTCGTCGCAGGTGATTTCATAATCGTGCCGCATGCTGCGGTGGGATTCGCGGAAGAGTTCGCCCATGCGTTCAAGGTTGCCCTTCGCGGCGGCGACCACGAACAACTCGACGCGGCTGTTTTCAGAAACAATGTGACGTGCGCGACGCATCACGGTGCGGGGCATGGGCGTTCGTTCGATCATCTCCTGGGTAGCATCGCGCAGCGAGCGGACTTCAGGATGGAAGGCACGTATGCACTCGACGGCGGCTTCGCATTCCTCGACGCGAGTGCGGTAGGCCGATGCGCCGAGTTCATGCTTCACCAGGGAATTTACCGCCAGGATTTCGACATTCGCGGGCAGTGCGACGGTTTGATATTCGAGGCTGCGGCAATCGATCATGATGGCGGCATGCTGATGGCCGAAGAGGGAAACGAAAGGGTCCATGATGCCGCAGGGCATGCCGACGAAATCGGTTTCGGCGCGGCGGCAGAGCTGGGCGATTCGTAGGCGCGAAAGATGGCGATCCTGCAGCAGCGCGAGCGCGGACGAGACTTCGAGAGCGGCGGAAGAGCTGAGGCCGGAGCCTTCGGGGACGTCGCTGCGGATGGTCATGGCAAGCGGCGTGATCTCGATGCCTTCGCGAACCAGTTCGCGAGCCACGCCCAGCACGTAATCGCTCCAGTGGCGTGAAGACTGGGCGTTCTCGATCGATGCAAGAGGCCAGGATCGCTGTTCGCCGCGCGATTCGGAACGGACCGTGAGGCAGTTGTCTGCCGCGGGCCGCGTTTCGATATACGTCGCCAGATCGAGCGCGATCGGCAGCACGAAACCCAGGTTGTAATCGGTATGCTCGCCGATCAGATTGACGCGTCCCGGCGCTCGGAAGGTGCGCGCGGAATCCACGTTCACGCCTTGCGGCTCCGCATTGCCAGCAGGAGCAGGAAACCTCCGAAGGCCAGCATCGCGAGGCCCGTGTAGAGATCGACATTGCTGTCCGTCATCGGGGCATGCGGATTGGTGAAGCTGACGGCCAGCAGTAGGGCGCCGACAAGGCCGAAGAAAACTCCCGAAGGCACTCTGAGATCGAGCATAAAGGTTTATAAGAAGATCAGGTTGAGCACGACCAGCGCCGCGATCACAACCATAGCTAATGGTAGCGGACGCTTGTACCAGGGCACACCCTCTTCTCTGGGCAGTTCGGTAAGGCCATAGACCAGGCCTCGCAGGCGCTCTTCCACGTGGGGCGCGGTGGCCAGGCTGACGAGGATGGTGACGAGGAAGCAGGTGGTCCAGGCGAAGATCGCGATCCAGAAATTCTGCGCCATTTGCGAGGGGAAAACGTGCAATTGCACAATCCATGCGCCCTTGCCCTCGGCTGCGGTGAGTCCGTGAACAAGCGCCGCCGCGCCGGTTCCGGAGAGCAGGCCGGCGAATGCGCCGTGGCCGGTGGCACGCTTCCAGAACATGCCCAGCAGGAAGGTGGCGAACAGCGGCGCGTTCACGAAGCCGAAGACCAGCTGCAGGAAGTCCATAATGTCGTTGAACTGCGCAGCGAGATAGGCGGTCGCGATCGACAGCGCGATGCCGACGATGGTGGTGAGGCGGCCCACCTTAAGGTAATGGCTATCGGGCGCGTTGGGTTTGATGTAGCCCTGGTAGATGTCGTAAGTGAAGACGGTGTTGAATGCGGTGACGTTGCCCGCCATGCCGGACATAAAAGACGCCATCAGCGCCGTAAGCCCGACGCCGAGCAAACCGCTGGGGTAGAACTGCGCCATCAGCGTGGTGAGCGCCTGATCGTAATCGTAGCTGGCGCCCTTGGGAGGCAGCGCGTAGCCCGAACCCATCTTCGTGAGGGCCAGCGCGGCGATGCCCGGCAGGATCACGATGAAGGGCATCAGCATTTTCGGGAAGGCGGCGAGCAGGGGCGTGCGGCGCGCGGCGGACATGGAATCGGCAGCCATAGCGCGCTGGACGACCAGGAAGTCCGTACACCAGTAGCCGAAGGAAAGCACGAAGCCGAGGCCGGCGACCAGGCCGAAAACTTCAACGCCCATGGGGTTCTCATTGGCGTGCCCGACATAGCGCCAGGTGTGGGTCATCACATCGGGCAGGCGGTGTTGAATGCCGCTCCAGCCGCCCGCGCGCATTACGGAAAGGATCGCCAGCGGAGAGAAGCCGAGGACGATCAGGAAGAACTGCAGAACCTCGTTATAGATCGCGCTTCGGAGGCCGCCGAGATAAGTGTAGGCAAGTACGATGGCGCCCGAGAGCAGAATCGAGTTGTTGAAATTCCAGCCGAGCACGAGGTTGAACATTTTCGCCAGCGCATACATGGAGATGCCGGAGGAGAACAGCGTCATGACGGCGAAGGTAATGGCGTTGAGGCCGCGCGTCTTCTCGTCGAAGCGCATTTTCAGGTATTCCGGCACCGAGCGCGCTTTGCTGCCGTAATAGAACGGCATCATGAAGACGCCGATGAACAGCATTGCGGGGACGGCGCCGATCCAGTAAAAATGCGCGGTCATGATGCCGTACTTGGCGCCCGAGGCGGCCATCCCGACCACCTCCTGCGCGCCGAGATTGGCGGCGAGGAAGGCGAGACTGGTGATCCAGACCGGCACGTGATGGCCGGCCGTGAGGAACTCGCTGGCTGAGGTTGCCGACTTGCGCAGCTTCCAGCCGATGCCGATTACAAAGGCGAAATAAAGGACGAGGATAACGTAATCGACGGGGGTCAGGGTCACAAGTAGTGAGGTTATACGTTTACCGTCTCGCGTAGCAAGGGTTTTTGTGGGCGTAGTCTTCGGTTGAGCGGTTCCGAATACCAGTGCGCGACGGCGAAGCCGAGGAGTCCGGCGGCGATGACGGAGCCCGCGAGCCATGCGGGCGCGTAGTCGATAGGGATGTGGTGGTTGGTGAACCACTGGGAGCCGAGGATCACGATGAAGCTGTGGGTGAGATAGATTTCATAGCTGCTGCGTCCGTACCAGCGGAAGGGCGCGGTCAGGAGCATGAGCGCGCGAGGGAGGGTGCCGGCGCCGAGTAAAGCGAGCGCGGCGGTGAGGGAGAGGACTGTGACGTCGAGACCGTCGGTGAAGAATGCTTTGGGAAGCACGAGGCGGCGGATGAAGATCACGAGGGCCAGGCCGATCCATCCGGCTATTTGTGCTTTGTTGCGCCATACTTGGAAACGGGGCGCGAAGAAGGCGGTCAGGCACCCGAGCGCGATGCAGTCCATGTTGGCGAGGTAGCCGTAATCGGTGGCCATTTCGTTGGGGGCAAGGACGCTGCGGAAGAACGGCCCGGCGATCAGCAGCCCTATAGCTATCGCGAGCAGAACCCGCGGCCTCAGGTATCGGCAGAGCAGCGGGTAGAGCAGGTAGAAGGCTTCTTCGATCGAGAGCGACCAGAGCACATCCCAGCTGGCGGGAAGGTAACTGACTTTTGTTTCGAGCCAGTTCACATGAAAGGTGAGCGCGGCGAATAATGCGCGCGGGAGGTTGGTGCGCTTCGGGTTGATCGTGAAACCGGTGACTCCCGCCAGATGAAGGGTGGCGAGGATGGCGAGCAGGCCCAGAAGACAGGGTGCAATGCGGGCAAAACGCAGGCGGTAGAAGGCGCGGTAATCGATTCTTTCGAGTGTGCCCCAGCGGGCCAGGATCGTTGAGGTGATCAGAAAGCCCGAGACGACGAAGAAGATTTTTACGGAGTAACTGCCGGTCCAGAAAAGGGCGCGGTTGAGGTCGTCGGGCAGGAGCGCGCGGAGCCAGCTTTGGTTGAACTTGATGCGGAGATTGATGTGGTGGATGACAACGAGGAAGGCGCAGAGGCCCCGCAGACAGTCCACGCTTTCGAGGCGTCGTGTAGAGATAAGGAATGATAACGCGAGGGGAGGCGGCGCATTCGAGGGGTCAGATTTACTGGTAGCCTCGCCAATGCTGTTCGATTTCCCAGAGCGGAGAACCGGCCATCGCGGCGCGCATATTGGCGATCACACGTTCATACTGGTCAGAGTTGAAGTTCGACCACCCCACTTGCATGGCTTCCTTCCAGAACCCTCGAAATCCGCCCAAATTCAGGTTGGCGAGTTCTGTCAGGAGCGTTCTGTCGATCGGAGGGTGAAGTGCCGTGACCGAGTCATGCAAGTGGTGACCGCCATAGACAAAGCCAGCCTTGAGATAGATGTTAATGAGTTTTGCGGCAACGCCGTGAGTGAAAGTTATGTGTTCGACTGCCGCAGCCGCAATCACCGTAGAGCGCCATTTTCGGTGTTGTTCATCGACGTTCGGCGGGGTGGGCAGGTTGTCGGGAGAACTGAGCAATCGATGCATTCCGGCATTTTCGAGAATCCGCTTTCCAGCTTCGACCGTGAACCGGCAGTTTCTATTCACGCTGGCAGCGCTGGCGGCAGCCCAGGCGCCAAATCGATGTTTATGCTCTTCGATGGAGTATGGCATTTACGCGATCTTTGTACCACAGTCGAGTCTGAGTTCTGCGGTTGACACAAGCCGTCAAAACTCATAATGTTGGGGGAATGGAAGCGCAGCCCACACCCGACCAGCAAGCCCTGATTCACGATGCCATCGGCAGCGGGCGGCTTCACCGACCTGAAGACGCCATGGCGCAGGCTCTCGTGCTTTGGGAAGAGCGTGAACGCCGGCGTTTGGAGATACTCGCCTCGGTTGAACTGTCCAGACAGTCTCTGGCCCGCGGGGAGGGACGGACGGTTACGACTCGCGAGCAATCGGATGAGTTGATCGGTGATATCGAGCGACGAGGTATGGCCCGGCTCAGCGCAGAACAGATTCCAGGCGAATGAGCGGCTACCGCCTCTCTTCGGAGGCAGAAGCCCAGCTTGACGATATCTGGCTTTACGTTGCCAGACAAAGCGGCAGCATCGATACGGCTACACGGATCGTACAGAGCATTAGTTAGCGACCGATTCTGGTTGTTGGCGAAACACCCTCTCATGGGGCGTCGACGGGATGACTTATCGCCCGGTCTGCGCAGCTTCGTCACGGGCGATTACGTAATCCTGTACTCGATTGGCGGCGATGAAATGGTATTGATTCACCAAATTTTCCACGGCAGCCGCGACATCGACTCGTTCTTTCACCGGTAGGCTATAACCGGACGGCCCTCATGCGAAAATGCAAGTGAGTACTTGCAGACCCCAAACCCAGCCCCAGCTGTTTGGCGCCCCAAATACAATCCCTGGATCATTGCGCTTACGGTTACCCTGGCGACGTTCATGGAGGTGCTCGATACCTCGATCGCCAACGTCGCGCTGCCGCATATCGCGGGCGGCCTTTCGGCAAGCCAGGACGAATCCACATGGGTGCTGACGAGCTACCTGGTCTCGAACGCCATCGTGCTGCCGATCTCGGCCTGGTGCAGCGATCGCTTTGGCCGCAAGCGCTTCTATATGACTTGCGTGCTGCTCTTTACACTCAGTTCGCTGCTCTGCGGACTCTCCACCACTCTGCCCATGCTGATCTTTTTCCGTGTTCTGCAAGGCGCCGGAGGCGGCGGACTGGGACCGAGCGAGCAGGCGATTCTGGCCGATACGTTTCTGCCAAAGCAGCGCGGCATGGGCTTTGCGATGTATGGCATGGCCGTCGTTCTTGCGCCAGCCATTGGCCCCACTCTTGGTGGCTACATTACTGACAACTTCTCCTGGCACTGGATCTTCTTCATCAATGTTCCGGTCGGCGTGCTTTCGCTGATTCTAACTTCGCGCATGGTGGAAGACCCGCCATGGATTCGGGACGCGCGGGAGCAAGCGAAGCACTCGCCCGTCGATTACATGGGGCTGGGACTGATCGCGGTGGGCCTCGGAGCCTTGCAGGTTGTGCTGGACAAGGGCCAGCGTGAAGATTGGATGGCCTCGCATTTTATCCAGATTTTTACCGTCATTTGTGTTGTCGGGCTGCTGGCTTTCATCGTCTGGGAGTGGCGCGAGCAGCATCCGATTCTGAACTTGCGTCTGCTCAGGAATCGCAATTTAGCCGTCAGCAGCGTGCTCATGTTCATCCTCGGCTGGGTGCTCTATGGTTCCACCGTGCTGATCCCGCAGCTTCTTGAAACCGTGCTGGGATACACGGCGGAGCTGGCTGGAATGGTGCTCTCTCCAGGAGGTTTTGTGGTGATGGCCCTGATGCCCATGGTGGGCCTTCTGGTCACGAGGATCGATCCGCGAAAGCTGATCGCTTTCGGTTTTGTGAGCCTCGCCGCATCGATGTTCCACATGGCTTCCATCAATGCCGGAATCGACTTCAAAACCATCATGATGTACCGCACCTACCAGATGGCTGGCTTGGCTTTCCTCTTCGTTCCCATTAACACGCTCTGCTACAGCGGCGTGCCGCAGGAGCAGAACAACCAGGTCTCGTCGATGGTCAACCTCATGCGTAATCTTGGCGGCAGCTTTGGAATTTCCTTTGTCACCACCATGCTGGCGCGCCGCATGCAGGTCCATCAAGCCGAGCTCGCATCGCACACCGTGAACTCAAACCTTATGCAGCGCCTGCTTCAGAGCATGAGTTCGACGTACGCGGTGCGGTTGGGTTCCGGACCCGGAGCGATGCAACGGGCCTATGGCAATGTCTACGGAATGATGCAGCAGCAGGCAGCTGTGCTCAGCTACAGAGACACCATCCTGATCATGGCAATCCTTACCTTGGCCGTGATGCCGTTGCTCTTGCTGGCGCGGAAACCCAAGCCCGGCGAAGCGCATCTGGGGCACTAGAGAGACTCGCTCGATTGCGCTTCCATTC
>Ga0302320_10018440_pt1 | contig 14067 bp, 10 predicted proteins | sample Bog_T0_3_FD_202130 | JGI IMG/M metagenome (GOLD analysis project Ga0302320, IMG submission 202130) | Peat permafrost microbial communities from Stordalen Mire near Abisko, Sweden - Bog_T0_3 | ecosystem: Environmental > Terrestrial > Soil > Wetlands > Peat | place: Sweden: Abisko, Stordalen Mire... | reverse complement strand
CGAGGTTTACCCCGCCACGCTACCTTCAAGAAATTCCTGGCCACCAAAATCAGCCCAGCCCGCTGTGGTTATTGTGACGCCTTTGGTCTGGACATCAGTACATAAACGTTTCACTCTCCAGTACAATACAACCGTAGGATAAATGCCCATTGGCACCGGCGACAACTTCAAGCTAACCCCAACAGAAAAAATGAAAAGCCAAAGTTGTCCCCAGTATGCACAGTCCATTCACCGGTGATTCGCACCCAATCATCCGCGTTGTGCTTGACGGATGTTCATTTGATCTCCTTGGCCCAAGACAGTGATGCTCCGCATATCAGCCAGGCATCCGCTGGCGCTAGCGCAAAAGTTTCGTGCCTTTTCTAAAATCGGAAAGGGAAATGGCAAAACATTATGAAGCTTTGCGGATAAGCCAACTCGTCAAACCAGCATCCATGACCAATTCAGCAAGCTTTTCTGGACCTACAACAATCACGCGGTCATCGTCGGCTTTCGCTTCACCAGAATGATAAACGTAAAACATGCGGGCGTAGGGACCAAGTTCGTCAATTTTAGCGACATATTCAGCAAGTTCTGCTGATGTTGTCTTGCATTTGATTTGCACAAATGCTCGTTCGCCTGTGCTCGGTAAAATTAAATCTAACGAGGCAGGGCCTTTGGCACGCAAGATCCCTTGGCCGTCAACCGAGCGTCGCGAGCGAGCCAAATGGCGCTGGCTGGAGGTCCTTTAAATTTAGGACTTTTGCGCCCTCCAGCGTTAAGGTGGAGGAGACCAAGGCGCGTCCGCCAGGCATGGAGCCGAGGAACAGCTTGTAATATTCGGCCTTGTCCGGCTCCTTCGGCTTGAAGAAGTGAAAATATTGGAGCGCCGCCGGCGTTCCCTTCCCCCGGCCAATATTCAACAGCAGCAAGTTTAGCGCGGACCTGGTGTGCTCCTTGAGTGTCGGCAGGGCCTCGGCGACACCACCGTGCCGGATGATTTCTCCCAAGGCCCATTCGCTGTCCACCGTTCTGTCCAGCGGACGGTCTGGCGTGACGCCGCCGTTATGGGCCAGAAAAATGACTTCGCCGCCGCTGGCGGCCATGTAGGGATGCGAAAAGATGTGGCCCGTCAAGTCCGGGTTGCTGGCATAGCGCCCATGAAAAATGGCGCGGATCTCCCCCTGCAATTTGGGAAGCACCACCTCATCGTCGTAAATCGAGCGGGAAGTTCGGTAATGGAACAGGCCGTTGTCGGCGAGGATGACATAACCCCACCCGTAACAATGGCGCGAACAGCCTTCGGCGACGGCTTTCAACGTCGGATCGTTTTCGCAGGCGCGCCTGAGCCCGGAATAAAGGGCGTGTAAGTCCGATTCCAGTCTCCCGCAATATCCAAACATTCGACAAGCCATGGTGAGGAGGATAATAATGGCCGGGCAGACGGGCGGTCAATCATGGAGACCTCATCGGGACATCGAAGGGGGCGCAGCGGCGGGTAAGTTGCCCCAGCTCTTGTTAGGACGCGGGCCCATCACGAAATCCAAGCGGCCGCCGTTGGCGATATCCGCGTGACTGAACCACGGCCGGTTCAACGGCGCGCCATTCAGCCGCGCGGATTGAATATAGACGTTTTTCGGCGAATTGTTTTTGGCGACAATGACAAAATCGCGGCCTTTGCCCAAATGTATCGTGGCGCGGTTGAAGACCGGACTGCCGATAAGGTATTCGGGTTGCGCGGGATTGACGGCAAAAAATCCCAATGCGCCGAAGACATACCACGAGGAAGTTGAGCCCTGGTCGTCCATGCCCGGATACGCCAGGCCGGATTTGTCACTGCCATAAAGTTCGTCCAGAATCTGCCGGACAAGCGCCTGGGTTTTCCAGGGTTGGCCGGCATAATCGTAAGAATAGGGCGCGTGCCGGTCGGGCTGATTGCCCTGACAATACTGGCCGAGCATGCCGGTCACATCGCGGGCGATGCCTTGGGGGCGATAGGGTGTGGCGAAGAACTGGTCCAGTTTGTCGAAAAAGCTGTCGCGGCCGCCGAGAAGGCTGATGAGACCTTGCACATCATGCGGGACAATCCAGAGCGTCTGCCAGCCGTTGGCCTCTTTCATCATGAAATTGTAATAGGGTTCCTGCGGATCAAATGGTGAAATCCATGAGCCGTCCGGGTTGCGGCCACGCATGAATCCGACCGTCGAATCGAACACGTTGGTGTAACTATGTGCGCGGGCGAGGAACATTTTGTAGTCGTCCTCGTAGGCCAACTTCTTGGCGTATAGCGCCATGGCGTAATCGTCCCAACTGTATTCGAGGGTCGTGGCCACGCCGGCATTGCCGTCGGCATAAGGCGGACTGGGAGCGGCGACAACATTGTCGTGAATCCAGCCTCGCTCCATATATTCCGCCAGGTGGCCGCGCGGGCCGTGGGGGTCGGTGGCATTTTTGCGCAGGAACGGATAGACGGCCGCCCAATCGAACGGGATGCCTCGTTCCCAGGCCCCCAGATAAAGGAACACGGCGTTGTCGCCATGAAAACTCGTGTGCATCCAGCCGGATTCACGCGCCATTTCCAGGTGGGTGCGCATTACGTTCGTGACCAGGTCCGGCTCCAATAGCATGAGCAGGGTTATTTGATCACGGCCAGTGTCCCAGAATGCCACCGGGGAATAACGGTCGTAATCGGCGGTTTGAGTTTTGCCATCCAACCCGCGAAAAAGTCCGCCGCGTTTGGCGATGAGTTCCGGGCTGGAAAGCGAATGGTAAAACGTCGAGTAAAACAATTGCCGCTGGCGTTCTGTTCCTCCTTCGACTTGGATGAGATTCAGTTTTTGGCCCCACGCTGCTGCGGCCTGTTTTTTCACGCCGTCGAAGTCAAAGCCGGGACGGTCTGTATCCAATCGCTCCCGCGCGGCTTCCGGATTTCTGCCGGTGGCAATCTTGACCATGATCGCTTCGCCAGCCGAGGTGGAAAAATTCAAATAGCCGCCGGCGTAACTGCCCCTGTCCGAACGGGAACCGGGATTGACGGAATCGTCCCGTCGGACCCGGGCCCCGTCCAAGCTGGGAGTGCTTTGATGGAATGAGCCAAACGATTTGAAGGGCCGGGAAAAATCGGCGACGAAGAATTGTCCGCTTCCTCGCCCGCCCGCGCAGCGCCCGGAGAGGCTGTGGTCGCCCGTAACTTGGATGTCCGCCTGGCCCGGCCCAAGATCCAGCAGCACGACGGCGCGAGCCGTTTGCGGAAAAGTGAAACGGTAAAATCCCGTCCTTTCAGTGGCGGTCAACTCGACCTTGATTTGGTAGTCGGGAAACCAGACCGAATAATAGCCCGGCGAGGCTTTTTCCGAATTCTTGGCGTAAGCCGAGGCGTACGAGCGATCCGGCGGGGCAGTCCAATCTCCGACCAGCGGCATGATCGTCAGGCCGGGGGCCGGACTCGAAAAGCCAATCATGGTGGGGCGATGCCAGAGGTAGGGGAAGATGATGCCGTGGTTTCCGTCCGCCAGATCGAGGTCTTTGTTGATGGGGTTGAGCAGGCTGCGGCGGTGCGGCCAGGCCGGGCCGGGCCAGGTGAAACCAGTGTAGATTTCCTCGCCGGGCGGGGGGGCGTTGCCGATGAATTCGGGGTTGTCCAAGGCCGCGGTGCCAACCAAAGGATTGGCCAACTCAAGCGGATTCTCGCCGGAAAAGGCGGATCGTACAGGAGCCAGGACAAGGATGCCGGCGAGCAAGAGCAAAAAGGCGGTGCGGATCATCGTGTGTGTGTATGCCATTTACGGGCGCAGTCAACCCGAAATTAATCTTGGTTCTGAAATAATTGCGTTTGCGTCCCTGCACCCTCGAGCTAAAGTTGCTGCTCAGCACCGAATATAATTATAATCGGATTAATTGAAACGAACGGCGGCCCGCGGCCATATCAATGCGGAGTTGAAACGCTTCAAGTCCTGAAGCGGACGGGGATTGCGAAGGCCGCCTCACAGTGTATTATTCATGGATGAAATACACTCCCGCCGCGCTCAACCGCCTTGACTTCGGCGCGGATGAATTGCGCACCATTGATGCGATTGCGCCGCGCGCATGAAACAATCCTGGCTTTTTTCCGTGTTCGTTGCCGTGGGTTTTGTCTGGGCAGCGCCGGTCGGCGCCCAGACGGCCCCAAACACTTTTTGGCAACAGCAAAGCATCTATCAAATCATCACCGACCGTTTTTATGACGGCGATACGAATAATGACAATGCGGAAGGAACTTACGCCCCGTCCGGCAATGGCGGTTCCTCCGTGCATGGCGGCGATTTCGAAGGCATTGAACAGAAGCTGGACTATCTCAAGGCGCTGGGGGTGACCGCCATTTGGATCTCGCCGATCGTGCTGAATACCGAGGGACAATTTCACGGCTACTCGGCCTGGAATTTCTACGCGGTGGCCCCGCATTGGGGCTCCATTTCCAATCTTCAGCACCTGGTGCAGGCCGCGCACGCGCGCGGGTTGCTCGTGATTGATGACATTGTCGTGAATCACGCGGGCGACCTCGTCAGTAGCAGCGGCACCACGTTCAATTATCCGACCGGCTATGCGCTTAGTTATGTCAACGGTTCAAAAACGTATCCGGCCCCGTTCAACCTAAGCTCCACGAATCCCGCGCTTACCAACCTCTTCCACAACTACGGTGACATTCAAAATTACAACGACACCAATCAGGTGGTGTTGGGCTGGTTGTCCGGCTTGAATGATTTCCGGACGGAAACGCCATACGTACGAACGAATATGGCGGCCATTTACGCATATTGGATCAACCAGATCGGCTTCGATGGTTACCGGGTGGACACGGCCCTGGAGGTGGACATGGGCTGCTGGCAGAGTTTTTGTCCCGCCATCCACGCGGCGGCGGCGGCCAACGGCAACACCAATTTCTTCATGTTTGGTGAAGCGGATAACGGCTCAGAAACTGTCGTGGCTCCCTATACCGGGACCGCGGATGGCGGGCCATTCGAATTTGATTCAGTGGTGGATTACCCGCTTTATGACAATGCCATCCAAAGCGTATTCGCCGCCGCCACCGGGGCCACTGCCTTGATTCAAAATCATTATAACTCCGTGGATAGCATTTACGACCCCGCATCACGAATGCAACTGGTCACATTTCTGGACAATCATGATAATCCGCGCTTTTTAAGCACGAGCGAGGCCAGCGGCAACACCAACCGCCTGGCGCTGGCGCTGACTTTTCTCTATACCTCGCGCGGTATCCCCTGTCTGTATTACGGCACCGAACAGGGATTCGATGGCACCACCGACCCGAATGATCGCGAAGATTTGTTTGCGGGAGAATTCAAGGACGGCCCGTCGGGCACAGTATTGCAGCTCAGTTCGCCCGGCCCGGACAACTTCAACATGACCCATCCGCTGTTCCAACTGGTCTCCCAGTTGAACAATTTTCGCCGGCTGTATCCCGCGCTCACGTTGGGTTCGTACACAAATCGCGCGAGCACCTCTTCTGGGCCGGGATTGTTCGCCTACTCGCGCATCCGAAACGCGCAGGAGGTCTTGGTCGTGTTGAACACCGCCAGTTCCAGCCAGACGCTGCCCGCCACTGTCCTGACGTATCCCGCCGGCACCGTACTGGTGAATCTCTTGAACACCAACGAAACCTACGCGCTGAGTTCCAACTCGCAAACCCCCGCAATCATCCTGCCCAGCACCACCGGAAAGATGTTTGTCGCGCAGTCGCAATGGCTGCCGCTGAATCCGGTGGTGCTAACCAATTCGCCCGCGCACTGGACCACCAACGTGCCGACTTGGTCGCCGATAGTCTTGCAATTCAGCAAGCCCATGGATACCAACAGCGTTCAAAGCGCGTTCAGCATCAGCCCGGGGGTCGGCGGCACGTTCGGTTGGTCGCCGGCAAACGACACCCTGACTTTCACGCCCGCCGGCGCAGGCCTGGCCGGTCTGGCCAACTTTACCGTGCGGGTCACCAACTCGGCGGTGGACGCGGTTTCCGGCAAGTCCATGTTTTCGCCCTACGAACTGAAATTCAGTACCACTGCCAGCACCATCCACGACTCTACCCCGCCGTACCTTTCTCTGCAAACGCCCACGAACAAGGCCGTGATCGCCGGCATACTGACCGTCTCCGGCATTGCCACCGACAACGTTGCGGTCGCCTCCGTGCAGTATCAGTTGGATAACGATGCCTGGCAGACCGCCAGCGGTACGACGACTTGGAGCGCGAGCCTGAACAGCTCGAATTTTCTGAACGGCCCGCATCAGGTTTCCGCCCGGGCGACGGACCCCTCGGGCAACCTCTCTGTGACGAACTCCGTGGGCGTCCGTTTCTTCAACGTGCCAGGCAGCTACGTTCAGCGCATCAGCGGAGGCAATCCCACCAACGTCACCGATTGCAGCGGCAACGTCTGGCTGGAGGATATCAATTACACCTTTGGCGCATTTGGCTATTTCGGGGGCACGAACGGGTATTTGGACAACCCCATCACGGGCATCTGCACCCAGGCGCAATCGCTGTACCAGCGCGAGCATTACAGCACCGGCAGCGCCGGGGAGTATTACGAGTTCGATTGTCCCGAAGGCGTGTATCAAATCACCCTGCTCGAGGCCGAAACGTATTGGAGCGGCCCGGGCGAACGCGAGTTCAACGCCTATATCCAAGGCCGGCAAGTGCTAACCAATTTCGACATTTACACGGCAGCGGGCGGCATGAACCTGCCGCTCACGCTCCTGTTCACCAATAGCGTCACCAATTCGCAACTGAAGGTGCTCTTCACGCCGGTCGTGGACAACGCGCGCATTTCCGGACTGCAAGCGCGGAAAATCGCCGATGTCTTCAGCGACCCCGACGGCATCCCCGACTGGTGGCGCCTCGCCTATTTCGGCCACGCCCTCGGCCTGGCCGGCGACCTCTCGCGCGGCTCGGATGACGCCGACGGCGACGGCATCTCCAACCTCACGGAATACCTGAACGGAACGGACCCGCTCAATCCCAACTCATTTCCAATGCTCGCGCCGTTCACCTTCGGCGCCATTGCGGTGACGGCCAGCAACCTGCAGTTGATGTGTGGCACCGCCACGAATTGGAGCTTTCTGCTTCAAGAACGCGCCAATCTCAACCCCGTCACTCCGTGGGTCAATGTCGGACCGGCGGTATCGGGCGTGGGCGGGAAGTTGCTGCTCACCGATCCCAGCCCCGCGACTAATGCCAGCCGGTTTTATCGCGTGCAAGCAAGGTGAAAACAAAATCCTAAGGCCGGAGGTTGCCAACCTGCGACCCGGCAGACCAACTGTCTGCGCTACCAGAGCGGCGGGGTAATTCATTTTGAATTTCGCATTGCTGGCTGGATACTCTTCATCCGCGCCAGGATTTTTTCGGGGCTTTCTTCCACCAGCACCAGCGCTCGGTATTGCTGACGGATGAACCCTTCGCTGCTCGCGTGATCGAGAAACTCGTGCAAATGCCGGTAAAATCCCGACACGTCCAGCAGCCCGAACGGCTTGTGATGCCAGCCCAACTGGCCCCACGCCAGGATCTCGAAAAATTCCTCGAACGTGCCGTAGCCGCCCGGCAGCGCAATGAAGCCGTCAGCCAATTCCGCCATCAGCGCCTTGCGCTCGTGCATGGTCTTCACCACGCGCAGGTCAGGCAACTTTTCATGGACGACCTCCTTGCGGGCCAGCTTCTCGGGAATCACGCCGATGACATGGCCCCCGTGCTTCAGCACCGCGTCCGCCACGATGCCCATGAGACCCACCATGCCGCCGCCATAGACCAGTTCAATCCGTTCGCGCGCAAGCTGTGCGCCGAGCTGTTCCGCCGCCGCCGCGTACTCCGGGCGCGCGCCTTTGTTTGATCCGCAATAAACGGCTATTCGCTTCATATTCATCCCTGTTTCGTAACGCAGGCTTTCCAGCCTGCGGCTTCACGGGACCTTTCAGTCCCGTGTTCCCGGTTCTCCAAACTGCCCCGATTGCTCTCGGGGCCGAACCCGCAGACAAGAATGTCCGCGTTGCATCGGAACCGGTTCCGGCTTGCTGACCATGGCGAGAAGACCACGCTTGTTTCATCTTAAGAAAGTTCCCGATGGCGGAAACAGGTCACGAGATGATCGTTGACCATGCCGACGGCCTGCATGTGCGCATAACAAATCGTGGAACCGACAAACTTGAATCCCCGCTTCCGCAAATCCTTGCTCATCCGGTCGGAAATCTCCGTTCGCGGCGGAACTTCTTTCATGCTTTTGCGATGGTTGATGATTGGTTTGCCCTCCACAAAACGCCAGAGGCACGCGTCAAAGCTGCCGAATTCCTCCTTCGCTTTCAGAAATGCCCGGGCGTTCTGAATCGCGGCGGCGATTTTCAATCGGTTGCGAATAATGCCGGCGTTGCTCAGCAGTTCGGCCACCCGCCTGGCGCCGTAGCGTGCTATTTTTTCCGCGTCAAAGTTGTCAAACGCGGCGCGATAATTTTCCCGTTTCTTCAAAACCGTATGCCAGCTCAAGCCGGCCTGCGCGCCTTCGAGAATGAGAAATTCAAACATCAGCTGGTCATCATGCACGGGCACGCCCCATTCCTGATCGTGGTAGGCGAGATACAGTTCGTCGGTTGGCCAGGGACAACGGCTGATGTTTTTTTTCATGCTTCGTTCTTTCCGGCGGTTCTTGCTGGTTCCTTAAACTTTCATAATTCTCGCCCATATGGCAGTGGCCACGCCAGACAAAAGGGTTTATCTCCCTCCATCCTCCGCCTTGCGTCTTTGCCCTGGCGCCCTTTAGTTGAATTCCAACTACATGGTTATTCCCTTTGCGGCGACAATAAACGCCCTCACTTTTGCCTCGTCCTTCTTCCCGGGGGTGGATTCCACGCCGCTCGAAACGTCCACGGCGAAAGGACGCACTTGCCGCGCGGCGGCGGCAACGTTTTCCGGCGTCAAACCGCCCGCCAGAAAAATGGGTTTGCCGAACTTTTGCGCTTCCACGGCCAGGTTCCAGTCGAACTTTTCGCCAGTTCCGCCGAGGCCGCTCCGAGAACAGGCATCGAGCAGAAAGGCATCCGTTTGAAAGCCCTCCATTGACTTCAAGGATTCCGCGTCGCGCACGCGGAAGGCTTTCAGGCTCATGACGCCGAACTGCGTGCAGAAGTCGGAAGTTTCGTCGCCGTGAAATTGCAGCAGGCCCAAGCCGCACTCGCCAATGGCCCGCTCCACCAGCGCTTCGTCCGGATTCACAAACACGCCCACGCGCAGCACCAAAGGCGGCAGCGCGCGGCTGATTGCCGCCGCCTGCGCCAGCGTGATGTGCCGCGGGCTTTGCTCATAAAACATCAGTCCAATCATGTCCGCGCCGGCTCCGGCGGCCAGCATGCCGTCGGCCACGCTGGTGATGCCGCAAATTTTTACGCGTGTTATCTCCATTTACAATTCGCTATTTGCGATTCCGGCTGCTTTCTGTCTGCCAGTGTCCTGATTTAAAGGCGAGCCGCATTTATGCAGCTTCACGATCCAATGCCCTTTGCGCGTTGAAACGGGATGAATTCCGCGCTCCAAAGTTGGCTCCGGGCACAGCCCATTTGATTTGCAGAATTGTGTCATGCCTGCCTTTAGCGTAAAATGTAAATCGCAAATTGCAAATGCCACGTTCGATTTACTTCGACTACAATGCCACCACGCCACTCGACCCGGAGGTGAGAGCGGCCATGCTGCCGTTTTTGGACGACGTTTGGGGCAACCCTTCCTCGGTCCATCATGTCGGCCGCAAAGCCCGCGCGCTGCTGGATGATGCCCGCGATCGGGCGGCGAAGTTCTTGGGCGCCAAACCGAGCGAAATCATCTTCACCAGCGGTGGCACCGAGGCCAACAATCTGGCAATTTTCGGAACCTCCCGCCGGCTGAAAACCAGGGGCAAACACCTGATCACTTCCGCTGTGGAGCATCACGCGGTATTGCAATGTTTTGATTATCTCGAAAAAAACGAGGGCTTTTCGGTCACTCATTTGTCCGTGGATTCTGAAGGGCGGGTTTCGCCGGCGGATTTGCAGCGGGCGATTCGGCCGGACACAATCCTGGTTTCGGTCATGGCCGCCAACAATGAAATTGGCACGCTCCAGCCTGTGGCGGAATTGGGCGCCATCTGCCGCGCACATAAAATTGTTTTCCACACGGATGCGGTCCAATGGTTTGGCAAAGAGCCGTTTGAAAATATTCACCAGTTCAAGGCTGATCTCGTTTCCGTTTGCGCCCACAAATTTCACGGTCCAAAAGGCGCCGGACTGCTCTACATCAAGTCGCCGCTGCAGCCGGACTCGATTTTATTCGGCGGCGGACACGAAAACGAACGGCGCGCCGGCACGGAAAACCTGCCGGCCACCATCGGCCTCGTCGCGGCATTGGAAAGATTCACCAAACCGCCGATTTTTGAGAAATCAAAGTTGAAACGGCTCACGGACAGGCTGATTTCCTGTATTTCTCGAATTCCGGGTTGCGAAATTGTCACGCCGCACGTTCAGTCCCTGGTCAACACGGTTTCATTCACAGTTCGTGGTTCGGATGGCATCGCATTGATGGCCGGATTGGACCTCGAAGGCGTTTGCGCTTCCAGCGGATCCGCCTGTTCCGCCGGCTCGCTGGAGCCCAGCCACGTCGTTTTGGCCACCGGCCGGATCGAGGCCGCCAATTCGCTGGTCCGTTTTTCCCTGGGGCGCGATTCGAGAGAGGCCGAGGTCGATCTGGTGTGCGCCCTCCTGCCGGCGGTCATCCGTCGCGCACAACGCGGCTGATTGGGTGCGAATCGTCGGTGAATGGATTGTGCATACTGGGGACAACTTTGGCTTTTCATTTTGTCTGGTACGGATAGCTTGGAGTTGTCGCCGGTGCCAATTGCCATTTTTCCGCAGTTGTATTGCGGTTTGAGAGTTGTTAGGCTTGTTCACCGGCCTTAATACGGATAGTTTTTTTATAAAAGAAGAACATATTAGACGCGCATGAACCTCACCATCACGAAAGAACAGATCATCGCCGGCCTGCAAGCCGTGCAGAACGTTGTCAGTACGCGCACGACGCTGCCGATCCTCTCGAACGTGCTGCTCCGGGCGGAAGACACCCACTTGGAAATCACCGCCACCGATCTCGATGTGACCGTGGCCTGCAAGGTCGAGGCCAAAATCACCAAGCCCGGCGCCACCACGCTGCCGGTGAGAAAACTTTTTGGCATCGTGCGCGAATTGAACGGGGACATCGAAATTGAGACCGACGACAAAAACATCGCCAGCATTCGCAGCGGTTCCTCCTTCTTCAAGATTCACGGGCTCGCCGCCGAAGAATTTCCGCCGCTGCCGCATTTCAAGGACGACAAAAAAGTTGCGCTTTCGCAGGACACAATTCGCGGAATGCTTAGAAAAACCGCCTTTGCCGTTTCCACCGATGAATCTCGCTACGTGTTGAATGGAATTTTCATCAGCCTCAAGGAAGGTAAAATGACGTTTGTGGCCACCGACGGCCGCCGCCTGGCCCTCGTGGATGAGGAAGTGGATCTCGGCGAAAAAAGCAGCGGCGAATTCATTGTGCCAGCCAAGGCAGTCAATGAGCTGACGCGGTTACTCCAGGATAAGGGAACGGTTGAGATCAAATTTGGCGAAAATCAAGCGTCGTTCGCGCTGCAAAACGAAAACAGCTTTTCCGTGCTGCTCATCACCAAGCTCATCGAGGGCAATTATCCCAATTACCGCCAGGTTATTCCCGGGGAGGCCAAGGAGCGGATCTCCCTGGGGCGCGAGGAATTCCAGCAGGCCTTGCGCCGCGCGGAAATCATGACGAGTGAAAAGGCCAATTCGGTGAAGCTTGCGTTTGGCAAGAACAACCTCACCATCACCGCCAACTCGCCGGAAGTCGGCGAGGCCCGCGAGACGCTCGCGATCAATTACAAGGGCAAGGAATTCGCCATTGCCTTCAACCCGCGCTACCTCATAGACCCGCTGGCCGCCCTCACCGAGGACGAAGTGTTTCTCGAACTGATTGACGAATTGAGTCCCGGCGTGGTGAAAATCAACGGGCCATTTCTTTATGTCGTCATGCCCATGCGGCTGAGCTAAGGCAGCGCCGGGCATTGCTGCCCGGCGGAAAACGCCGCGCGCAAGCCAATCCGCATTGGAACTTCCTGCAGCGCAAAATGGTCCGCGGCTTTTTCCGGGCGGCAGGAATTCCAGCCTCCAGGTCGGCAGTGATGCCTGACGCCACAACGCCTCAGAAGGTGTTTTTCCTTCCTGCCCCAGCCAAATGGCCACCGCCAAACAAGGCAGGAACTTTTCTAATATCAAAGAAAAAAGTATTGTGGTTGGTTAACGAAAGTGGGAGACTGGGCTAATTCATCATGAACAAGAAACTTCCATTTATTATCACCGTGCTGGCTTTGAGCCTGGCTTGGTCCGGCTGCAATAAATCGGGCAAATTAAGCCAGAAGTCCGAGTTCAAGCCGCCTACCGGCCCGGTGGAGTTCAAATTGAAGTGGCCGCTCGGCGAACGCGTCGAGCAGGACATGGATATGAAAATGAAGACGGAAACCGACGTGCCAGGACAGCCGGCGCCGATCAAGCAGGACATCACCATGGGCCAATCGTATGGGCTTACGGTGTTGCAGGCCAACGCCGATGGAACCCACGAAATCGAAATGGACTTTCTCGGCGCCAGGATGTCATCGCAGATGGGAGGGAGGACCGTGATGAATTATGATTCGGCCAAGCCCGCCGCCGCCGACAAGGCAAACCCCGTTGGCAACATATTCGGCAAGATTGTGGGTTCAAAAATCCGTTATTTTCTGGATGCCAGCAATGCGGTGGAGCGGATCGAAGGTGTGGATGACATGATGAACCGGATGGCCAGCGGCGCCCAGCCGCAGGCGCTGGCGCCGCTCAAAAGCATGTTTAGCGAGGGCTATTTCAAGCAGTTGATGAGCGCCAATCTTTTTCTGCCGTCCAATCCCGTGCAGCCGGGCGACTCCTGGCCGGTGCAGTTGGAAATTCCGCTGAGCGTGCTGGGCACCATGATCATGAATTACAATTTTACCTTCAAGAATTGGGAAATGCACGGGGCGCGCAATTGCGCCCGGTTGGAATTTGATGGCACCATCCAGACCAAGCCGGATTCCACGCCCAACGCGACCGGGTTTACGATGTCCATCCAGAATGGCGCGGTTTCTGGAGTCTCCTGGTTCGACCCGGAATTGGGCATAACGATTGACACTTCCATCAATCAGAATTTTTCCATGATCATGCAGATTCCCCAGAATCCCAGGGCCAAGCCCAAAGCCGGCGTCGCCGCCAAGATGCAAAGCATCACCAACGTTATGGATCAGGCGATGACCATAAAATTGGTTTCGGTGAAGTAGCGGCGGCCATCCTTGCTGCTGTGGAGGCGCGCATTCCAGACCGGCGGGAAAAAACTCACGCAGACCGAGGTGCGTTCAAAGCTCCATGAATCAAGCGGTAATTCATGCCTGCTTCTGGGCGGCAGGGATGCCTGGCGCTACAACGCCTTGCCCGCCGCCTGATGTTTGACAATTGCGTCCGCGATGGAATTGACGTTTTGCAGAATCTGCTTGGCGGCTTCCGGATCGCCAATCTTGAGGCCATAAGCCTTGTCGAGGGCCACCACCAGTTGGAGGGCATCCACGGAATCCAAGCCTACGCTGCCGGGGCCAAACAACGGCTGGGCGTCCCCAATTTCCTCCGGAGAAAGTTGGAGCATGAGGTTTTCCACCATCAGGCGTCTGATGCTTTGTTTGATCTCGGTTGTATCGTTCATGTCTAATATTCAAACCGCGCGGAACAAATAATCTTGCATTATCAACGGCTTGCGTGCAAGCCGCGATTGGAGCGCCCGTGCGTAGCCCGCACGGCTGATTCATCTGGTTTTGGGGAGGGGGTAGCGTAGCCTTCGCGATGGCGGGCTTACTTAACCTAACTTCCCCGGATTTTGACAAAAAGCCAACAAAACCGCAATTGTGTAGCAAGTAATAATGCATTATGGTGTAAAATATAGCTTGCAACGTATGCTCCAATCCTGTTATTGTGTAGCTCATG
>Ga0302320_10018438_pt1 | contig 14068 bp, 11 predicted proteins | sample Bog_T0_3_FD_202130 | JGI IMG/M metagenome (GOLD analysis project Ga0302320, IMG submission 202130) | Peat permafrost microbial communities from Stordalen Mire near Abisko, Sweden - Bog_T0_3 | ecosystem: Environmental > Terrestrial > Soil > Wetlands > Peat | place: Sweden: Abisko, Stordalen Mire... | reverse complement strand
GGCCACGTGCACGCCGTGATAACGACCGCCAGGACGACAAATGTTCCGCGCCCCGCGTATGAACGACGGCGGGCCCGCCGCGCAGCAAGGACAGCCCAGCTACCGGCGGAGGATGCACCCGGCCCGACCGCGACGGCGCCCGCAGAGACCTCGCTCACGGGCGAGCCGGATGATCGCTGGGTCGCTCTTCGTTCAGCGTGGAGGCGAGGACCGGGCGCAACCGTGGACGTTGCGTACCCGATCTGCGGTAGTCGCCGCGGCTGAGGTGGTGCTCGAGGAACACGTACAGCACGATGAAGAGATACCGGCTGCCCATCTCCTTGATTCGCAGCTTGGAGGTTCCATGCTCGCGACCGCGCCACGTTATTGGCACTATCGCGTAGGAGTGGCCGCGGACCACAGCTTTCAGCGGCAGCTCGACCGTGAGGTTGAAGTGGTTCGAGAGCAGTGGCGCGACATCGTCGATCACCGCTCGCCGGTACGCCTTGAACGCATTGGTCGTGTCGTCATAGCCGTGGTGAAAAAGAGCTCGGATGCACCAATTCGCCAACCGGTTCGCGACAAGCTTCGCGAACGGGTAACCGTCGACGCGGCCGCCATGCGAAAACCGGGTGCCGAACGCACAGTCATACCCCGCTTCGAGCACGCGGTGGTAGCGGATCAGATCGTCGGGCGAGTCGGATGAGTCGGCCATCACGATGGCAACCGCATCGCCGGTGTATTGCGACAGGCCGTGACGGACGGCATAGCCGAAGCCCGGCGGCAGCGGCGAACGCTCGTAGCGCACACGCTGGTTGGTGACCGCTACCGCGCGCACGATATCGCCGGTGCTGTCGGCACTCGCGTCGTCCACCACGATCACCTCGTAATCGATCTGCTCGGAATCGAGGCGGGCGGCGATCGACTCGACGGTCTCACTGAGCGCCCCGGCCTCGTCGCGGGCCGGGATCACCACGGACAGCTTCAACGCCGCTCCCGCCAGAGTTCAGACCCGGTGAGACCGCCGGAGCCCGTGATGATCGTCGTCGACATGCTCTCTCCCGGTGCGATCGTCGCGATCGCCGGCCGCGGCAAGGATCGGCATCATAGTGGGACGAACGCGCAGATCGCCGCCAGCGCATCGCCGCCAGCGCATCGCCGCCAGCGCGTCGCCGCCAGCGCCGGCTTGGGCCGCCAGCCGCAGCGGAGCGTGCGCCGGCGGGAGCGGCGACTACGATGAGCCGCGTGCAGCCAACGATCGACGTGGTGATCGTCGCCTACAACCGCTACGAGCTCACGGACAGCGCCCTGCGCCATCTCGCAGCGCAGACGATCCGCCACCGCGTGATTCTCGTCGACAACGGCTCAACCGACGCGAGTGGCGCGCGTCTGGCCCGGGAGTGGCCCGACGCCCAGCTGCTGTCGCTGGATGACGGGCGTGGCTTTGCCGAGGCCTGCAACCGAGGCGTCGGCGCGGGCCAGGGGTCGATCGTCGTTCTGCTCAACAACGACGTCGACTGCGAGCCGGACTTCCTCGAACGACTTGTCGTTCCATTCGAGACGGACCCGCTGGTCGGATCGGTCGCCGCGCTGATGCTGCGACCGGGTGGCCAGACGGTCGACAGCCTCGGCCTCGTCGCCGACGTGACGCTCGCCTGCTTCCCGAGGCTTCAGGGGCATGAGGTGTCAGAAAACGCGGCCCGAGCGCCGGGACTTGTGGGGCCGGCGGGGGCCGCGGCTGCGTATCGGCGCACGGCCTGGGAGCAGGTCGGCGGCATGGACGAACGGATCTTTGCCTACATGGAGGACTTCGATCTCGCGCTGCGTCTGCGCGCCGCCGGCTGGCGCACCGTCGCGGCGGCGGACGCGCGCGGCGTGCATCTCGGCTCCGCCTCGCACGGCCACCGTTCCGCCTCACAGCGGAGCCACGGCGGGTTTGGTCGCGGCTATGTGCTGCGCCGCTACGGCGTGCTTCACAGCCGTGCGGCCGCCCGTGCCCTGATCACCGAGGCGATCGTCGTGCTCGGCGACCTTGTGATCTCACGCGACCTCGCCGCCCTGCGCGGCCGGCTCGCCGGCTGGCGCGCCGCCGGTGCGGTGGCGCGACTGCCGCCTCCGCCGGCCGAGGCGATCGACGCGGCGATCGGCTTTCGCGAGTCGCTCGCGTTGCGTCGCGGCGTCTACGGTCGCCGCGCAGCCTGATCGGATCCCATCAGGCGCGTGCGGCGCGATGCTCGATCGCGGCTTCGACGGCCTGCGCAAATTCGCGCGCCGGCGCCGGAAAGCGGTACTGGTCGAGCCCGTGCGGCCGGTAGTGGCGCGCCAGGCCGGTCGTGACCGCCTCACGCAGCGTGGCGACGATGCCGTCGACGTCTGTCGGCGCGAGGACGATGCCGGTGCCGGTCGCTGCGACGATGCGCGCAGCCTCGTTCTCGTCGGCGATCACGATGATCGGCCGCCCGGACGCGAGATACTCGAACACCTTGCCGCTGATCTGCGAGCGATGCGGTCCCGTGGCGATCAGCAACAGCGCGTCAGCCTGGCGCTGCAGCGCGATCGCCTCGGCCCGACCGAGCAGACCGACGTGCTCGACGATGCCCTCGAGGCGGTACTGGCGCAGGACGCCCCGTTCCTCCGCCGACAGCGGACCGGCGAGCACAAGTCGCAGGCGACCCGCCAGCTCGGGCGCATCGACCGCCAGCCTGCCCATCGCTTCAAACAGGCCGCTCGGGTCGCGCCGCGCCGGATGCGTCAGGTTGCCGGTGTAGACGATGTTGAAGCAGCCCTGCGGAAGCTGCGGCGGCCGTGCCGCCGCGACGATCGGATCGAGCGCCGGATCCCAGCCGAGTGTGATGTGGCGCGCGTCGACACGAAAGCGCGCAGCGAAGTCGTCGGCGATCGGCCGGGTCACGCCGACGACCACATCGGCGCTGCGCGCGACCCGCGCCTCCATGCGCGCGTCGATGCGGTCCTGCAGGCGTGTCGGCCACGGCTCGCGAATCGGCTCGAAACGCCAGCCGTCCTCGAAGTCGGCGATCCAGGCCGGTCGATTCGGGCCGAGCAGCAGCCCGATCAGGTGGGTGGAATCGGGCGGGTTGTTGGTCACCACGCAGTCAAAGTGCTGCGCGCGAAGTGCGCGTCGCGTCGCCGCCAGGGCGAACGGCATCCAGCTGAGAAGCCAGCCGTCGGGCACCAGCCCGGAGCGCAGCAGCGACGGAGCCGGCGCCGGCGCTGCCGCCAGTTGCACGGCGGACGGGCGTCGCAGCGCGAACCGCAGCAGCGGCGACGCACGCAGATCCCGCGTCCTGACGACGTTGCTGCCATCGTCGTCGAGACTGCCGTAGAACCCCGTCGTGACGACGGTGACCTCGACGCCGAGCTCACGCAGATTCGGGGCCATCGCGGCCCAACGGTGCGAGCCGACGGAGGGATCGGGCGGGTAGAGATAGCTGACGAGGAGGATCCTTCTGCGCACCGCGCGGGACCCTAGCCCAGGCCCTTCGCCGATGCCGGCTCGCACCGGCGGGCCGGACCCCGGGGCGGCTGGCCCTTCGTGTAGCCTGGGACCCGATGCAAATCGCGCGCTCCCACATCCTCGTGACCGGAGGCGGAGGCTTCGTCGGAGCGCCCACGGTTGCGAGGCTGCTGCGCGAGGGAGCGCGCGTTCGGGTCCTTGAAATGGCCCCGCCGGCCCGCCTCGCGGGGCTCGACTGCGAGGTCGTCATCGGCGACATCGCCGACGCGGACGTCGTCAACAGCGCGTGCGAGGGCATCGACGGCGTCCTGCACCTCGCCGTGCTGCCGCTGACCGCGGCAAACACCGAACACGAGTCGGCCTTCCAGACGAATGTGCGCGGCTCGTTCAACGTTTTCCGCGCCGCCGGTGACAACGGCGTGAAGCGCGTCGTTTATTCCTCCGCGTCGTCGGCCTACGGGCCGACCACCGCGGTACCGATCCGCGAGGACCACCCGCTGCGCCCGAACGCGTTCTATCCGGCGACCAAGGCGGCGGCTGAGATGCTGCTGCGCGGACTCGCGGGCGCCTACGGATACAGCTTCGCGATCCTGCGCTACATGAACGTCTACGGGCCCGGCCAGCGCGCCGGAGTCGTCCCGGCGGTATCGATGCGCCTGCTCGCCGGCGAGCGGCCACAGCTGAGCGGCGACGGCAGCCAGGGCTTCGACTTCGTGCACATCGAGGATTGCGCGAGCGCCAACCTGCTCGCGCTCGCCTCCGACATCGACGGCGAAGACTTCAACGTCGGCCACGGCAGCGTCGCCTCGCTGAACGAGCTGGTCGCGATCGTCGGCGAGATCCTCGGCAGCCCGCTCGAGCCCACCTACGCCGGCGAGAAGATCACGGCGCCGCCGCGCGTCGGCGACGTCTCGAAGCCGCGCGAGATGCTCGGGTTCGTGGCCCAGGTTGAGCTTGCTGACGGCTTACGCACGGTGCTCGACGAGTTGAGCGCCGCGCAGGCTGTTCAGGGTTGACCGCGTGACCGTCGTGCTCACCGGCGGGACCGGCTTCCTCGGATCGGCGCTGCTGCCGCTGCTCGCAGCGCAGGGCGAGGTCGTCGCCCTGCATCGCCCGTCGGTTCAGCCGACGCCGCAGCCGGGGGTCCGCTGGGTCGCTCAGGACCTCGCGGCACCGCTGAGCGCCGAGCTCCCGGACGCCGCCGACGCGGTCGTGCACCTGGCCCAGTCGCGCCTTTACCGGGAGTTCCCTGAGCAGGCGATCGATGTCTTCGCCGTCAACACGGCGATGACCGTTCAGCTGCTCGATTACGCCCGCCGGGCCGGCGCGGGCGCGTTCGTATACGCATCCTCCGGTGCGGTGTACGCCTCGGGGCCCGCGCCGGTCACGGAGAGCGACACGCCGCAACCTGGCAATTTCTACGCGGCGTCGAAGCTGGCCGGCGAGCTCGCGACCGAGCAGTACCGCGGATTGCTGCGGGCCCATGTGCTGCGCTTCTTCTTCATCTACGGCCCGGGCCAGCGCAACATGTTCATCCCGGGCGTCCTGGGCCGCGTGCGCGAGGGCCAGGAGGTCACGCTCGCCGGACCGGACGGCATTCATGTCAATCCGGTGTATGTCGATGACGCCGCCGCCGCCGTCGCCGCCACGCTGGAGCTCGACGACTCGGCGACGCTCAACGTCGCCGGGCCCGATGTCGTGTCGGTCCGCGAGATCGCCGAGATCGGCGGCGGGCTGCTCGGCCGTGAGCCGGCGTTTACGATCGGCGATCCTCAACCGGACCTCGTCGCCACGATCGACCGGCTGCGGGCCGCCGGCGCCGCCCCGAAGGTGTCGGTGGCGGAGGGACTCAGGCGCACCGTCGAAGAGGTTCAGGCGAACTGATCGCGCGAGCGCGCAGCGCGGTACGCATCCTTGTGGCCGTGCCCGGCCTGCCGCTGGTCTTCCTCGCGGCGCTGCGCTCGCGACGCCAGAGCGCCAGACGACGAGCTCGCGGCGATCGCCCCCGGCTCGTCTGGGGACCCGAGCCGGTGATCGCGATCAAGTACTGGTCGCATTCGCTGCGCGCACTCGGTTACGAGTCGCGGACCTGCGTCTTCAACCACTACGCGATCAACGAGCGCGCCGACTTCGACACCTACTACGACGAGTTCCTTCCGGCGGGGATCATCTTCGACCCGTTGCGCGGCTACGCCGTGTTCCTATGGGTACTGCGGAACTTCGACGTCTACCTCGCCTATTTCGACGGCGGGTTCATGCGGGGCACGGCGCTGCGCCGCCTGGAGCTTCCGCTGCTGCGCCTGGCCGGCAAGAAGATCATCGTCTCGCCCTACGGCGGCGACATCGCGGTTCCCGGTCACCTCGGCGTCGCGGAGCAGCGCCTGCTCGAGGACTACCCGTCGATCGCCCGTGACGGTGAGCAGGTCCGCCGACGGGTGCTCGAGTTCGCGCGCTGGGCAAACCTCGTGATCCGCAACTACCAGTACGGCTTCATGCCCCGCGCCGACATCCTGTGGCCGACCCAGATCGCGATCGATTCGGACCTCTGGCAGGCTGAGCCTGCGGAGAGCGACGCTGACGGCCACACCGGAGAGGTCGTCGTCGTGCACGCTACCAACCACCGGCGGATCAAGGGCTCCGACGGGCTGATCGAGGCGGTCGACCGCCTCGCCGGGGAGGGCCTGCAGGTCCGGCTCGAGTTGCTCGAGCGCCGGCCCAACGATGAGATTCGCGCCGCGATCACGCGCGCCGACATCGTGGCCGACCAGTTCATCGCGGGCTACGCGCTGTTCGCGATCGAGGGCATGGCCGCGTCACGGCCGGTGCTCTCGGCGCTGAGCTGGCTGCCCGAGGACGTGCGCGCCGTACTCGACGCGCGCGGGCTTCCGATCGTCGACGCGGACCTTGAAACACTTGAGGCCCAGCTGCGCCGCCTGATCGAGGATCCCGCCCGCCGGCGCGCGCTCGGCCAGGCGGGCAGGCGCTTCGTCATCGACAACCACTCCTACGCGGCTGTCGGAACGGAATGGGACAGGCTCATCCGCAGCGTGTGGGCCGGTGAGAGGCCCGCCGCGGACGCGGCCACGATGCAGCCGCGCTGATCAACTCGCTGGACGAAGGCGCTGGCGCACCATCGACCAGAGCGCCACGAACTCAGAGGGCCGAACGATCCGCAAGGCCCAGAAACCGAACACCAACGCGGCCAGCGTGGCGGTCTTGACCGCCAGCGACAGCGCGAGCGGCTCAATCGGGATCGCCCCAACGCCAACCGGCACGAGAGCGATCAACGCCACCCTCAGCACGCGGCCCAGCTGGTAGGGCGTGCGGTACACGCGCTGCGCGCTGAAGTAGTACAGCGCGAACAGCAGCGCATACGCGACCGCCGTCGCGAACGCCGCCCCGACCTGCCCCCATATCGGGATGACGAGAATGTTCACGCCGATGTTGAGCGCCGCGGCCGCACCGGTGAACGCGATCAGCCGCCGCGTTGTCCTGGCCAGCGTGATGCCGGCGAGTGCGATCAGCGCCACGCCGTTGACCGCGGCACCCAGAGCAAGCAGGCCGACGGCCTCATACGCCGTGTCAAAGCGCGGCGCGACCACCTCGAGGACTTCGCGAGCGTACAGCGAGACGCAGGCCACGAGGATCGCGAAGACGACTGCCATCAACGTGAGAACGGTTGCCCGGACGCGTTTCTCCTCCTCGGGGTCCTCGGCGAACAGTGAAAGCATGAACGGCGAGAACGCCGTGGCGAACGCCGTCGTCGTGAGCCCGATGAGAAGCACGACCTGGTTGGCCATGCCGTACTCGCCGAGCTCGCTCAGGGCCGCATGGTGTGCGACCAGATGCTCAAGCATGATGCGGTCGACCAGCGCGAGCGCCCACAGCGCCGCGGCGGTCGGGACCAGCGGCAGCCCGTAATTCATCATCGTCCGCAACTCGCTGCCCGACACGCGCCGACCGACGTCGCGACGGACGATCGCGGCTCCATAGGCCGCCGCGAGCGCGGCGGCGCCGGCGCCACTGAGCAGCACGCCGCGCAATCCGAGGTGCAGGACGAGGAGCGACACGAGGATGAAGCCCGTTCCGGCGACCGCGGCGAGCATCGACGAGGCGAAGAACTGCCAGGCGCGGAAATGCAGACGCATGATCTCGCGTGAGAAGCTCATCATCGCGGTGAGCGGGAGCGTGACCGCCGCGATGATCAGCAGCGTCCCGTAGCGGCGGCTCTGAAACAGGAACTGCGACAGCGGGTTCCGCAGCAGGATCACCGTGGCGGCGACGACGAGCGCGGCAGCGAATGAGGTGACCAGCGCCGTGGAGAGCACGACGCGGCGCTCGTCGGGCTGCGCGTCGGAATAGTCGTAGTAGGAGCGCTGCGATGCCGAAGCGAGCCCGAGGTCGACGAAGATCGCGACGGCAGCTATCCCGGTCGTGGTGAGCGTCAGGACGCCGTACTGTCCTCTGCTGAAAACGCGAGCCATCACGGGCACCGTGATGACTCCGAGAAACTGCTGCGCGACGCCGCTGAGGCCGTACACGACCGTCTGCTGACCCAGGCGAGCAATGTGACGTCTCATCGCGCGGTCGCGTTGCCCGGCACTTCGGCCTCGATCATCGCCGCACGGCAGAGCTCGAGGACTCGCTGGGCGAGGGCTTCGCCGTGATTGGCGACAACCCATTCACGCGCCCGCCCGCCGAGCCGCACGCGGGCCTCGCGATCCTCGAACAGTTGCGTGAGGGCGGCCGCTATCTGGTCCGGTTCGGACACGTTCATGACGGGTGGAGGCGATGTGAACCGGTCCGCGAAGCGCTCGGGTGAAAGATTGATCAACAGCGGCCGCTCGCAGGCCATCGCCTCAAGCGCCGAGCCCCCGTAGGAGCCCACCGTGAACTGGTCGGCAACGATGTCGGCGGCGCGGTAGTGGCGCAGCAGCCGGCGCTTTGACAGTGCGTGCGGTAGCAGCCGCACCCGATCGCCGATTCCGAGTTCCGCGATCAGCGCTTGGGACGCCACGATGTCAGCGCCCCATCCGGCGCAGACGAGAATCGCATCCGGATGCCCCGCCGCCACTGCCGCGAAGCCGCGCAACAGGCGGTCAGAGCCCTTCCAGTACCAATCCTGGCGCGACGGCGTGAACACGATCAGCCCCTCACGCCCGCCGAGCAGCTCTCGTCGCAACTCATCCTCGCGGCCGGGCGCGTACCGCTCGGTATCGATCAGGAACCCTATGTGCGCGCACTTGTCGCTATGCCCGAGACGCTCGGCGTAGGGGATGAACCGCGGATCCGTCAACAGGATGCGCCCCGCGCGCTCATAGCCCAGCCGCTGCAGCCGAGCCTGGGCGTGCAGTTCGCCACGCGAACCCGGCGGCGTCACCTCGCCGTGGCCCTCCCAGTCGCCGGTGTCGTAGAAGGGCAGCATCGTGATATCGCCACCCCAGGTGACGGCCAGGAACGGGACACCGGCCAGCGCCGCCCATGCGGGCCCGGCGCCGTAGGCGATCACGCAGTCGTAGCTCGCGAGCGTGCGAACCACCCAGGATCGCTCGAGCACCATCCGCGTGCCGCGCCAACCGGCGCGCTTGGCGGCCAGCCGCCAGGCCGGGGCGCTGCCGGGAAGCTCGCGCAACAACCGGAGATTGCGCGCGACGCGCCCCTCGTCGGGGCGGTTGCCGGCGCCGGGCTCCGCCAGGACCCAGGGTGGAAGTTCGCACGGCGGCAACGAGGCCCCCACCAACTCGTCGCCCGGAATCTCGGCGTCCACCTCTTCCCAGCGCGGATCACTCATCACGAAACGGTCGAACGGATCCAGCACCAGGGAGACATCGACACCGAGCCGGCGGAGCACCTTGGCCAGGATGTAAGCGCTGTTGGCCAGGTTGTCGAAGATTGCGATCCGCAGCGGCCCTTCCGATCGCGCGACGCGCGATGCGCTGGATTGAAGCGGCATCTGCGGCGCCATTATGGCCTACCGGCTGGTCGCGAGGGGACACCGATGCGGCTTGCGATAAGGTCCCGGCCCTCGTGCCAACTCGGATCAGCCGGTTGCCTCAATCGCCCACGCCGGCACGACGAACGACACGGGAGTTCTAGACGATGTGTGGCATCGCGGGCGCGCTGGACCGATCCGGCGCACCGGTCCCGATTGCGCTGCTGCGCCGCATGAGCGACCTGATCGCGCACCGTGGCCCCGACGGCGAGGGACAGTACGCCGACGGCCCGGTCGGGCTTGCCAACCGCCGCCTCGCGATCATCGATCCGCGACCGGAGGGCGATCAGCCGATGGTCGACACGACCGGCGACTACGTGATCACCTACAACGGCGAGCTCTATAACTACCGCGAGCTGCGTGCGGAACTGGAGCGCGCCGGCCGCAGCTTCCGCACCGACACCGACACCGAGGTCGTCCTCAACGCCTACGCGCAGTGGGGAGGCGCCTGCGTAGAGCGCTTCAACGGCATGTTCGCGCTGGCGATCTGGGACCGCCCGAAGGGCGAGCTGTTTCTCGCGCGCGACCGCTACGGCATCAAGCCGCTGTACTACGCCGAGGTCGGGCCGGTGGTGCTGTTCGGCTCGGAGATCAAGTCGCTGCTCGCACACGACGGTCTCGCGGCGTCGGTGAGCCTGCCGCACCTGCTCGAGTACTTCACGTTCCAGAACATCTTCACCGACGGCACCCTGTTCACCGGCGTCAAGCTCATGCGGCCCGGCCACCGCGTTCTCCTGAAGGCCCGGATGGGCCCGGTCAGACCGGAGCGCTATTGGGACTTCGATTTCCGCGAGGTCGATGACGGCGCCTCGGATGAGGAGTACCTCGAGGAGCTCGATCGTCTGTTCCGCCAGGCCGTGAACCGGCAGCTCGTGTCGGACGTGCCGGTCGGCTCCCACCTCTCCGGCGGCATGGACTCGGGGAGCATCACGGCCCTCGCCGCCCAGGCGCTGCCTCACCTGAACACGTTCACCGTCGGCTTCGACATGACCTCCCGGCTCGGGCTCGAGGTGGCGGTGGATGAGCGTGTCAAGGCCGAGGCGATGTCCTACCGCTTCCAGACCGAGCAGTACGAGGCCGTTCTGAAGGCCGGCGACATGGTGAGTTGCCTGCCGGCGCTGACCTGGCACCTCGAGGATCCACGCGTTGGACAGTCCTATCCGAACTACTACCTCGCGCGACTCGCGAGCCGCTTCGTCAAGGTCGTGCTCACCGGGTCGGGCGGCGATGAGCTGTTTGCCGGATATCCGTGGCGCTATTACCGCGCGGTCGTCAACAAGGACAACGATGACTACATCTCCAAGTACTATGGCTTCTGGAGCCGGCTTGTGCCGGACGAGCTACGGTCGACCTTCTTCGCGCCGCGGGTGTGGAGCGAGCTGAAGGACATCGACACGGTCGAGATCTTTCGCGGTGAGCTGCCGGACGGACTTCCGGGCTCGCCCGAGGAGTACGTCAACCATTCGCTGCATCTGGAGGCGCGGACGTTCCTGCACGGCCTCTTCCTGGTCGAGGACAAGCTGAGCATGGCTCACGGGCTCGAGAATCGGGTCCCGTTCCTCGACAACGACCTTGTCGAGTTCGCGCAGCGCCTGCCCGTCCGCCTGAAGCTTCGCGACCTCAACGAGATCGTGCGGATCAACGAGAACGAGCCCGGCCCGAAGACCGAGCGCTACTTCGAGAAGACGCGCGACGGGAAGCTCCTGCTGCGGCGGGTGATGGAGCGCCACGTGCCCGAGGAGGTCACCAACCAGATCAAGCAGGGCTTTTCGGGCCCGGACTCGAGCTGGTTCCGCGGCGACAGCATCGATTACGTGCGTGAGCTGCTGCTCTCGCCCGACGCGGCGATCTATGAGTATCTCGATCCGGCCGGGGTGACACCGCTGGTCGAGGATCACCTCGCCGGGCGCGCGAACCGCCGGCTGCTGCTGTGGTCGCTGCTCAGCTTCGAGCACTGGTGCCGCACCTTCCTCAAGGGCGCCCACCCGTGAGCGTGGGATGTCCGCCGTTCAGCGCGGGCGCGAGGCCCGCACGCTGATCCCGCTCTCGATCACGTTGAGATGCTCCACCTCGAGGCCCGCGTCGGCACACCAGCCGAGGACCTCCTCCTCGGTGTGGCGCGTGCGGAAAACCGGGCTGTACCAGTCGTAGTTGACCATCACGCTCTGGTGCCAGCCGAGCTCCTCGTTCCAGAAGCACTTCAGCATCGTCCAGTAGATCAGTCGCTGGACGTCGTGCTCACCCGCTTCGATGCCGAGCAGCGGCACGCCGCGCTCGAGCTTGACGGTCGCCCCGATCCTTGAAAGCTCGCGCCCGAGTTCCGTCAGCTGCTCGCTGAGCTCGAGGCACTGCTCGAACGACAGCCGCCACGTCAGGTCGATCACGTGGTCGTCGACCAGCTCGCGGATGATCGGCTTCTTGCGGTAGACGTAGGCGGCGATCTGGCCGCCGGGAGCCACGAGCGCCGCCATCCTCGCGAACGCGGCAACGCAGTCCGGGGTGTGATGGAGAACCTGATCGGCGACGACGAGATCGAAGGTTCCGGGACGAAATGGCGGGTTGAGGATGTCCCCCTGGACATAGTCGAGGTTGGGCTGCGCGCCGTAGCTGGCGCTCGCCGCTGTGACGCTCTCGCTGAGATCCATTCCCGCGACTCGGGCGTCGCTGAGCGCAGCGCAGCGCGCCGCGCAAAGGCCGGGTCCCGTGCCCGCGTCGAGGATCCGTCGCTTGCCTTCCAGGAAGGACGCGAAGCCTGCTTCATCAGCGAAACCGAAGCGCTCGTCGAACCAGCGGTACTGGAACTCGGACAGCCGCGTTTTGTCGGCCTCCTGATACTGCGCCCACTTGGCGCCGAAGCTTCGCTGCGTCGCGCCCTCGTCCGCCGTGACCGACGAGTCGCTGTCGGGGACCATGCGCGGCACACCTTCGCGAATCGCGTAGCTGCCCCCATCATCACCGCGCAACTCGCCGGCCGTGATGGCCCCATCGTGCGCGGTGTGGCCGGACTCGAGCGAGAGCGGCGAGCCCGTCTTGGGGTCTGCGAGGAACTCGAGCAGCTCGAGATGCATACGCGCAGCCTATGTAACCGGGGCGACCGATCACCGTGCCGCTTGGCGATAGGGTGGCGAGCGCCGATGGCCACGTGCCCGATCTGCAACACGCCGCTCCCGCCGGCGACCATCTCCTCACCCGACCGGGGGAACGCGACACCGGGCCGCTTCGAGGTCGCCATCTGTGCGCAGTGCGGCGCCGGTGTGACCCTCCCGATCGTCGGCCCGGACGAGCTGGCCGCCTTCTACCCGTCGGGCTACGGCCCTCACAACCAGCTCGATCAGCCGCTCGTGGCTCTGATCTCGCGCGTCATCCGCGCCTGCCAGGGATTTCTGGCGCGGCGAAGCGCTCCGCTGACGGCGCTTCGCGGCCGAGGACCGGGCCGCGGTCTGGATGTGGGCGCGGGTCGCGGCGACATGGCTGCGATGCTCGCCGAGCACGGCTGGCAGATGAGCGCCGTGGAGCCCTCGCCAGAGGCTGTGGCAACGATGCGAGCGCGCGGCATCGACGCGTTGGAGGGAGTGCTCGCCACCGTTGCGCTGGACCCGGGCGCCTACGACTTCGCGCTCTTCCAGCACTCGCTCGAGCACACGCTCGATCCCGTGGCGGATCTGCGAATCGTGCACGCGGCGCTTCGGCCGGGCGGCCTGGTGCTCGTCAGCGTGCCAAATTTTGGCTCGTGGCAACGCCGCCGCTTCCGCGGATCGTGGTTCCAGCTCGACCTCCCCCGCCACCGCGTCCACTTCAGCGGGCCCACGCTCGAGCGCGCGCTGCGCACAGCCGGGTTCGACGAGGTGGTTCTGACGCGTTCCTCCAGCGCCGTCGGGCTGCCGGCGTCGGTGCAGTACGTCGTGGCCGGCCGCTGCCTGTTCCCCGACGGTCTGCGACTGCGCGTCGCCGCCGGGCTGTGCGTGCTGTGCATCCCGCTCACGGCGGCGCTTGACCGTCTGCTCGGCGAGGGCGACACCCTGCACGCCGTCGCCCGCCGCGCCCCCTGAGCGCAGGACCGCCGGGCGCGCGCCTCAGACGGCGACGAGCGAGCGGTAGGCCGGTACGACCACCTGGTGGGTGCGGCCCGCCTCCTGGATCGCACGGGCAGTCGAGAGCGCGGCCAGGCCGTCGTGCCCGCTGACCAGGGCGGGACCGCCCCGCCGCACCGCCTCGAGGAACAGCTCCCACTCGACGCGCAGGGGCTCCCGTCGCTCCAGCGCGTAGCGCACCATGTCACCTTCACCCGGACCGCGCATGCCGGCCAGCGCCTCCCAGTCGGTCGCCGCCACCGGGTGCTCGTAGAAGAACAGATTCTGCGTGAGGTAGTCGACATGGAACATCCCGCGCTCGCCGGTGACCGTCAGCTCGCGCACCTTCGTGGGGGTGACCCAGTTGACCTCGAGCAGGCCGTTGGCATCGTTCTCGAAGCGCAGCGTCGCGCAGAGCAGGTCCTCGGCGCCCTCGGAGTGGCGTTGGGAGGTCTCCGCGAACACGCGCTTGACCTCCGATCCGCTCAGGTAGCGCATCACGTCGATGTCGTGGGTCGCGAGATCGAGCGCGACGCCGCGAACCGAGTCGCG
>Ga0302320_10018437_pt1 | contig 14069 bp, 9 predicted proteins | sample Bog_T0_3_FD_202130 | JGI IMG/M metagenome (GOLD analysis project Ga0302320, IMG submission 202130) | Peat permafrost microbial communities from Stordalen Mire near Abisko, Sweden - Bog_T0_3 | ecosystem: Environmental > Terrestrial > Soil > Wetlands > Peat | place: Sweden: Abisko, Stordalen Mire... | reverse complement strand
TAAACCAAGGCGCATTTAGCACCACCGCAGGCAAATGAAACATGTCACTTTGCATGGAAGTGCGGATAACTAAATAAATCATGAATAATGACATCCCAAGAAACAAATATTTAAGCTTAGACATATTAAGCCATCCTTTTTGAGAAACGCCTGATACTAAAAACAATAACCAAGACTGCCATTAATAATAACGGCCAAACCTGATCGAATAATTCATAAAAACCCATGCCTTTAAGTATAATCCCCCTGACAATCTTTAAAAAATAGGTCATCGGAATCAGATACGAGATATCACGCACCCACATGGGCATCGATTGTGTGGGAAAAATAAAACCCGAAAGTAAAATAGAAGGCATGGCAAAGAACATGACAATTTGGGAGGCTTGTTGCTGATTATCGGCAATGGTCGACGCCCATAGCCCTATTCCTAAACAAACAACCAAATAAACCAAGGTTAATAGGAAAAGAGTAATAACACTCCCATGAATGGGCACCACAAAAAGCAAGTGCATCGTTGTAATGATGCTTGTAGCAATAAAAATACCGATAAAAATATAGGGGATTATTTTTCCAAGTATCAATTCAAAAGGCTTTATCGGAGTCACCAAAAGCTGTTCAATATTGCCTCTCTCTTTTTCACGAACAATGGCCGTGGCTGTAATCATGGGCACTAAAAATTGTAATACCAAGCCGATTAAACCTGGCAGCATAAAATAAGTGCTTTTAAGATCCGGGTTATACCAAAGCCGCGGGCGAAAATCGATGGGTAAGACTTGAATCGGAATCAATTTCTCACTTTGCATAAATGCATTGATGATCGCCTGACTGGAATCTAATGCCACATTTGCAGGCGTTGAATCAGTACCATCAATGAGTAATTGTATTTGCGTTGTCTTTTTCTTGACCAAATTGGCGGCAAAATCCGGCGGGATCACCAAGACTGATTGCGCGAACCCACGATCAAGGGCTGAATCGGCTTCTTTAAGAGAGCTAACCTGAAACTTGACCGTAAAATAATCACTTTGAGTAAAGGCATTAATCAAACGACGACTCAAATAACTGCGGTCCTGGTCATAGACATAGGTTGGTAAATGCTTAACATCCGTATTAATACCATAACCATAAATCATCAATTGCATCATGGGCATGATGATCAGTAAGGCCAAGGTCCGTCGGTCACGCGAGATTTGAATAAATTCTTTATAAGCAATCGCCCAAATACTACGCATCAGCACTCCTTTTGGTATCTAAATCAGAAAAAACATCTTCAAGAGAAGCGGCAATAGGTTTAATAGAACTGATACGAATTCCTTCTTTGGCAGCACATGCCGTTAAACGCTCTTCCACCGTTTTCTGGTCAGTTACATTTAAATTTAAGGTCGTTCCGTAAACAGTAACGCCACGAACGCCTTCTAAAGCTAGAAAAAGACGAGATGCTTTCATCAACGGCTGGCAAGTCACTTCTAAAATCTGGCCATCAAGCTCTTCTCTTAAAACCGCTGGCTGCCCTATCTTTAATATCTTCCCATCACTGATAAATGCAATCGTATTGCAGCGCTCTGCTTCTTCCATATAATGGGTTGTTACAAACAACGATGTCCCTTTTTCCGCCAATTGGTATAAAAGTTCCCAAATGCCGCGACGAGAAAGAGGGTCAAGGCCAGCGGTTGGTTCATCTAGAAAAATAATCTTAGGTTGATGCAAAATAGCATTAGCAATGGCTAATTTTTGCTTCCATCCACCGGACAGCTCACCTGCCAGCTTTTGACGATAACGGTCCAAGCCTGTTAATGTTAAAACTTCCTTGATGCGATTATTTAAGGAAGTATTTTCTAGGCCATAGATCTGACCATAAAAGGTGAGGTTTTCGATAACATTCAAATCTGAATATAAGCTAAAGCGTTGAGACACATAACCAATCACTGTTTTAATCTGTTCAGGCTGGGTCTGCACGTCGAAACCACCAACCTTACCGTTACCGCCGCTAGGTTCTAAAATCCCGCAAAGCATACGGATGGTGGTACTTTTCCCGGCACCATTGGCCCCCAGGAAACCAAAGATTGATCCATAGGGAATTTCAAACGACACTCCGTCAACAGCCGTGAACTTTCCAAATCGTCGAGTTAATTTATCAGCGCTAATGGCAATATCGGACATACTAAACCTTACGGGTTAAACCTTACATCCGCGGCGACTCCTGCATGAAGGTTGGCATCCGCATCATCGATGGTGATCTTAACCGCAAATGTTTGAGTGACCCGTTCTTCAATGGTCTGCACATTCCGGGGAGAAAATTCTGCCTTATCAGCAATATAACTCACATGACCGTGATAAGTCTTATCACTGCCATCCAAAACAATGCTGGCTGTCTGATTGATGCTCAGTTGATGAATCAAGTCTTCAGAAATATAAATCTTAACCCATTGATCCGTAGGATCCCCGATAACAACAACACCGCCTCCACCTGGAATAATCTCCCCTGTTTCAGCACTTTTAACCAGGACAACGCCATTAATGGGAGAGACTACCTCTTGATCTTCCACATTCAATTGGGCATTTTCCAATGACTGCTGATTGGCCCCCCCATTTTTGTAAAGCACTTGCAGACGAGCGAGATCTTTTTTATTTTGTTCATAACGATCAAAGGTGGCCAAAAGCTCATCTTGTTTGACAAGATCACCTTCCTTAACATTTAGCGTTGTTAAACGTCCTGCCACCTTTGAGCCAAGGACGTGCTCGGTCATCTCCACCGTTCCGGAAAATGTAATATCTTTAAAATCTTTTTTCCCAGAACATCCACTCATTAAAATGGTTGCTGCGATGAGTGTCATTGCGAGCGAGGCGAAGCAATCTTTTTTAAGAGATTGCTTCGTCGCTGTGCTCCTCGCAATTACACTTTTTGAAAAATACATACTTACTCTCCTTTTTTAATCAAAGACCTTAATTTTCCTTGTGCATGAAGTAAATCAATATGCGCCATCTCCCAGGTTGCTTGAGCTTCATTATATTCATCTTCAGCTAAAGCCAAGGCTGATTTAGCCAGCATGACTTCAAACACAGATCCACTACCAATTTCTTGGGCATGAAAGGCGATACGCAAGGAACGCTCAGCTGTCAGTCGTTCTTGGGTTTTGGCAATCCTAAGATCATCGGCCTCCACAATGGCTGAACGTGCCTTAGCTATAGTGACTAAGGTCTGCTGGCTAACATCTAACAAATTTTCCTGAGCTTCTTTAATCTCTCCTTTAACTTCTTTAAGCTTAGCCTGCTGTTGACCACCATCCCAAAGAGGCAATGAAGCCTGCAGTCCCACAAAGTATGTATTACTACCATGATCCGGCGATTCACCGGAACGGCCATAATCGGCACTACCTGCTACTTTCGGTAAGAAATCAGCATACGCGGATTTTTGATCAGCCATACGGGCATCCAATTGCGATGAAGCCAAGGCCATGTCCGCATTGGTCGCGTTATTAAAATTAATATCCGCGTTCTTTTCCAGGTTCTTCAAAAAAGGTTTATCATCAAAATAATCAAAAGGGACATCAGTGGGTAATTGCAAAGCAGCGGCCAAGTCTAAACGGGCATCTTCAGCCTGAAGTTTGGCTTGTTCAAGTAAAAATTTAGTTTGGTCTAGATCTGATTCAAGCTTATTAGAATCTAATAGGGTTCCTGTCCCCTGTGTCAAATTATCCTGACTCAGATCATAAGCCATCTGATCCCTCTCTAAAAGCGTTTGCAGAAGATCGACAGTTTGTTGCTTACGTTGGGCATCGACAAAAAGTGTCGCTACCAGAGCCAAAATATCTTCGCGTGTTTTTTCTAACTCGGCTTGAGATAAATCCTCGCCCTTTTTAGCGGCTTGAAACCGTTCAAATGCAGACGGGTCAAAAAGAGCAACCGTAACACGTAAACGAGCATCAAAAGTGTTATATGGCCCCAGATGAGGCCCCAAACCTGGAAATTGAATGCCTTCTGAACGCATATCTACCGTTTGACGTCCGCCGCTGGCAACACCATCAAGATGCGGCAGTAAATCTGACTGAGCTTGAGCTATCCGGGCGATGGCCTGCTCCAGCCTGGCATTAGCCATCAGTACCTTAAAATTAATCGTGTCGACACTCGCCAAAGCATCTTTCAAGCTCAGATGAATACTCATCTCATTGCTGCTTTGCGCCATCACCTCAGACGCAATACTCAACGTCAAGAAAATTAGAATAAGAATTCTTCTTAAGTTCATGAATGTCATTCTAATCCTCAGAATATAATAATTCAACACCCGTCTTCCCGTAGTGTTCGTGTAATCATCCTGTATTCTAATATACATGATATAAAAGCTTGATAAAAACCTATAAATCACAAAAGATTACCAAAATAAACCAAAGCAAAAGATACAATACTATTTATTTTGAAATGTTTTTCAAATTTGGATATTATAATTTGCAAAAAATACTCTCTCTCGTTCTATAATGGGTTTTAATCCTGAAGAATCATTACCCTTAAATATAAGGCCAAATAATGTCACATAACACAGCACTAGTTACGGATGGCATGTGGAGAAAATCTTTAGCAACCGTAAGAGGGTTAGCTCTTGGTGGGGTTAAAGTTTCTGTCGGTGAACGAACATGGATGGCATCAGCCCTATTTTCACGGCACGCTTCCAGAACATATGTTTATCCATCAGTCACTCTTTATCCTGATGATTTCCTAAATTGGCTTGAGGATAAAGTCAAATCCTGCCGATATGATGTATTAATTACACCAGAAGAAGATACTTGTCTGTTAATTGGACAAAATTTATCCAGGATTTCCCCTTATGTCCATGTCCCTCTCGCAGACTATGATTCTTTCTTATTGGCTCGCAACAAATTTAAATTGCTAACTCATGCAAATAAGCTCGGAATCATCAGTCCTAAAACACGACTTATTCAAACTGACGAAGATTTTCTAAAAAGCATCCGCGAAATTAACTTTCCTTTGGTCTTAAAACCAAATATCAGCACCGGAGCTCGAGGCATTCATTATCTTTTAGAACAAGCAAGCCTAAATGGCCAATTTAAGATGATGAAAAATAGATACGGTGATTTCTTAATGCAGGAATACATCCCTGGCGATCAGTATTACGGTGTATCCGTAATTTTTAATAGAAAGAATCAAATGCGTAGCGCGTTTGTGCATAAAAAACTCCGTCAGTACCCTGTTACGGGTGGAGCAAGTACTTTTGCTGTTTCGGTTGAATACCCTGAGTTGGTGGGGATAGTAGAGACTCTTCTACAGGAAATAGGTTGGCATGGGCCAGCTAATGTAGAGTTCAAAATCGATTCCAGGGATGGTAAGCCATATTTAATGGAAGTCAATCCTCGATTGTGGGGCGCAGTCCAGCTAGCCATCGGATCGGGGATTAATATACCCTTTATGTTGTATCAATTAGCTTTGAAGGGAGATATTGAGCCTGCCTTTAAGTATAAAACAGGAGTAAAATTCCGTTCGTTCATTCCAGGAGATTGGATGCATTTCTGCTCAAGATTATCCACCGACAGAAAAGCTGATTATGATGTCTTTCGGATTTTTAATAAAGATGATTGCCACGCCACGTGGTCATATTCTGATCCCTTGCCTTATCTGGGGCAATCGCTATCATTATTGGATTACTATACCAGCAAAGAATTAAAAAAATTTCGTGATTAAACAAACATCATTATAAGGATGGAATTTCATGAAATTAACCCCAAAACAATATATCAAAGAGAATATCGCCAAAAAAAGCATCCAGGAAATCGCTTCTGACCTTGGTATCAAGGAACGAACGGTCAAAAAAATCCTGGAGAAAGAAAAACATAAATTAGCAACAACACCTGATGAACCAGAGGTCGAATTAGGCAAGAACAAATGGATCATTATCGTTCACATTATCCTTATAATAACGATAGGCTTACTTGCCTACTTTAGATCTTTCAATAATAAATTCGCCTGGGACGATCAGCTGCTCATTACTCAAAATCATTATGTGACCAATTTCCAGTCCTCATTCCTTCCCAAAATTTTCTCAGGTCCTATCTCCGAAGGAGCCGGAGAGAGATCTAACGCTTACCGTCCGCTGCAAATATTAAGCTATGTGGCTGATCACTCCTTTTACGTATTAAATCCTTATGGATTTCACCTCACCAGCTTTCTCATTCACCTTTTAACATCACTGGTTTTTTACTTGATGATAAAGATGTTGTTTAGGAACGAATTACTTGCTTTGATCGCGGCCATTCTCTTTCTAATACATCCAGTCCAAACCGAAGCAGTGGCCTACATATCCGGACGAGCCGACCCCCTAGCAGCGCTTCTTATTCTTTCAACCAATCTCTTCTTCATCAAATATTATAAACAAAAACGTCCTTATTTTTTATGGCTTTCTTTTGCCTCTTTTGCCCTGGCACTAATGTCAAAAGAAGCCGCCATTTTGACGCCTCTTCTTTTATGCCTTTGCTACAGCACCATACGCAAACCATCTGCCTTATCACCTAAAATGTTGTTCCCTTTTTCGATTTACGGCGCGATAACAGCCATTTATGTTATCCTTAGACTAACGGTACTGAACTTTGATGTCAGCGACATATCCTCTCCGGTAAAGATTAATTGCTTCCATTTTTTTAAGACGATCTTTCTCTTTGCAAAGATTCTGCTTGTTCCCTTAGGTCTTCACATGGAATATGGTGAAATCACTGCCAACTTATCGGATCCGTCAGTGCTATTAGGGATAGGGATCGTTATAGCTTTGATTCTGACAATCATCAAACAAAAAAAACTGAGCGCTGTCAAATTCGGAATACTATGGTTCTGTATAAATATTGCGGCTGTCTCAAATATTTTCCCCATCAACGATTATTTTGGCGAACACTGGGTCTATATTGCTTCCATGGGGTACTTCCTGGTCTTAGCAGCCCTAACAGAATCAATTATTAAACAGAACACCGTGTTATCTAAAATTACAATCGTCGCCATAGCTCTTCTGGCTATATTTTATTCCTATTTAACCGCTCAGCAAAATAAGGTTTGGCGAGACTCGCAGTCTATTTATGAACATAGCCTCATCTATGATCCTTTAAATGCTAAGCTGATTAATAATCTTGGTATAATTTATGCTGAAAAAGGATTGAATGATAAAGCCATGGAACAATACAAAAAAGCCATTGAGCTCGATCGGCATAACGTTCAGGCTTACTACAATATGGGCAATATGCTGATGAACAAAAAGAAATTGAAAGAAGCCGCAGAATATTACCTAAAAGCTGTGGAACTAGATCCGACTTCAAGTGAAGCCAACTACAATCTCGGAAATCTCTACGTATCCATTCACGAATATGACAAAGCAGAAAAACAATATCAACGCGCAATCACATTAAGCCCCTATTATGTGCAGGCTTATAATAATCTTGCCGGGAGTTATAATTTAACTGGGAGAAAAGACCTGGCCATTAAAGAATGGAAAGCGGCAATCAAGATTGATCCTAATTTCGAGGATGCCAAGCGCAACCTGGAACGGTTTGATCGCCCAACAGGGAATTGAATCTTTAATTCGTTGCTAGCTCGGCAAAGCTGGGTTATTATTGCGTATGCTCTTACTTAGAAAAATCATTTTTTATATATTCGCCCTTATTTATTTAATTTTATGCCCTCTGATCATTGCGCGCATGATGGGAGTTGTATTCAATCCTGTGACACATCACTTGGTCAAAACTGGTTTGGTGTATATATCAACCAATCCGCCTGATGCCACCGTCTATGTGGATGGTCGCCAAGCCCATCAAAAAACCCCCACTATCCTAAGGGACTTAACCCCGGGGAAGCATTTTATCCGCATCGAGCACACTGGGTACAACGACTGGGAACGTGATATACCTATTGTTGCCAAAAAAGCAACCCTCTTGGCTAATACCTTACTCATCCCGGAAAACTGGCCCATTAAACCCATTTCTCGACAAAGCTACCAAAACATCATCATTACCAATGATGGTATTCTAGTGGGCATTAACCCTATCCTTAAAAATATTGATATTATTCAAACCCCTCAAGGATTAACGGAGAATTTCAGTGAAGGAAGCAACTACACCATTACACCCCTTTTCACTAAAGATTCCATCTATAAAAAAGGAGTATTGGTTAGATTGTATAACGCTCCTAAAAGCCCGTTTATTCTGATAGAAGCAACTATCAAGGACAAAAATAAATTTTTATGGGTTAATTTAAAAGAGAATCCACCTCTCATTGAAGATATCAGTGATTTCTTCCCGCAAATTCCCTCTCGTGTCGACTGGGATGGTTCTGACAATGACAATATTTTTGCCTTCTATCCGCAAATCATTTATCGAATCAATATTAAAGACAAAGCGATCTACCTGCAAGACCCCGTCAAATTACCTAAACGTTTAACTTTTCAAACATTAGATACCGAAGCGATTCTAATCAACGACAAGAATGATTTGCTAACGCATGAAGGCCAATGGATTAGACTTTATCCGAAACAAGCGTTTGATGCCCCTCAAGTTTATGATATTGCTAAGGCAAAACCATCAACGAACATGTATTTCGAAGAAAAAAGCGGAGAACTCTTTTTTCTAGACAACGGCACTGGTTCACTTTGTGCCGCACAAATTTTGCCGTTTCATCCAATTTTAAATATTCCAATTCCTGATGCCCTAAGGTTTAAAATAACTAAAAAAGAATCTATATAATGATATTTAACTACTCCAAAGAAAATCTCAAACCTCGACAAGCTCGGCTCCAGCGTATCCTGGAAATATTGCCAGGCGCTTGCAGTTGGACTGTTCTACTTGGTCTCATATTCCTTTCCATCTTTTTTCCCTTTAGCGCGGCCATTCTCATTGTGGCATTCTACCTCTCGTGGATCATGCGCATTTTGTATTCCACATTCTTCTTGGTACTGTCTTTTATCCAGCTGGATATTGAAAAGAATACCGATTGGATGAGCCGTATTCATGGCATTGATCATCTCAATATTGATTTAAAAAAAATAACTTCCAAAAAACTTAAGCATCATTGGCGACAATATTGTTCACACAAAACTCATATAGAACAATTAAATCAGCTACTGGAAAATAAAAATCTCCCCCCGTCCTCAAAGAATATATTTCATTTAGTCATCTTTCCCGTCATTAAAGAAGGGCGTGACATCTTAGAACCCGCCATTGAGGCCATCCAATGCCAACAATTCCCTCATGAACAAATAGTCATTGTCTTTGCCCTTGAAGAACGCGCACTCCCACCGATCCAAAAAGCTGTTGCAGAATTGGAAAAGAAATATAAAAGCATTTTCTTTGAATGCATGACTGTCGTGCATCCAGCCGTAGTTCCAGGAGAAGCCCGTGTCAAGGGGGCTAATGCCACCTGTGCTGCCAAACAAGCGGCAATATTCTTTCAAAAGAAACAAATCCCTTTTGAAAATGTGATTGTATCTTGTTTTGACGCAGACACAGTTGTAAGTCCCCATTATTTTGCCTGCCTGACTTATCATTTTATGATCTGCCCAGACCGTTTACGCGCCAGTTTCCAACCTATTCCTGTCTACCACAATAATATTTGGCAAGTACCAGGTTTTGCCCGGGTTGTCGAAACCGGCTCTTCATTTTACCTGCTCATAGAGGCCACAAATCCTGAAAAATTAGTCACTTTCTCAAGCCATAGCATGAGCTTTAAAGCGCTAGTTGATGTTAATTATTGGCCGGTGGATATGATCTCAGATGACTCAGCTATTTTCTGGAAAGCTTATATTCACTACGACGGTCAATACCGAGTGATTCCCATGTATGTGACATTATCCATGGATGTCGCCTCAGCCAATAATTGGTGGGAAACCGCTAAAAGCGTCTATAAACAAAAGCAGCGATGGGCTTGGGGAGTTGAAAATTTTCCGATTGTAGTACGTGCTTTTCTTAAATCAAAGAAAATACCCCTCTATGAGAAATCCCGCCATGGCTTTAAACTTTTTGAAGGGCATCTGTCATGGGCTACATCAGGATTCATCCTCTCGATCATTGGCTGGCTTCCGGTTCATTTTGCCAGACGAGAATTTGCGGCATCTGTGGTTTATTACAATGTGCCGGATATCGCTAACACCATTTTTAGCCTCGGTTTCGTGGCCATATGCATCACCATTATCCTATCCCTGGCACTCCTGCCCAAAACCCGGATCCGCTACCGTTGGCTCTTAAAAATTGGGCATGCTTTTGAATGGATGATGGTGCCACTCATCCTAGTCCTATTTAGCGCCCTGCCTGCCTTACACGCTCAAACCCGATTGATGTTAGGGAAGTATTTAGAATTTTGGGTCACCGATAAACACCGCGCTCAGGTTAAACCTAAAACCTGAGGCATATTGGTGACTGGCGTCATGCGGTTGATAGTAAAAGAAACCCCCGTCACTTGTGCTGCATCCATTTCAATACCATTAAAATTAAACTTAAAATCCGCGCCTTGAGCTTTAATTTGCATGCTCATCTGAGCAGGATTTAAGTTGATACCACCCTCTTGAGAAGTGGCATGATTCATCGCCTTATCAGCTACAATATAAATATCGAAACCTGCCTTCATCTTAAAAAAATGCCAAGAGCGATTAACTTTGTTCTTTAAATCTTGAGTGAGTTCATTTAAAGGATATGGTTCTCCTTTAGAATTTAAGATAATTGATTCTGTTTTGATAGCTATCTTTAAAGAACTAGTTTTAACGCTGCTAAATTCATAGTCTCTAACAAGCTCATGCCAAGGCAATTGTTTTAACTGCTCTGGATTTAGATTATTGGGCAATTGATACTTAATCCCCTCTAAATATTTTGTCATTCCTATTTGTTGAGGCACAATCACATCAAAATAAGGTATTAAGAAATCCGTATAAATAAACTCAGGTCTAGTAAGACTTTCAAATCCTTCACGATTCAAGTCACGATCAATGCCCTCAGGATGAAGGGTATCCGTAATCAATCTTGACACAAACCCAAGATTAATGCTCATTCTAGAAACTACATCATTTATATTCTTAAGGGTACCCACTTTCATATGTGGATTGATCAGATCTTTATAAATATCTAAGGTTTTTCGGTATTTTATTACTTTTTCCGTAATATCGTAAAACGGATCAAGCTGCGTAGAACCGATTTCCATTAACTTAAGCTTGTCTCTTTTTGCGAAGGTTAACTTATTAGCTATTTTTTTAAGTTTATTCACATATTCTAAACTTTTAGTGATTTTAAGAAATAATCCTAACCCCTCTTGCAGATTAATTTGATTCTCACTAAGTTCAGCATATGTTTTGCCTTGATTATTATCTAACCATTCCCTGAGCTTTTTAAAATATAATTGCATTTGATCTATATCAATCTTAGATTCAAATTCCTTTGCAATAGTCTTTGTTATTTCATAGGTACGCAAAACTTTCTGACGATATTCCTTGCTCAGCGTAACATTCATGGCTTCATCTATACTAAAGCCATCGCCTTCAAAATAAATTGACATCGCATTTAATATAGCGCCTAATGCTGGAGCAAGGTCATCAATCCTTTCATTGTTCCCATAATTGAGACTTTCTGCCCACTGCTCAAATGTCTTACGGCCTTTGTTCTTACGTAATAGATCAGGGATTTGCCGTAAAACATTTAAGATTTGAATATTAGGCTCAACTTGTGAATACTGAATTCTACCGCTGAGAAGCAATGGTTTGTGTTTACGAAAATACCCTCCTATAACAGTCAATGATTCCATAAATTTATCACCATTGAGATTTAAGAATAATTTTGTATCTAAGGTCTTGGTAGAAGGTATCGCCCGTATCCACTCTATTGCCTTACCTCTAAAATTGTTTGTTATTCTTCTTTGTTTATTGTCTTGAACAAACAAAGACAAAAATTCCAAGAATTCCTGCGCTTGATCCGCTTCGAGTTGAGAATCTATAATGGCACCAGGAGCGATATCGCTGCCATAAATGAGCTCTTGGAGACGTTTTTGGGCTTTCTCAATCACCCTTAAATCTCCAGAGGCAGCTACCCATTGCATTTCAGCCCTTTCTAAGGGCAACGCTTCTTCAAAATAATCGGCAAGAATCTCCATTTGCTTTTGATCATAGATATCTTCATCCTCAAAAAATTGACAAATGTCACGAACCCTATTTAATACCCTACGGTGCGGAGCAATATCAAACCAATCATTGAAATCTTGAAAAACCATGCTTATCGGATCTTCTTTATTCATTAAAACTTCTGCCGTCTCTTTGTTCAATAAGTAACGACGTTGAATAAAATTTAAAATTGTATTCAAAGTGTACTTAACACTAATATCGAGACTCTCAGGATTAATGCTCCAGATATTATTATTTTTAAACAGGCCATACTCTTCAAGCCCCGAGTCAAACTTTAAGCGGATGGGAATTCCCTGAACGCCTAATAGCGCATTAAATTAATTTTTAAAAGCCGTCATGGCCTGATCTTTGACATTTCCTATCATCCCTTGATCAACCCTGATCCACACAGAGCTTATCATCTCACCAGATTTATACCTTTTGTGTTCCACTCGTACAGGTATTTTCATTGATGGTACTATTGATTTTTTGTTTCTTATTGCCAACCAATCTTGATCACTAACCTGTGGATTATAAATATCAATCCTAAGAAAAAGTTTGTCATATTTATCGTTTACAACCCTCGAATAAATATTCTTATGAAGAATGCGTGAATATGCATTATTTAAAAGTGAGTTAATCAATTGATTAATCTTTGCATTCTGCTCTGAATCCGTAACAAACCCAAACAGCAAATTCCTTGCATTAACCAAACCAAATCCCGGCATTCCTAGTTCTGGACCTCTTGTTGTAAATTCATTCTCATAACTTGCAATGCTTACTTCTTTTGGAATTGTAGGCTCCAGAGAAGCTTTCCAATATCCCCAATCAACAATCTGGTCTAGATTAAAATTAAAAACGTCTACATGATCTTTTAGCATTGATGCTAAAATAAATTTTCTTACATGAGGTAAAAGCAGGAATTCTTGATTCCTTGGATCATAAGCCGGATATAGCCCTTTTAATATTGTTTCAAAAATCACCCGGTTCTTCCTACCATATTTATTCAAAGTCTTAAGATGCACCGGTCCATACCTATCTTTCATTGAAATTATTTCACTAAATAATTCTTTGAAAGCGAACTTAGGATTGTGTTCTGGATATAAATCACCTAAAATCTTCTCCAGAATCGGTAAATGATTCTCTCGATCATCAATTTCACCCAAGAGATTAAATCCTGTTTTATGTTCCTTATTACCCAAAACTTTATTAATCACATTTCCAACAAAATCTTGAATATAAGAAAAATAGTAAGAGAGTTTAGGAGGACTATACAAATACGATAAAAAGAATGCTGCTCGTTGAGCTTCGTAAAATGAAACTTGTCCCTGCCCATGGGCAAGGCTTACTTCAAAATTAGGCACAATATAAAAACTGTGCCTTGAGGCATCATACTGGATTGATAACTTGTATTTCTCCGCCATTTGATAAGCAAGCAAATGAAGATCTTGTTCCTTTAAAAATCCTAATGCGTAAAAATTGACAGAATCCTTTAGCATTTCAAAATCATCGGAATCCTCTAATAACTGATGATGCCCTGTAAGCGCAATTTGTAGATCTTCTGAAATAGGCTTAAGAATTGCAAATAAGCGTTGGCTCTTGAAATAGATAACATTAATCCCAAATCGCTTATAAATATCATCAATAATACCATTCCTAACATCTTCATCCTTGCTTACACTCAACGCTTCAAAGAGTTGCTTGCCTACATCACCCTTGGCTATTAAAGCTTTTTCCAAATCCGAAGAAATAACATTAATATATGAATTAATAGGTTGTAGCAATAAAGAATTCATCGCTGGACTTGTTTTGGATATAACCTTGACTACGTCTTGGATTTGAGGATATGAATCCCGTTCATCGTTATTAGGTATCGGAGAGAATTCCTGAAGCTTCTTCCCATCAATAAACAAGATTAGCTTACTATTGGACTCGTCTAGGTTATAATCCAATA
>Ga0302320_10018436_pt1 | contig 14069 bp, 12 predicted proteins | sample Bog_T0_3_FD_202130 | JGI IMG/M metagenome (GOLD analysis project Ga0302320, IMG submission 202130) | Peat permafrost microbial communities from Stordalen Mire near Abisko, Sweden - Bog_T0_3 | ecosystem: Environmental > Terrestrial > Soil > Wetlands > Peat | place: Sweden: Abisko, Stordalen Mire... | reverse complement strand
GGGCGTATCTGCAACTCGGCGATATCCAGGGTAAGCCGTTCAGCGTCAGCTTGGGCGATACCAACGGAGCTTTGCTCAGCTACCGCAAGGCTGAGACACTGGCCAGCGGTGGCGCGCCGAACAACTGGAACCTGCTTGCCAAGTTGGTGTGGGTCCGCATGCAGATCGCCGTCATTGAGACTCGCTCTGGCCGCTATCAGCAAGCCATTGCGATCCTCACTTCCGCTTTGCCGCCCGCTCGGCGCCTTTGGAAAGAAGCTCCTCACGATTTGCAGTTCGATGGCCAACCCGCTGCAGCTTTGTACGCCAGTGTCAACTTACGCATCGGTCATGCCATGCTGAACGCGGACGATGCCGCCAGCGGCGTGCCGCACCCGGAAATCTTAGCGCAGTTGGAAAAAACAATTGCAATCGCCGAACAGATTCAAGCTGAACATCCGGGCATGCGCGATCTGGCGGGAATATGCAGTCAGTACGCGGGCTTTGCGCTCGAAGGCCTGGCTGGCCGCACCGGCGACAAACGCTATTTCAAGGAATCCGCCGTTGCCCACCGCCGCGGTCAAGAATCCACGTGCCGCGATTTCGAGAAACTTCCTAATCCGCAGACCCAAAGAAACTGCGCCGACGGCTATGGAGAATTAAGTTGGGCTCTGCACAACGCCGGGGAGGGGGAACCCGCCGTAGAGGCCGCCCAGCGCGCTCTTGCTCTCATGGAACCCGTTTCTAACGCTGAACCAAACAGTGTCGAGGCGCAGCGTGATCTGGCCAACGCTTATTTTCATCTCGGTTCGGCCGAAAACAGCGACGCCAAATTCCAAGAGGCCATCAGGCATTTGCATATCGCCGAAGCGAAGCTGCGCCTACCGCAACAGGTCGCTGCCGACGATCCACTCGAAACGGTGAAATTATATGTGGACATTCAGCGCCAGATCGCGCAGGCTCAACAGGCTCTTAACGACGGCAAAGGCGCCATGCGAACCTTGCAAAAAGCCCTAGTAGCCGCCGAAAGCAATTCAAAATCGCCCGAACCCATGCTTGCCGACCTGCGGAGCCGACTCGCTCAGGCCAACACCCTCCCGAAATAACTGTCAAGCAGTGAGGGGTTATCCCGCACATTTGCGCGTTCTCAAGTGACAGGAGAAAACATTTTGAGAACAAATAAACTGGCACTTTTAACATTCGGAATGGCTGCGGCCGTCTCAGCGGCGCAGATCCCCATTCAAAACGCGAGCTTTGAAGCAAACGTCCTGAACGCCGGCTGCCCGGGCCAACAGACATACGGCTCATGCACCAACGAGGGCCAAAACAACCCGGCCATCATTGGCTGGACCGGATCATCGCCCGTGCCTGCCGATGCCGGAAGCGAATGGAACTATGGTGTCTATGCTCCGTCGAGCGTCTCATATACCGGCGCGTTACCCAACGGCACGCAGGTTGCCTATCTCCAGGCCATCGCCGATAATGTGTCCATCTCGCAGACGCTGAGTGCCACGTTGCTCTCCAACGATACCTATACGCTCACGGTGGACGTGGGGGAACGAGCAGACCGCGGGGTCTTGTTTCCCGGTATCAACTGCAATGGCTTCAACGTGAGTTTAACCGCCGGTGGGAACGTTCTCAGCAATCTCAACCCTAGTTGTAATGCGCTCAGCTATGGTACGTTCACGGAGCTCACACTGACCTACTCAACCGGCGCAAATCCCGTTGGGCTCGGAAGCGCATTGGGGATCGTGTTGGAGGCCAATGGTTCAGGATCTCCCAACGAGCCCTCCGAGATCGACTTCGATAATGTGACCCTGAGCGACACAACAACAGCGCCCATCACGGCTGTCCCTGAACCCTCCGCGCTTGGCTTGTTATGTGTGGCCTTCAGCGGAGCCGCCATTTTTCTGCGCCGGCAAAAGTCCTCCCGCTAAGAGTACGGCTGACGGTTTTGTGTACTCCAGGGCATAAGCATCAGAGCGCCTTCAAAGGCTTCGGCTTGAAATGCTTATCGAGTTTCCCGCGGGATCTTTGGCGTTGGCAAATTGAAAACCGTCGGGGCGGTGTATGACGCCAAATTTGAGTCCTTCCCTGCCCTTCGCCTTGACGAAGGCTTCTACGTTGGCGACGGCGAAGACGATCTTCACGGCCGATCCGCTTTTTTGCGATTTGGCGGCTTGATGGAGAGCGATGGTGCAACCGCCAGAAGGGCTGGCCAATTCTAGCCAGCCTTTGCCGGCGCCCGGTAGATGCGTCATGTTGAAGAAGCGCTCATAAAACCCGGCGACGGCGGGGATGTCTTTCACGTAAAGAATGATGCGGGCGATGGGTGGGCTGGTCATGACGCATGCTGTTCGATGATGGCCAGGACGTCATCAGCCGCCTCTAGCGGACGTTCGGGTTTGGGTATGGCGGCGCCGGCGGCGAGCAGCGCTTTGACGACCGCTGGATAATCGCCCTTGTCCCGGTGCCAACTATTAAGAGAGCCGTGGAGCGCCCAAGCGAGTGGGCTGCCGCCGTGTTCGTTTTCGAAGACGTTGACAGGGGCGTTGGATCTCAAGAGAGCTTGGACCATAGCGAGGTTGCCGTGCCACGCGGCGTGGTGCAGCGCAGTTTGATTGTTATCTAAGGTTGGGTTGGAAGGCCAGCCGTTCTCCACCAGAAGTTCCACGGCGCGGGTGTTGTTGCGAAACGCAGCGCCGATAACGCGGCGCGCGGCGATGGGCGTGAGGCGAGCGAGGAGCGCGGGATGCTCCGCAAGGATTTGCCGAAAGGATGTTTCATCACCGATTTCGGCGGCTTGGGTAAGACGCAGCCATGGAGCGCTGCGCTGCATCAACAATTGGAAGACGGCAGGGTGACCGAATTGATGGGCGATGATGTGCGGCGATTTGGTGAAGCCGAAGCCAAAGAAGTAAATGGAGCCGCCTGACTTTGGGTCGCGCTTCGGGAAAGAGCGTTCGCTGACAGTGATGCGAACGGTATCCGGATCGTGGTTGAGAATGCGCTCGACGAGCGCGAGGTCACCTACGGCGGATGCCATCATGATATCGGTCTGAGCGCCGCGGGCGATGAGAAAGCGCGCCACGTCATGCCGGTCAAACGATTGCGATCCGTTCGATTTGCGAAAGCACGCCGCATATTGGGCGGCGGTGGATTCGTGGTCGATGTCGCGAGCGTCGATATCGGCGCCATGATCGAGCAGGAGAGCGGCAATCTCGGGAGTGGCTGCGAAGTGGAGTGGGAACTGGCCGTCTCCGCCGCGGGCGTGGACGAGTTGCGGATTGAGGGCAAGCAGTTCGCGGACTCGGTCAATCATGCCCAAGCGCGCGGCGGCGTGGATATCTAAAGTGGCGCCTCGGGTGATCAGGTAGTTGGCGAGATCGCCATTGGCGGAATCGAGAACACCGAAGCTGCCGGCCCACCAGCTTGAACGCTCATTGATGTTAGCGCCCGCTTCGAGGAGTAGATCAATCATCTCGCGATTCTCATGGTTGACGGCGGCGATCAGAGCGGGCGCCTGGAAGCCGTAGTTGGGCAGAGGCTCGTTGATGCGCGATTTCAGCGATGGATGACGGACGAGAACAGCGCGCACGAGCGCTGCGTTGTTCGCTTTGATAGCGGCAGTGAACGCTTCCATAGCATCTTCGGAAGCGACTTCGACATGCAGCTTGAGAGCAGGCCAGTTATCGAAGCCGTACTCGCGCGCGATGACGTGAAGGGCGTCGGCGAGCTTGGGATTCGAGGATGTGATGCCGAGGTTAGCGAAGCGCTCGGTGGCCGAAGTTTCGGGTGCAAGACGTTCGCGCAAAAGCGCGCGGGCTTGGTTTTTCAGATGCTCAAGGTTGGGACGCGGTGGAAGTTCGCGTAGAGACATGACTCACTCCTTCTTTAAATGCCTGCGATCCGCTACGCTTGGCGAGAGAAGAGAGTAGTTTGCGAACAAACCAAAACAAAGGTGGGATGATCCCTTTCCGCGGATGGGTTGCACCCTAGTGTGCCTTTTTAGATTAGCAAGGCGGAGTTGATCATTTGTTCAGTTGTTCAGGGCCGGGTGAGTTTGTAGAGATAAAGCGCGACGCGGGTGGTTTGCTGGGGTTGACGTTCCATGTGGATGCTCTCGCCAGGGGCGTGCGCGCCGTTACCGTATGCGCCAAGGCCGGAGATGCTGGCGACATAGGGGCGACGAAAGAAAGATCGCCTGCTCCGCGTCGAGCAGGATCTAGGGGCTCCATGATGTCGATGCCCAGGTCATGGTTGACCTCGTTGAGTTCTCTGAGGAGAGCCTTGTTGCCGGCGGTTTCGGGCATGGACGGATAACCTTCTTCGAATTGATAGATATAGGATGCGAGCCATTTCATAGATGGCGCCTTCGCCGGCTTTCTTTACCGAAGATGCCGCTGGAGTGAGTGGTTTTGCCGGTGGTGGTGAGAGTCCAGTGATAGGCGCTGCGGCGGGCGATGGTGGCGTCGTCGTGGCCGGCGCTTTGTACACCGGCTTCGAACTCAAGAGCGGCATCGCTTTGCTTACCGGCGGCGATGAGATCGCGGCGATGCCGTGCAGCTGCACGGCTCCGGCCGCCTGGAAAGGCGGCCCGCTGGCAGGAATGCCCGCCCTACGAATCGCCTGCCTAAGGCGCGGGCGATGGTTTGTAGGGAAGGCCGGATTAGGTCGCTGCTCTGTTGCAGCGCAGTGTTAGTGGATTGGGCCGAGAGAACCAGCGCGGTTGCCAGGAGAAGGAGGCGCATGATTTATGAAGTTGGAGTATCGCAAGAAAGAGACGGGATCGTCAAGTTATACTAACGGTCATTCTTTATGATGAACCTTCTGAAAAGTCTGAGCCTGGGTCTTCTGTTGCTAGCGCCCGCGATGGCGCAAGAACAGGATTCGGTTGTGCTGCGCGTGGGAACGCTGTTGGATGGAAAAGGAGGTAGCGAGCGGAATGTTTTCGTTGTGTTGAAGGGTTCGAAAATTGAGCGGATCGAGAAAAGGAGTGTGAAGGGCGGCCGGGTTATCGATTTACGCGGGTATACAGTGCTTCCGGGGATGATTGATACGCATGTACACATTGGGTGGCACTTTGGGCCGGATGGACGCTATCAAGCGCGCGAGACTTCGGATGCGAACGCTTTGGGCTATGCGTTGGAGAACGGGTACGCGACGTTGATGGGTGGGTTTACTACGATTCAGAGTTTGGGAGCACCGATTGATGCGGAGGCGAGGACGGCGATCAATCGAGGTGTTTTGCCGGGGCCGCGGATTTTGACGTCGTTGGGGGCGATTACGAATCCGGCTATGACGGTAGAACAGATTCGCACGGCGGTTGGGAAGTTTGCGGCGGACGGGGCGGACGTGATTAAGATTTTCGCGTCGAAGAGCTTTCGGGATGGCGGCGGGCAAACGCTGAGCAAGGAGCAGATTGAGGCGGCTTGTGGCGCCGCGAGGGAACATCATTTGCGAGCGGTGGTGCATGTGTATGGGCCGGAGACGATCAAGCAAGTTTCTGACGCGGGGTGCACGTCCGTTGAGCATGGGACGTTGATTACGCCAGAAGTGCTGGGCTATTTGGCGGAGCGTGGGACTTACTTTGATCCGAATATCGGGTTAGTGGCGCAGAATTATTTGGCGCACAAGGCGAATTACCTGGGAATTGGAAATTACACGGAAGAAGGGATGGCGGCGATGGCGCGCTCGATTCCACTTTCGCTGAAGGTGTTTCAGGAGGCGCTGAAAACACCGAAGCTGAAGATCATTTACGGGACGGATGCGGTGGCGGGGGCGCATGGCCACAATGTGGAGGAGTTGGTTTACCGCGTGGAGCGGGGCGGGCAGGAGGCGATGGCGGGGATTGTTTCGGCGACATCGTTATCGGCGGAGTCGTTGGGGATGGGGGATCGGATTGGATCGATTGGCGCGGGGATGGAAGCGGATTTGATCGCGGTGGATGGAGATCCGATTAAGGATATTACGGTGATGCGGAAGGTTGTGTTTGTGATGAAGGGCGGGAAGGTTGTGAAGGGGCCGCAGAATTGATGTAACTTTTATTCGCTCGGACTGAAACGTTTTGGTCCCAGGTTGCACTATTAGTGGAGGGTCATTGATGCGGAGATTCCTAGTCCGAACCGCGACGCTGCTATGCGCTGCCACACTCGCGGGTGTGTTTTTAGACGCGCAGAGCGTTACAATATCGCCGGGGTATGTAAATCTTCCCCTGGGCGGAACACAACAGTACACGGCGACGGTTAGCGGATTGTCTCCGCAGACGGTGACTTGGGGTGTCACGACGGGCGGAGGTTCGATCACGCAAAATGGCCTTTATACAGCGCCACTCACACTGCCGAAGAATTCGGTTTTGATTAGCGCCACGTCGACCGCGAACCCGAAGATATCGACGGTGGTGTACGTCAATCCGGAAGGGCCTGGTCCGACACTGACGGCCCTTTCGCCGAACCCACTGCCGGTGGGAACCGACACGATCACGTTTACCGCGAGCGCCGCTGCTCCTTTCGTTAAGGGCGCGACTGCGAATTGCAACGGGGCCGGGGCTTCCACGAAATTCATTTCGGCAACCTCGATCACGGCCTCGTTTTACATTGGCAGCAACCCCGCCACAGCGACCTGCTACGTGAACAATCTCGGCACCTGGCAGAGTAATTCGCTCAGTGTGCCGGTGGGCAGTGGAACGTCTACGCCGGCGCCGGTGGTTTCGCCTGCTACGGCAAACGTCGGACTGGGCGCCACACTGCAATTTTCAGCGACGAATGTCACATCTTGGAGCGCGGTTGCCGGTACGATTACTTCGTCGGGGCTTTACACCGCACCGACGAAGACAACGGCGAGTGGCACGGATACGATTACGGCGAAAGGCCCGGGAGGAACCGGTACGGCCACGGTTACGCTACAGACGCCGCTGGTGATTTCGCCGACGACGGCCACGGTGGCGTTGGGCGGGACGCAACAGTTTTCGGCTTCGAATGTGACGTCTTGGAGCGCGGTTGCGGGATCGATTACTTCGACTGGGCTTTATACAGCGCCCGCAGCGATGACGGCTTCCGGTACCGATACAGTGACGGCCAGCGGACCTGGTGGAACAGGGAGCGCGATCGTGACGCTGCAATCTCCTTTGCCGGTGATCCAGACGTTGAATCCCACGGCGCTACCGCTTGGCTCTTTCACCGCGACGATTACAGGCAGCGGTTTTACGCCGCAATCGACTGCGACCCTTGGCGGAACTCCGCTGATTATTACTGCACAGACGGCGGGATCGCTGTCTGTAGCGGGATTCGCGCCGGCCACCGGCTTACTCAACCTAGTGGTGGCTAACGGATCGGTTTCGTCGGGGCCCTTGGCGGTACAGGTAGGTAACCCGAACGCGCTGGTCTCGGCGGCGGCGGCGCGGCGGTTCTTAGAGCAGGCGGCTTTTGGGCCAACGCCCTCAGACGCGGCAAACGTGCAGGCGCTGGGATTTCAAGGTTGGTTGAGCCAGCAGTTTGCCATGGGACAAATCTCGAACTACAACGCGGAAGCGGGCGCAAGCCAAGGCGGCCTGGCGACACAATTTATTGCCAATGCGGTGACCAACCCCGATCAGTTGCGACAGAAGGTGGCGTTTGCGCTGAGCCAGATCTTCGTTACTTCCATCAATACGATCATCTGGAATAGCTCGATGATTCCTTATGAACAGACGCTGATGTCGGATGCGTTTACGAACTACCGGCAAATTATGGGCGACGTGACGTTGAGCCCTGCGATGGGGCAGTACCTGAACATGGCGAACAATGCGATGGGGAATGCGGCTACGGGCACAATCGCGAATCAAAACTATGCGCGTGAAGTGATGCAGTTGTTCACCGTAGGCACAGCGATGCTGAATCCGGATGGGACGGTTCAGTTGGACGCGAATCAATTGCCAGTGCCCAGTTATTCGCAAGCGGTGATCTATGATACGGCGCGCGTGTTTACCGGTTGGACGTACGAGCCGACGACGGGGCCGGTGGAATGGAACGATTACATCAACGGAGCGGGGCCGATGGTTCCGTATCCGGCGGAGCATGATTCTGGAGCGAAACAGTTGCTGGCCGGATACATGGAGGCGGCGGCGCTGACTCCGCAGCAGGATTTGAATAACACGTTGGACAACATTTTCAATCATCCGAACGTGGGGCCGTTTGTGGGCCGGCTGCTGATACAGCATTTGGTGAAGAGCAATCCGAGCCCTGCCTATGTGCAGCGAGTGGCGGCGGCTTTTGCAAACAATGGCAGCGGCGTGCGGGGTGACATGCAGGCCGTGATCAGCGCGATTTTGCTTGACCCGGAAGCGCGCGCCAACGACAACGGTGGGAACGATCAGCCAACGGACGGCCATCTACAAGAGCCGGCGCTCTTCATTGCCGGCATGGTGCGCGCGTTTGGCGGAACTGCGACGAATCAAAACTATTTCGGCTGGGACCTAGTAAATATGAATCAGGATATTTACAATCCGCCGAGCGTTTTTAATTACTACTCACCTTTTTACGTGCCACCTGGAAGCACGCTCCTGGGGCCGGAGTTCCAGATTCTGACGCCGGATGCAGCCGTTTATCGGGCGAATTTGGTGGCGAACTTCTTTTTTTCGTATAGCAATCCGGTATTGAACTACGGGCCTGGCACCACTATTGATTTAACGGCGTATGTTCCGCTGGCGGCGAATCCGGCCACATTAGTGGCGGCGCTTGACCTAACGCTTACACACGGCACGATGCCGGCGCAGATGAAGCAAGCGGTGCTAACAGCGGTGACTAACGACACGGCCGGCAATCTTTCACGCGTGGAAACTGGGGCATGGCTCATTCTCAGTTCCAGTTATTACAACGTCTGGCACTAATTGAGGAGAAATACACCAATGTTGATTCGTTCAAGACGAGAATTTTTGCGGGACGCGATTCGCTCGGTCTCAGCGGTGGGCGCGTTGGGAGGCCTGACGAAGTTCGGCGAAATGAATGCCCTGGCGGCCGGTTCCAGCTATCAAGCGCTTGTGTGCATCTATCTGGCGGGCGGCAACGACGGTCACAATACGGTGGTACCCGTGAGTACGGCTCAACAGAGTTATAGCTTGTACCAAAATGCGCGCGGTGCGCTGGCCATTCCGCAGAGCTCGCTGCTGGCGATCCAAAACGGCGGGGATGTTTACGGGCTGCATCCGCAATTAGCCGAAATTCAGAGTCTTTATGCGGCGGGCCACGCGGCGGTCTTAGCGAACGTTGGCATGCTGGTAGAGCCGATTAGCCGGGCTATCTACAACACCAATAACAGCAGTATTGTGCCGAACGCGTTGTTCTCGCATTCGGACCAAGCGAGCCAGTGGCAATCGTCCATTCCGACTGGTTTGGGCAGTACAGGTTGGGGCGGGAGGATGGCGGATCTGCTGCAAGCGTCGAATGCGGGCTCCACATTTCCGGCGATGACCTCCACCACGGGATCGAGCCTTTTTCTAACGGGACAACAATCGTTTGCCGCGAACGTGCCGACCGGAACGGCGACACCGTTGAATTTCGGCAATGCGGCGCGGCAGGCGGGGTTGCAACAGTTGCTCACTTTCGATAACGGATTGCAACTGGTGCAAGCAGCAAATAACACGCTGGGCCGCGGGGAGAATTACGCGACGGCGCTTGGTGGGGCGCTGGCCGGCGCGACACTGGCGACGCAGTTTCCGGCCGGCAATCCATTGGCAGCGCAGTTACAAACGGTGGCCCGTATCATCAAGGTGCGCAGTACACTTGGGCTTTCGCGGCAAATCTTTTACTGTGAACTAGGCGGGTTCGATACACACGGCGGCCAATTAGCAATCCAAAGCGCGCTGCTGCAACAGTTGAGCCAAGCAGTGCTGGCGTTCTATCAAGCGACCCAGGAATTGGGCGTGGACCAGAACGTGACTACTTTCACGGCTTCCGAATTTGGACGCACGTTGACGCCGAATAGCTCGGGCACCGACCACGCCTGGGGCAGCCATCACTTCGTGATTGGCAGCGGCGTGAAAGGCGGGCAGTTTTTTGGGCAGTTCCCGTCGCTCGCGTTGGGCGGGGATTCAGACGCCTACAATACGGGGACGCTGATTCCCACATCTTCGGTAGATCAGTACGGGGCAACGCTGGCGCAGTGGTTCGGTGTGGCGGGCAGTAGTTTGCCGACGATTTTCCCGAATATTGGAAATTTTCCAACGGCGAATTTGGGGATACTCGGTTAGCTTCAGCGGACCTTTTTGCCATTCACCCTGGTGGCGGTGGCTGGATCATTTTTGTCCGTGCGCCAGGTTGGGTGATTGAAGTGAACGACGCAATCGCCGTTGTACGAGATGACGGCGTCATCGAAGGTGAGAGTTCCGATGCGACGCCAGTTTTGGAACGTTCGCCGCATGCGGAACGGTGTCCCGGTTGTGACGCCCTCGTCCGTCACTTCGATATTGAAGGTAAGCGTACGCTTGGGTTGTGGATCGCCTTTGTCAAAAATTTGCGCCATGATCTCATCGCGAAAATCAAGCGCTTCGCCGTTGATTCTGGGTTGATTGGAAGCTACGGTGAGCCGCATGAATTCAGGAGCGCGGGTAGGCTCATTGGCCGGCTTGCCTAATTCAGCGATTTGATAAAGCTGGCGAATGCTGGGCTGATTATCGACCTGCTTGAAAACGGCTCCCGTGACGAGGAGGATAGGAACGCCCGCACCGCGGCGGGAAACCGTGGTGTCGGGAGCATTGCGTATTTCCGCGTCGTTGATATAGATGGTATCGGCGCCACCGATGTCCTCCTGGGTAATGAAATTGGCGGTGCGAAGAGGAGTGGTATGAGCGGCATCGGTGGTGGGAAACAGTTTACCGACCATGGCCAGCGAGCGGGTGTGGCCGCGGCGGGTTTCTCCGCAACACGTTGAATAGCGCGCCACTAAGAGAGCTTCGCGGTCTTGCTGAAAGTAGCCGGAGTAGCCCGTGGACTCACTTATGCGCCAACGGCCTGTTAGACACACGCCATTCGGATGGAGGATGCGGCGAAAACCTTTTTTGTCGACACCCCAGCGCAAGTCAGCCGCAGAATCTACCGCGCGCTCGGTGGCTTCGCGGAAGAAGTAAGAGGCGCCCAGCGGGAGGATACCGCGCACCACTGAGCCTAGAGTTACGTCGTAAACAGGCAGTGCCTTCTCGCCTTCAGCACCCCAGACGATTTGGTAAGGATTGGCGAAGATCGCTGCGCGAACTTCGGAAAATAGCGAGCCTTGGTAGGCGCGATCGGCATCGGTTATCTGTTCGGTTCCAAAGTCTTGCATGATGTCCATGGGCATCCTATTACGGCGTTGCAGGAAAAGCGGTGCGGGCGAGGCCCTTCAAAGGCTATCACCCGCATTCGGCCGCCTGGAAAGGCGGCCCGCTGGCAGGAATGCCCGCCCTACGAATCGCCGGCTTAGCTTGAGACTTGCGGTGTTTTGCGGGCGAGGGCGATGCGACGCAAAGGCTTAGCGTTTCACAAACACTTATTGCACGTCGGTCACTTTGGCGTTGACGAAAGTTACCTTCATGTCTGGGTAGGTGTAAATCTGTTTGGGACCGAGTTTGGCGATGCGGGCGGGCTGTCCAAAGGTGGCGACAACTTGATCGGGGGTTTGGCCCAACGAAATCTTCTTTGGATCGGCAGGTGGTGGCGGGGGCGGAGGGATCGGAGGAGGCACTGCTTCAGCGAGATTTGTTTGAGTCGCAGGCTGCGGGTTCGCCGGGGTGGATTGTTGCTGCGGTTGTGGCTTCGCGTCCGCATTTTTGTCGTCGGTCTGGACTTTAAACACTTCGGCTACAACCTTATCCACTTGGTCGGTTGTTGGAGTAAAGCCTTTCGGGAACTGAAACTTAAGATCCGCTTTATAGCGCACGTCGGCGCCGGATGCGTCTTTGTATGAATCGGTGAACAGCGAGAAGGTGACGCCGCCGTCGTTGACATCGATCTTAGTCACAAACATTTTCTCGCCGGTGGCGAAAGCGCGGGTGGCAACGCCGTCGGGCGCGCTGTTGCCGACAATTGGAATATTCTTCCAGATTTTGCGTGCTTTTTCCGCTTTGTAGGCAGTGTTTTGAGTGAGCTTTCCCTCTTTATATGCGTTCTGAAACAGATTGGTGCTATTGACAGGCACCATGACGACGTTTCCTTTTTTCAGAACCAGGACCGCTCCCGCGGTGACAATGTCGTCGAGCGCGGCAGTAGGTTGAGTGACAGCGTATTCCGAGGCTAGTTTCTGTTGAACGGCAGACCAATCTTGGCCATAGGCAGAAAAGCCAGTTGAGAAGAGAAGAGAAATAGCAACTTTTCGCATAGAGTCTCTATCCTTGTGGTGGTTTGTGAGCTTCTATACCAAATTGCGTAAAAAGTGGTGGGAAGCACTCAAAAAAGATAGAAACGATTGGTATCAGCCGCGCCGCCCGAAGTCCGAAGAAAAATCGGGATACACGTCGGCGCCGCAGCTACCGATCACAACGGGAATTCACGGCTCCCAGACAGAGCGGCCTTATTCGGTCAAATGACCTTTGAACGTCACTTCCTCCGTTCAGGATCGGAGGGCGCGGAAGGCCGACAGCCGGCAACAGCGACCTCGGACTTATCAGGGTAAAACGCCTTCAAAAACTCCTCCAGCAATTGCCTTGAATCCTCCGCCGTGGCTTCTCTCAGCCGATTCTCCAAATAATAGTCATCGTTCTCAATAGAAGATGCCACTGCGTGATCGCCTACCATTTCACCTCCGCTTAATCTGATCAAACCTGGTACACGCGAACGGCCAAACGATAACAGGCGGGTTTCTGTGTCTTGGCCACTCAGTTGCTGTCTTACATCTGCTTTGAAGAACTCCAACCAAGCGGCTGACAACTCGTGACGCGGGCGGCAGGCAAAGGTGCGGTGCTCGCTCCCATAGGCGAGCAACGCGTGTCACTCCTGAACGCATTTTTGGAGTTCATTGGCAATCTGGGACTGTTTGCCCTGCGGGCGGCGCAGCGGGCGTTTTTACCCCCCTTTGAGGGGCGTATGATCTGTCAGCAAATAGGTGAAGTCGGATGGAAATCTTTGCCTCTAATTTTGTCATCCGGCTTTGCCGTGGGTCTGGTGCTGACCCTTCACACGCGCAGTACGCTGATTCGTTTTGGCGCGGAATCCTACATTCCCAGCGTGCAGTCGCTGTCTTTTTTCAGCGAAATTGGGCCACTGGTGGTGGGCTTACTGATAGCCGGGCGCGTGGGCGCGGGCATTGGCGCGGAACTGGCGGGCATGCGTGTTAACGAAGAGATAGACGCGATTGAAGCTATTTCCATCGATTCTTTCAAGATCCTGGTTGTGCCGCGCATCTTGGCCTGTATTTTTGCGCTACCGCTGCTGACGGTCTTTATGGACGTGGCGGGACTGGCCGGCGGCTTTCTGGCTGAACGGATCAGTTCGAACATTTCACTGCATCTCTACCTCAATCGCGCCTTCAGTGAAGTACAGTGGGGCACATTTATTCCACCGACGGTGAAAACGGCAGTTTTTGGCTTCATTATCGCCCTTGTTTCCTCCTGGTACGGCTACACGGCGAAGGACGGTTCGGTGGGCGTGGGGCGAGCCGCCACCAATAGTGTAGTGACGTCGTCGCTGCTCATCATCTTCGCGGACGTCATACTCGTGAAGGTCATCTTCTTCTTATTCCCCGGAAGCGCGGTATGAGTGACAAAATCGTTCCCGACATCGCCTTTGATAAGGTTTCGAAGGGATTTAACGGTCGTGACGTGTTGAGCGACGTGTCGTTTGAGATTGCGGCGGGAGAAGTCTTATGCGTTATGGGGCGCAGCGGAATGGGTAAGAGCGTGACCCTGAAACTGATCATCGGATTACTCACACCCGAGGGGGGAAAGATCAGTATCAAAGGGCGGAACATTGTCGGCATGGACGAGGACGGGTTGTCGCAAACGCGCCGCCAGATGGGGTTCCTCTTTCAAGGCGGCGCGCTCTACAGCCCCGTCTCGCTGGGCGACAATCTAGCCTTACCTCTGTCGCGCTTTACGAAAAAGTCGAACCAGGAGATCGATGCACTGGCGCAAACGCGCCTGGATG
>Ga0302320_10018435_pt1 | contig 14069 bp, 7 predicted proteins | sample Bog_T0_3_FD_202130 | JGI IMG/M metagenome (GOLD analysis project Ga0302320, IMG submission 202130) | Peat permafrost microbial communities from Stordalen Mire near Abisko, Sweden - Bog_T0_3 | ecosystem: Environmental > Terrestrial > Soil > Wetlands > Peat | place: Sweden: Abisko, Stordalen Mire... | reverse complement strand
CGAAGGGCGGTTTTTTACATTACTTTAAAAGCAAAGATGAACTGGCCATGGCGGCGTTGAACCGTTTTCAAGAGGGAAGGGCAACGGCCTATGCGGAGGCTTCGTTTCGGGCGCTGCCTGATCCACTGGACCGGATTTTTGGCCGAATGGATTTTGCCGAGGAATCGTCGGGTGGAACGGGCGGGATGACGAAGGGTTGTCTTATTGGCATGTTGGCTCAGGAGTTATCTTTTACCAATGCCGGTTTGCGGAATGCCTGCCAGGAAATGTTTTTGCGGGCGGCGCAAGACGTGGAGCACGATTTGGCGGAAGCCAAGGCGCTGCATGCACCGAAGGCTGATTTTGATCCGAAGAAGCTGGCGCTGTTTTATGTGTCGCTGTTTCAGGGTTCGTCGCTGATGGCGAAATCTTCGGCGAGCAATTCGGTTTTGGTGGATAACATCGAACAGTTTCGGGCGTACTTAGAAAGTCTTTTTGGGTTGGCTGCCGGCAAAACGACGAGCAAAGCGGGGGCGACGGTTGGCGTTTAGAAAGAGGAGAACAAAACCACAAAAAATCAAACCCCGATATTCAAAGTGATAAACATACCAACCGGTCGGTTTATTTGATTTCAAGTCGATGAGAAGCAGAATATTCGGCGCAGTAGACGAACAATCAATCAACAATATTAAAAATATTATGAAGACGAACAAGGTGGCATTTATTACTGGCGGTAACCGCGGGCTCGGGCTGGAAACGGCGCGAGAACTTGGCAAGCAAGGGATTCAGGTTGTGCTCGGGGTCCGCGACTTGGCGAAAGGTCAAAAGGCATTGGCGGAGCTTCGAGGGGAGGGCATTTCCGCGGACGCGATTCGGTGCGACGTTGTGAACACAGCGGACCATCAGGCGGTTTACGATTATTTTGACAAGAAATTTGGCAAGCTGGACATCCTCGTCAACAACGCGGGGATCATGGTTCAGACCGAAAGCGCTCTATCCGGCGCCCTTGGGCCTGCGCACACGAGCGGGGCTTCAGTGGCGGCGCTACGCGAGACGTTTGAAGTGAATTTCTTTGCGCCCGTCGCACTGACTCAGACTTTGTTGCCGCTGATTCGCAAGGCTCCCGAGGGCCGGATCGTCAATCTTTCAAGCGTTTTGGGTTCGTTGGGACTTCACTCGGATCCGACGTCGCCGATTTATAATGCCAAATCGCTGGCATACGACAGCTCCAAAACGGCGCTGAATTCATTCACGGTTCATCTCGCGCACGAATTGCGGGACACCAAAATCAAAGTGAACTCTGCGCACCCCGGCTGGGTAAAGACGGAGATGGGCGGCGAGGACGCGCCGATTGAGGTGAGCGAGGGCGGCAAGACGAGCGCACAACTGGCACTGTTGCCGGCTGATGGTCCGACCGGCGGATTTTTTCACCTTGGCCAGCCGCTGCCCTGGTAAACAGAAATGATATTTACGATAGCTTCATCCACCGATTCCGCAAAGTCTCGGTGGAAAATAAAGAAAGCCCGTGAGCCGCTATGACCACCATCGATTCCGTAAAAACTGAAAAAGCCATTGCTGATCCTGCCGACAAGGCCAGATTGACCGAAGGAAATCCGCGAAACCATTTTGGGCACGATGATACGATTGTTATGCCGTCGCCAAAAATGGCTCAAGCGTTCACCATGAAAAAGGCGCTGCTGGTGGCGGCGCTTCTATTGGCTGGCATCGGGGCGACGGTGTTTGCGCGCCATTGGTGGACGGTGGGACGGTTCATCGAAACCACGGATGACGCCTATGTTGGCGGCGACGTGACGGTGATTGCGCCGGAAGTTTCGGGCTTCATATCGACACTGGCGGTTGCCGACAATGAGCAGGTCCGCGCGGGCGACCTTTTAGTGAGGTTGGATGATCGCGATTACCGGGCAGCGCTGGCGAAGGCGGAGGCGGCGGTGGCCATTCAGTCGGCCACGCTGACCAATCTCGACGCCACGCATCATTTGCAGGAGGCGATCATTTCCCAGGCGCAGGCGGAAATTGCCGCGACTGACGCGGAGACGATGCGGGCGCATGACGATCAGGCCCGTTATCAAAAACTGGTGAAGAGCGGGGCGGCTTCCGCGCAAAATTCAGAAAAAGCGGATACGGATTATAAGGAAGCGGTGGCCGCAGGCGACAAGGCGCGGGCTGCTTTGACGGCGGCACAGCGTACCTTGGACGTGATTGAAACCCAAAAGCTGCAGACGCAGGCGGCATGGCAGCAGGCCGTGGCCGAACGCGATGTTGCCAAGTTGAATCTCGGTTATACCGAATTGCGCGCGCCGATCAATGGGATTGTCGGCAATCGCAGTGCCCAGGTTGGCGCGTACGCGCAGACGGGGTCGCAATTGATTTCGCTCGTGCCGGCGCATGGGCTGTGGATCGATGCGAATTTTAAGGAAAATCAGATCGCGGGAATGCAAGCGGGATCGCCGGTCATGGTCAAGGTGGACTTGATGGGCGGAAAGGTTTTTCACGGTCACGTGGTTAGTATTGCGCCGGCCACGGGCGCGCAGTTCAGCGTGCTGCCGCCGGAAAATGCGACGGGGAATTTCACCAAGATTGTCCAGCGGATTGCCGTGCGGATCGTCCTCGATGACGAAATGGCGGCGGGCGGCCAGTTGCGGCCGGGATTGTCGGTGACGGCGAAAGTAGACACGCGGAACCGGGGAGCTTTATGAGTGGCGTGGCGCCAGAGCCGATGCGCGTTCGGGATCTGCTTCCTTTTGTGGTCATGTGCATTGGGATGTTCATGGCGTTGCTGGATATTCAAATTGTTGCTTCTTCGTTGCAGGATATTGGCGGAGGATTGTCCGCAGCCCAGGATCAGATTAGTTGGGTGCAAACGGCGTATTTGATTGCGGAGATCATAATGATTCCGCTTTCGGGCTGGCTGACGCGCGTGTTCTCGACCCGGTGGCTGTTTACCGCATCGGCGGCTGGTTTCACAGTCATGAGTCTGCTGTGCGGACTGGCGTGGAATATTGAAAGCATGATCGTTTTCCGCGTCCTCCAGGGACTCATGGGCGCTTCGATGATTCCGACGGTGTTTACCTCGTCGTTTCATTATTTCCAAGGACCGCGCCGGGTTTATTCGGCGGCGGTGATTGGAACCATCGCTTCGGTGGCGCCGACGTTGGGGCCGGTGATTGGCGGTTGGATCACGGACACATTGAACTGGCATTGGCTTTTTTACATCAATCTCATTCCCGGTCTGGCCGTTACACTTTCGGTGCCATTCCTGGTTAAAATTGATAAGCCGGATGTGTCACTTTTAAAATCGGCTGATTACCTGGGGATTGTTTTGATGGCGATTGGGCTGGGTTGTTTGCAATACGTTTTGGAGGAAGGTGCGCGGTGGAATTGGTTTGATGATGAGGCCATTCGGATTTGCGCGGTGATCGCGGTGGTGGCCGGGGGATTGTTTGTGATCCGCAGCCTGACCTTCGCGCGGCCCGTGGTGGATCTGCGGGCGCTGGGCAACCGGAATTTTTTGATTGGATGTTTTCTTTCGTTCGTCACGGGCATCACCATTTTTTCAACGATTTTTCTGACACCGTTATTCCTGGGTTATGTTCGCGGGTACAGCGCGTGGCAAACGGGGTTGGCGATTGCCTCGACGGGGGCGGCCTCGTTGATCGGAGTGCCGATCTACATCATGCTGGCGCGGAAGTTTGATACCCGTTGGCTGATGATGTTTGGGCTGCTGTGTTTTGGCGTGTCGATGTGGCAGTTCAGTTTCATTACGAATGACTGGGGTGGAAGGGAATTGTTTTTGCCGCAGGTCCTGCGCGGTTTGCCGCAAGTGTTTGCGGTGGCGCCGGCGGTTACGCTGGGGCTGGGCAGCCTGCCCCCGGAACGGCTGAAGTACGCGAGCGGTTTGTTCAACATGATGCGCAATCTGGGCGGGGCAATCGGGATTGCGGTGTGCGGCACATTGCTGAATGACCGGACCAATCTGCATTTCCTACGGCTGGCGGAGCATTTGAATGCGACGAATGTGGCGATGGAGGAGATGTTGCATCGGGTCGGCGCACGGTTCGCCGCGGCCAATGGCGGTGACGCGGTTCATGGCCACGCGGTGGCGCTGAAGCAATTGTGGTCGGTGACCTATCGGGAGGCGCAGGTGCAAACGGTGGCGGATGCGTTCATTTTGATCGGCATTTGTTGTTTGGTGGCGGCGTTGGCCGTGCCTTTAATGCGCAAGGTCATTGCGGTGCCAAGTCCGGCCGCGGCGGCGAATGCGCACTGATACGCGACGATGCAGAAAAGAAACTGAGGTTTGACAGGATGGACAGGATTACTGGGATGGGGACCGGATGATTGGCAGGCGAGGGGAGTCATTGTCCGATAAACAACCGTCGGCGGGGAGTTGGTGGGCAGGTTGCCCACCAAAACGGGCGGGTCGCCCGTGCCACCCGGACTAGCTGGCTTCGTCTGGCGCGGCACTTAATCTTCATTCAATGTGTTGGCTAATTGCTTAAGTTTATAATGTTGGTGGCGCCGTCGATGTCGTACCAGGTGTAAAGAACTCCGGCGGGCGTTTCGGTGAGGGTGAAATTTCCGGGGGAGTCTTCCTCGCGGATGGGGCGGCCGGTAAAAAAGTTCATTTGGTCGGAAGAGAGCCATTCTTTCCGGAATGCCGAATTTTCTGAAAGTTGTTGGCGCACCCATGCCAGATCGGGTTTAAAAATTTGGCCGTTCGGTTTATTTTCTTGAGCGGCAGCAGAAAGCGCGGTGGCGATCCCGTTGTGCAGGATATGATTTCGTATCCACGGCCTCGTTGTCGAAATTGCCGGGGTTTTTGGCAGGGAAAGGTAAATGGCGGGCCAGATGAGGAGGGCCAACAAGACGATGATAGAACAGATCCGGCAAAAGTTTTTTGCCCAAGGGTCTTCACTGGTTTTAAATCCGTACGATAAAACCAGAGCCAAAACCAGAAGAGGCACGCTTAGATCGGATGCGGTTTCGGCGGCGCCTTGATTGGTGTAGAGGGTGTTCCGTTTTTCGCGGTAGGGGGTCCATTGGAGGTCAGCGTCTTTTTCCATTTGGTGGCTGGTTAATTCAGCGGTCAGTTTGGTGGCCACCGGTGCTTGATTGACGAGTGTAGTTAATAGTGGGTGGCGCACCTGAATCGCTTTCAGGTAGTGGGTTCCGTCATTGGCGGCGGGATACAGCGGCTTGGCGCAGCGCTCCACTTTAAAGTTGGGGACGGCGGCCTCGTCGGGTCCGAAGACGTAGAGGTCGATGCGGCACTTTTCATTGCCGATGCCGGTCAATCGCAAAGGATAGACGGGATGATTCGTTTTGAACGTGAATGACAGGGGATGCGGTTGGGCGGATTCGTTCAAGGGCAGATCGAGGCGGATTTTGCTGGCGACGAAATACCAGCCTTCTTGCGCATAGGCGCGGAAGGGGGGAACAAAATTTGTGGGGGTGGCAAAACCGTTTTGATCGAGCCAATTTAGAAGCGCCTCGCCGTCCTGGGAGGAAAGCGTGGCGGTTTCGTAGATTCCTACTGTTTTGCGGTCGATTACTGTGACGTTGGCGGTGGACGTGCCTACTCCGGCTGTGCTGAGCGCGGGAAGGAGGATTGCCGCCATGAGCAGAACGAAGAAAGAAAACAAAGCAATTATGAGGCACGACTTCCCGGACCGCCGCTGCCAAATGAAGACGATGCCTAATGCGCCGAAGAGCAACGCCGTTTTATAATATTTATCGGTATTATTGATGACCCTTGGTTGGAAGATCATTTGTAAGGTGGTGAACAGGCCGGTCGTGGCGGGTTCGACCGTCGGGACGGAGGGGACTGGGACGATCCAGGCGAAATTAGTTCCTTCACCTTTGAAGGCGGTAGCGACGACGAGGGTTTCGGTTCCGTTTTCGAAATGGATCAGGGCTTGTTGATCGGGAATTTTTACGGGGGCGAATGAGGTGGCGGGGATAAATCCGCCGTCGCCGAATGCGCACAGTGGAATACTGAGCAACCAAGCCACGCCAACTATCTGAGTCCAGATCCAGCCCTTCATAAGTTGCCGATGGTAGTCTGGGGAAAGAGAGAAGAGCAATTGATTTGTCGCGGGGGTGGAGAAATTGGTTTGGGTTGGTTCATTTTGAGGGAGGCATTAGTGTTTTAAAGAAATTCACTTTCTTCAAACAAAACGATGAGTTTCATTAGTTTTAGACCTTCCAGAGAACCATGTTTCGCGCTTTGGAGCCTTGATGCGCCGTGGTCGAGCGAAAGCGGTTGGCAATTTTTTGGGGCTGGTATATGATTTCGTCAGAGTTGGGAGTGCATGGAAAATTCCGTAAATCACTTAGCACACTATTTTTATGACCAAGGGCTTTGGCATTGTTGAGTTGGCTTGTAAACACTCGGTGGCCGATACCGTTGACCGGCTGGAAGCGGTCCTGGTAGCCAAGGGCATCACGATTTTTGCGCATATTGACCAAGCGGCGGAGGCGCATGCGGCCGGGCTTTCGCTGCGGCCGACGGTGCTTTTAATTTTTGGCGATCCGAAGGCCGGTACGCCGCTGATGAACCAGCATCCCTCCCTGGCCCTTGATCTGCCGCTGAAAGCGTTGGTTTGGGAATCGCCGGACGGGGCGGTCTGGCTCAGTTATAACAGTCTGGAATTCTTGCAGGAGCGGCACGGCTTGGAATCGCGGCCGTTTGCGGCCGTGGAAAACCTTCTTCAATTAGTAACCCACTGAAGGCAAGTATGAAGTATGAATTATGAAACTAGCTTCGGGAGAAAACAAAAGACCCAAGGTAATCTCGTTTTGAGAGGGTGCCTTGGGTTGAAGGGTTTTATCTTTTAAAAATTTTGACGGATTTTACGATTGGTTTTTGAAGCTGAATTCGGCGACGCAGGTGCGTTTGCCTTCGTCGGCGGTGATTTTGAATCCGAGTTTTTTGCTGATGCGCTGCATGGGCTGGTTATCCGTGAGGATCTGGCCAAAGATGCGGTCGAGTTTTTCGGCGCGGCCGACTTCGATCATTTGTTTGAGCAATTCCTGGCCCAAGCCCATGCGCTGCCAGCGATCGCTCACGAGCACGGCAAATTCGGCTTCACTGGAGCCGTGCTGTTTGCTGAGGCGGCCGACACCGAGGATTTGCTTATCGTCGTCGTCATCGGTCGCCAGTTCGACGACGAGGGCGATTTCGCGGTCGTAGTCGTTGAAACAAATCCGGGTCAGGCGTTCATGGGTGATGCGCTGGGAAAGATTCATGGCGGTGAAGTAACGGTGATAGACGCTTTCTTCCGACAGGGTCTCGTGAAACTTCGCCAGCAGGGGTTCGTCTTCCGGCCGGATGGGGCGGATGGTGACGGGCATTTTGTTTTTGAGGCGCCACTGCGTGATGTATTGCACGGGATATGGCCGGATGGCGGGCTTGGGCAGATCCGTGTCCGCGACTTTGGGATCATGGAGGACGACGCGCGCATCGAGCGCGAAGATCCGCTCGGAAGTGGCGAGGAGGGGATTGATGTCGATTTCGGCGATCCACGGCTGTTCCACGACGAGCTGGCTGAAGCGGACGAGCAATTGTTCCAGGGCGGGAATGTTGGTGGCTTTGCGTCCGCGCACGCCCTTGAGCGCGGTGAAAATCTTGGTGCGTTCCATCATGCGGCGGGCGAGCGTGGCGTTGAGGGGCGGCAACCCCAGGGCGCGGTCCTTATAGACTTCGACCAGCTGGCCGCCCATGCCGAAGAGGAGGACGGGGCCGAACTGCGGATCGATGCTGCTGCCGATGATCAATTCGTAACCTTCGAGCTTGATCATGGGCTGCACCGTGACGCCGAGGAAATGTTCCTTGCCGACCTTCTTGATGACGGAGGCTTCAATGGTCTTCCAGGCCTGGCGCACGGCGGAAGCGGTACGCAAATTGAGCTGCACGCCGCCGACGTCGGTTTTGTGCGTGATGGTTTCGGAAAATAATTTCAGCACGACCGGAAAGCCGAGGCTGGCCGCTTCCTTGACGGCGTCATTTTCGGTGAGCGCAATATGGGTTTCCACCGTGGGAATGCCATAGGCTTCGAGCACTTTCTTGGATTCGAATTCGGTCAGGATGGAGCGGCCGGCGTTGCGGGCTGCCGACAGAATCCTCCTCGTGGCTTCGCGGTCAATATGATCGATGCCATTTTTCACAGGCGCGGAGGGGGTCTCGTACAGGGACCGCAAATTCTCGCTGTAGCGCCACATATAATAGAAGGCCTTGGCGGCGCGGTCGGGATATTTGAAGGTGGGAATATTCGCGCTGTTGAGAAGGTTTTCCCCGGCTTCCACCTGGCCCACGCCCATCCAGCTGGCGATGATGGGTTTGCCTTCGATGTGGGCAAAGGGCTTGAGTTCCTCGGCGGTGGCCGTGGGATCGGTCATGGCCTGGGGCGTGAGGATGACGAGCAAGCCGTCGGTGTTGGGATCTTTGGCGGTGATATCGACGGCTTTGGCGTAGAGTTCCGGGCCGGCATCGCCGATGATATCCACGGGGTTATTATGGCTCCAGGTGGGCGGCAAAATCTGGTTAAGCGAGTCCATCGTTTCGGCGGAGAGGGAGGCGAGCTGGGCGCCGCTGCCGATGAGCATATCGGTGGCGAGCACGCCGGGGCCGCCGGCGTTGGTGACGATGGTCAGGCGCGGTCCGCGGGGGCGGGGTTGTTTGGCGAGGACTTCGGCCATGTCAAACAATTCGGAGATGGTATCCACCCGCAGAACGCCGACCCGTTGAAAGGCGGCCTGGAGCACTTCATCACTGCCGGTGAGGGAGCCGGTGTGGGAGGCGGCGGCCTTGGCGGCGGCCTCCGTGCGGCCGGGCTTGATGACAATAATCGGTTTGGTCAGGGCCACTTCGCGGGCGGCGGAAAGGAAAGCCCGGGCGTCGCCGATGGATTCCATGTAGATGACGATGCTCTTGGTATTCGGGTCATCGCCGAGATGATAGATCAAGTCGCCCCAGCCGACATCGAGCATGGCGCCGAGGGAAACGAACGTGCTGAAGCCGACGTTTTCGCGCAAGCTCCAATCGAGGACCGCGGTGCAGAGGGCGCCGCTTTGGCTGATGAAGGCGACGCTGCCGGCGCGGGCCATATTGGCGGCGAAGGTGGCGTTCATTTTTTTAGCGGGAACCATCACCCCGAGGCAGTTCGGACCGACGATCCGCATGTTGCCGCGCTGGGCTTCCGCCAAGACCTGCTGTTCAAGGGCGGCGCCTTCGGGACCGGTTTCTTTAAAGCCGGCGGAAATAATGATGGCGCCGGGGATGCCGGCGGCCGCGCATTCCTTGACGATTCCCGGAACCGTTTTGGGCGGGGTAATGATGACGACGAGATCGGGGCGTTCCGGCAGGGAGGCCACGTTCGGATACGCGCGCCGTCCGAGAATGGTTTCCTGAATGGGATTGACGGGATAAATGTTTCCGGGAAAACCGCCTTCGATCAGATTGGTCATGACGGTCCGGCCGACGCTGCGTTTGCGTTCGGTGGCGCCGATGACCGCAATGCTCCGGGGCGCGAGAATTGCGTCCAACGGGCGTTGCCGCTTTTCATGCAAAATATCGTGGGCGGACTCCAATTTGTCGTTTAAGGCAATGGGACTATTCATAGATTATCGTTCATCTCAGGATAACGTGCGGCTGGACGGGCAGCGCGACTCTCCAAGGGTTGGCGAGGTCTAACCGTATATTGCCATAACTTAGGCGATAAAAGGTGCGTCGAGGGGGTACCAAGGGATCGAGAGATGTGGAAATGTTTAGGAAAGACGGGCGGAAACGGCTAAATTCATTGGTGAAACCGGCGAACGGCGAAGTCTCATCGGGGTTAACCAAGCGGATTGCCGGATGAAAACTCGTGTTAGTTTCCGCTAACCGTTTTTTGTTCCTGTCAAAGAATAACTCGTTGTATTGGGGAAACTTTTTGCTATTTTGTTTTCATAAACAGAACGGTTCATTGGAGTTCATTTGCCATCCGCTTTTCTGTTGGCGGGGCGGGAAATCCGGGAAGGTTGAATTATGAACGTATTCCTCATTCATGTCGGTGACGACAATTTTTGCCGCCTTTTGCCCGAGGCTTTGGACCGTTCGGAGCCGGGCAACGGACGTGTCAAGGTGATGGCTTTTCCGCCGCTGGGCATTCAGACGCTGGCGCCGATCTTGCGTCAGCGGGGACATCAGGTGCGGATGTTTGACACGGCCCACCCGGAGATGAAGGAAGAGCAGATTGCGCAGGCCGCGATCCAGGAACAACCGTCGCTGATTGCGCTTTCTTTTCTTTCGACCACCACTTATCCCAACGTAAAAAGCATGGCGCGACGGCTGAAAGCGGATCTGCCGCGAATACCGATCATCGTCGGCGGCGCGTTTGCCACGCTGAATGCGGATCGCATTGTGGGGGATTGCGCGGACATCGACAGCGTTTGCGTCGGCGAAGGGGAAGAATTGCTGCCGGATTATCTGGATCATCTGCAGGATCCGAGTTCAGTGGCCGGGCTGGTGTGGCGTCGCGACGGGAAGACTGTCAAGAATGTGCCGCGACCGTTGCTCCTGGATTTGGATAAATATCCATTTCCCGACCGCACGAGTCTGCCGATTGATTACGTCGAGTCACTGCCCCTGGACGTACCGGCGGTGCTGTCGCTGGATAAATTTTGCACGGTGCAGACGTCGCGCGGTTGCCCGTACTCATGCGTCTATTGCGGGATTCCGACGCTGGGAAAGGGGCGTTGGCGGAGCCGGTCCCCGGAGAATGTTTTGAAAGAGTTGCAGGAACTGAGCGACCAGGGGTATCGCTCGATCTATCTGACGGACGATCATTTTCTGATCAATCGCAACCGGATTGCCGCCATTTGTAATGGCATCATTGATCGCAAACTGAAATTTCGCTGGGGTTGCGAGGGGCGGGTGGATTCGGTGGGCATCGAGCAACTGCCGTTGATGCATCGCGCCGGGTGCACGTTTTTGGCGTTTGGCATAGAGGCGGGCACACAGAAGATCCTGAGCCGGCTCAATAAAAAGCAGACGCCGACGCAGGTGGAGATTGCGGTGCGGGAAGCGAAGCGGGTGGGGATTGAGCGGGTGCACGGCTTTTTTGTGGTGGGTTCGCCGGGAGAAACGGAAGACGACATTTTGGAAAGTTTTCGTTTCGCGGCGCGGCTGGATTTGGACACGTTTGGATTCAATCGTTTGTGCTCGTATCGCGGCACGCCGCTCTGGCAGGAATATGTGGCGCGCGGAATTATCGATGACGTGCGTGACTGGCACAAATGGTTCAAGTGTTCGGACATTGACCCGACGGCGCTGCCAAGCGCGACAGTGAACCGGCTGCGGGCGAAAGGTTACGGGCTGCTGTTTCGGCACCGGATTTTTCGGCGGCCGATCCGGACGGGGAAATTGTTGTGTGCCTTTGGCCGTCACATGAAGACGACGGATATCATCGCGTTGCTGGCGAGCCCGTTTCGGCGGCGGACCTTGACGAGGAAACCGGAACTGCCGGCGCGGATGATTGACGCGGGCTTGGAGGAACCGGTGCGGATTGTGGTGTCGGCGGGGGTGGTGTAGGTGGGGCGGGATGCCAAAGGGCGGAGGGGAACCGAAGAAAAAAAGGTTCACGCGGAGACGCGGAGAACGCGGAGAGGGGGAAACTGGGAGAGGAACAAATTACTTCTGGCAAACGCACGTCGCGACGGCATGGTTACGGATTAAGAAGACTGAGTCCTGAATATGTTGTCAAGGGTGGGATCGGTGATTTGAAGAGTTCCGCTGGCGGTTGCGCATCAGCGGCGGAGAGCCGCCGCACTCCAGGACGCTTCGCGCAATTCGTGGGTTGCGGCGGGCGATTCTTTATTTCCTGCGAAGGGGTGGCTCTTTACGAGCAAATATTCGTCTGATAATGTGTGCTTCCAATGAGGGAAAACAAAAATCAATTATTCCGGTACGTCACACTGGCGCTTTGCGCGGCGTGTTTGGGCGCGATCATTGGCGGGCGATCCGCACGAGGCGCCGATGAGGTTGCGACCGTAAAAAATAACATGGAAACGAACGATCCTTATCTCTGGCTGGAAGACATTCACGGGACGAAGCCGCTCGAGTGGGTGAAGGCCCAAAACGCCCGGTCGATTGGCAAACTGGAGGCGGATCCGGATTATCCGGCCAATTATGATTCCCTGTTGAAAGTGATGGATGCGACGGATCGCATTCCATTCGGCGAGCTGGACCACAATTATATTTTTAACATTTGGCGGGACGCGGCGAATCCCAAGGGCGTTTGGCGGCGCACGACGATTGCCGATTACGCGAAGGCGAAACCGCAATGGGAAACATTGTTGGACATAGACAAGCTTGCGATCGAGGAAAAGGAGAATTGGGTCTGGGAGAGTGCCGATACTGCGCCGTCGCTGCGGCATTGCCTGATCAATCTCTCGCGGGGGGGCGGCGACGCGGTGGTGGTGCGGGAATTTGACCTGGGGTCCAAGACCTTTATGAAGGACGGATTCACGCTGTCGGAGGCGAAATCGAGCATTACGTATTTAGACGATGACACGGTGCTGTTCGGGACTGATTTTGGACCGGGTTCGATGACGACGAGCGGGTATCCGCGGATTGTGAAATTGTGGAAGCGCGGGGAACCGCTTGCGGCGGCGAAGACGATCTTTGAGGGCAAAATCGCGGATGTGGGGGATAGCGGCCTGGTGTTCGATGGCCCGGCGGGCACGATTCCCTTGATCCGATGCGATATCAGCTTTTTTACGTCGGAATATTATTATGTGCTGCCGGATGGCTCGACGCTGAAGCTGCCGCTGCCGTCCGGCGCGGATCTTAAGTGCGCCCAGAATGGAAAACTGATTTTTACGCTGCGCGACGATTGGAAGTCGCCGGACGGGAAAGCGATTGCCAAGGGATCGCTGGCGGCTTTTTCCGTGATGCCTTTTGTGAAGAACAAGATGCTGTCCGAATTTGCCGTGCTTTACGCGCCGGACGCGCGGAGTTCGGTGGACGATGTGGCGGCGACCCGCGACGCGGTGTATGCCTCGGTCTACCGCAATGTCACGGGCAGCGTGCACCAGTTTCAATGCGGCACGAATGAGGGTTGGAGCGACACGAAGCTGGATTTGCCAGGCGGCGGCTCCACGCATTTGATGGCGGCGAATACGTGGGGACCCGAAATGCAGGTGAGTTTTGAGAGTTTCACGCAACCGACGGTGCTGTATGCGGGCGGCGACGGCGAAAAGCTGGTGGCGATTAAATCGCTGCCGGCGCGTTTCGACAGTGCGAACCTCGTGACGGAGCAGTTTTTCGCAACGTCGAAGGACGGCACGCAGATACCGTATTTTGTCACGCGGCAGAAGAATTTCAGCGGGACGCGGCCGACGATTCTTTATGGCTACGGTGGTTTCGAGATTTCGCTCACGCCCGGTTACTCGCCGAATTTTGGTTTACTCTGGCTGAACAAGGGCGGGGTGTTCGTTTTGGCGAACATTCGAGGCGGTGGTGAATTCGGTCCGGCGTGGCATCAGGCCGCGGTGCAGGAGAAACGCCAGAATGCCTATGACGATTATCAGGCGGTGGGTGAAGCTTTGGTGAAGCGAGGGATCACGACGCCGAAGCAGCTGGGCATCATGGGCGGGTCCAACGGGGGATTGCTGGTGAGCGCGAACATGGTGGAGCGGCCGGATTTGTTTGGCGCGGTGGTCTGCCAGGTGCCGCTGATCGATATGATTCGCTACACGCAGATCGGCGCGGGGGCGTCGTGGATTGCCGAATATGGAGATCCGGCCGATCCGAAAGCGCGCGAATGGATTCTCAAATACTCGCCCTACCAAAATGTAAGTGCGGACCAGACGTATCCGCCAGTCTTCTTTGTGACGGCCACCAGCGATGATCGCGTGACGCCGGTGCATGCGCGCAAGATGGCGGCGCGCATGGAAGCGCAGGGGCACGACGTCTTGTTCTATGAGAATACGGACGGCGGACATGCGGCGGCGGCGAACCACAAACAATCGGCGCAGATGTGGGCGTTGAGTTTTGTTTACCTAAAGCAAAAGCTGGGGTTGTCGGGAGG
>Ga0302320_10018434_pt1 | contig 14070 bp, 14 predicted proteins | sample Bog_T0_3_FD_202130 | JGI IMG/M metagenome (GOLD analysis project Ga0302320, IMG submission 202130) | Peat permafrost microbial communities from Stordalen Mire near Abisko, Sweden - Bog_T0_3 | ecosystem: Environmental > Terrestrial > Soil > Wetlands > Peat | place: Sweden: Abisko, Stordalen Mire... | reverse complement strand
TTTTCCTGTTTTGCATTATTATCATTTACATCTTTATAAACAGCTTTTTGTAGTTGTAACATACCGAATAATAATGCTTCAGCTGTTGGTGGACATCCAGGTACATAAACGTCTACCGGTATAATTCTATTACACCCACGAACGACAGAATACGAATAATGGTAATAACCACCACCGTTAGCACAACTACCCATAGATAATACTCATTTAGGATCTAACATTTGCTCATATAATCTTCTTAATGCTGGGGCCATTTTATTTGTTAAAGTTCCTGCAACAATTATCATATCGGATTGCTTTGGTGTTGCTCTAAAGATTACACCAAATCTATCAAAGTCATATCGACTTACAGTAGCATGCATCATCTCGATAGCGCAACATGCAAGTCCAAAAGTTAACGGTCAAAACGAACCCTGACGAGCCCAGGAAACCACAGAATTTACAGATGACTTCACATAATCTACTCGCATATTAATACTTATATCAGTGCTGATGCTATAAAAAGCGCAATTTACGATTTTTATATTGTTTCTGCAAAAAAAAATTATTATTTATAAAAGTCTTTGTTTTAACTAGGACATTTAGCTCAGCTTTGTCAAATTTTTTATTATAAAAACCTAAATATTTGGGATACTTCTTTAAAAAAAATTGATTATTATCAAAGTTTTTAAAAAATTGGGGTTTCCCAAATAATTTTTTGTAAAAATACTTGTTATAATAATAGTATGTAAAAAATTTAATTTTAGACAAATCATTGTACACCTCAAAATTTTTTTTAGAGAGCACTTTAAGAAACCCTTGTTTTTTTTTTAAAAAAGCATTATTTTTTAAAAAAAAAAAAACTTTTTTTTTAGACAAAATTAAATTTAGCTGCCTTTTTGGTGGAATAAACCGTGTGGTCTGTGCAGACTTATAATTTTCCTGTGAAGAAAATGTAAATATATAAGTCTTTTTAAAAAAAAAAGCTAGATACAGCTTTAAGTTTATATCTTTATTGTCTAATGTTACACCATATACTACAATTTCTTTTTGTGGCGCTATTATGTATAAATCTCAATATAACATTGTATTATACTTAAATTTTACGGTTATATATTTAATATACATATATATATAATTATAAGACACTTTAAAAAAAAAATTATTAAAAAATAAAATGGCCTCTCATATAAAAAAAAATTCAGAGTAATCTGAGAATACATTTTTTTTTAAAGAAAGCATATGGTTTTTAAAAAAAATATTATTTAAATTTTTAATAACGTGCTTTTGTGAATTTTCCTTTATTCTTTCCTTTATTTTTATTACATTAGCAGTTACAACTGTTTCTTGTAAAAAAATTTTTTCATTTGTCTCTTTTTTTACACGTTCACGCTCAGCAATACGAATTGCCACACGATATTTACGTCGTGCTCTGATTTTAGAAATATTGTTTTGTTCCGCCCCATAAATAGAACGTCTACGTTTTTTTTTTTTTAAACCAATAAAATCCAAAACCCCACGTATACCTGAATATCTAACACCAGGTAAATCTCTTGGACCACGACCACGTACTAAAATTTTACCAAATTTTTTTAAAGTATGCCCTATACCAGGTATGTGCGCAGTAAGTCTACCGCCCCTTTTTAGAAAAACCTTTATAACTGGTCTTTTTGCTGAATTAGGTTTTCTAGGTGTAACAATGGTTACTCTATTAACCCAACCACGAGCTTGAGGCCGTTGTTCCAACGCCCTAGTACGTGCATTATCTTTTTTCCTTTTTGATTCAATATTAAATCTTTGTGTTATTGTTGACATATTAAAAATTAAAAATACACAAATTATTAGTATATAATACTAAGTCATTTAAAAAAAAAAAACCTGTAAGGTTTAGTATAGAAAAAAACAATAAAAAACAAATTAAATTAAAATTTAAAAATACTGTATGATTTTTTAAAAAAAAAAAAGATTTGTTAGTTTTAGAAATTAAAAAGCGTATATTTAATATATAAAAATAAATCACAAAAATATTTAAAAATACAAAACAAAAGAACAGAAAAAATTGACCTTTTTTTAAAAAAAAAATAATTATAAAAAATTTTCCAAAAAACCCTAGTAATGGTGGCATACCAGCTATTGAAAGTATAGCCAAAACTATTAAATAAACAAAATAATTATTAGAAAATACGTTTTTGAATTCATTTATTGTTTTAAACATCCTAGTATCATGCAAAAAAAAAACTAAAAAAATATTTGTTAAAGTTATAATATAAATAAATATATTTAACAAAACAAGACTAAACACCGCGCTATTTTGCAAAAAATATTTGTGAATAGAAATATATATCACACATGAGGTAGCCTAATGGATAAATCAGCTAATAATTTAAAAAATTTAAAAACAGTAAACTTGAATTTTGGTCCACAACACCCAGCTTCCCATGGAGTCTTACGATTAATAGTACAGTTGAACGGTGAGATAGTTGAGAAGGTAGATCCACATATAGGACTATTACATCGTGGTAGTGAAAAATTAATTGAAGATAAAATATATCTTCACTCGTTACCATACTTTGATAGATTTGATTATGTCTCAATGCTAATACAGGAACATGCTTACTGCCTTGCAATAGAATCATTATTAGGTACCACAAATTATACAGCATCCTTTACTCAAATAAGAACACTTTTCGACGAGCTCACTAGAATTTTAAATCATTTACTTGCTGTAGGTTGTCATGCACTAGATGTTGGAAGTATGGCTTCAGTTTTCTGAACGTTTGAAGAACGTGAAAAAATAATGGAGTTCTATGAAAGGGTCTCTGGTGCCAGAATGCACGCAGCTTTTTACAGACCAAATGAAGTTAATTTACACTCAATTTCAGCATTTTTACTTGAAGATATACTAAATTTTACAAGAAATTGCTTTACTACTCTAAATGAAATACATAATTTATTAACATATAATAAAATATGAAAACAGCGCTTAGTAAACGTTGGGTCATATTCATATAATGTTGCATTAAAGTATGGATTAACTGGTGTAATGTCTAGGTGCACAGGTATAAAAAGAGATATAAGATTATCACGCCTTGAAACTTATAGTAATTATTACTATCTAAACTTTAGAAGTTTTATAGGTCAACATGGTGATTGTTATGATAGATACTTGATAAGAATGTGCGAAATGACAGAGAGCTTAAATATTATTACACAAGTAATAAACAAAATAACACTTTGAAAATATAAAGGGAACAAAAAACCGAACAAATATTCTTCAATACTACCGCACTTTATTTTGAACTACTTAACACCACGAAAATATATTACTAATAACTACAAGGACACATACACATCAATGGAAGAACTAATAAAACATTTTAAATATTGAAGTGAGGGTTTCCCTGTAAAAAGTGGATGAACATACCAAGGTATAGAATCTCCTAAAGGAGAATTCGGGGTTTCACTAATTTCAGATAATTCAACTAAACCTTATAAATGTAAAGTGCGCTCACCAGCATATCACCACATGCATGTACTTCCTGATATAGTTAAAGGACATTTCCTTGCAGATTTATCTGCAATGATTGGCACAGTTGATATTGTTTTAGGAGAAATTGATAGATAATGAATAATAATATTGTTAAAGATTACAAATTAAAAATGCACTTTTTAAAAAATGAATACAAACGTTTATTGTATAAAAGTATTATGCACAATGAAACCAATAAACCAATAGTGCAAAGCTTTATAAGATATAAGCTGGCTAGCTGAAAAATAAAAACTAGAATTAGCTTTCAAAAGCGTACTTGTATAGTACTTGGTAAAAATCGTAGTGTGTACCCAAAATTAAATTTAAAAAGGCACACAATTAAAAAGATGAATAAAACATGTTTAATAACAGGTTTAAGTATGGGTAAATGATAATTTTATTAAAAAATATCCTTGTATATAAGTATACAAAAAATATCTTTGCCTTTATTTTTTTCGTGTACAATATTAAAAAAACAAGACAATTATATAGCTTACTACAAAAGTAAAAAATTTTTTTTTTTTTTTAAAATAAGTAATGATAAAGCTATGTTATTTAAAGATTCATGTAGTCTAAGTGTTTCTTCTGAATACTTTCAAATTAAAAAAAATGTGAATTATACACAATTCTTATTAATCACACTACTTAAAAGTTGGGAAATGCATTTTTTTAAAAAATTTAAGTTTAAAAGTAAAGGTTTAAAAATAAAACGAAAAAAAAAAAAAATTTTAAAATTTTTTTTTTGACTAGCACACATTAATTTAGCAATCATTCGCAATTGTAAAATAAAAAGAATAGGAAAACAAAAATATGTTTTTATTAGTTCACACTGGATTTACCTAAAAGATATCTGTAAACAAATGCAAAGTATTAGACCTAATGATTTATTCACAAAAAAGGGTATGCGCTTTGGTAGACAAATTATTTTAAAAAAACGTGGTAAAAAGGTTACATATATTTAATATTAAAAAATAATAATAACTGTTACGCCCATAACTCCAGTCCTTGTATATGCAAGACCATGTTTCAATGATAACTTTAAATCTTTTCTTGAAAAACTTGACTGCCCTCATAAGATTAATGTGTGTCTTTTTTTTGCATCACCAGTTACACCAACTTTCCCACGAATATCAAAAATAAATCCCCTTATTTTAAATAATTTTTTAAAAGCTGGCAATAAATGGCGCTTTAATAAAACTTTTAAAAAATACAAAAATGGTTTAACATCACGATATGGTATGTGTAGTAATACTCAAAGAATACAATTTAAAAAAAGCGTCGGGTCCTTACTAAAAAGTGATAATGCTACCACTCTAATAATCTCACCTAGAAAAAAATTTCGTTTAAACCTGAACATATATCGTCTAAATTTTTTAAAAATATGCAAACAAATTGTGTAAATAAACCGCGCATTAAATGCTGCTCGCGCGTATAATATTTTTAGAAAAAAAGGTTTTTGTAATTTTGATTCAAAAAAATTGGAAAGGTACCACAAAAATATATGGTTTTTTTTAAAAAAAAAAATTTTTTTTTTTTTAAAAATTAATTTTAAATCTATATTGAATATAGGAACTATATTATTATATTTAATACGAAATTTTGTGTTATTAAAATACACACCTAAATATTGTATAAATAAAAAATTATCCGGTAAAAATAAAAGAAAACTTAACATACGCAAATTAAGCCTCAACATTTTTGATAATGCAACCCCATCAAATGTAAAATTTAAAAAAAAAAAAGTAGAAAATTTAGCAAAATACGCTGAAAATACCTGCGCGCTATCTAGTGATAGCGCTGTAGCTACTTTTGGTGTCACAAATTGATCCACTTGTTCCATATAACCAAGATTTACACTAGCAGTACAATGCACATCAAAAAAAAATTTATCAAGAAAAAAGGATACTTTTTTTACTGAAAAAACTGTGAACGTACTATATGTGCTTGCCAAAAAAAGTTGACTATTACACTTATATGTAAGTTTAGACTGTACTATTTTTAAATAGCCTCCTAGTTTTTTGTGCAATAAACAAAAAAAAAAAATTGTATATTTTCGGTATAATAAGATATTTTTATAATTTTCAGTTATATAAGATTTGCAAATAGAATTTAAAAAAAAAAAATTAAAATTATAATAATTCAATATTGACCATTTTGCAACGTTAAAAAAAAAAAAATTCTTAGTTCTTACTTCATATTTTTTTTGTTTTTGTAAAAATTTGAATGAAACAGCGTCAAACATGTAAAAGCTTCTTTCGAATTGTTTATCATACTTTTGTACAATAGCAAAAAGCTGATTTTTCTTAAAATGCTTTAAAGTTATTTTTTTACGAAGTCCAAAAATTTTTTTTTTTTGCAATTGCTTTAAAAACTTTAGGCGTGTTTCTTTTCTTTGTAAAAAGCACATAGTAAAAAAATTTTTAAAAATGTATACTTGTTTAAAATTAAAAAGGTTAAAAAAATTGAAAAACTCTTTAAATACTGTTATACACATTTGTGCTTTACCTATATACAGAAGAATAGTTATTTTTAATAAGAAAAAAATCATTGTAAAATATTTATCAATTTTGTTTACCCCACGCATAAGTTATTAAATTATTTTTTTTTTTTAAAAAAAGATATTAAATGACCAAATTTCTTAAAAATTGGTTTTCAGAAAATAAAACACCGTTTTACAAAATAATAATTAGCACATAATATATATTTGCAAAAATTAAAAACTGCCAAGAAAACATAAAATGCAAAAAGACCTGCATCACAAAAAAATTGTACAAAAATTGTTTTTGCGCGCAAGAAAAGTAAAAAGGCTTGTGATAAGTCCGTTTTATCATATTGATATGATGATGCTGCTGTAAAAATCGTTCCGATAACTAAAGCAATAAAGTAAAGTGTTATTAATTCATCTTGTGTATTTATATAAAGTGGGAAAAAGTCATCGGAGTAAAATAAGCAGGTAACATACGATTTTATTGCTGTGTAACGTGCATGCAAATCAGTTTGAATTTTCTCTTCTTTCGAGTCATTCATATGTCTGGGGTTAGATTTGAACTAACGACCTATGGATTTTCAGTCCATCGCTCTGCCGCTGAGCTACCCAAACTGTTTTACTTAAATATTAAAAAATTATAAAAATTCTTTTTTTATATTAATACAAAAATTATAAATGTAGTAGCTACTAAAAAAATAAGCCAGCAAAACACAAAGTGCTTCCAGTTATATTGTGTGATTTGATCAATTCTATATCTTGGTAAAGTACCACGAATACCTATTGCTACTAAACAAATGAAGAAAACTTTTATGACTAAGTACATATAGAGCATTCAATTAATTATTGCTGTTAAGCGTTTTTTTATCTACTCGAGATAATTCGCACTTAAACGGTGCAAACATAAGTTATTGCTTTATTATATAAAATATATAATAAAACCAAAAACGAAAGAAAGGAAAACAAATGTTTCCATTAAAGCAAAACCCATTAAGGTTGTATTAAAAATATTTTCTGATTCATCAGGATTTCTTGCAACAGCAATATTATAAAACCCAAACAATAAACCAGTACCTAATGCGGCAAAAGCTATTGGCATCATGCATCCACCTAAAACTAAAGTTTTTACAGCTAAAACGAGTAACATTTAAAAAATTACTATTTAGTAGATTTATCTATTATATACTTGCTCAATGCTTTTCTGTAACACTTTAATTTTTTTTTAAAAAGGAATGCCTTTTTATCATGCATAAACAAATCAAGTAATCCAACAAGTACTTTATCAAAAAATAATGTTTTCTTCTGCGACTTAATATGCAAATTTATTTCACGTACCGCAAAATTAAATCTTTTATAAATTGGTAGTTTCTTTAAAAAAAGTCTATAAGGCTTTATTCGTAAAACTTTTTTTTTTTTTTTAAACGTTTTAGCTATAGAAATACTTTGTATATAGAATAATGGTTTTACCTTTTCAACAAAATATGTAAATAAATTATTAAATCTAAATCATGTGCTATCGTGTAATATAATTTGACCTAATGTTTCAAAAAACTTATACTGTTTACGCAATATACTTGGCTGTTTAAAAACTAAAAGCAAGTACAAAGTACTATACACATGTCGCAATAAAGAACGCGCTTTCATTAATTTACCGCCACACATAAAAAAATTTATTAACCCACGCTCAGCAGATATATTTTTTTTTCTAAAATCTGTTGGGTACAAGTCTGTATCGAAGTAAACTTTTTTCGTTTTAGCTTTTGTTTTTTTAAGAAATTTTAATCTATTAAAAATACGTTTATCTGAGCGGGTTACTGTTCTAATACTTATTGGGCTATACACAATTGATCATCATGTTTGATAATAATTTAACAAAGTTTTTTATTAAAACGCTGCAAGTACAACTAACAAAAATGATATAACATTTACAATAGTACTATACGCAAAAAATCCTTTTATAAAGTTTACATCAAAAAGCATACTTATAACGTAGAATACTCCAATAAGTACTAAAATTACAAATGAAAATCAAAAGTATACTAAAAAATTATTCAAATAATTTAGCAATAAAAATAATAAAAATACAAAATAACAAAAAAAAAAAACTATTGTATAGATATATACAGATATATATGGTAAACCTTTATATACCTCAACTTTATATAAATGAATTGGTGTTACACCTAACTTTAAAAAAAAGGCTATTATAAATAAAAAAAAATATAAGTAAAAATATACAGGCAATTCAATAAAATTAACAGCAAAATTTATAAAAGTTCATTCAGTTGAGCTAAAGAAAAATTCTAAATTAATGAAAAAATATAGCAAAATTATTGAACTAAAAAATGAAGCTCAATACTGAAAAAAAAGTGCATTTACGTACATTTTTGGTGTATAGTCCGCATATTTTTCAATACTTGCTTTTGTATAAAAGCTTAATGTACTCTTGTACCAAAAGCGAGAAACCGTAAATTTAAAAAACGTAAGACATACAACAAGTTCTAAGACAAAATAAAATACAAAAAAGTTATTGCTAAGAAAAATTAAAGGAGCCATAAACAAAATCATAGAAACACTATACACATAATCTACAGAAAAATATACCCTTGAGACCGCTAAATTTCAGAGTATTAAAAAAATAAAAAGAGCTAATTTAAAAAAAAGATTAATATACCTATGCGTGAATATACTTAGTCAAAGATGATTACATCAAAATGATCCAGAATACCCATGAAATAACATATTCTGAGAGATAAGCAAACAAAGTGTAATAATAATAAAGTTTATAAAGACAAAATTATAATTTTTTTTTGAAACTTGTGTACGCACAACTTTTTTATCAAGTGAACTACTTTTTACAAATGACGTTGTGGTATTAAATTGAAAATACCCTATTGTGCTTAAAAAAACCGAAAAAAAAATTGGTATTACAAATAAAAAATCAGCTATATAAAATTGTAACATATTAAAAATAAAAATTAAAAGTAAAAACTATTTTTAAAATAGCTATAGTATTCTCATGACATAAATCGCAACTTCGTAAAAAACCTTATATAATCAAGCAAGTAGTTATATAAAAGATACATTGCAACGCAAAATGTAAAAACTCGTGTTGACCTTCTATACACTGAATATATATTTTTTTTGAACATTTTTTTTTTTGCTAAAAAAAAACAAAATAAATAATACTTACGCAAATTTTTTTTAAAATTTGTAATTTATAAAACTTACAAAAAGTGGCTGATTTTACAATACTCACATTTGTGCCTAGCTGGCCAATTTTTAAGTATTTCCTCAGAAATAATATAAAATTTAAATTTACTGATGCTTTTGTAGACATTTCAAAATAAATTGAATAGTTATACCTATAGTAAGCATAAGAATTTTGGGCAATTTTATTCTTATACGGCGCCCTTAAAATATTAAATTTTTGAAAACTTATAGGTTTATATAAAACTCTATATACGACTTTATTTTCGTGCAACAAATTAAAAAAAAAAAAAAACAGAACAAAACGCCTGCTATAAAGAATTCTTGGCGCTTTCACAGGTTTATTTAGATTAGCTGTGCGTAATTTAATATTTGATACATAATTTATTTTTAAAAAACAGTACAATTTCTACTAATTTAGTTTATAACGTTTTATAAAATAGTAAGAATAATTTCTATTATTAGAAGTTGCACGCTGTTTTGTTAACTGTTTGGTAAAAATGTTTAATGGCAAATTTATTTTTTTTGAAAAACATCTTTTAATATTAGAAATATAATTTGGATGTCACCCATAAAATTCTAAAATCATATAGTTTGCAGGCACACGTATAGCATAACGCAAAAATTTACCTTTACCTTTACCCATTCGAGCATTTTTTGATTTTCTTGAGACTATATAGTTTTTGCGCAACCAAAACCAAACTCTTTTGCTATATATTGATTTATTTTTAAAAGAACGCTTGTGCCTTTTTAATATTTTTCGTAAAAGTACAAGATAAATTAACTCAAGCCGACAAGTTTTTTCTAAATATATACCGAATGTTCCAAAAAAAAGCTGTAGATTCTTTGCGGATAGATCGCATCGTTGCTTAAATATAGATTTGTCTTTGTTAAGTTTTTTTTTTTTTAATTTCATATACACAAAACAATAAAAAAAAGTTATAATAAAAAAAAAAATTTATTTTTATAAAGTAAAAATTATTTTATTTATATATAACTATTTTACATTAATTTAAAAAAAAAAAAAAAAATTTATAGTTAGTTAAAAAAATATAGGCATTTTACAGCTGCTTAAAAAAAAAATTAAAATAATATAATAACTTACCGCGCAAAGAAATAGCTGAGCTTTTTTAAAAATAAAAAAAAAAAAAACTGTATTAGAATAAAAAAAATTTGTATAGACTGCGCGCGCAACAAATTTGTTAGAATCGTAAAAATTAAAAAACTCTGAGAACCCAAAAAATAGATTTGTGTTATTAAAAATTAGAAAATAGTCGACATACAGTATAAAACTATAAAATGACAAATTTATACAAATAACAAAAAAAAAAAAAAAATGTTTTAACGAAAATAAACCAAAAAATTTATAAAAGTTACTGAGTATTACAGTTAATATATAATTTCGCGCAAACACAAAATAAAACAAAATGCTCGTTGTTATTATAATAAGCATATAGCTGTACAAATAACTCAAAAAAACCAAAACAGTTAAGGTGATAATTTTATTACTTTTATAAGTGCTAAGCAGCACTACAAACAGTACACAGAATATTATGTAGTTATTATCATAAAGTGTGTCAAAAGCGTGCACAGACAAAATTAACGAAGTTTTGTTAAAAAAATAAAAAATTACTGTAAAATTAAACAATAGCACTATCACATAGTAATTATATAATATATGCCTTTGTACGTGACTTACAAATAAAATATACACAAACACAAATAGAATTGTGCATTCTGTTATATCCCATGATCATCAACCGCCCCATGAAAGTTCTTGTGCTGCTCAAAAACTACCAAGTATTAAAAGTATAGTAAGACTTCTAAGCAATACATGCAGATTTGGTACTATTTTTTTTTTAAAAAAAAAAAACAGACACAAATTAACTATGCAAAATACAAAAAGTACATAAATTACTGGGTGTATGTTTACTATACCATTTAATAAATTTTTATTTAAGCTATTTACAGAATTTTGCGTTATGTAATTACATATACATATATAAAAACAACCAGCCCTTTTTAAAAAAAAAAAAAGGGATACTATAATTAGTAATACCAGTAAAGGCTCTAGTTTAGATAAAATGTTTAAGAAGAGGAAATTTTCGCACTTACAATATATGTACAAACTTGTAATCAAATTAAAAAAACAAATTTTTTTTTTAAACAAATTTATTATTCTACCTAAAGTAAGTATTTTGCTCTATTTTTATAAGTCGTTTTCGAGTCTTTTTTTTTATAGTTGTAAAATGTTTTAGCTTTGTTCCGCGATATTTTAAATTCAACTTTAATAAAAAAATTAAAATATTCGCTTTAACCAATAAACTAAGTATATATTTTAAGATCTGTTTATGCACCTTTACATGGCCAGATATGCTTAGGATAAGATTTTTGTAAAGCTTAACGTTTCTTTTTTGAATATATAAAATAACACATTTTATAAATCAAAGTCATGTGCTAAATTTTCGACGTTGTGACTTGCCATAAAGCGGTTCCGTTTTAGGGTTGCCTCTTTTATTACGCACAATAACTATCTCAGCATTTTTGTACTTTTTTCTAACATGTTTTAACAACAGTTCTTTCTTTACACGTTGAAGTTTTTGCTCTTTATTTTCTACCAGCTTAGTTTTTATGAGCCCTTTTGAGATAATTAAATTTCTAAAATTATCCCTTCCAATACGTTTTACAAATCAAAAACGTCGCTTTTTATCACGTCTAAATTCATGCGCAGCAACCTCTTGAGTTTCATCAAACCTGTAAACGTACTCACCCTTATGTTCACGAATATTTTCTCTTATTCTAAGTAATGTTCCAACAGTCGTATGTGTATCTGGTAAATTACCATTTTTAGTAAAAAGCTGAAAAAAAACCTGTTGTGGCCCAAATATAAATTTTATTAACCCATGCTTTATCAGTGGTTTATATGCAAAATAAATTCTTAACTTTCGCAAATGTGAAAAAGATTTTCTATAGATACCATTATAAAAAACTAAAAATTTAAAAAATCTTTGTAAAATTAAATTTTTGTTTTTAAACAATTTTATATATTTTATAAAATCAATAAATATGTTATATGTTCTGTATATGTACCAGTTTATTTTAAAATGTTTTTTTTTATAAAAAAACTGCAAATACTTTTTTAAGCTGAAAGTGTCATATTTTTGAAAATCTTTAATAATACCAAATCTTTTTTGGGCTCAATCAAATGTTTCTAGTATAATTGTTACATTTAACATAGTAAGGTAGATAACAGGATTTGAACCTGTAACTTCCAGAGTCACAATCTGGCACTCTACCAATTGAGTTATATCCACCTATGTTAGTATTGTCAGCTAAGAGCGTTTACCTGAAAGTCATAATACAATGATAACACAATAAACCCGATAAAAACTAAAAAAAATATATACTGTGTAAGAGTTATACTCCAAAAATTAAACAATGCCGGGTACAAAGCTAAAAATTCTACATCATAAAGAATTAGAAATACAGCTAATAGCGTAAAATTTATACTAATTCCTATGTTATGACCTGATAGCGATTTAAACCCACATTCGTAAAACTGTTTTTTTGTTGTATGTTCTTTCTTTGTATAGTAAGCTTCACCAAATATTGATAATGCTCAAAAAATTACACAAAAAATAGCTACGTTCAAAATCATAAAAGGTACTGTTATGTCACCCATCTATAATACGTGTGTGTACCTTTTTACGTTCGCATTAAAATTTTTTTCAAATTTTGAAATTGGTTTTTTTTTTTTATCATCAACCTCATTAGTTTTTAAAAAAAAATTCAGCACAACTACTAGTATAAAACCTATACTAAATTCTAACCCCGCTAAACCTAGAATAAAAAAAGTAATTGTTAGAAGTGTAAGATCGTCTGTGAATCCACTCATTATTACTGTGTAACAATAAATAATAACTCAGCACAGTTCGGATAATAATAGTAATTGAATAATATTGTAGCTGTTTACAATAAATAAAAACAATGAGAGCCAAAACAACAAATTAATAAAATAGATTCAACTTTGCAAGTTTTGTTTATTTATTTATAATTCAACATTTGTATGTTTTTCTAATATTACTTGATTTTCTATATTTGAAAAGTAACAATCGTATTCACCCTCTGTTGGGTAATCCTTTAACATTGGATTTATGTCTAAAGTATAATCCAACAACAATTTTCTTGAGTCTCTTTTTTTGTAAAAGAATACATTGTACATCTCTGATGTTTCTCGTTCTAATCAATTGCTATTTCTATAAATTAAGTCTATACTATCAAAAGCGCCTTCACCATAAAAAATCAATGTTACCTTTAATTTTAATTTGTAGAAATATACAATATAGTACACTAAAATTCTTGTTTTTTTAAAAAACAACTCAAACTCCTTTGTATATTTATTATACTCTAAAGTGTCGACAGCAGAGTTTTCAATTAAACTTGATTTTCAAAAATTATACTCATTTTTAAAAATATTCATTGTTGACTTTAAATACTTCTTTTCTAAAAGTATGACAAAATGGTTATTTTGTAATACATTAGATGTATACACAAGAGGTGACGCATGCTCAAGAATTAAAAAGAGATTTATCGGAAAACGATATTCTTTATTCATATAAAAGATTATACAACAAAAGTACACGTAATATTATACATAACTGCAGAAGTAGCTTAGGTAAGTATACCTTGATTTAAAAAATTCTAATCTATCCTAGATAGCTTTTAAAAAATTCTAATCTATCCTAGATAGCTTTTAAAAAATTCTAATCTATCCTAGATAGCTTTTAAAAAATTCTAATCTATCTTAGATAGCTTTTAAAAAATTCTAATCTATCCTAGATAGCTTTTAAAAAATTCTAATCTATAT